>Ga0315553_10000884_pt1 | contig 25940 bp, 23 predicted proteins | sample SalMarSW160140MG_FD_203099 | JGI IMG/M metagenome (GOLD analysis project Ga0315553, IMG submission 203099) | Salt marsh sediment microbial communities from the Plum Island Ecosystem LTER, Massachusetts, United States - Salt Marsh Sediment SW1601-40 ... | reverse complement strand
TCGCTTCGGTGACGAAGTCCACTGCCTTGAGGTGACTGGCGATGATCTCGCCGAAGGTGACGCAGACGAGATCACGGTCCTCGTCGATGACGGTGTTGAGCGCATAGATCTCGCCGATCATCTGGACGATCTCGCGCTGCTCCTCGTGCAGCGGATTGCCGACGAGGTTGCACTGGACGGCGAGCGGATCCTCCATGAACCGCGCGGAATGGAAGGTGCGGATGGTCTCGTGGCCTGCAACGCCAGGCGCCACGACTTTACGCCCGCCTGACCATCCGGCCATGAAATGCGGCTCGACGAGACCGGTCGCGATTTTGAGATCGGCGTCCATGAAGCGCCGGTCGATCTTGACGGGAACGCCGCGCGTGGCTGTCACGCCGAGATCGACATGGTCGGCGTCGTTGCGGGCGAAATGGTTCTCGACCCGCACGTGCCGAAGCACCCACGGGTCGCCGACGAGCTCCGCCAGCTCGGCGCCTTCGTTCGGCCTATGGAGACCTGTCGCCACGAGAATGCGGATCCGGTCGAGCGGAATACCGCCCTTGACGAGCGTCTCGATCATCGGCCGGAGGAACAGGCGGTTCGGCACCGGCCGCGTGATGTCGCAGATCAGGATGCAGGCGCTCGCTCTTCCGCGCGCCAGCTCTTGGAGCGGCGGCGCGGCGACAGGCTCACGAAACGCCAATCCGATCGCAGCCGCGCCATCCGGAAGCTTCGGCAGCACCGCCTTGCGGATGATCGTGGCATCGGCCCCGGCAGGCAGCGAAACCGGGAGAAATCCGCGGCCGAAAGCCAGTTCGATCTTGGTCCCGCTCATGGCAGCCGTTCGAGGAATCTGTTCCAACGCCGGTTCGTTCACCGCGCCGAGCGCCGAGATTGCAACCGGGCACCTGGGTTGACAAGGGCGGGCCTTGAAGCGGCCCACGGCGGCAAATCTCCCTCCAGGGTTGAAGCAAGGCTTAAGAAGGAGCGGGGAAAGCCATCAGGGCGGGTAACGGCCTATTAGTAAGGGCGGAGTACTTTAGCCGAATCGATGCTTGTGGAAGGGGCAGAACATGACGGAAGTTCAAGGCTGGATCGTCATCGCGTTGGTCGTGATCGTCGTCTTCTCGCAGTGGTATCTCTCCTCAAGAAGGTAGCCAATCTCCTCGTCTTCTAGGGGAGGAGGCGGCAAAGGGCTCGGCTCCCACAACATCATGACCTCTCGGTCGGAGGCGATATTTCGGCATTCCGCCGAGTGCGACCGTCAGGTCGCCGCCGACCAGATAGACCGCGGCGCGGCGCTTGCCGCGAGGGCTGTCTCTTCCACGAAGCTCCGTCATGAAAGTCCGACGGTCGTAACCCCGCGCGTGATCGAGCCGGAGGTCGGCAGAAGCGGGATCAGGCACGCCTGCAGCGCGTGATAGAGGTCGGTTCGAGCCGGGAACAGCGGGCTTGCGGCACCCGCCGGCTCCGTTCGCCAGCCGCCGTTCTCGCGGTCGATCAGTTGATCGGCGACGAAATCCCAGATGCGGCGGTACCAGTCCTCGTATTTCGGCGCGCCGTCTATGGCGTTCAGGAAGGAGGCGGCGCCGATGCCTTCGGCCGCCGGCCACCACAGCTTGTTCCTCATGCGCGGCTTCTGCGACCAGTCGAGCGTGTAGAAGAAGCCGCCCTTCTCGCTGTCCCACCCTTCCGCAACGGCGCAGTCGAAGAGCGCGACGGCCGCCTCCGGCAGCCAGTCGAGCCGGCGCCCGCCGAGCTCCCAAAGCTGCAGACAGAGCCGCGTCCATTCGAGCGAATGACCGGGCGTGGTGCCGTAGGGGCGGAAGATGTCGCCGTTCGAATATTCGGGCTCCAGCTCCCAGGCGAGGTTGAAGTGCTCGGCGACGCGCCAGTTGTTCTCTCTCGCCTTCCTTCCGATGATGAGTGAAGCGACGCCTTCCGCCATGTCGAGCCAGGAGCGGTCGCCGGTCGCCTCGAACGCGGCCATCATCGCCTCGGTCAGGTGCATGTTGGAGTTCTGGCCGCGATAGGTATCGATCGGCTGCCAGTCCGCGGTGAACTCCTCCGCCGAGGCGCCGGGCTCCGCCTCCCAGAAGCGCGTGCGGATCACCTCGCCCGCGTCGGCGAGAAGCCGGTCGGCGTCGGGATGATCGACGAGCTTGGCGCTCGCGCCGGCAAGCAACACAAAAGCATGGCCATAGGCCTGCTTCAGTGGGTCGGTCGGGCCATCGTCGTCGACGCCCCAGAAATATCCGCCGTTCTTCGTGTCGCGATGGTGCTCCCAGAGGTAGCGCATGCCCTGATCGATGAAGCGCTCGGCTCCCGGCCGCCCCAAGAGTCGCGCGATCGCGAAGCAGTGCACCATGCGTGTAGTGATGTAGATCTCGCGCGGCGGCTTCGGCGCGACGACGGCACGGCCGGCATCGTCGAGGACGTGGAAGCCGCCCGCCGGGTCGATCAGCTCGCGTTCGAAGAAATCGAAAAGCGCGCTCGCCTGCGCAAGCAGCCAGGTCCGGTGATAGGGAAGCGTCGTCCACGTCTTCGACGCGGCTCCCTTCTCCTGCTTCGTCTTCTTCGCCATCGAGCGCTCGCCTTAGTGCACCAGCATGTCGTCGCGCGCGCCCACCATGTACTGGACGAGCTCCTCGGTGTTCGTCTCCGACGTTTTCTTCTCCGTCACCTTGCGTCCGCGGTGCATGACCATGAGGCGGTCGGAGACGGCGAAGACGTCGGGCAGCGTGTGCGTGATGAGGATCACCGGAACGCCCTGGTCGCGCAGCCGGCGGATGAGCTCCAGCACTTTCTGCTGCTCCGGCACGCCGAGATTGTTGGTCGGCTCGTCCATGATCATCAGCCGGGCGTCCCAGTAGACGGCACGGGCGATGGCGACCGCCTGGCGCATCCCGCCGGAAAGGCTTTCGATCGGCTGCTTGAGATCGGGGAAATGAATCTCCAGCTTGTCCAGCGCCGCCTCCGATTCGCTCAGCATCTTGCTCTCGTCGAGCGTATTCACGAGGCCGCCGAGATAGTGGTGCTTCATCTCGCGGCCAAGGAAGATGTTGGCGCTGACGTCGAGATTGTTGGCGAGCGCAAGATCCTGATAGATCGTCTCGATGCCCACGCGGCGCGCTTCCATCGGCGTCGTAAAGTGACGCGAGCGGCCTTCGAAGTAGATTTCGCCGCCGTCGGGCTGATAGACGCCCGACACGCATTTGATCAGCGTCGACTTGCCCGCGCCGTTGTCGCCGAGAAGCGCGACGACCTCGCCGGGATAAACTTCCCAGCTCACCTCGTTCACGGCCGTCAGGCCGCCGAAGCGCTTGATCAGCTTGCGGATGGAGAGGATCGGCTCGCTCACGTCGGTGGTCCGGTTCTGGTGCGGCCGACGATCAGCTCGCGCGACTGGTCGATGAGAACCGCGACGATGACGACGACCCCGACCACGATGAACTGCCAGAACGCCTGCACGTTCAACATCACGAGCCCGGTCGTCAGCACGGCGATGATGAGTGAGCCGATCACCGTTCCGATGATGCTGCCGGCGCCGCCGAACAGGCTGACGCCGCCGATGATGACCGCGGCGATGGAGGACAGGAGCAGTGGGTCGCCAATGACGGCCGACCCGGCGGTGAAGCGCAGCGTAGAGAGGAAACCGGCGATCCCCGCCGTCGTCGCGGAAAGCACGTAAAGCATGATGACGCGCCGATCGACCGGAATGCCGGCGCGGCGCGCCGCCTCGATGTTGCCGCCGATCGCGAAGGTGTGCCGGCCGAATTGGGTCTTGTGCAGGATGAACATGGCGATGGCGACCACGATCGCCGTGATGACCACCGGATAGGAGAGGATCCGGTCCATGCGGCGCAAAAGCTCGCCGGTCAATTCGGGCGGCGCCAGGAAGTAGAAACCGCCGCCTTCGCCGCGGATGAGATAGAAGAGCGATTCGTTGCCGTAGTCGCGAATGCCGCGCGGCAGGCCGATGACGGTCGTGTTTTCAGACATCAGCAGCGCGACGCCGCGCACGATGAAGGAGCTGCCAAGCGTGACGATGAAGGCCGGCACCTTCAGCTTCGCGATGATGGTGCCGTTGATGAGGCCGACGAGCGCCGCGCCCGCGACGGCGGCGAGAAACCCGACGACGACCGATGGGAAGAGTGGCAGCCCGGCATTGAAGGCCGCACGCAGCGCCAGCGCGGAGAGTACCGAGCCGAGGCTCATCACCCATCCGACGGAAAGATCAATGCCTGCACCGATGATGACGAAGGTCTGCCCGAGGCCGAGCAACAGGACCGGAATGATCGCGACCAGGATGTTCTGCGAATTCCGCACGGTCAGGAAGTTGACCGAGCCGCCGTTGTAGATCGGCACGGCGATCACGAAGAAGACGATCATCAGGCCGAGGAACGCCCAAGCCCAAAGGCGGCTCAGCGTCAGGACAAGCCGGTGCCTTCGTGCAACCGCCGGCGTGGCGACCGGCGCTCCGATATTCACGTCAGGAGTAGCCAAGCGGCCTCACATCCAAAGCTCTGAGTGAAGGACGGAAACCCGGGCGGCGCGCACGCCACCCGGGGAGACGCGTCGCGTTCGGACTACTCGGCCTTGTAGATGAAGCGCGAGTAGTTCGGGTCGTCGACGTTGTCTTTGTCGATGATGGCGAAGCCCGTCTGCACGCGCTTCGGCAGGCTGGTGACGCCCGCCGCGTCGGCCGCGGCGAACTCGACGGCGAGGTAGCCCATGTCGAAGGGCTTTTGCGCCAGGACCAGGGTCACGTCGCCCTTGTTGAGCGACTCGATCGCGTCCTTGGTCGCGTCATAGGCGACGACCTGCACGTGACCGCCAAGGCCCGCGTTCACCACCGCGTTGCCCGCGCCCTGTGCACTGAACACGTTGGTGCCGAACACGCCGGCGAGATCCGGGTGCTGCTCCAGCACCGCCGCGGTCTGCTGCGCCGCCTTGTTCGGATCGTCGAGATTGTAGTCCGGACCGAGCACCGTGATGTCCGGATAGTCCTTCGCCATCTCCTCCTTGAAGCCCTGCTCGCGGCCTTCGACCGAGCTGACGTTCGGGTTTGTGGAGTTGATATAGACGGTGCCCTTGCCGCCGATCGCCTTGGCGAGCCCGCGCGCGGAGATGCGCCCGCCTTCCACGTTGTCGGAGCCGATATAGCTGATCGGGAAGGTCACCGGGCCGTTCACGTAGTCGCCATCGCCGAGGAACGTATCGACGGTGATGACCTTGATGCCGGCATCGAGAGCGGCTTGGAGCGCCGGGACCATCTGGTCCTTATCGACCGGCGCGGTGATGATGTAGTTCAGGTCGCCGCGCGCGATCATGGCGTTCAGGAGCGGCGTCTGCGCCTCGACGCCCCAGGTCGGCGGCACCTGCGTCACCACCTCGATGCCGAGGTCCTTCGCGGCCTTGTTCACGCCGAGTTCCATCACCTGATAGAACGGATCGACGACGCCGGGCAGGAACCCGATCTTGATGTTCTCCTGCGCGGAGGCTGCGTTCGCCCCGACTGCGAGCAGCGTCGCGGCCGCAAAGGCAGCAATAAGATGTCGCTTGGCCATTTTCTTCCTCCCGTGTTGATTGTTAGCCTCAGAGCGCCGCCGAGGCGGTCGAGAGGATGTTAGCCACCCGCCGAGTCGCGCGCAATCAACCACCTGCGCTAACGCGGTGGACACGGCCGCCGGAGTGCATCCATGGGAATGCCGGGGGGCGAAACGATGCCGGCGGACGCGAGCAACGATAACGATATGCCGGCGCAGCGGTCGGACGGCGCGGTGCTGATCGGCATCGACGTCGGCACCTCCGCCGTCCGCGCCATCGCCTTCGACGTCGGCGGGCGAAGAGTCGCAGCAGCCGCGCGCCCGACCCCGGTGCGGGCCGCCGAAACGGGCGGGGAATACGACCCCGAAACGATCTTCGCCACGGCGCTCGAAGCGCTTGCCGAGGTCGGACGCACGCTCGAGGGACGGCCCGTCGCCGGCATCGCTGCGGCAAGCGTCGGAGAGAGCTGCGTCCTGATCGACCGCGCCGGCCGGCCGCTTTCGCCTTCCATCGTCTGGCGCGACCGCCGCACCGAGCCTCAGGCCCGCGCCATCGAACAAGCCTTTGGGCGTGAACGGGTCTTCGAGATCATCGGGCACGCGGTCGAGCCGATCTTCACGCTGGCGAAGCTTCTTTGGATGCGCGAGCACTGGCCGGATGCCTTCGGCGCGGCTGACCGCGTCCTGATGATGGCCGATTGGATCGCGTTCCGGCTCTCCGGCGAGGCCGCCACCGATCCGACGCTCGCCTCGCGCACGCTCTATTTCGACATCCGCAGGCATCGTTGGTCGGAGGAGCTCCTTTCGCTGGCAGGAGTCTCCGCCGACTTTCCCGCTCCGCTGGCGGGGTCGGGAACCGCGCTCGGACCGGTGCGAAAGGATGTGCTGGCAGCGACCGGGCTCGCGGGCTCGCCGGTCGTGGCGGTCGGCGGCCACGACCACATCATCGGCGCACTTGCGGTCGGCCTGAACGAGCCCGGGTCGGCGATCAACAGCATCGGCAGCGCCGAGGCGCTGCTCCTCGCCAACGACGCGCCGCTCGACGATCCAGAGCTGCTCCGCCGCGGCTACGTGCAAGGCGCGATCGAGACCGACCGGAGGTTCTTCTACGTCGCCGGCGCGCTTCTGAGCGCCGGTGCGGCGATCGAATGGTTTCGCGGAATCGCCGGGCGACCGCCACAGGAGGAGTTGATCGCCGAGGCCTCGAGGGTGCCGGCCGGAAGCAGTGGTATCGTTTTCCTGCCGCATCTTGCGAGCGGAGCGCCGCCGCACCCCGACATTCATGCGCGCGGCGCCTTTCTCGGCCTGACGCAGGCGGCGACGCCCGCGGCGCTCTATCGTGCCGTCCTCGAGGGCGTCGCGCTGCAATCGCGCCTGATGCTCGAGGGAATGACCGCCCTCCCCGGCGTCGGAGAGGCGAAGCGGATTCGCCTGATCGGGGGCACGTCGCGCAATCCGCTCTTCCTCAAGATCAAGGCGAGCGTCTTCGACCAACCGCTCTCCGTGGTCGACGAGCGAGAGGGGACGGCGCTCGGCGCAGCGCTTCTCGCGGGCGTCGCCGCGGGAATCTATCCGTCATTCGATGCTGCGTGGCGCGGAATCGAGAGAAAGGAGCACCAAGTCGCGCCGGAACCCGAATGGGTCGAGCGATATGACCAGCTGCGGCGCAAAGTGTTCGCGGACATCCCCGAAAGGCTCAAGCCGACCAACGCGGCGATCACGGAGTTTGCGGCGGGCTAGAGCATGATCCCGAAAAGTGCGACCCGGTTTTCGAACAAGATCATGCTCCAAGACAAAGACGGCTCTTACTTGAGCGCAGCCTCGGTGACGACGCGATCCTTCGTAAGCGGCAGCGTCGGCTTCTGGCCGGCCTTCTTCAGACCGTCGTGATAGACCTTCACCGCTTCCTCCGGCTTCAGCTCCTTCTCGACGACGGCGCGCATCAGCCGCACGAGCGCGAGCGGATCCTCGGCGAGATTGATTTTGCGCCCGAAGAGCGCAACGCGCGCGCCGTAACGCTCCGCCTGCGAGATCAGCTCGAAGGTGTCGCGCGTGGTGCCCTTGGCGCCGCCGAGGATGCCGACGATGAGCTGCCCCGGATCGTAGCTCGCGAGCTCCTCCATGGCGCGCGGGCCATTGTACTGGAGCTTGAGAAAATGTGGATGGTCGGCGCGCATCACGCCGGCGAGCGTGCGCACGATGTTGTCGTTGATGAAGCCGCCGATGTCGGCGCTCCCGGCAAGGCGGATGTCGAAGGCCGGATTGAAGACCTCGAGGAAGTGCCGCATCTTGTGCGCCGCCGCCTCGGCGCGGAACGCAGAATAGGCTTCGGCATTCTCCGCGTCGATGTCGCGCTGGTTCGAGAAGGTGATCGAGTAGAGGCCGAGGTCGACGTATTTGCGCGCCTGGTCGACGCGCGCGGTGCGATGGTGGCGCGACGGCTCCTCCTTGTAGCGACCGCCGCGCGCCGACCAGATGTCGGTCGTGTCGTTCAAGCGGATCGCTGGCGTCACCTTGCTCTTGGCGAAAAGCCCCTCCTCAGACAGCCGCTCCGCAGACGACGCGGAGAGCAGCATGATGTCGACGAGGCCGGAGCGGGTCATCTCGCGGATCGCCTGAAGATGCGCGGCACGCGGCTTGGGCCGGCTTGGATCCTTCGGATCCGGTCCGGGCGCCATTGTGCCGAAGCCGATATCGCCGTCTTTCGCGTCGGCGATGACGAAGTCGGTGGGCTTATATGTGCCGGAACGGATGGCGGCGAGCTTCGCGTCGAGGGTCTTCTTGGTCATGGGTGATGTGCAGAGGGGCCTGACGCTTGCTCTGGACCGGAACCAGCGACCTCGCATTAGCAGACTCGGATGTGGGCGTCATCAAGGGCCTTCGGCGTGTCCGGTCGTCGGGTGTCCGGGAGCCGGCTGCTGCCGTCGCAGTCTGGAGTTCCAGCCCCAATTGTTACTTAAGATAGAACCCGACGGCCGTCCGGCTGCCGGTCGCGGAACTGCGCGAATGAGCGGGATGGCTTCAGTCTCGAAGAGCTCCAGTTCGTCACCGCAGGTGGAGAAGAGGTCCGCGGCTTCTGAGACGCAGGCGGCCTACGAAGCGGCCGGCGCGAGCGAGAGACTGATCGTGCATCGCGAGCCTGAGAGCGGTCATGTCGAGACCCCCGCCATCCGCGATGCGGTGGTCGCTTTCTTCCGCCGCTATCTGGTCGCCTGAACGGACGGCACGCGCAGCCCCTTCGCGTCGAACAGGTGCGTGCCTTGACGACGGCTGGCGGTCGCGATGGGGCCTGCCGCCCATCGCTCGGCCCGCGAAGGCCGCGCCATCAAGCTCGCCAAGGAATTCGAACTTCCCGACTAGATGGCGCGCGCCGCCAGGACGTGGCTCAAAGGGCCCGTTATCGCGCTCAAGCTCTGCGGCCGCTTCTAGGTAGCTTGCGCGAACCTGCCTTCGCGCGCCCGGTCGCAACGGACGTAAGCGGCTTATAGGCGATCACTTTGATTTCCACGCGGCAGTCGAACATGAAGTCGACGCGGAAGACCGAGCGCGTCGGGCAGTTGCGCTTGAAGAACTCGGCATAGGCGACGTTCACTTCGGGAAAGTCGCGCGCATCGCGCAGCCACACCGACGTGTCGACCACGTCCCCCAGCGTGCAGCCCGCTTCTTTCAACGACGTCTCGATGCTTCTGAGGCTCGCGCGCGTCTCCTCCGCGACGCTCCGCGGAGGCATATTGCTCCCGTCGCTGACGACCAGGCCCCTCTCGTCATAGACGACGTTTGCCGGATCGAACTCGTGATCGCCTTGCGCAGAGGCGAACACGAAGTCGCCGGCGCGCATGGCAAGCGAGATCGGAAAGCCAGGCTCGCTGCCAAAGCCCTGACGTAGCGCAGTGTCCGCCTTGGCGGCGGGCCGCTTCGTCATCTTGCGCTTTGCCGGCTTTGACCTGGGCGTCTTGCGTTTCGCCGGCTTCTTCTTTGCGCTGTTGCTCTTCAGAGCCTTGCGTTTCGGCGTTGCGGCTTTCATCGCCCCCTCCTCTCGTCGGCGCCCGCTAGTGATCGGCGAGCGCAAAACCGCTCATGTCGATCGCCGGCGTGCGTCCGGCGACAAGATCGGCGACCACGTGACCCGAGCCGCAACCCATGGTCCAACCGAGGTGGCCGTGGCCCGCTGCGATGAACAGGTTGGAAAGTGGCGAGCGGCCGAGGATCGGCGTGCCCGTCGGTGTCACCGGCCTGACGCCGGCCCAGAACTTGGCGGTCGCCGGGTCGTAGCATTTGGCAAAGTCTGGAAACACGCTGATGACGTTGTTGACGATCGCCTGGCAGCGCGCCTGCCTCGGGGTCGTGTCGTAGGCCGCGACCTCGGCAGACCCGGACACGCGCAGGCGATCGCCGAGCGGCACGAGCCCAAAGATCCGGCCGTCGTCCGCAATTGGCATCTTCGGCCGATCGGCCCACGGCCCGCCGGACACGGTGATCGTGACGCCCTTCACCGGGTAGATGGGGATGTTGATGCCGACACTCTTCAGGACCAGCGGCGTATAGCTCGCGAGCGCCGCGACGAAATTATCAGCCTTGATCGGCCCGCGGCTCGTGTGCACGGTCGCGACCTTTCCGCTGCTCGCCTCGAGCCGCTGGATTTCCGTGCCATAGCTGAACGTGACGCCGAGCTTCGCGGCAGCGGCCGCCAATCCGGTGGTGAACTTGTGACAATCGCCGGCTTCGTCGCTCGGAAAGTGAAGTCCGCCGACGAGCGACGACATCGTCGGCCCGAGCGACGGTTCTAAAGTTGCGCATTCCTGCGGCGAAAGCGACCTGAAGGGCAGGCCGTGTCGCGCGAAGAGCTCGGCCGACCTTGAGCTCGCGTCGAACGATTCCTGGCTCGTATAGACCTTCAGCATGCCATTGGTGCGCATGTCGTAGTCGAGCGCGATTTCACCGCGAATCTGCTTCACGACCTCCAGGCTGTGCAGCGCGATCTTCAGGTTCGTCAGCGAGTTCCGCTTGAAGCGCTCCGCCGTGCAGTTGGCGATGAACTTCAGTCCCCACTGCCACATCTTCGGGATGGCGCCGTAGCGCACCAAGAGCGGCGCGTCCTCCTTGCCGAGCCACTTGAGAATCTTCATCGGCATGCCGGGCTGCGACCACGGCTCGACCTCCGCGGCGTGGAGGACGCCGCCGTTGCCGAAACTGGTCTCGAGCGCCGCGCCGTTCTGACGCTCGATGACCTCCACCTCATGGCCGTTCTTGGCGAGGAAGTAGGCCGTGGCCGTGCCGACCACGCCGGCTCCGAGAACGATCGTCTTCATCCCGCCTCCCCCGCCTTGCCGTCAATATCCGCGCGCATCGACCGGCCAGATGTCGACCAGCGTGTCGCCGCGCACGCAGTGATAATGATTGTGGAGATTGATCGTCGGGTCGCAGTGCGGCGTCAGGAATTCCACCGCATCGCCGAGCTTCAGCGTGCCGCCCTTCGGATCGTATTTGAGGTCGCCGTGCTCGTCGCCCTCGAACACGAACTTCACGTCCTTGAGCTTCGGGCTGAGCAGGACCGGCGGGCCACCCTCTGTGGCGAGCGCCTTGTAGCCGGAATTGACGATAGCGTGCCCTTCACGCGAGGCGATGACCGTCGCCAGCACGAACAGCGAGGCGTCGAAGGGACGCTTGCCGGTGCGGTCGATCTCGTAGTACTCGCGGTCCATGAACGGATAGGAGCCAGGTTGGATTTCGGTGAACACGCCGCCGGTGATGTCGGTGTCGAAGGTGCCGGTGCCACCGCCGGTGACGATCTCGGGCGCGAACCCCTCCGCTTTGAGGGCGGTCACGAGGTCGCGGATGCGTTTCATCTCTGCCTCCGCCGCCTTTCTGCGGTCGGCGGGAGTAGGAATGTGCTGCATGTGGCCGTAATAGGCGTGCAGCCCGCGATAGGTGAGGTGCGGCGACGCCTCGACCTTGCGGGCAAGCGCCACGACCCCGTCGATGTTGTGAATACCCGTCCGGTCTTGCCCGACATCGAACTCCACGAGGAGTGACAGCGGCTTGCCGGCTCTCTCGGCAGCGGCGGTCAGCCAGTCGGCATCCAGCGGGTCCTCGACAGCGAGGATGAAGCCGTTCGATTGCGCATTCAGCGCGACGGCGCGGTCGATCGCGGCCGGCGTCACCGCCTCGGACGTCAGCAGGATGTTCTCAATGCCCGCGCCGGCCATGACCTCCGCTTCGCTCAGCGTAGCGCAGCAGATGCCGATCGCACCGGCGGCGATCTGGCGCTGCGCGATCTCGATCGACTTGCCCCCCTTGCTATGCGGCCGGAGCTTGACGCCGGCGGCCTTCGTCAACCGCGCCATTGTCGCGATGTTGCGCTCGAGCGCATCGAGGTCGAGCAGGAGCGCTGGCGTGTTGAGCTGCGTGCGACTGCCCTTCACTCCGATGAAGCGCTCGTTCGGCCCGAGGCCCACAACCCGGGAATTAGCCACCATCACTCTCCAATCTCGATACGAACGACACCATGCGCGCCGATCTCGATTTCATTCGACGCGAGCGCAGTCACGTTCGATTGCAGGAAGGCAGGGTCAGTCGCCGCTGCTTCGAATGTCGACTCGTCGAGGCGCGCGATACGCGCGTCCGCGACTCCCGGCAGCACAACTTTCTGTGGAGCGTCTCGCAGGTTTGCGAGCCATAGGCTCCTTCCCCCATCCGCCTCGCCAAAGGCCAGGGCCGCGATCCGCGTCCGGTCGGACGATACCGCCTCGACGCAAGCTCGGCCCGCTGCGTTCGCCATTGCCGAAACCACGTGGAAGGCCGGGTATAACGACGCGCGATCGAGGTCGTCGAACCAGGGCTGCGCATTCGGCAGCTGGCAATGCACGATGCCCGCCCCGCCGACCAGTTCGGCCGGGCTCACTGCGGTGGCTCCGCCACGCGCCAGCTCGCCGATCGAGGCGAGCATCCAGGCGGCGCCGAAGAGACCGCGGTGGCGCGGGTCCGCGCCGCTCAGCGTGTGACGGCAGTTGTCCGGATTGGGTGCTGGCTTTCCGGCCGGCTCCGCGTCAAGGCCGATCCCCGTCGCGATGACGCGGTATGGCGTGCCACCGGCGAACGCACGCACGGTGCGCGCGATGTGCTGATAGGACTCCAGGTTTTCCATCATCGCGCGGTCGTCGGAGGCGTGGACCACGCCGCACGACATGTGCGTGATGTAGTCGATCAGCCCGATCGGCGGCCAATTGCGGTTGAGCTCGGTGAAGAAGCAGAACGTGCCGCCGCCGATGACGGCATCGGGGAACGCCGCGCGGGCGGAGAGATGGATGTCGGCGAGCAACGAAAGCGGCGGAGGCGGCGGCCCGGGATCCTGGCGGATACGATCCTCTGCGGCGGCGACGACGATCGATTCCGGCCGCGCGCCGGAGTCTCTCAGTTGAGCGGCAAGCTCCGTTAGCTCGACCGAAGGCTCGCGCTGGCAGGGCACAACCAGCTCCAGCGTCAGGCCGGCGCCCACTCCCTCCGCCAGTTCGCCCAGCGCCTTCATCTCGCGTGCACCGTGGCCGGCGCGTGGATCGATCCGGCCGTTCAGAAGCTGCGGGCCGGCCCGACGCCCAAGCTCGACGGCGACTTGCGCTTCCTTCAACGAAGCCGGCGGTGCACGAAGGCCGATCCTCGGTATGCGCGCTGCAACGGGGCGCCCGAGCAAGACCTCGACGGGCGCATCGCCGGCCCCCGCCTTCCGTGCCTTCGGCAGCGGTCCGGAGAAGGACAGCGTCACTGTCTGTGTGACGCTCTCGCCGCCCTTCAACGCGTAGGGGTAAGGAAGGCTGAGCGGCCGCACGTAGGTCTTGAACGACGCATCGAGCCAGTTGCGGTGATCTTCCGTCTCCCAGGCGTCCCCCTCCATCGTGCAGGTCGCCCAGACGCCCGGCGCGACCTCATGCGCCATGGCGCGCACGTCGAAGAAGCACTGCTCCGGATCGACGAGAGCGGGGAAGCGCGCCCGCCGCTTCGTGCCGTCGACATGCGTGATCTCGACGGGACACCCGACCACGCGCTCGAGCGGATGCAGCACCACGAAGCCCGTGCGGTTGGTGACGAAATCGCCGGCCGGGTTCGCCGTCCCGACGAAGCGCAGTGACCCGTCCGCCTTTCCGACAATCTCGGCTGTCCAGGGCAGCTCGCCGTCGCGCGTGCGGCAGAGCGCATTGAACGTGACCCGGAAACCATTGTCGCTTTGTTCGATGCGGAGGTCGGAAATCTCCGTGGCGGCTGTGTCCCAGACCTGGTCGCGCACCAGAAACGCCACGCCGCGCAGCACCTCGATGCCGTTCAGCCTGATCCAGCGCAGCGCACCGTTCTCGAGCGTTACCGAGACGGGCCCCGCCTGAAGCGCGATGCGCTCCGGGAGCGGCTCGTTCGTGCCGAACAAGGCAATGGTCCGATCAACCGGCATGGCGCTCCATCCGGAAATGCCGGGCGCGATGCCGACGTGTACCGCAGATAAGGACAATTGCCTCTCTGCAAAGGCGTTCGCACGATCCAGCGTATCTTCTCCGGCTGAGATCGGACGCGACTCGCCGTCGGCCTTGCACGGCGCTCCCATCGAATGCTGAATGTACTCGTTTACGGACAATGAACGACGGAGTGGTGTTGCGATGAGCATTCAACCTGGGCGGTTCGCCGGAAAGCGTGCGGTGGTGACCGGTGCAAGCGCGGGGATCGGCTACGCAACCGCCGTCAGGCTTGCCGCCGAGGGCGCGCGCGTCGCGCTTATCGCGAGACGGCGGCAGCCGCTTGAGGCGGTCGCCAAAAAGATCGCCACGTCCGGCGGCGAGGCGCTCGTGTTGCCCGCAGACAGCTCCGTCGAGCAGGAGATCAAGGCGGCGATCGATGCCGCGGCCGAGCGCTGGGGTGGCCTCGATATCGTTGTTTCCAATGCGGCCATCGAGCTGCTTGGCCAGGACGACCGCGTGGACCGTCTCGATCTGGATATCTGGAACCGCCTGATCACCACCAACCTCACCGGCCAGTTCCTCACCTGCAAGCATGGCGCGCGACATCTGCTGGAAGCCGGCGGCGGCGCCATCGTCTGCCTCGGCTCCAACGTCGCGTATCTCGGCATGGCCACCAACGAGCCCGCCTATAGCGCCAGCAAGGGCGGTATCCATGCGATGATGAGGGTGATGGCGATCGACTACGCCCGTATGAATATCCGTGTGAACATGGTGATCCCCGGCTTCATCGACACGCCGATGAACGCGCCGGTGATGAAGGACCAGAAAGAGCTCGAATACTGGAGCAACCAGATTCCGATCGGCCGCGCCGGGACGGCGGAGGAATGCGCCTCGGCGATCCTGTGGCTTGCTTCTGACGAGGCGAGCTACTGCATCGGGACGATGCTCGTCGTCGACGGCGGCCAGGCATCCATCTAAGCTGCGGCAACCACGGCGCGTCGCTGCGCTCATGCGCATGATGTCAGCACCAGCGCGGCGTCTTCCTCGAAGGGCGGCGCAAGCGTCACAGCCCCCTCACACGCAAGCGTGCCGCCCGAGAGGCGCCGCCCGCTCGCCGGCTCGAACCACTCCACCGCCACGCGCGGGCCGCTGAGCGCGCCGAGCTGCACTTCGACCGGCCGGCGCACCGGCAGATAGGCCACGCCGAGGCGGCCGTCGCCGGTCGCCGCCGCGGTGACGCGGTCTAGCCCGCGCGCCTCTCCGAGCCCCGCCGAAACCAGTTGAAGCGCAAGGTCAGGCACAAGCTCGCTCCACGGCAATGCGCGGAAGAAGCCGCCCCAGCGCGCCATCGCGACTGATCCGGGAAGATCGAGCGCGTCCTGCCAGCCGTCCCAGAACAGCCACATCGGGTGGTTTCCCATGCAGTGGCCGTTGCCGCCGCACAGCACTGACCAATACGCCTGCCGGCGAATCTGCAGATGGCTCGCGTTGTGCTCGCCCTCGTAGGTCGATTCGATCAGAAAGAACGGCCACGCCGGGTCGCGCTGCCAGTCGGCAATGAGCGAGCGGTGAACGACTCCGTAGGTATAGGTGACATTGACGTCGAGCCAGTCCGACCCGGCGAACGACTCGATCGGCGAGAACTCCGGATGCGGGTGCGCGGTGAAGAGGTTCGTTGCGCCGGCGCTGCGAATGCCGTTGGCGATAGCGTCGAGGCCCGCCCTCGCCTCTTCCGGATGCCAGTCGCCGCCGATCATCCACATGATGTTGGCAAAGCGGCCGAAGCGCCGCCCGAGATATTCGCCGTAGGCGCGGCAGCCTTCCGGACCTGTCGCGACGATCTCGTCGTTCCAACCGTCGAGGCGCGTCGACAGCCCCTTTCCGCGGTCGTGCTTGTAGCCGATGTAGCAGGGCGCGAGCAGCACCATGAAGCCACGCTCCGCGCAGGCGTCGAGCACGCGCTCCGCCGCGTCGAAATAGGCGTCGTTGGGCGTGCTCATGTCTCCGCGAATCGAGAAGGGCTCACGTCCCTCGAGGTCCCGCGGCGGATCGCGCGAGAAGAGGTGCTCGATCAGATTGACGATGATCGTGTTGAAGCCCTTGGCGCGCCGGTCGTCGAGATAGCCCACCGCGTCTTCAAAGCTCAGGTTGGCGATCAGCGACCACGCGGCGTCGCCTTGAATCAGGAACGCGCGGCCATCGGCGTCGAGCAACCGGTGCCGATCCGGCGAGATCGACAGGGGATAGCGGGCTATCGGCGCGGGATCAGGGAGCGGCGCCGGCGGTGACACGGGCTCTGCCCGGTGCGGCCGGTGGTAAGGATGAAAGCTGCGTGCAGGCGCAACGTCGTTCATCGGCTGGCTCCCCCATGATCGACGCGATCGCCCTTTGCGTCGAAGAACTGGACGTGCTCGGGCCGGAGATGGAGGTGAATCTCGTCGCCCTCGTGGATCGGCGTCGCCGCATCCACGCTGGCGATCAAGGCGCTCTGGCCGCCGACGATCAGGAAGACGTTGGAATCGGCCCCGACGCGCTCCACGAGATCGACCTTCGCCGGCACGGCTTCGGGGTGAGACGCATCGACGATCTCCAGGTGCTCCGGCCGGATTCCCAGTGTCGCCGGCCCCTCACCCAATCCGCACGCGGCCGCCTTGTCGGCAGGGAGCTGGAGCGGACCGACGAAGACGGCGCCGCTCGCTGCGGATTCGATCCGGCCCTCGATTAGGTTCATCGGCGGGCTGCCGACGAAGCGGGCGACGAAGGTGTTCGCCGGGGTCACATAGATTTCGCTCGGGCTGCCGACCTGCTGGATCTCGCCGTGATGCATGAGCACGATGCGGTCGGCCATGGTCATTGCTTCGATCTGATCGTGCGTGACATAGATGGTGGTGCGCCCGACGCGCTTGTGGAGGCGCAACAGCTCGGTGCGCATCTCGACCCTGAGCAGCGCGTCGAGGTTCGACAGCGGCTCGTCCATCAGGAAGGCTAGCGGCTCGCGTACGATCGCGCGGCCGAGCGCCACCCGTTGACGCTGCCCTCCGGAGAGCTCGTCGGGGAAGCGATCGAGCTGAGCGGAGAGCTGCAGCAGGCCCGCCGCGTCCTCGACGCGGGAATCGACCTCCTGGCGCGGAACGCCGCCCATCTTCAGCGGAAAGCCGATGTTCTCGCGCACCGTCATGTGCGGATAGAGCGCATAATTCTGGAAGACCATCGCGACGTTGCGGGCGCTCGGCTTCAGGTAGTTGGCGAGCTTCCCGCCGACGTAGATCTCGCCGTCGCTCAGATCCTCGAGCCCCGCAATCAGCTTCAACAATGTGCTCTTGCCGCAGCCCGACGGCCCGAGCAGCGCAATGAATTCGCCGTAGCCGATGGCCAGGTCGACGCCCTTCAGCGCCTCCATCGTCCCGTAATGCTTGGTGACCTCGACCAGCTCGATGGCGTGACCGGAGTCGCCGCTCGTGTCCTGCAGGCGATCCGTCATTGCTTCAGCGCCCCGGCGAGCGAGCGCGCCAGGAACTGACGCTGCAGGATGAAGAAGAGAATGGCGATCGGCACCAGCGACATGACGGCCGATGCCGACCACAGCCCGTAGTCGACGCCGCCATGCGCCCGGAGCGAGGCGACTCCCACGGTCAAAACGATAAGGTCGTCGCTGGTCGTCGCAATTAGCGGCCAGATGAAGCTGATGAACTGGTCGGTGAAGATGATGACGGCAAGGACCACGAGACCCGGTTTGATGAGCGGCAGGATGATGCGCCAGTAGATCTGGAAGTCGTTCAGCCCGTCGAGCCGCGCGGCGTGCTCGAGGTCGTTCGGCAGACCCAGAATGAACTGGCGCATCAGAATTGCGCCGAGCGGGTTGGCGAGCGGCGGCAGCATCAGCGCGAAGTAGGTATTGATCAGCCCAAGCGAGAAGACCAGCGACCACAGCGGAACGATGAGTGCGCCGCCCGGCACCATCAGCAGGATGAGCATGAGCATGAAGACGGCGCGCTTGCCGGTGAAGTCGATTTTGGCGAGCGCGTAGCCGGCCATGGAATCGAGGAACACCTTCAGCACCGTCACCGTCGTAGCGACGAACATCGTGTTGAACATCCACCGCAGGAAGTTCGTTTCCGTCAGCACGTGCCGGTAGTTCTCCCAGTAGGGCGGCCACGGAATGAGCTTCGGCGGATAGGAGAAGATCGCATTGCTGTCTTTGAGCGACGCCAGCACCACGTAGTAGAACGGCGCCACCAGGATGAAGGTGACGAGGCCCAGCACCAGGTGGCGGGAGAGCTCGGCGAGGCGCCGCTTTCGCCTGCGGACGCGGGCGTGATCGACGGCAAGCCGTCGAAGCACCCCGCGGTCGGCGACGTGGCTTTCGGCTATCGCCGTCATCAGTCACCTCCCCGCCTGGAGCGCAGCAGCCGCATCTGCAAGAGCGTGAGCGCGAGGATCGCGACGATCATCACCAGCGAGATCGCAGCGGCGAAGCCGACCTTGTTGTTGGATCCGAAGACGTACTGCCAGACCCGGTAGATCACCGTCGTGGTCGCTCCGGCCGGACCACCTCTGGTCAAGACGATCGCCGTATCGAACACCTGGAACGCCCAGATGGTGGACACCACCACGGCGAAGAAGATAATGCGGCGCAGAAGCGGAAGCGTGAGGAACCGGAAGCGTGAGACCGCCGAGGCTCCGTCGAGCTTGGCAGCCTGGTAGAGCTCTTGCGGAAGGCCGATGATGGCGGCCACGAAGAACATCGCCCAGTAGCCGACGTTCCGCCAGACATCGAGCGCGATGAGCACGCCGAGTGCGGTGTCGACGCCGAGCCACGTCACCGGCTTGAATCCGAACAGAGCCAGCACGTCGTTGAAGAGACCGAAGTCGGAATTGGTCAGGAACAGCCAGATCAGACCCGCAACCACGCCCGGCACCAACACCGGAAAATAGACCAGGAAGCGGTAGACCGCACCGCCACGCTCAAGACGAGCGAGGAGCAGCGCGATGGCGAGCGCGCCGGCGAGGATCAGCGGCACCGACGCGCCGGCGAAGACCAGCGTATTCTTGATCGCCTGCGGAGCGCCGACGAGGTCGGGCAGACGCGTAAAATTCCGTAGGCCGACGAACCTCGTGCCGCTGTAGAGGCTGCCGAAGCGCGTGCTCCACCATATGGTGCCGAAGACGGGGAGGACCAGAAACACGACGAAGAACACGAACATCGGGCCGATGAACATCAAGCCCGAAAACTCGCGCCGCAGCCGCGCCTTTCGGCGCAGCCGCGCATGGTCCTCAGGTGACAACCGCATGCGACGCGGCTGAGCTTCCATCCTCGTCTCGCGCCGTTCGGTCTAGCAGGCGTCGGCGCTTCTCGCCGCGCCGACCAACTAAAGGCCGGTCTCTTGCTGGACGATCTTTTCCACGTTGGCGATCGCCTCTTCTGCGCTCTCGTCGCCGCTGAAGCATTTCTGCACCTCGGCGTTGGCGAGTCCCTCGACGTCCGCCCAGCCGGCGAACGTCTCCAGACCGACCGCATACTTCTTGTAGGCGGGCAGCGCCTCGGCGAGTTGCGGCGCAGCGTTTGTGCCGTAGCCGTTCTCCGGAGCGTCGGTGCGCGCCGGATAGGTGCCGGAGTTATCGGCCCAGTAGGCGTCGTTCTTGCCGTTCGTCCACCACTTCACGACCTCCCACATCAGGTCCTGGTTATCGGACTGGGAGTTGATCATGTAGTAGGTGATGTCGTTGAAGTTCATCCTGCCCGCGGCCTGCGGGGGATTAGGGATGAGCTTCCAGTTGAACGGGAGCGGCAGCTCCACGACCGTCGTGGCGGCGAGGTCGATGGAAAGTATTGCGAGCTTTCCAGCCGCGAACGCGCCCGGCCCATCATCGTAATTGTAGGTGCCGAGCGGCGCCGCGATCTTGTCGGAGAACAGGCTCGCCATGCGCGCCGTCGCGTCGATCACATCGGGCTTGTTGACGTTCGGCGCGCTCAAGTCGGCTGTCAGGAAGGAGCCGCCGGCGGCCCTGAGCACCTGATACCATTCGCCGTAGGGCTGCACGCCGAGCGCGATACCGTAGACCTCGCCGGGTTTGGTCATCTTGGCGAGGCAGTCCTTGAACGTGTCCCAGGAATCCGCGAAGCCCTCGTCGTAGCCGGCGGCGTTGACCATATCCATGTTGACGAAGAGCGCACTCTCCACATGGAAGCTGATCGGGAGCCCCATGATCTTCGGCCCGAAGCCGAGCGTGCGGTCCATGTAGAGATATTTTGCCTTCTCCGCGGCGAAGGACGGATCGTCCATACGCGACGTGAGGTCGACGAAGCCGGTGCCGGCCTCATAGTCCGGGTAGCTGCTCTCCGTCGTCATGTAGATGTCGTGCGCCCCGGAAGCCGCCGAGGTGTTGATCTCCTGTCCCGCGGTTTCCCAATCGTAGAGCTTGAACTCGAAGGTGACGTCTGGATTGAGCGCGGCGAATCCCTCGCCGATCTTCTTCTGGACATCCACCTCGTTGGGCGACCACGGGCCGACCAGGAAGCGCACGTTGCCCTTCAGGCCCATGCCCGCCGCGGCTGCCGGATCGATCTCGGCGACGAGCGCGGAAATTGCGGGCGCAGAAAGGCCCAGCCCGAGCAATCCGCTGACAAAGCTCCGGCGCGAAAGCTTGCCCGCAGCAAAGGCGTCAGCAAGCGCGTTCGTCTCACGATGCAATTTTGTGGTCATCATGCGGCCCTCCGTTTCGCCTGCGTCCCCGTCTGAGCGCCTCCCACGGCATTATCCTGAGTCACCCAGGATGGCCTTATGTACGGCTATGCAGTACAATCCGATTTATAGACTTCGGTGCAAAAGCCTGTCAATGAACGACCGGTGATTCCGGAGAAATCCGTTGGCGTTTTTCCTCGGAATCGCGTAGCTGCGCTTTGGTTGCCCGATAATGTACCTCTATAGGAACAATTGCGGGGTCTGAATGGAAGAGTGGTATTCCGATTGGCGACTGCGTCGAGGCGAGGTCTACTCCTCCCTTGCCGACACGCTGGAGGAGGCGATCCGCAGCGGGCGGCTCCCGGCCGGCTCCCAGCTGCCCACCCATCGCGATCTCGCCAAGCGCCTCGGCGTCGCGGTGAGCACGGTGTCGCGCGCCTACGCCGAAGCCACCGAGCGCGGCCTGATCGACGGCGCGGTCGGGCGCGGCACCTTCGTTCTGCAGACCAGCAAGGAAAACGGCGCCGGCTCCAATCGCGAAGGGCTGCGTCCCATGGAGCGGCTCTACCTGCCGCTCATGCAGCGGAGCGATGCCATCAATCTCAGCCTCAACGAGCCGCTGCCGGATGGCACGGATCAGCGGCTGCGCGAAGCGCTGAAGACCGTCACGGCCAAGGGCGAGTTGAACGACCTCGCGCACTATCAGCCGCCGCAGGGGCAGTTGAAGCATCGCAAGGCCGGCGCCGAATGGCTGCGGGAGTTCGGCGTCGATGTCCCTGCCGACGACATCTACGCGGTTCCGGGCGGACAGACCGCACTGATGACGATCTTCCTCGGCCTTGCACGTCCTGGCGACACGGTGCTGACCGAGGAGCTGACGTGGCCGGGCGCCCTTTCCGTCGGACGGCTCACCGGAATCCGCATGATGCCTGTCGCCATCGACGACGAGGGGATGATCCCGGAAGCCTTCGAGACGGCGTGCCAGATGTTCCGGCCGCGTTTCGTCTACACCATGCCGACCCTGCACAATCCGACGACGGCGACTGCGAGCCTTGCCCGGCGCGAGGACATCGTGCGGATCGCGCGCGCCCACAGCGTTCTGATCGTGGAGGACGACGCCTACGGCTTTCTCCTGGAGCCGCCCGCGGTCGCCTACTGCCACCTCGCGCGAGACATCACCGTCTATCTGACGAGCCTGTCAAAATCGATCGCACCGGCGCTGCGCATCGGCTTCATGGCGGCGCCGCCGCGGCTGCACCGGGCGCTCCGCGCCGCCATGCGCGCGACGACGGCCATGGTCTCGCCCGTGCTCCTGGAGCTCGCAGCGGAGATGATCCACAGCGGCGCCGGGCTCGACGCCATCAAGTTCCAGATCGTTGCCGCGCGGCAGCGACAGGCTCTCGCGGCGCGCATTCTCGGCCAGGAGAACTCCGCGCCGGCCTCGCTGCACTTCTGGCTCAGGCTGCCGCCGGAGGTGAGCAATCCTGCCTTCGTTGCCGACGCGCTCGCCAACGGCGTGGCGGTCACGCCGGGCGATGCTTTCACGCTCGTTCCCGGCCGCGATCCCGGCGGCGTCCGGCTCTGCCTCTGCGCAGAGCCGGACGAGGCGCGCGTCAAGTCGGCTTTGACGACGCTCGCGCGGCTGGTGCACGCCGATCACGGCACCGCGGTGCCGATCGTCTGAGGGGCCCTTCGACGACTCCGGATGGAGTCTCAGACGTGGATCGTGCCTTCCAGATAGAGGGCGCAGCGCCCCGCCAGGCGAACCTCGTCTCCTTTGAGTGCGCAAAAGAGCTCGCCGCCGCGCGGCGACAATTGCAGTGCGCGGTGCTCGGTACGCCCAAGCCGCTTCGACCAGAAAGGCACGAGCGTCAGATGCGCAGACCCGCAGACCGGGTCTTCCGGCAGGCCTTCCTTCGGCGCGAACGCCCGCGACACGAAGTCTGAGCGCTCGCCGCTCGCCGTGACAATGACGGCTTCCGGATCGAGACGCATCAGCGCGTCCATGTCCGGATCGAGCGCGGCGACTGCCGCTTCGCTCTCCATCACGACGTAATAGCGCTCGTCAGTCGCAAGCACCTCAACGCAGCGCCCGCCGAGAGCGTCGGCAAGCCCCGCAGGCTCGGCTTCGCAGGGCTTTGACGGCACCGACGGGAGCTGGATGGCAAGCATGTCCTCGCCGAAGCGCGAGACGCGAAGCGAGCCGCCGCGCCGGCGCAGCACCGCGCTCAGAAGCTCGGGCCGGAGCACGCGAAGAGCGACATGTGCCGCCGCAAGCGACGCATGCCCGGCGAGCGGCAGCTCGCCCATCGGTGCGAAGAAGCGGATGTCGAACGCATCCCCACGATCGATCAGGAACGCCGTCGTGGAGATGTTCTGCTCCGCAGCGATCGCCGTCAGAACGGTATCGTCGAGCCAATCGTCGAGACAGCAGACGACGGCGGGATTGCCGGCAAAGACGCGCCCGGCGAAAGCATCGATCTGAAAGATGCCGAGCTTCATCGGGCGCTAAAGCTTCGCCTCCGGAAGCGTTTGGCCGCCGTCGAGCACGAGTGTCCGGCCGGTGATGTAGCCGGCCTGGTCGGAGGCGAGGAACGCGATGGCCTCGCCGACCTCTTCCGGCTCCGCAAGCCGCTTCAGCGGCGCGGCGTCGACCATTTGCTGCATGTGCTCGTCGCCGACGGTGGCGCGCACGTTCTCCGTATCCACGTTTCCGGGCTCCACCACGTTGACGGTGATGCGGTGCGCCGCGCCTTCGATCGCCGCACAGCGGGCGAGGCCCTCGAGGCCCGCCTTGCTCGCCGAGTAATGCGCATGCTCCGGCCAGCTGACCAGCGGACCGGTGATCGACCCGGTCAGCACGATGCGGCCGTAGCGCTGCCGCTTCATGATCGGGAAGCACGCCTGGATCGCCAGGAACGGCCCCTTCAGATTGACCGCCATCACCTGATCCCACTCCGCTTCCGGGATGTCTTCGATCAGATGGTTGGGATAGATGCCGGCCACCTGAGCGAGGATGTCGATCCGACCGTGCCGTTCCGCCGTCGTCGCGGCAAGACGCTGCATGTCGGCGCGGCTGGATATGTCGGCCTGCACGAACTCGGCGCAGTCGGGAAAGCGCGCTGCCACCGCTTCGCCGAGCGCGGTGTTGACGTCGGCAAGTATCGCTCGAGCGCCTTCCCTGACAAAAACCTCGACGACCGCCGCGCCGATGCCGCGCGACCCGCCGATGACGATTGCGGTCTTGCCTTCCAGCCGCCCTGCCACTGCTCCCACCCCGCTTGGCGCGGATACTGCGCTCAGGACGATTGCAGCGTCAATCCGAACGGACCCAGCTGCGCTCGCCCTCTATGGGCGCGGCCAAACGGCGTTCAAAGCGAGCTGCGCGAGGAAGCAGGCCGTGATGAAGCGAGACGCGTCTTCAAAGCGAAACCGGCTTCGAGCCGGGCGGCGATTTCTAGCGAGCGACGACGACAATGGCCGAGCAGGCCGCTCTCCCTTGGCGGCGGTAGCTGTGAGGGAAGCCTGAGTCGAAGTACATCGAATCGCCCTCGTTGAGCTGCGTGTCTTCGCCGTCAACATTCACGACGAGGTGCCCACAGATCACATAGATGATCTCTGCACCCGAGTGCTGATGGGCCTCGCTCGGTATCGAGTGCGGCTCGAATTCCGCATAGTAGGCCTCCATCTTGCGATCGCTGACGGGAAAGTCGAGGCTTTCAAAAAAGTATGACGGCGATCCTTCTTTTGGACGTTCCGGCAAACGAATGCGGTCGTCCTTTCTGACGACTGCGACGGTCGGCCGGTCTGTCGAATCGACGAAGAAGTGCTCAAGGCCGACGCCGAAGACCAACGCAATCTTGAGCAACGTCGGTAGCGTCGGGAAAAGCTGCCCGCGCTCGATCTTCGACAACATGCCCGAGGAGAGGCCCGTGTGTTCGCCGAGCTGCTTGAGCCCAAGGTTCTTATCCAGGCGCAGCGCACGGATCTTTGGGCCGATCTGGTAGTTCTCCAGTCCTTTGGCCAGCGTGTCGGAGAGCATTGCTCCGGTCTCCTTTTTTCGTGCTGCGCAAACAATGATACGCGTCTTTTCCTTTCATGCAAACAAATATTCGTATCACGCAAATGTGCATACAAAGTAACTCTGTTTGCTCCATATGCAAATTACGAGCGCGGCCAGTCCGGGTCGCGATCGAAAGGTCCACACGGGCCGCTCACAAACCCAGGGAAGATCGATCATGATCAACACTTTGAAATCCGCTCTTGCCGCGACGGCGATTGGCGTGGCGGTTGCGACTACCAGCGCCTATGCGGCCGGCAAGGACATCGTCGACACCGCGGTCGAAGCGGGTCAATTCAAGACGCTTGCGGCAGCGCTGACCGCCGCCGGTCTCGTCGATACGCTGAAGGGGGCCGGACCATTCACCGTTTTTGCCCCGACCGACGATGCCTTCGCCAAGCTGCCGGCCGGTACGGTTGAAAGCCTGCTGCAGCCGGAAAATAAGGCAAAGCTTGCGGCGATCCTGACCTACCATGTGGTGCCCGGCGACGTGACGGCGGCCGATGTCGTCAAACTCGACGAAGCGAAAACCGTCGAGGGAGCGATGGTGAAGATATCGGCCAAGGGCAGCGCCGTGATGATCAACGACGCGACGGTTACGTCGGCCGATATCGCAGCATCCAACGGCGTTATCCACGTGATCGACACCGTCCTGATTCCGCCCGCAAACTGAGCGTCGGCCATCAACGAGAAAACGTCGGGTCTCGGTTCAATCGACTGACACCTGTCACTGAGATCGGGCGCCGCGCCGAAATCATTCGAGCGGCTGTCCGATCTCAGACTCAGACCCTGACGGTCAACAGTTGCTGCCGGCACCTTCAAGATCCTGGCAGCGGCGCTGGCGCCGCTGGCCTGGTCGACGCGGTTAAGGGTGCCAGCCCGCTCACGGTTTTTCCCCCGACGGACGCGCGCTCGCACAGTTGCCCGCTGCTGGAGGCTCGATCGGGTTCATTCGGACGCCGATGAAACCGATGGTGCCTTGATTGGCGCCTACGGACGAAAGCGCTATGCGTCGAAGGTTGTGGCTAAAAGCGCCTTCAAGGAGGAGCCGCTTTCGCGAACAGCGGAGAGATTCCGCGTGCTGACACGATCAAAGATGAAACGATCAGTCGAAAGACAGAAGGGTGGAAAGGATTTGTAGATCAAAGTACTAATGGTGCGCATGCCGGACTCGCGTCGCTCGTCTAACTGACTGGTTTTACAATCACTTTTCGGTGAGATTTTGCCA
>Ga0315553_10000883_pt1 | contig 25941 bp, 23 predicted proteins | sample SalMarSW160140MG_FD_203099 | JGI IMG/M metagenome (GOLD analysis project Ga0315553, IMG submission 203099) | Salt marsh sediment microbial communities from the Plum Island Ecosystem LTER, Massachusetts, United States - Salt Marsh Sediment SW1601-40 ... | reverse complement strand
GAAGCCTGTCGAAGAAGTTCAAGGGGCTTCTAGAGCGCGATTCGCCACACCAGCTTGCTGAGGACCGTCGTGCGCCGCGGATGCCATCCGCCATTCTGCGAGTCGGCCACCTGGTTGATCACCAGAAACAGGTCGGAGCCCGGACTGGGGACCCAGTTGAGCCGGAAGTTCACGATGAACTCCTCGTCCTCGCTGTTCCACTGCACCGCGACGACGCCGAACAGCTTGGGACTGAACGCGTAGTCGATGCGCGCGGCGAGCTCGTCCACGAGGAAGACGTCTCCGAACAGCTCGATCCGATTGTGCCCCCAGTCGGCGCGCAGGGTGACGTGCTTGTTCGCGCGCCACCGACCGGCGAGCGAAGTCTCGAGACGCGTGCCGAGATAGAAGTCGCCCCCGGTCACCTCGAGCGAGCCGGATACCGGCCGCGCCCCGAACGTGGACAGGTCCACCGACCAACGGGTGAACCAGTACTCGCCGGGCGGAATCTCGGCCCCCTCGAACAGATCGAACGGTTCTTCGGGGTGGTCGGCCCGGCGCTGAACGTTGACCTCGAACGAGTCGCCGCTCCGCAACGTCGCCGAGAGGGGGACGACCTCCACGTACAGGGATTGGAGCGCCCCGGTCACGTCATCGCGGTACCACGAGAACTCGAACGGCTTGAGCTCGAGCTGCTGGACGAAGGGCAGGAAGCGTGGGCGGGGGAGGATCACGAGCTCCGAGGCGAGCCGCTCGTAGCCGTCCCGACGCACGAAGCCGACCTGTGGATCGAAGTCCTTCCCGGCGCGTGCCCACGACGCCGAGAACTCGACGAGGTCGTTCGGATACGCCACGCTGAGCGTATGGGCCAAGCCGAACCGGTCGTCCGCGTCCGAGGTGTACGTTTGCGCGAGCGCGAAGCTGGCCACGAACTCCTTGTCCCCGAACAGCTGCGCGGTCGCATAGCGGAAGTCGACCCCGTACGTGGCGTTCGTGGCGCCGCCACCCCGGCGCGCCACGGCGAGAAGCCCGACCGAGGACTCGTCGAAGATGTCCTGTTTCAGCCGGACCACGCCGAAGCCCGCCGCGTCCGTGGCCTCCGTGGAGGCCGTGTGGAGCGCCATCGCCCCGATCGTTGTGCCTCCCTGCCGGCCGAGGGCCCGCACGCCGCCGTCGATGGGGACCTCGGTGCGGTCCTCGGCGAGGCCGATGCGCCGGCTGTAGAAGGGCTGCACGTCGCCCCCGAGACTGAAGTCGAAGAACTCGCTCCCCTCGAGGAAAAAGGTCCGTTTCTCGGGGAAGAAGAGCGAGAATCTCGTGAGGTTCACCTCCTCGCGGTCGGACTCGACCTGCGCGAAGTCGGGTCGAACGGTGACGTTCAGCTTCCAGTTGGGCGTGGGCAGGTAGCTCAGATCCACGCCGACGCGGGTCAGCCGCTCGCTGTCCGACCCCTCCTGCCATTCCGCGCCCGCGACCCCGAACGGCCGCGCCTCGATGAGCTTCGTCCCGGACAGTCCGGGCAGCCCGCTCAAGGCCCCCGCCTGACTCAGCGTCTCGAGGTTGTGATCGCGCGACCAGCCCTGCCACAGGAGCTGCTCGCGCTTGCGTCGGATGTTGCGTTCGAAGTTGATGCCCCAATCGCGGTGGTCGTGGGCGCGAAAGCGGAGCGTGGAGAACGGGACGCGTATCTCGGCGAACCAGCCCTCCGGCGTGATGCGGGCGCCCGCGTCCCACACGCCGTCCCAGTCCCGGTTCATGGACCGTCCCGAGATCAACGCGTCGGCGCGCGCGCCGTTCGGGTTCGTGACGAACAGGTACCCGGTCCGGTCGTCGTCGAACGGGTCGATGATGAACTCGAAGTTGTCTTCGGAGGTCCACGAGAAGTCCCGCGCCATCTGTGTGGCCGCGATGCCGCCCGGATCCGAGTCGAAGCCCCAGAACCCCACGTAGAGGGCGTCGGCATCGACCAGGACGGCGACCTCGGTCCGCTCGGTCGCCGGAGCGCCGGCCTCGAGCTCGCGTTGAGTGAAGTTCGTGATCCGGTGCGCCTCCTGCCACGCCTCCTCGTCCAGCCGTCCATCGAGCTGGATGCCCGCGCTCGTCTCGAACGGGACGATGACCGCCGGTTCGCTCCGCTGCGCGGCCACGGGCCCCGAGAGCGCGAAGAACGATGCGCAGACCCACCGGATCGATCGAGCCGCCCCGCCCGTTCGCCTCATCAGTACGCCGTCGTCCGGAAGACGGGCTGGAAGAGACGGGTCCGGTGCGCACACACGTCGTCGGCGGGACACGCGGGACACTCCGGCTCGCGCATCTCGGGGCAGCGGCGCCGCATCTGGAAGAAGAACCAGTCCACCGCGCCCATGGGACGCCCACTGCGCTCCCGCAGCTCGGCCATCGCCCCGTGGCAGGCGGCGCGGATCAGCCGTTCCTCGGGCTCGCGCAGGACCTGCCGGTCGACGACCCGCGCCTCGAGCTCCGTATCCTCGATGTGGACGATCCCGAGCCTCAGACAGGTGCGCTGGCAGTGATAGTCGACGATGGGCGGGATGTCCTCGCCGGGCCCCGGCACGAGGAAGCGCTCGGGACGTTGCGCGAGGATGGCGGCGAGGAGGGCCGATTTCTTCCGGAGCGGATCCTCCTTGTAGCCCCCCACGTGGTCGAGGGCCGACAGGAAGGTGGCCAGCGGGCGCTCGGCGCGCGCGGCCGCCTCGAGGAGCGCGGTAGGCGTCCACCCCAGGGCGAGCATGTCGCGGCCGCAGGTCACGGCGAGCGCCGCGTGGAGCGGAGCGGCCGGCAGCGGGTTGCGGCCCTCATCGTCCCGCAGTCGGTGATCTAACATCTCCGGCGTCAGCCCGGCCTGCCGTTCGGGCCGGAGCTCCTCGGGTGCTTCCGCCAGCCAGCGCCGGTAGGCGGCCCACAGGAAGTCGCTCCCCTTGCGGGCGCGTCCCCCGAGCGGGGCGATCATGGGCTCCTCGTAGCGGGAGCCGCGCTCGCGCCAAAAGCCGAACTGCTGGAGGGTCGCGGCGAAGAAGAAATCGAGCGCGCGCGGATCTCCCACCTCCGGGAAGTCCTCGCCGGTGAAGGGGAAGGGCGTCACCTCGCCGCTCGCGGCCAGCGTGCGGGCGACCGCGGCCAGCCGGTCATGGTCGATGCGGACCCGCGCGGCGGGGCGGCTCGCGCCAGGGGCGGGCGCGTGGCCCGCTTCGGGCTCTCCCGGCCGTGCCGCCTCCCGGCCCCCCCCGACCTCGAGCAGGCGCTCGGGCCCCACCCCCGTGACCATGTGGGCGGCGGCGGCCGCGGCGCGACGGGCGCACACGACCGGGTGGAGGCCCGCCGCCAGCCCCGCGAGCGCGGTGCCGCAGAAGGTGTCGCCGGCCCCCGTGGGGTCGAGCTCCTCCACGGGGAAGGGATCGATGTCGGTCCCGTGATCGCCCTGCACGACGCGCGCCCCCCGCGCCCCCCGCGTGATGAACAGGATCCGGCCCGCCGGCACCCGCGCGTCCTCGAGCGCGCCGAACAGCGCCATCGCCTCCGGCTCGTTGCAGAAGAACACGTCGGCCGCCTCGAGGGTGGCGAGCACGGTGTCCCGGAAGCGGCGGGTGGCGCCCCCGTAAGTGCCGCACGCGATCGTCCACCCGGCGACCGCCCGCAGGTGCCGGGCGAGCGCGAGCTGGTGTCCCGATTCGATCATCGGGACGATGTAGGCGAGCCCGGGCGTCAGATCGGCCGGGAGGACCTCCGGCGTGAGGAGCGCTTCCGAGCCCCACACGGCATTCAGGTAGGTAGTCCTCCCGCCCGGCCCGTGCTCGATCTCGAAGTGCGGCAGCGTATCCGGCTCGACGATCGGTCCCCGCCAGTCGAGCCGCGCGGCGGGATCGACCAGCTCGGGGGGCATCGGGTCCGGACGCGGGGCGATCATGGTGACGCGCGCCCCGGCGCGGCGGGCGGCGAGCGACGTGTACAGCCCCGCGCCGCCCGCCGCGCGCTCGGTACGACCGTGGAAGTGGAGGATGTCGACCGACGGGCTTCCGATGACGAGCAGCTCGGGCCGGTCGGAAGGAGAGAAGAGCCGGATCACCCCGTCTCGGGTCGGAACTGGTAGCACCACGCCTCGCCCTCGAGCACGAGCTCGTCGTCCCGGTCGCGCGTCACGCGGACGCCGAGGCGGCACACGGGCTTCGTCTCGTGCACCGAGAGCACCTCGGCGCGGGCGGTGATCGTGTCGCCGATGTATACGGGGGCGGTGAACTTCCAGTTCTGGCTCAGGAACACCGTGCCCGGACCCGGCATGTCCATGGCCACCAGCGCGTGCAGGAGTCCCGTGGTGAGCCCGCCCTGGACGACCAGACCCCCGAACTTCGTGGCCTTCGCGAACCCCTCATCGAAGTGGAGCGGGTTGTAATCCCCGGAGAGCTCCGCGAACCCGCGCACGTGCTCCTCGGTGAGCGCGAGGCTCCGTGTCGCCGTCTGTCCGACCGTTACGTCCAAGCCGTCATCGAGTCCCCGCTCCGGGCCCGCCCGAGACGGGACCGGCGCGCCGAAGTCGCTGCACAAGAGCCGGATTCCGGCTCCGCGTCAGTGGGTCCCCTGGTCCTCATCCGTCGTGATGCGGCCCCGCGCTCCCGCGGGTCCGTTTTCCCAGTCCTGCGCGCTCGAGATGTTCGGCATCCCCCAGTCCTCGCCGTTCCATCCCTGGAAGCCGTCCATCCGGAAGGTCCAGAATCCGGTGGTCATGTCGCTCACCACGATGAGGCCGTCCGAGTTCCGCACGTCGATCCCGAAGGTGCCGTTGAATACGGGATAGCGGTCCGTATTCGGCGGGCCCAGGTACGTGTCGTAGTGTCCCACGGTGATCGGGTTGGCCGGGTCCATGATGTTGAACACGACGAGGCCGTCCAGGTACCCCGATACGAACACGTACGGCCACCGCACCTCGTGGTTGTGCACCAGGTTCCGCCAGTTCGCGGTCCACAGCGCGATGGGGCTCCGGATCGCGGACACCTCGCCCGACAGCCCGGGCCGCAGGTCGAAGATGCGGAGCGGGGCGCCCTGATACTCGGTCTCGGCCACCGCGAAGTTGCCGTCCGGCGTGGGCGTGAACGTGTGCCCGTACTGGATCCCCGAGACGCCCGTGATCTGGGTCAGGAGCGTCGGGTTGTCGAGGTCGGTGATGTCGTAGATGTAGTAGCCACCCGTCCCGCCGCCGTAGAAGCGGTCCGTCCCGGTCTCCGGGTGGTAGCCCGCGTAGAAGTCGTGGTACCCGCGCCGCTGCCCGCCGTCCCCCTGGTCGGGGACCGGGATCTCGGCCACCCGCGCGCTCCCCTTGCCCTCGACGAGCGCGCCGAGGTCGTACACCGCCGCGAACGGCCCAGAGACCGTCGCGATCAGGTACACGTTCATGTTCGAGTGCTTGTACACGAAGATGTTGTGGAAGCCGCCCGGCAGCTCGGGCTCGTGGATGCGGCCCACCTCGCGCACCTTGGACGCATCGGGGAGCCCGGTCACGTCGAGCACGACGGCCCCCACGTCGGAGTCCGGTCCGCTGCGCCCCAGCTGGAGCGACTGCACGACGTAGTAGCGGTCCTTCCACTTGAAGTGCTTGACGTCCATCCCGCCGGTGCCGCCGTGAAGGTCCTGGTCCTCGATCCGCCACCGGTACAGGACCGTCGGGTGCTCCGGATCGGCGATCGACACGATGTCGGTCCCCTTGGGTCCGACATCCCCGTACACCATCCGCGACACGTAGGCGTATGGACGGGCCGCGTCCTGCTCGATGTCGAGATCGGCGATGCTGAGGCGCGGGCCCAGCGGCACGTGTCCGAGGACCTCCATGTTGTCGCTGCCGGCCTTCACCACCTCGACCTGCGCGGACAGCCCGGGAGCGCCCGCGAGCGCTCCCACGAGCGCGGCGCACAGGATCGTCTTCGTGTCAGCCTTCATCTCCCCTCCATCGGCGGGTATGTCGGTGTGCTCCTCGGGCCTCCGGCCGCGCGCGTCCCGTCTCGCGCCATCGGTATGCTCGCTCGCCCGGCGTCAGCCCCTCTCGGCCGGCTCGACCGTGATCACGGTGCTCATGCCTGCCTCCAGGTGCTCGGCAATATGACAGTGCATCATCCACCGTCCAGGGTTCGAGGCTTCGAGCAAGATATCGAACGTCGATCCGACGGGAATGACCACCGTGTCCTTCCACGCCAGATTCTCGTTCGGCACCCCGTCGCGTGACACGACGAGGAACCGCTGTCCATGGATGTGGATCGGGTGCTGCATCGGGTGGAACGCGCGCCGCCGGTTGGTGATCCGGATCTTGTACACCTCGCCCTCGAGGAACCGCCAGTCGATGTCGCGGTTCTCCTTTCCGGTGCGGACGTCTCGCAGGATCCAGTGCAGGTTCCGCGACGTCGCGAGGTAGTTCATCATCGGCATGGCGTCGTTCCACTCGACCGGCGGGAAATACAGCGTGTCGAGCGCCATCACGGCGACCATCGAGGTCGGCAGCTCGCCCACTCGCACGGTGAGCTCGAGCTCACCGTCGACCGGGCGGTCGAACTCGCCGCGCACGCGGTCGATGTCGGCGATCACGTCGGATTGCTCGCGCAGCGTCCGGAACGCGTCGGCGTGGCTCTCGGCCACGGGCTCGTCGAGCACGGTCACCATCCCGAGCGTGTCGACCTCCGGATAGAACACGGCGTTGAAGTGATCGACGGCCTGGATCGAGTTGACGAGCGCCCGGGTCCCCGGCTCGTCGAAGCGCGCGTCGACGATGTAGCGCTGTGCGGGGGCGAGGACGACGTTGTGCACGAAGCTCTCGCGCTCGTACTTGCTCACATCCGCGCCCACCAGCTTCAGCTCCGCGCCGGGGAGGACGAGGTTGAACGTGCGCGTGTTCGCCACGTTCGTGAGGTACAGCCGACGGACCTCGCCCCGGTGGACCGTGAGCTCCCAGCGAGGCTCGCCGTTCACGAGAAGCTGGTTCCCGAAGCGGCCCATGAGCGTCTGCACCGCTCCCTCGCGGCCGTACGGATACAGCCCGCGCTCGTCGATCAGGAGGTCGTCGAGCATCAGGAAGTCCTCGCCGTTCACCGGCTCGAGGTACTCCGGGTCGGGTGCGTCTACCAGCATGTTGCCGACCAGCCCCAGATCCTGCTGGACGTCCTCGCGATGGTGCGGGTGATACCAGTACAGGCCCGCGTCGCGGAAGTGGACCCGATACACGAACGACTCGCCGGGCTCTACCGGGTCCTGCGTCACGCCCGGCACGCCGTCGAACCGGTTGTCCAGCCGCACGCCGTGCCAGTGGACCGAGGTGGGCAGGTCGATCGAGTTCCTGAACAGCACGACGATCTCCGCCCCCTGCGGGACGCGGATGAGAGGCCCCGGATACTGCCCGTTGAAGCCGTACATGGTGAACGTGCGGGCCCCCACCGTGCGGCGCACGAACCCGGCCTCGAGACGGAGCGTGTCGCCGTCCGACATCTCCACGATCTCGCGGAAGCGGGCCTCGGGGATCGTGGCGGGGTCGAGCTCCGCGCCCGGGAGGAACGGCGTCAGAGCCGGGACGGAGCCCATGAGGCTCGGAAGCATCATGGGCATGGGGCGCGACTGGGGTGGCATGCGCCACGTCACCCCCGCGCTGTCGGCCATCGGCATCGCGTGCGCGGTGTGATCCTGTGCCGCGGCCGGCGGCTGGAGGCCGAGCCACGCCGCCCCGGCCGCCAGGGCCGCGACAGCGAGCCGCGTGTGACGTGCGGGTGCCCCGGTCAGTAGACTTGCAGGCAATTCAGCCCCTCGAAGGGACCGTGACCTGCCATGGTGTGCATGCGGGCCGACGGGGAGACGCCGCGCAGGAGCACGGGGCCCGACCAGCGCGCGATGTCCGCGTCGGTCTCCTCGGTGATGAACACCATGAACTTGTTCCAGCGCACCGGGCCCGCGATGCGTCCGCTCGCATCCAGCCTGCCCAGCCTCAGGTGTTCGTCGAGCTCGGGGGTGGCCACCCACACCACGTAGTGGAGCCCCTCGTCGCGGCGCAGCCGCGAGACCTGAACGCTGACCTCGTAGAGCTGGTGGCCCTCCTCATCGACGCTGATCCCGAACGGCGAGGCGGGCTGCGAGAGGGTCATCGACGCGCGGCCCCCCGGGGCGTTCTGGGTGGGACGGAGCTCGACGACCTCGGGCTCGAGCGCGCAGGCCGCGAAGCCCGGTGTCGCGTTCGGCCAGCCGTGGGTGTGGCGAACGACCGTGGATCCGGTCGGAGGGCGACGGGTCGGGTCGGGCGCGGTCGCCACCCGACGGGGTCCCGCGAACCCGTACGACGCGGCGAGCGCGAGGGCGGCGAGGACGGCGCGGGCGGGCCACCCGCCGCTCCGTCGGGCCCGGGTGAGTGAAGGTGGCGACATGGGGCTCAAGCTCGATACGGCGGCCGGACGTCGCAAGCGCTCAGGGGCGGGGGGAGCCGATGGGAGCGCCGGACTCGTCCTCCTCGAGCTCCTCCACGACGATCTCGCGCCCGCCGCCCGTCGGCTCGGAGGTCCGCGGGCCACGGGTCGACGTCCAGAACAGGCTGCCGGCCGGACCACCCATGAACCCCGCGGCGCCGGTCTCGAGCTGTCGGGTGAAGCGTTCGCGCAGCCGTGCGATCAGGCGCCGGCGCACCGGTCTCAGGAGGAGCGTGAAGCCGATCGCATCGGTGATCACGCCCGGCGTGACGAGGAGCGCGCTCGCGAGAAAGATGAGCAGGCCGTGCACGAGCTCCTGCCCGGGGACGCGTCCTGAAGCCATCTCGCGCTGCACCGCGAGCCAGCTTCGAAGGCCTTCGCGGCGGGCGAGCCACGCCCCCGAGACGCCAGTGATGACGACGATGGCCAGCGTGGGGCCGAGCCCGATCACGGCGCCGATGCGGATCAGCAGGGCGAGCTCGACGAGCGGGACGAGCGTGAACAGAAGGAACAGCCGGAGGAGCATGGGTCGGATCCGCGACTAGTGGAGCGTCACGCTAGAAGCCCATCATGGCGCGGACCTTCGGGTCGATCTTCTCGGGCGTCCAGAAGGGCTTCCACACCAGGCTGACGGTGGCTTCGTCGACGCCGTCCACGGACTCGGCGGCCAACTTGGCCCCGGAGAGGATCTGCCCCCCGGCCGGACAGCCCGGGCTCGTGAGGGTCATGGTGACCCGGGCCGATCCCTCCTCGACCTCGATGTCGTACACGAGACCGAGATCCACGATGTTGATCCCCAACTCGGGGTCGGTGACCGAGCGCAGCGCCTGCCGCACACGCTCGGCTGCCGCATCATCGCTCGCGGACGCCGTGTCCAGGGGGTCCGTGCCTCCCCCGTCGTCCCGCTCCGGGGGCGCGTCGCCCGGCGTCGCGGCGTCCCGGTCCGCATCGCTGGACGGTGCCGTCGGCTCGTTGTCGGTCATGGCGTTCCCTTCATCAGCATGTTCGCGGACGCGACCGGGTCGAGGCGCTCGAGCAGCGCGTCGAGGTGAATCCGCTCGCGCACCAGCGCCCGGCAGTCGTCCATGGCGTCGTTCGCGTTGATGAGGATCGTACCCGACAGTCGGTCCCCGGTCACGCAGTAGACGACCGAGCGCCCGGATCCCAGCTCGCCGGACACGATGGTGCGCTCCGCCTCGCTCGTGCGCCCGAACACGTTGAGGCTCAGGTCGAACACGTGCGAGAAGAAGTAGGACAGGTGGTCGAAGGGCTGGCGGTCGCCCGCCATGTTGCGTCCGGCCACCTTGCCCTGGGCTCGCGCGTGGTCCCAGTGATCGGTGCGGACCAGTCCGCCGAACACGGGATCGGGGTAGCGGGCCACGTCCCCGGCCGCGTACACGTGTCCTGCCGTGGTCTCGCAGTACGAATCGACGATCACCCCGTCCTGGACGGCGAGGCCGGCCTCGCGCGCGAGCTGCTCGTTCGGCTGGATCCCGACCGCCACGACCACCAGATCGGCGGCGATGTCGTCGCCGTCCGCGAGCACGACCCGCTCCACCCGCCGGGTGCCGTCCAGGGCCGCCACGTTCCGCTCGAGGAGGAAGCGCACGCCCCGCTCCTCGAAGTAGCGCTTGAGGAAGCGGGACACGGGCGGGGGCAGCACGGTCGACCACACGCGGTCGGCGATGTCGATCACCACCGGGTCCACGTCGAGCTTGCGCAGCGAGGCGGCGAGCTCCATCCCGATGAACCCGGCGCCCACGAGCACGACCTGGTGCGTCTCGCCCGCCGCAGCGCGGATCTTCTCGGCGTCCTCCACGGTCCGCAGGGTGTGGACGCCATCGATCCCGAGTCCCTGGATGGGGAGGGTGCGGGCGCGCCCTCCCGTCGCGAGCAGGATGCGCGAGCCGCGCACGGTCTCGCCGGACTCGGTGGTCGCGAGGAGGCGATCGGGATCCAGACGATCGACCCGGGTGCGGGTGAACAGCGTGACACCGCGCTGGTCCTCGAACCACCCCGACGGCTTCACGTACAGCAGATCCCGAGGAGCGTCCGGCGTCTGGAGGTACTCCTTCGAGAGCGGCGGCCGGTGGTAGGGCGGCTCCCCCTCGTCGGTCAGGACGGCGATCGAGCCATCCCGGTCGACTTCGCGGATGCCATCCACTGCGGCGGCGGCGGCCAGCCCCCCGCCCACGATCACATATTCGAATTCCTGCATGTATCGCCGATCTGTTCCGTGAGATCCGATCCGGTCCGCAGCCTCAGAGCCCGGCTGCCTCCCATTTGTCGATCACCTCGCGCGCCAGCGAGCGCACCCGCTCGACGACGCGATCGAAGTACGTGCCCGCTTTGGCCTCGTCGAAGTCGGGATACCCCTCACCCGGCGCATAGAGCCCGATGGAGGACGGGAAGGGCCATGCCTGCCAGCCCGTCCCGAACGGCGTCGCCTGCTCGGGCCCGCGATAGCGCCCCTCGTGGACCAGCTCCGGTCGAACCGCGAGGACCGCCGCCGTCTCGTTGTTGCCCGCGTGCCCTCCCTGTGTCCCGTACACGTCCTCCGTGATGTCGGGGGTGATCGTCCACCAGTTGAGCACGAGCACCCGGGCGTCGGTCTCGCGAAACACCTCGCGGGCCGCGTCGTTCAGGGGGGCGAAGTTCGGTCCGTGCCCGTTGAGCACGATGATGTTCCGGAACCCGGCCTTGGCCAGCCCGAGAAGTACCTCCCGGGCCGTGTCGTGCAGGAGTCGTTCCGAGATCCCGAACGTGCCGGGATACTCGTCGAGCGATGTGTTGACCCCGTAGGCGAGCGTCGGCGCTATGAGCGCGTCGAGGTCCGGGGCCAGACGGGCGGCGATCGAGTCGGGCACGATGATGTCGGCGCCGTTCGGGATCACGCCGTGCGGCTCGAGCGTGCCGACCGCGAGGAGGACGGTGTGGATCCGCCCCGGGACCCATTCGCCGACCTCCATCCAGTTGAGCTCGACCATCGATCGTGTGGACGGAGACTGCGCCCGCGTGTCGCCCGCTGCAAACGGCGAACCGAGAGCGAGCAGCCCGACGAGCAGGGCCCTCCCCGGTCTTGCCAGGCCTTCAGGACATCCGAATGCGCTCATGGATCACCTCGCACCAGTAGTGTCCGATCACGATGTGCGCCTCCTGCACGCGCGCCGGACTGGGATGGGGGACGACGATCGAGATGTCCGCCGCCTGGGCGAGCGCACCGCCGTCTCCGCCGGCGAGCGCCACGGACCCCGCGCCGGCGTCCGCGGCCGCGCGCACCGCGGCCAGCACGTTGGGGCTGCGTCCGGAAGTGGAGAGCGCGACGAGCACGTCGCCGGGGCGGCACAGCGCCTCCACCTGCCGGGAGAAGACGCGCTCGAAGCCCATGTCGTTAGCGACGGACGTCAGCACGGATGAGTCGGGCGTGAGCGCCACCGACGGGAGGCCCGGACGGTCGACCCCCTCGAAGCGGCCCACGAGCTCGGCTGCCAGGTGCTGGCAGTTCGCCGCGCTCCCTCCGTTCCCCGCCCAGAACACCGTTCCACCGTTCACGAGACACCCTATCAGGCGCTCGGCCGCCTGCTCGATCCGGCGCTCCAGGGTCGCGAGGGCCGTGAGCACCGATCCGTGCTCGGCCAGCACGCGACCGAAGGGGGTGGTCACGGCTCGTCCGGAAGGGGGTCCGCCGCCGACTGGTCGTGTACGATCCGCCAGGCGCCCTCGCCGCGCACGAGGACCAGGGTGAACGGGCCCGTGGAGGTCACCTCATCCCCGCGGCTCAGCACGTACCTCGCCGTCGCGATCCCGAAGCGCGGATCGAGCTCGCGGGCGACGACATCGGCAAACGTCAGGCTGTCGCGCTCGGCCCCGGGGCCGAAATACGGCTCGTAGCGCCGCTGGATCGCGTCGAACCCGTTGACCAGCCCTGGGGCTCCGATATAGGTGGTCGCCGGAGAGCGCTCGTAGGCAGACATGAATCCCTCGAGGTCGCCCCGATTCCACGCTGCCGCCTGTCGGGCGAGCATGTCCTGTACCTGGACGAGGAACTCGGGCTCTTCCTCACCGACGTCGGCTCCGGGCGTGGCGGGCTCGATGGTGCAGCCGGCCACCAAGGTCGCCACGAGCGTGAGGCCTGGTAGGATCCGCTTCATGCCGCCTCCGACTCTGCCAGACCCGCCCGGAAGAGCTCGACCGACGCATCCACGGCGGCGTCGAGCGCGGGCGTCGGGCCCGAGAACGGGTGTCCCGCTCCGAACGTGTGTCCCGTGGCGGCGATGCGCACGAGACGACCCCGTTCCCCCACCGCGCCGACGAGCGACTCGGCGTCGGCGAACGGCACCGATTCGTCGTCCTCCCCGTGCACGATCGCCCACGGGATCGAGATGCCGGCGGCGGCAGAGAGCACGTCGAGCCGCGTCCCGTTGGCGCGCAGATCGTCGAGTACGTTGCGCTCGAGCGGCATGTCCTGACCCGTGCGCGAGTTGTGGATGAGCACCGGGCGGCCGGATTCCCAGCGCTCCCGGTACGTCCCGTAGCGATCCGTGGAGGCGATCGACGCCCACGTGACCAGCGCCCGTACCTGCCTCCGCACGGAGGCCTTGAGGATACACGTGGCGCCCCCGCGGCTGTGCCCCAGCAGCCCGACGCGTGTCGCGGCCGGGACATCGATCTCGCCCAGCTGCCCCACCGCGAGCCCGTCGAGGACGATCTCCAGATCGAACAGCTCGCGCGTGAACGTGTTGCGTGCGAAGGCCGGAAGGTCGTCGAACACCTCGGTGCTCCGCCGGACGCCGGAGCCGTCGAAATTGAACGAAACGACGAGCGTCCCCACCCGCTCGGCGAGCCGCTCGGCCACGTAGGGGAAGAAGCCCCAGTCCTTGAATCCCTTGAACCCGTGGCACACCACGATCGCGCCGCCGCGGGCCGGGCGCGTCGGGATCCACGCGTCTCCGCGGAGCTCCGCCCCGGGGACCGCGATGCCGAAGGGCGCGCGAGCGACGGTCACGCGGCCCCGGCCCACCTGTCCGTCATCCATCCTTCGTCCGCCGGCGCTGCGGAAGCCAGGTCGCGTCGTCGATCCCGGCGTGTCGGTTCGCGAACCGGGCCAGCGTGAACAGGAGGTCGGAGAGGCGGTTCATGTACGGGAGGACGACGTCGCGAAGCTCGGGCCGGGTAGCGGACAGCCCGACGATCGCCCGTTCAGCCCGCCGGCACACAGTGCGAGCCACGTGGAGCTGCGCACCGGTCGCCCCCCCTCCGGGGAGCACGAACGCATCGAGCGGCGGGAGCTCGCCGTCCATCTCGTCGATCCATGTCTCGAGGGCTCCGGTGCGCGTCTCGTCGAGCGGCGGGATGGTCCCCTTCTCGAGCGCGCGATCCGGGTCGACCGCGGCCAGGTGGGCGCCCACGACGAACAGGTCCTCCTGCACGGCCCTCAGGCGCTGGTGGTCGAGGCAGGCGTGCGCCCGGTTGAGAGCCAGCGCCAGCCCGAGCGCCGAGCTGAGCTCGTCCACCTCCCCGTAGGCGGACACGCGCGGATCATCCTTGGGGACGCGCACACCCCCCAGCAGGACCGTCTCCCCCTCGTCTCCCCCGCGCGTGTAGATCTTCATCACGTCCTTCTCGGGCTCGAGCGCCGCCGGGAGGGTACCGACCCGGTCGCGTCGGTTCGGATCGAGTTCGTGCCGGGCCGACGCCGTCGCCACCGGCACGAGACGTGCGAACCTTAGACGCCGCGCCGGGGTCCAGCAAGGAACCCGACGGGGCCGGATGCGTATTCGAGGTAGGCCGCGTCCGGGGGTCGGATCCGGTGACCATCCGGGCCGACTTTCGGTTGACAGATCCGGGTTCCGTGGGTATTCTGGCGGTCGCGTTGCGGGGTGGAGCAGTCTGGTAGCTCGTCGGGCTCATAACCCGAAGGTCGCGGGTTCGAATCCCGCCCCCGCTATTTCACGCCTCGTCTCGCTCAGGCCGCGGGTCGAGGCGTTTTGACTCCCGGCTCGGGGCATTCGCGACCGGGAGTGCGATCCGGGGTAGCTCAGTGGCCAGAGCGGGTGGCTGTTAACCACTAGGTCGTGGGTTCGAATCCCACCCCCGGAGCTTCCGCTGGCACCGTCGGCCCATGGTCCGCGTCGCGGCGGCCGGGCTCCGACCGCGTGGTCAGCCGGGCTGGGTAGCTCAGTTGGTAGAGCACCGCGCTGAAAACGCGGGTGTCGGCGGTTCGAATCCGTCCCCAGCCATGTGGCACCGACATCGGGCCGGGCGGTGGCGGACGCGAGTCTGGCGCGGGCTGTCGGAGGGGCGTAGCTCAACTTGGCAGAGCACCGGTCTCCAAAACCGGCGGTTGGGGGTTCGAGTCCCTCCGCCCCTGTTCGAGAGACGGAGAGAGGCGGACGAGGACCGGCTCGCGTAGCTCAGTGGTAGAGCGCATCCTTGGTAAGGATGAGGTCGCGGGTTCAATCCCCGCCGCGAGCTCTGAGGGGCCGGCACTGGCCGGCAAGGGGTGGAAGGCCTGCGCCCGTAGCTCAGTCTGGACAGAGCACCGGCCTTCTAAGCCGGGGGTCGCAGGTTCGAGTCCTGCCGGGCGCGTGACAGGGAGGCCCGGGCCGTCGGGGTCGGGACTCAGGACGGGCTCGCCCCCATCGTCCAACGGCCAGGACACCACTCTTTCAAGGTGGAGATAGGGGTTCGATTCCCCTTGGGGGCATGGCGGGCGAGTCCGGCACGCGACCTGCGCCGGACGCACCGCCGACGACCGGTCCACGGATCGGTCGGCACGCGGGGCCGTAGCTCAGCTGGGAGAGCGCTGCAATGGCATTGCAGAGGTCAGGGGTTCGACTCCCCTCGGCTCCACTCGGTCGCCCGCCGCGCGCGGGCGATCATCGTCTCGGCCGAAGTCGCCATGAAGCGTGGCGCCCGAGGCCGGACGACGAGCGCCGCTAGCTCAATTGGCAGAGCAACTGACTCTTAATCAGTAGGTTCGGGGTTCGATTCCCTGGCGGCGCACTAGGCGATCCAGATCGCGCACGACGTCTCTTCGACGGACCGGCGGGGCATGCCGGCTTCCCCCACGAGGAACTGGATGAATCGGTGATGGGGACGCCATCGGGGCGGGCACTGCCCACGGGGACGACCGCGAGGGGACCCCGCATGCCGGTCGGCCGCCGCGCGGGTGCCGGACGGTGGCGGATGTCGTGCCTCCTGCCGGCCGTTCTGATGTCGGCCATCCCCGCGCGGGCGCAGCAGGTCCTGTCCGCGCCCGCGATCCCGGCCACCGGGCCGGCGGACTCCCTCCATGCGCCGCGCCGTCTTCTCCGGAGCGAGGATTGGCTGCTCGGCGGCATCATGCTCGGGACGCTGGCGACGACCCAGCTCGATGTGGAGAGCTTCGACGAGTCGCTGACGCCGCATTCGGCCGAGGGTAAGTCGATCGGTCGACGCATCCCGCGCACGCTCGGAAGCCTGCCCGTGGCGGGCGGCGTCGCGGCGGGCACGTACCTGGCCGGAGCCATCGCGGCGAGCCCCCGGGTGCGGCGCGTCGGCGTCCACGGGCTCGAGGCGTTGGCCGTGAACTATGTGCTGACCTCCGTCGTCAAGGTGGGAGTCGGGCGGTCGCGCCCCGACACGGGTGGCGACGGAGACGACCTCCATTGGATCGCCTTCTCCAGCGCCAACTGGTCGTTTCCATCCGGTCATACGTCGACGATGTTCGCGCTCGCCACCGTGTTCTCGAGCGAGCTCCACGATGAGGCCCCCTGGGTGCCGTTCGTCGCGTATCCGCTCGCCGCCTGGACGGGCGTGAGTCGGGTGCTGGACAAGCGCCACTGGGCCACCGATGTCGTGGCGGGGGCGGCTCTGGGGATCCTGTCGGGCCGTCTGGTGGGCCGCCTCGACCCGCCGGACGACCCGGGCCCGGAGGGCGATGCTCCGAGACCCCAGCTTTCTCTCGTCTCGGTCGGCGAGGGCGTGGGGCTGGGGGTCCGCATCAGCCTCCCGTAGGGTGGCAGGGCCGACTCACGCGGGGTCCGGTGGCAGCGCGCCGACGACGCCCGGCGTACCGACCGGACCGCCGACGTGAGCGCCTCGACCGCTGAAGGGGTCCGGTGGTACGAGCGGGGGTATGGGCTCGACCGGCGGTCGCTCGGCCTCGCGCGGGTCGGCATCGGCGCGGTCGTGCTGCTCGACACCATGGGTCGACTCCGGTACGCGGCTCCGTGGGCGGGCGATGCGGGCGTCTTCCCGAGGGACATGGTCCACACCGTGTCCCCGCACGCGTGGCCGCCATCGCTCCACATGCTGAGCGGAGAGACGTGGTGGCAGGTCGCCCTCCTGTCGATCACCGCTCTGGCCGCCCTCGCCCTGACGCTCGGCTATCGGACGTGGATCGCCACGATCGCGTGCTGGTTCCTGGTCGCGTCCGTCCAGGCCCGCACGCCGCACGTCGCGTACGGGTTCGACGACGAGCTCCGGGGTCTGCTCTTCTGGGCCATGTTCGTGCCATTGGGAAGCCGCTTCGGCGTGGACGCCGGAGCGGACGAGCGCGCGGGCCGGTCCGATTCGTTCTCGGGCGTCGGGTCGACGGGTCTCGCCCTGTACGTGGCGCTCATGTACCTGGTGACGGGTCTCCTCAAGGTAGGGGCGTCGTGGCAGTCGGAGCTGACGGCGATCTACTACGCGCTCAGCATCGACCAGCTTCGGGGCGTGCTGGGCCCGGCGCTGCTCGACCACCCCGGCCTGATGGCCGTTTTGACGTTCCTCGTGCCGAAGATCGAGGTGACGGGCGCGGTGCTGATGCTCGGCCCCGCCCGCCACGTGTGGATCCGGGTCACGGCCCTCGCGATGCTCGCCGCGCTGAGCATCGGTCTCGCCGCATCGATGCGGCTGGGACTGTTCCCCTGGCTGAATCTGGTGGCGCTCCTGCCCTTCGTGCCGGGCGCCGTGTGGGACCGCCTGGCACGCCGTGAGCCCGCGCCCGCTCGTCCTGAGCCCCTGGCCTCGGACCACCTCTCTCCCCCCGGGCGGCGGCGGTGGGGCGCACCGCCACCGGGGTGGCAGGTCGTGGCCGTCCTTCCCCTCCTCCTCATCGTCGTCTGGAACGTGTCGATCGTGTTCGCCCTGCCGCCGGGGATCGATCGGCCCACGCGCACCGTGGCGCACGCCGTGCGGCTCGATCCGCTGTGGGTGATGTTCGCGCCGAATCCACCCAGACGGAATCTGTGGCTGGTGGCGGCCGGGAGAACGGGGGCGGGGACGGAGATCGATGTGTTGAGGAGCGGCCAGCCGGTCGACCCGGAAACGATCGTCGCCCCGGGCGGACAGGTGCGACCTCCGCGACCGAGATTCGGGCGGCCGGCGACCTTCCGCTGGTTGAGGTTCCGGGAGCGGCTGATGGCCGAGTACCGGACGACGGGCGTGCCCGTTCGGTATGCTTCGTATCTGTGCCGGGAGTGGAACGGTGCGCACGCGGAGGGACGCGTGTCCGCGGTCAGGCTCGTGGCCGCCGGGGAGGACATCCTCCCGGCGAACGAGCGCCGGTCCCGGCCGCCGGAAGAGCTGGCAGCGGTCTCCTGTACGCCGGACGCCCCCGCTTCCCGCCGATACCCTTGATCATGCACGATGGTTGCAGGTTGCGACCGGTGTGTTCGTATGGCACGCTGACCATCGAGGCGCAGCGAGCTGGCGGAAGCGCGAGGGGCAGTCGGCAATGGTGGCCGACTGGTACGGGACGTGCCTGTCACATATAGGCTCTGACGGGCCACACCAGGAACTGTGGGTTGCAGGAGGCAAGAGATGCGAAGGCTCGTAACTCCTTTGCTGGTCGCGCTTATGATCGTCGCGTGCGAAGAGGACACGCCGCTCGGAAACGTCGGCAATGTCGACGGCACGTATCAGGGCACGTGGACGTTGTCGTGGGCGACCAACAATCCGAGCATCAACCCTCCCGGCCGGACCTTCTTCTGTCCGGGATCGATTACCCTGGCGAACGGCTTCCGGGATTCGATCGACGGCGCATTTCTCATTCGCGCAGAAGACGACTGTGTCGACGGGTCGCCCGTGTCGGGTGCGCTGGTCGATGGGTTGTTACGCGTGGATGGGGGGATCAACTTCACCCTTCAGGTTCCGCCGCCGCGGGGACAGGAGAAATCCGAAGACGACATCTGGGAAGACGTGTTCGGGGGCTCGGGCATCATCCTCCCAGATCTCATTCTCGGATGCCTGATCATCGACACGGACAACCAGATGACGGGCTCGGTGATCGCGGGGCGGTTGGCCGGATCCCTGTCAGCCTCGATCTCGTGCCCGCCACCGTCGTCGTCCGTCGTGCAGCTTCAGATTCGCTTCGACACCGGAGCTGCGGCATCGTAGGACGCGGTCACGCGGCAGGGGGTCTGTTCGTGTCGGCGCCGGAGTCCTCGCAGCTGAGCCGGGAGGTCCCCAGGGCGAGGTTGGGGAGCTGGCCTGTCGGCGCGGGAAAGCCCGTTCGGGGTAGCTAGGGACTGAGTCCCGGCTCGTACGTGCCGATGAACTCGAGGAAGCGCGACGCGTCGAGCATGTCCTCGGCGACGTAGCGGATGGTGTGCGCATCGGCCCGCTCCACGTCACGCAGGTACGACAGGACCTCCGCGGGCAGGTAGTTCTTGAACGTGATCTCGACCGTGATCGGGGTCTCGAGGACGTAGGGCTCGGCGCCGGCGATGGAGCGCATGGCGTCCCCGACCGCCTCGCGGATCACGGCCTCGCCGGCCTCGGGAGTGAGCGTCGTGGCCGAGTGGAAGCCCGAGTTCCACTTGACCACGGCCTCTCCGATCCCGCCCAGGAGCCCGCTCACCTCCTCGACCGCGGCGTCGTCGCCCGACACCAGAACGATGGGGACCCCGAAGTGTCCGGCGATTGCCGCGTTGATCCCACCCTCGGGCATCTCGATCCCGTTGAGCCGCACGGCCGCGAGGTTCGCCGACGACATCGTGTGCGCGCGGACGCCCCGCGGGTTGGTGGTGCTGGCGTGGTAGCCGATGAAGATCGCGCCGTCGAAGGTCGAGTCGATGCCCTGCATCATCATCAGCGGCCGGGGCCACGAGCGGACGATGCGGACGTCGGGCGGGAAGTCCTCGATCAGCAGGTTCTCGCCGTTCCCGTGCGAGTCCGACACCACGATCTCGCCCGCGCCGGCGGCGCGCGCCGCCTCGATGGCGGCCAGCACCTCCCGGGTCATGAACTGGCGGAAGCGGCCGTACTCGAACCCGGACGGACCCAGCTGATCGCCGGTGACCACGCCGGTCACCCCCTCCATGTCCGCGGAGATGTAGATCTTGAGGCGGTCCTGGGCCCGCGCGGAGGGCGGGGCCGCGAGCGTGGCCCAGGCGATGGCGAGGACGGCCAAACTTCGGGCGCGCGCGGCTCGTGTCATGTCGCGACCTCCGGCAGGAGCGGTCTCAGGTGCAGGTCGAGGGGTCCACGCCGATCTTCACGGCATCGGCGCTGATGGTGTGGCCGCTCATCGTCCATCGAATGAGCGCGTTCGCGCCCGCTCGCCTGGCCTGCTGGATGATCTGCTCCAGCGCTTCGCGCAGCATCCCCGACCCGGCGCCCGAGGCCGTCACCTGGAGGCGGCCGAGATCCTCTCGCGGACAGCGATCGAGCGCGCGCCAGTTCGCGTCGCACCGGATGAGCCGCGCGTTCTGCATGTTGATGTCGGACTCGCCTCTCCCGAAACAGGCCCACATGCGGTCGTCCGACTCTCCTCCGGTTCCGGTCGCCGAGCCGCCCAGCGAGAACGCGACGTCCTGGTGCGTCAGGGGCTCGGTGAGCGTGAGGGCGAGGGTGGCGCCCGGCAGGTTGCCGAGGACCGCTGTGACCTCGAGGGGTACCTCCAGCGGCAGGTAGCACAGGGTGTAGCTGCCATCGAGTCCCGTCTGCACCTCGGTCTTCGCACCCTTTCCGTCCGTCTTCCAGGTCGCTACGAGCCTCGCGCCGGGTAGCGCGACTCCGGCATCGACGTCCGCCACGACTCCCCACAGCCCCCCGCTCGCGCCCTGCGAGTTCGGGCACATCGTCTGGAGATCCTGGGCGGACAGGGGGAGCACGGCGAACAGCACGACCAGGGCGCCGAGCACCGGCGCCGATCCGTCCCGTATCATTTCGTCCTCTACCTCTGCGGCATGTAAAGGAGTCCATCCACGCGCACCGCGCCGGAAGATACACCCGAGAACGCGGAGTGTCGCCCTCCCCGGACGGCTCAGGTGGCGGGGGCGCGCCGTGGGAACCCGCCGGGTATCAACCCGGTGGCAGTCCCCTCGCCCCATTCCCAGACCGGAGGTCCACGTGGCCACACGCATCGACACCGAGCGATCCATCGAGCTCCTGCCGACGCGCGGGTGGGAGGCGTGCGGCCACGCGGCCGAGGTGCGGCCGGTGAAGCCGAGCGCGCCCGGGTGCGAGGAGTGTCTGAAGACCGGAGGGCGCTGGGTGCACCTGCGGATCTGCATGACGTGCGGTCACGTGGGCTGCTGCGACTCGTCCCCCGGGCGGCACGCCACCGCGCACAACCGGGAGGCGGGACATCCGATCATCCGCTCGGTCGAGCCAGGGGAGACGTGGGGCTGGTGCTACGTCGATTCGATCGCGCTGTGAGCCCGGGTCGGCGGCCGGATTCGCCGTCCGGCGGTCCCGGCCACCGGTCGATCCCGCTCGCGTGACCTGTCGAGTGGGGATGGTCAGACGCCCAGCGGCTCGCCGAACTTCGTATCGATCTCGATGCCGCAGCTCCTGAGGAAGGGCGTCGGGAGCTCTCCGCCGATGAACACGAACACCTGATCCGCGGGCACGGTCGTCGCGCCGCGCTCGGCCTTGAGCGCCACGCGGTCGGCGCCGATCTCGGCCGGCTCGGTCTCCCACAGCACCTCGATCCGCTCGTCGCGCACGGCGGCGTCCACGCGCTCGCGGTTGCGCGGCTTGATGCGTGAGAAGGCCGACTTCCGATATGAGATGCGCACCTCGTTGCCGGGCTGCCGCGTCAGGCTGAGCGCGGCCTCGACGGCCGAATCGCCGCCGCCCACGACGAGGATGCGGTCTCTCTGGTACGCCTCGGGCTCACGCAGAGAGTAGGCCACGTGGGGGCTGTCTTCGCCAGGGACCCCGAGCCTCCGCGGAACGCCGCGGCGGCCGATGGCCAGAATCACGCGCCGTCCGCGGAGCGTCCCGCCGGAGCTCGCCACCTCGAACGTGTCATCCGGTTTCCGCGTCACCCCCGACACGGTCTCGCCGGTCCGCACCTCGAGCCCGGTCGTCCCGACCACGTCGTCCCATAGCTCGATGAGGTCCTCCTTCTGGATCTCCTGCGCCGACAGCCTCCCGTAGCCGGGGATCTTCACGGGCCGGGTCATCACGAGCTTCTTGCGCGGGTAGTGGCGCACCGTCCCGCCGACGTCCTCCTTCTCCAGCGTGGCGAACGCGAGCCCCCTCTCCTTGCACTCGAGAGACGCGGACAGCCCGGCCGGACCGCACCCGACGATCACCACATCGAGGAGCCCGTCGCGCGGGCGCTCCCTCCGCATCTCGCGCGCGATCCCGTCCACGCACTGGCGCCCCTGCTCGAACGCGTTCCGGATGAGCCCCATCCCACCCAGCTCGCCGACCACGTACAGACCCGGCACGTTCGTTTCGTAGTTCTCCTTGAGACGGGGGAGGTCGACGCCGCGCTCCTCGGTGCCGAACACGAGCGTGATGGCATCCACCGGGCAGGCTCGCTCGCACAACCCGTGACCCACGCACTGCGCCGGTTTGAGCGGACGGGCCTGCCCATCCACCAGCCCGAGGACATCGTGCTCGGGGCACACGGACACGCAGTTGCCGATTCCGATGCACCGCGAAGGATCGACCACCGGGTGCAGCGACGCCGGCTCGTGCAGGCCGTACTTGAGGGCCTCGAGGTGCGAAGCCTCGGCGGCCGCTTCCTTCGACCTCAGACGGAGGACGAAGGGCAGGGTCACGACGAGGGCCGAGCCGAATCCGATCGCCGGCAGGAGAAGGGTGTCCGGGCTCATCGGAAGCTCTTCGAGAAGCCGGAGTACAGGCGATTCGCCGTGACCCCGCCGCCCCATTGGAACGACCCCTCGACGTCGTAGCGGACGCCGCCCGGGAACGCGAACGACACCCCGGTGGCGACGGTGTGCGTGGTGAAGGGGCGGTCGGAATAGTCGGACCGGTAGAAGCGATAGTCGGCGTGCAGGCGGGCGCGTCCGAGCGCGGCCGTGAGCCCCGGTGACAACGACAGCACGCGATAGCCGTCCCCGGACCAGTACGTGGCGTTGCCGGAGGCGCCGACCGCGCCCAGCCGCGGCAGCGACACGAAGCCCGAGTACGAATAGGCGAGGTTGCGGTCGAGGTCCCGGTTCGCCGCCACGTCGACGCCGACCGACGCGCCGCCCGCGTACAGCGAGACGCCGACGCCGGCGCGGTCCCGGGCGTAGGAGATGACCGACACCGTATCCCACATGCGGTACGGCTGGAGCCGCGCGACACCGGCGTGCAACGACAGCCGGTCGTGCACGTCCACCGAGCCGTTGAGCTGGAAGCGCGTCACTCGCCAGCCGCCATCCAGTGGATCGCGATCCACCTGGAGGTCCTGCCGCAGGTGGAGCGTCTGCACGTGGGCCCGCTGTGAGAGCCCGAAGAACGTGTGCGGGAGGAGCGCGTTCCGTGGCTCCACGCGGTGACCGGAGACGTCGATCTGGTAGCCGGCTGCCCGTCCCCGGGTCGAGAAGTCGGCGAACACCGTCAGCTTCGGGAGGTCGGTCGAGAATGACTGATTCCAGCGATCGGGCTCGAAGCCGGCCAGCACCCCGACGCCGGCGCCTCGGCCCCCCACCCGCGCCATCAGCCCGTCCCAGTAGCCGCTGTAGGACTCGTACGAGTTGTAGAAGCGCCCGGCCTCGAGTTGGAGCGGCGCCGTCTCGAACGCCTTCTCGATGCTGGCGGTGTACAGCCGGGCGGAGGTCGGGGTGAGGGAGCCGGACCCCGCGCTCACGTAGCGATACGAGAGACGCCCGTTGAGCCGCAGGGTGACACCGCTCCCGAGCCCGCTCACGGTGGTCGACAGCCGGACCGCGGGGGTGGCGAACGTCCGGTCGATGCGCTCGTCCGGGGCCTGGCCGTAGCGGGTCCGCGAGCGGACGTAGTCGACGTCCAGGGCCACCCGGCCGCTCACGATCGGGCCGGCGGCGGGGCGCGTCCGATCCGCCGCCACGGGCCGGGTCGGAGTCTCCTTCACGTAGCCTTCACCGGGGGCCGCGGGGGCGCGGCCGCGGGCCGCCAGCGCCGTGATCCCGTGCGACTCCAGGTACACGGTCACGCCGCGCGTCAGCGAGATGGGCTCGACCGTGAACGAGGCCACCGAGCGCGTCCGCGTGCTCCGCACGATGGCCAGCGATCCCACGGGCGCGCCGAGGCTGTCCCGGGCGACGAGCACCGTGTCGCCGGTCCGGACTCCGGCCTCGGTGCCCACCGTCAGGTAGACGGTCGATCCGGCCACCTGCTCGACGAGCGCGCGGGCGCGCGGCACGCGTTGCGCGACGTCCTGTGCCTCGAGCGGCGCGTGGGCGGCACCCGCGGCCCCGGCGAGGGCGAGAAGCCCGATGGCGAGCCGTCTCATTCGTCCCCCCGTCCGTTCGGGTGACACGCGAGGCAGGCGGCGCTCTGGTACACATAGCCGGAGCGGCCCCGGTGCTTGTCGTCCATCTCGCTCTGCCGGTGCTCGTGGCACCCGAGGCACGAGAACACGGCGTAGTCGCCCGGGGAGGTGTGGCACGTCGCGCACGAGCTCCACTCGCCCCGGTGCTTGCCGGAATAGATCGGGAAGTACGGCCCGTCGTGGTCGAACGTGGCGCCGGTGAACTGGTTCGTGTCGTGGCAGTCCAGGCACGTCACCGGGAAGCCCGTCCCGGCGTGCTCCTGGTCGTAATCGGCCTGGTGGCACGACACGCAGTCGTTCTGCCCCGAGGGAGCGGGGAACAGGAGCTGGTTGTCCGACGCGCGGTGGCACGAGCTGCACGGGAGCGTCACGTGCGTCCCGACGAGATCGAATCCCGCCTGGGCGTGGTCGAAGTCCGCCCCTTCCCAGCCGCCGGTCGAGTGGCACGAGGCGCAATTCGTCGAGAAGCCCGAGCCGCCGTGCTCGCGGTCGTAGTCGGCCCGGTGGCACGCCACGCAGTCGTTCTGCCCGGAGGGCGTGGGGAACAGGAGCTGGTTGTCCGACGCGCGGTGGCAGGAGATGCACCCCACCTGGTCGTGGGCCCCCACCAGGTCGAACCCGGTGATGGCGTGCTCGAACTCGGCGTCGTCCCAACTGTTCCCGCGGTGGCAGTCGAGACACGTCGTCGGGAAGCCGGACCCGCCGTGCCGGCGATCGTAGTCGGCCTGGTGACATGCGATGCAGTCCTCGGGGGTCGACGGGACCCTGAAGATGAGCTGGTTTCCGGGGTCCCGGTGACAGCTCTCGCACTGCAGCCGCGTGTGGGGTCCATCCAGCGGGAACCCGGTCAGATCGTGGTCGAACAGTGCGCCCTCCCAGCTCGACACGCCGTGGCAGTCGAGACACGTGGTCGCGAAGCTCGAGCCGCCGTGCTGGCGGTCGTAGTCGGCCTGGTGGCACGCGATGCAGTCGTCTTGTCCGGACGGAGTGAAGCGGAGCTCGTTGCCGGGCCGGATGTGGCACGCCTCGCACGTCGCGAGCGCATGTGCGCCCAGCAGATCGAAGCCGTTCGCCTGCGCGGCGTGGTCGAACAGGGGCGCCTGGCGCCAGGCCACGACCGTGTGGCACTCGAGACAGTCGGTCGGATACCCCGACGCCACGTGGTCCACGAACACGGCGTCGCGGTAGTCCGGCTCGTGACACGAGAAGCAGTCGGTGTCGAGCGGAGCGAACTCGCCGCCCCGGTCGTCCACGTGACACCGCTCGCAGCTGAGCTGCAGGTGCGCGCCCGTCAGCGGGAACATGGTGCGCCGGTGCGCATCGGCGGAGGGAGCCGCGAGGAACGTCCGGGTGTCGTGGCAGGCCGTGCAGTCCGCGCCCAGGCTGCCGCGGTGCACATCGGCGTGGCAGCTCGCGCACTCGGTGTCGCGCGGTTCGTCGAAGCGCAGCCCGATGTGGCACGTGGCGCACCCCGTCTCCGCGTGGCGGCCGGTGAGGGGGAACGTGGTCTCGCGGTCGTGGTCGAAGGCCATCTCGGCCCGGGGCGGCGACCATCCGTCGGGTGTGTGACACGCCGCACAGTCGTTCACGCGCACGAGATCGCCGTGTGGCGAGACGGCCCGCTGCGCCGCGACGGGGTGCTGCCGCGCGACCGCGATCGACATGCCGACGGCGAGCAGGCCGAGACGTCCCGCCCGGCGGCTCATCGGCCCCCTCCGTGGCACGACTCGCAGTCCGTCGCGAGCGGCGTGTACCGCAGGAACCCTCGCCCCGTCGCGGTGCGCTCCTCCACGTGACACGCCGCGCACTCGACCCCTGCATGCGCCCCGGTGAGCG
>Ga0315553_10000882_pt1 | contig 25959 bp, 26 predicted proteins | sample SalMarSW160140MG_FD_203099 | JGI IMG/M metagenome (GOLD analysis project Ga0315553, IMG submission 203099) | Salt marsh sediment microbial communities from the Plum Island Ecosystem LTER, Massachusetts, United States - Salt Marsh Sediment SW1601-40 ... | reverse complement strand
GTCGCGCGCGACATCGATACGCCCGAGGCGCTGGCCGAGGCCGGCGGGATCCTTGAGCCAGACCGATCGTCCTCGGGATAAGTGTTCACCGAATCTGCGGAATTGCGTATGGTCCGCCGCGACAAGTGGGACGCAGTGGGAAGACGCCGATGTCGATGTGGCTGACGGAAGCTTTCGCACCGGAGACGCTCGTGCGCCACGCGGCTCTGTTCCTCGTTGTGGTCGCCCTAGCAATGCCGACCCTTGGGCTCGTCCGGCTGGTGGCGTTGATCGCGGCCGTCGCCGGCGTCGTGCTTTCCGCCCTGGTTGCGCATGACTCGGTCGGGCTGTTCTGGTGGAGCCTGCTGGCGGTGGTCGTTTTGGTGCGTTTGGCTCTGGCCAGCAGCCGGCGGCCGGGCAGGCCGCTTACCGGTGAGGAGCGCATGTTCCGCGACCAGGCGGTGCCGACGCTGACGCCGGCCCAGGTCAGACGCCTACTCGACGTCGGCCGGTGGCGCGAAGTGATCGCCGGCACGACGCTGACGCGCGTCGGCGAGGCCGTTGAGGAGCTCAGCTTTATCACGCGGGGCCAGGTCGACATCGTGGTTGACGGCAAAAAGGTGGCCGAGTGTGGCCCCGGGACGCTTATCGGTGAGGTTGGGATGGCGACCGGAACGCCGGCAACGGCGACGTCGGTCTGCGCGACGCCGGTTCGCTATCTGAGCTTCGAGGCCAAGCGCCTCTACCGGCTGCTCGACAGCCACGTCGATCTGCAGGATGCCATCGAGCTGGCGATCGAGCGCAGCCTCGGCGACAAGCTTAACCGCTCCAACATTGCCGCCGCCCATCGCGGTGAGACGCCGGCCGTCGGCTGAGCTGTCAGCAGCCGCCGGCGTGGGCTGCCAATCGTCGGCGTTTCAGCCAAAATTAACCATATCCGGATTGCAATTGTGGTCCTGACGCCCAAACCTTGGGTGGGAGGGGATGCGGTCTCGGAAGGGGAGATTGGCGATGGCCCTGGAGCAGTACAAACGGCAGCTGGAAGGATTCGGCCTGACGACGGCGAGTATTCTCTACCGGATGCCAGACCATCCGGGGGTATTGCAGACGTTCGTCTGGCAGGAATATGACCTGGCGCCGTCGTTCCCCGAGCTTCAACGTTTCCTTGATTTCTGGCAGCGCGAGCTCGACGGGCCGCTGCATTCCGTCACCGTCGCCCACCAGCGGTTGATCACCGACAGCGAACTGCGCACCATCTCGGCCGAGTTCCGTCTGCAGTGAACTTGCCGACGCTTTGCGCGGCCGGACAGCGATGCGACAGGTTGCCATCGATTTCGACGGCGTGACGATCACGCTTGACCTTGCCAACACGCCGACCGCGGACGCGGTGTGGGCGGCGGTGCCGTTCTCGGCCAGTGCTATGACCTGGGGCGAGGAGGTCTACTTCACCACGCCCGTCTCGGTTGAGCGCGAAGCGGGCGCGCGTGCGGTCGTCGAGCCGGGCGAAATCGCCTTCTGGCCGGACGGCGACGCGATCGCCATTGGCTACGGCAGGACGCCGATCAGCCGCGGTGACGAGACGCGCTTGGCCAGTCCGTGCAACATCTTCGCGACGACCAGGGACGACGTGAGACGCCTGTCGCGCGTCGCGGCCGACAGCAAGATCACCGTGCGGCGCCTGGAATAGGTTCAGCCGCGGCCGACGAACGGCATCTTCGTCGCCATCACCGTCATGAAAAGGACGTTCGCGTCGAGCGGCAGACTCGCCATGTAGGCAATCGCCCGGCCGACGTGGTCGACGTCCATCAGCGGCTCGGGAACGACTGCGCCATGCGCCTGTAACGCGCCCTCACCGCTGGGTGAAGCCATCTCGGTCGCGGCGTTGCCGATGTCGATCTGACCGCAGGCGATGTCGAATTGGCGGCCGTCGAGGGCGGTCGAACGGGTGAGGCCGGTGATTGCGTGCTTGGTCGCGGTGTAGGGGGCAGAGTTCGGCCGCGGAACGTGGGCGGAGATCGAGCCGTTGTTGATGATGCGGCCCCCGCGTGGGCTTTGCGCCTTCATTAACCGGAAGGCCTCCTGGGTGCACAGGAAAGCGCCGGTGAGGTTGGTGGCGACGACCGCCTGCCATTGGTCGAACGTCAGCTCGTCGAGGCCGATTGGTGGCGCACCAATGCCGGCGTTGTTGAACAGGACGTCAAGCCGGCCAAAGGTCTCGTTGACCGTGGCGAAGAGGACGGCGACTGATCTTGGATCGGTGACGTCCGTGGGGACCACCAGCGTCTTTGCACCCGACGTCGCGACCTCGCCAGCAACGACGTCGAGCTGCTCGCGGCGACGGCCGGCGAGGGTAACGGCAAAGCCGGTGCTGGTGAGCGCGATCGCCGCGGCCCTGCCAATGCCGGATCCGGCACCGGTGACGAGGGCAATTCTGTCTTGTCCAGCCATTGATGGTCCTCCCCTTGTTCGCGGTCCGGAAGGCTACCGTCGCGTGACGGTCGCTGTCCATTTGCGCGCGGCGAACGCAGTCGTCAGTCGCTGGCGTAGGGTGGCGGCGGGATGGCGTGGTGGGCGGCGCGCAGCGCCGCCGACCACCGCTCGCGCAGGTCGTGGAAGTACGGCTCGGCCGCCTCAATGCGGTAGGTCAAGCGTGCCTTGAGCGCGTCGCGCCGGATGACGACGAGGTCGATCGGGAGCCCGACGCCGATGTTGGAGCGGATCGTCGAATCCATTGAGATCAATCCGAGCTTCAACGCGTCGTCGAGGCTGGTGGTCTCGGTGATCGAGCGGTCGAGGATCGGCTTGCCGTACTTGTGCTCGCCGATCTGCAGGTACGGCGTGTCGTCGGTCGCCTCGATGAAGTTACCGGCGGCGTAGATCATGAACAGGCGCAGGCGCCCGCCGGCGACCTGGCCGCCGAGCAGCATCGACACGTCAAAACCGCCCTGCTGCGACTGGTCGAGCGCCGGGCCGTCGACGCGGTGCACTTCCCGGATGGCGCGGCCGACGAACTGCGCCGCCTTGAACATGCTCGGCATGTCGGCGATCGTCTCTGTTGCACCGGTGTCGGGGTTGTTTATCCCCTCTGTGAGGAGGGACGTGACCGACTGGCCGACCGCGAGGTTGCCGGCGGTGGCGAGCGCCATGACGCGCTCGCCGGGGCTCTCGAACACCTGCAGCTTGCGGAAGACGGCGACGTTGTCGACGCCCGCGTTGGTGCGGGTATCGGCGATCATCACCAGTCCCTCGCGGACAAGCAGGCCAACGCAATACGTCATCTCGGGCGCCTCTGCCGTGGGGCTTTTCCGCTGCCTTTGCCGGGGCCTGAATTTCGGGGCTTTCCAGGCGAGTCGCAACGCAAAAGAGTGCCCCGCAGATTCCACGTTGGAGACGGCGGGCCGCGGCCTCATGTCTGCCGCTGCCATTGGGCTGCGGTTGGATGCGAGCGCCGAGGTCGGCCGCCGTGGCTGATCGAGACCTTGACCGCAAGGGTCTCGCCGTCGCCGCCGTAGCGGGCGCCGCGCACGGGGGCGGCGTCGAGGTAGTCGAGGCCGACGGCGACGCGCACATACGCGTCGGTCGGGCTGATGCCGTTGGTCGGATCGAAGCCGACCCAGCCGAGATCTTCGATTAGCGTCTCGGCCCACGCGTGGCCGGCGGGCTGCTCCTTGTTGAGCTCGTCGACGCGGAGCATGTAGCCGCTCGTGTACCGGGCCGGAATCCCGAGATGGCGGACGGCCGCGATGAAGACGTGGGCAAAGTCCTGGCAAACACCGTGGCGGTGGGTGAACGCCTCGATTGCGCTGGTGCCCGTGTCGGTGGCGTCGACTTCGAAACGCATGCGCTCGCGGATGCCGTCCATGACTGCGTGCATGAGGTCGATACGGTTGTCGCCGGCGCGCGCGGCGATCTCGTCGGCGAAGGAGCGGAGCGTGGCGTCGGATGCCGTCAGTGCCGTATCGCGCAGGAAGACGACCGGCGGAAATCGCTCCACCTGACCGTTCAGAACACCATGGGTGTCGACGGTTTCGACCTCGCCGTGCGCGACGATGGTGAATCCGTCGAGCGGCCCGTCGAGGGTGAAACTGTGGACTTGGTTGCCGAAGGCGTCGGTCGTGTGGTCGAGTCGGCAGTCGTGGTCGACGTCGATCCGCCAATCGATGACGAACTGGCCGTCGTGGCCGCGGGGGGTGAGCCGAACCGTCTGGACGGCGCGCGTCGCCGGAGTGTCGTAGGCGTAGGCGGTCTCGTGGCGGATGCCCAGGCGCATGGTTCAAGTCAGGTATTGCTCGGCGATGGCGGCGCCAAGGCGGTGGTTGTCGGCGATGAACTCGGTGAGAAACTCGTGTAGCCCCTTCTTCTGGAAAATCTCCGAGATTTCGGCGTTCTGGAGGCGCGTGCGGATAGAGCGGGCGATGCGCTGGGCCGGGCCTTGGCGCCCGTAAGCCTGAGACACCTCGTCGAGAAACATGGTCAGGTTCTCGTAGCAGCTCGCCAGCGAGCGTGGCATCTGGTCGTTGAGCACAAGAAGATCGGCGATCAGCCACGGCTTGAGGCTCTCGTGGTAGACCCAGCGGTAGGCGGTCAATGCTGACACCGAGCGCAGAATCGACGACCACTGGAAATAGTCGAGGCCGCCGCCGACGCGGGCGCCCTCCGGCAGAAGGAGGTGGTACTTGACATCAAGTATGCGCGCGGTGGAGTCGGCGCGCTCCAGGTAGACGCCGAGGCGCAGGAAGAAATAGGCGTCGCTCCTGAGCATGGTGCGGTAGGCCGAGCCGTCGAAGCGAAGGCACGCCTCCTTCACCCGGCTCAGGAACTCGGTCAGCGTGTCGCGGTCCATGCGGGTGCCGTCGAAGCGCTGAAGCTCCAGCCAGCCGGTGTTGATCGCCTCCCACATGTCGCCGGTGAGCGCGGTGCGTTCGGCCCGGCCGTTGTGGCGCGCGGTTGCCAGGCAGTGCTTGATGCTCGATGGGTTGTCGGCGGAAAACGCCAGGAAATCGATCACCGTCTCGCGGTCGGCGGTCCGGTGGTGCTGCTCGAAGGCGGCCAGCGCGCCGGCGGCCGCGAGTGCGGATTCCCATTCGTTCGATTCACCGGCGAAGGATTCAGGCATGGCGCTTAGGCGGCGGGCCGCGTCGATGATGCGCGCCGTGTTGTCGGCGCGCTCCACGTAGCGGGCCAGCCAGAACAGGCTGTCGGCCGTGCGGCTCAGCATAGTGGAGCCGACGCAATCCGGGGTCCGCGCGGAGGAGACCCACGCAAACGGCGCGCCAAATCCATATGAGCGATCGTCATGCGTCCAGAACCCAGGTGTCCTTGGTGCCGCCGCCCTGGCTGGAGTTCACCACCAGAGATCCCTGCTGCAAGGCAACGCGGGTGAGGCCGCCGGGAACGATGCGCACGCGGTCGGCACCAGACAGGACGAAGGGCCTGAGATCGACGTGGCGCGGCGCCACGCCGGAGTCGACGAAGGTTGGCGATGTCGACAGCGCCAGCGTCGGCTGGGCGATGAAGTTCGCCGGGTTGGCGGTGACTTTGGCGGCGAATGCCTCGCGCGTCGTCGTGTCGGCGACCGGTCCGATCATCATGCCGTAACCGCCGGAGCCAGAGACTTCCTTGACCACCAGCTCGTTGAGATGGGCCAGGACGTGCGCCAGCGCGTCGGGCTCGCGGCAGCGCCAAGTCGGCACGTTCTTCAAGATAGGCTCCTCGCCGAGATAGAACCGGACGATCTCGGGCACGTACGAATAGACCGCCTTGTCGTCGGCGAGCCCGGTGCCCACCGCGTTGGCGAGCGTGATGTTACCGGCGCGGTAGGCGTTCATCAGCCCAGGGACGCCGAGGGTGGAATCGGGTCGGAAGGTGAGGGGGTCGAGGAAGTCGTCGTCTAGTCGGCGGTAGAGGACGTCGACGCGCTTCAGTCCCTCGGTGGTGCGCATGACGACTACGTTGTCACGGACCAAGAGGTCGCGGCCCTCGACCAATTCGACGCCGAGTTTGTCGGCGAGGAAAGAGTGTTCGTAGTAGGCGCTGTTGAATGGTCCGGGCGTCAGCAGCGCCACGGTTGGCTCGTCCGGTGCCGAATGCGGGGCGACCGACAGCAGTGTGGCGAGCAACTCCTCGGGGTAGTTCTCGACAGGCGCGATGCGGTTGACCGCGAACAGGTCGGGAAACAGCCGCATCATAACTTCGCGGTTTTCCAGCATGTAGGAGACGCCGGACGGCGTGCGGACATTGTCCTCCAGAACGTAGAAATCCTCGTCGTCGACGCGGACAATGTCGATGCCGGCGATGTGGATGTAAACATTGTTGGGCAGCTTGAGACCGGCCATCTCGGGGCGGAAGTGGGGGTCGCGGTAGATGAGGTCGGCGGGAACCTTGCCGGCGGCCAGTATCTCGGCGTTGCCGTAGATGTCGGCAAGGAAGGCATTGAGGGCTCTCACCCGTTGCTCGAGGCCTCGGGTCAGGCGCTGCCACTCCGCCCTCGTGAACACACGCGGAATGATGTCGAAAGGGATGATGCGCTCCTCAGCCTCGGCGGTGCCATACACGGCGAAGGTGATGCCGATGCGGCGGAAGAGCAGCTCGGCCTCGGAGCGGCGCGCGGCGAGTACGTCCGGCGGCGTGGATTTCAGCCAGCGCTGAAGGAATTTGTAGCCAGGCCGGCAAACGTCGACGTCGGCGAACATCTCGTTGAAGGCGGCGGCCATCGGTCCTTCCGTCAAGCAGGTCGGTAGATGGTTATCCTAATCCGACGTGCAAGAAGGACGCCAATCCCGGCCGTGAGCAACATCGCAATGGCCGGGTGTTGAGCCGCGCGATCGGTGAAGGCAACCCGTAATGGCAGGGTCTGGTTCCAAGCCATCGGTATCTTCTGCAACGCGCCCAGGCGGGGCAAGACGCCTGCGAGACTTGCCACGCCCGCACCCGTCAGATGTGCCGCGGCGCGATCAGGCCACCGCGCCTTCGCTCTCGACCTGCGGCCGCAGCACCTCCGGCGCACGCAGGTTGGCCCACTCGATGATCTCCATCTGGCCGTCGTCATGCTCGACGATTGCAGTGCAGCTTTCCACCCAGTCGCCGCAGTTGACGTAGGTCAGCCCGAAATCCTCATGGATGGTGGCGCTGTGGATATGGCCGCAAACGACGCCATCGACGGCGTGCTCTCGCGCGGTCCTGGCCAGAACTTCCTCGTAGCGCCCGATGAAGTTGACCGCACCCTTCACCCGTTTCTTGGCCCAATTGGAGAACGACCAGTAGGGCAACCCGAGGCCACGACCTACGCGGTTGACGGCGGTGTTGAGCGCAAGCGCAGCGACGTAGGCGTAGTCGCCGACGAACGCCAGCCACCGTGCATCCTGCTGAATGCGGTCGAAGCAGTCGCCGTGGAGGACGAGGTAGCGCTTGCCGTTGGCCGCTTCGTGGATGGCTTGGTTGGCAAACTCCATCTCGCCGGTGCGCGTACCGCAATACGGCCGCAGGAATTCGTCGTGGTTGCCGGGCAGGTAGACCAGCCGCGTGCCGGTCCGTCCCTTGGCCATCAGCAGCGACAGGACGTCGGAGTGGCTTTGAGGCCAGTACCAGCGGTGGTCGAGCCGCCAGCCGTCGATAATGTCGCCTACGAGGTAAATCGTCTCAGCGTCAAGCGAGGCGAGGAAGTTGAGCAGGTGATCGACCTGGCATCCGCGGGCGCCGAGATGAAGGTCCGACAAAAAGAGCGTGCGGTATCGTGTCGGCAGAGCCTCGGCTCTCATGGGGCAGTGTTCCTCGCTTGACTTGGGTCGACGGGGAGGTTGACGCGAACGCAGACGCAAACACGAAAAGCGGGACGCCGATTCGCGTCGTTGGGATGATCGTCACCTGGCGTTGACGCGTACCTCGACGAGCACGGCGCATGCAGGTCACCAAACCCGAGCGACGGCGCGGCGCGACATGTGCGGTCTCCGTGGCAGCAGAATCAACAGCGTGTGACATGCATATGACAACGTTAGCGGCAAAGTCGCGGGGAGGCTACGGAAAAGCGGGCTCGGGGCACCAAGCCGCCGCCTCCCCGAGTGGGTCTATGGCGTGCCGAGCCGACTTGCAATCTTTGGCGGGCCTGGGGCTTGGTCAGGCGTGCCCGCCGTGGGCGAGTGCGCCCGGCCGGTCGAAGCGATGCCGAAGTCGGTAGTCCCTGCGAAAGTCCGAAGGCGACTTGCCGGAAATCTTGCGGAAGCACTTGTTGAAAGCGCTGAGAGAACCAAAGCCGCTTTCCATTGCGACGTGGAGTACGTTGGCCTCGTCGTCGATGAGCATCGCCTGGGCGTAGCTCAGCCGCAGCAGATTGACGTACTCGTTGAGCGTCATCCCGGTCGAGCGGCGAAACAGGCTCATTGCATACTTGGGATGAAGATCCGCGAAGTTAGCGATGTCGGTCGACTTGATACCTTCGCGGAAGTTGTCGGTGATGAAATCGCAGATGCGGCGCACTTTGGCGAGGGAGGGCGGCTCGTCGCCATTGTCGTCCTCCCTGCCATCGGTTCCGGGCGGGTCAACCAGACCGAACCTTTCGAGGGCGATCCGCTCAATCCGAAGGAGTAGCTCTTCAACCGCGTGGTTCGCCTTGGCCGTATCGTCGGAGCTCAGGTATTCGGACCAGCGGCGAAAGTTGAAGAAATCACCCTTGCCGCCAGCCGCGGTCAGCAGCGTCGCCCCGTGTACCACACGGTGGATCAACAAATGGGGCAGGCGCAGCCGGAAGAAATGCACGAGCGGGAGATGAATCGCGATGATTCCGAATCGACCGTCGTGTCGATGACCTGGTGAGGCATTCCACCCCAGAATAGGGCCAACATGCCTTTTTCCAGATCTACGTTGTAGGTCGGCATCCGATAGCGAAACGCGCCGCGAATTACGAAGTTCACCTGTCCGTGCCGCAGGAGATGCTCGACGCGGCGCGGGTCGACGGTGCGAGCGAGATTCGAACGTTCTTCCAGATCGCTATGCCGCTGGTCTTACCGGCTGTTGCGGCACTGGCGATCATCCTGTTCCTGATGTCGTGGAACAACTACCTGTGGCCGTTGCTGGTCCTCAACAAGCCGGGCGCGCAGACGGCGCCGGTCGCCCTCGGCGCGCTCATCGGCCTCAACCGCGTGTTCTGGAACGCCATCATGGTCGCTGCTGCCATCATGACGCTGCCGATGCTAGTCGTCTTTTTGTTCCTGCAACGCTACTTCATTGCCGGAATCACCGCCGGGGCGGTCAAGTAGGCCGCGCGGCAGATCGGCATCATGCGGGGGACGATGCATCAAGCCGGCCTTGCGCGGCGCGCGCCGCACCCGATCCAACCAGAGGCCCCATGACCCGTCAGCAAGCCGTTCGTTGGGGTATCCTTGGAGCCGGCACCATTGCCAAGGCGTTCGCCGCCAACCTGGAGAGAACCGACACCGGTGTTCTCGTCGCGGTCGCCTCGCGCAACCCCAGCAATCCCCGTCTCGCCGAGGCCTTCCCGCGTGCGCGCGTCCTGGACGGCTATGCCGCATTGCTCGCGGACCGCGAGGTCGATGCCGTATACGTCGCGACCCCGCATCCGGCCCACGCCGAGTGGACCATCCGGGCGGCAGAGGCGGGCAAGCACGTGCTCTGCGAGAAGCCGATGGCCGTGTCGGCACACGAGGCCGAGGCGATGGTCCATGCCGCGCGCAAGGCCGGCACTTTCCTCGGCGAGGCCTTCATGTACCGCCACCACCCGCAGACGGAGAAGCTGGTCGAACTAGTCCGTTCTGGCGCGGTGGGCGACGTCAGGCTGATCAAGGCCGATTTCGGCTTCGCCATGAAGAACCCCAATCCCACCCATCGGCTCTTTGCCAACGATGCTGCCGGGGGAGCTATCCTCGACATCGGCTGCTACCCGGTCTCGATGACCCGGCTTGTCGCCGGTGCGGCGGTTGGCAAGCCGTTCGTCGAACCGGTGAAAGTCGCCGGCGCCGGATACATCGGCGAGAGCGGCGTCGACGAGTGGTCCTCCGCGGTGCTTGAGTTTCCCGGCGGGATCATCACGGAAGTATCGGGAAGCATCGCCGTCGCCCAGGACAACAGGGTGCGCGTCCTTGGCACCGAGGGCTGGCTCGAGGTTGCCTCTCCGTGGATGTGTACCGGGCGCCAGGGGGGCAGCGCCGACATCGTCATTCGTCGGCCAGGCGGCAGCGAGGAGAGGGTCGGCACGGACGAGTCGCGCTGGCTCTATACCTTCGAGATCGAGGCGGTTGCCGGCGCGATCCGCAACGGCCGGCAGGAGTTCGAGCCGCCGGGCATGACCTGGGCCGACACGCTCGGCAACATGGCCGTGCTCGACAAATGGCGCGCCGACATCGGGCTGGAGTACGGTTTCGAGAAGCCGGGGCGGCGGACGACGAGGATTGACGGTCGGACGCTGACGAAGTCCGCCAGGCCGATGCGGCGACGCAAGCTCCCGAGGCTCGACCGGCAAACGGCGGTGATCGCGCTCGGCGCCGCCAATGTCGCGACGTACACCCAGGCGATGATCCTGTTCGATGCCTACTACGAGCGCGGCGGCAACGTGCTCGACAGCGCGTGGGTCTATGGACGCGGCCTTTGCGACGCGCTGATAGGCGCATGGATGGCCTCGCGCGGAGTGCGCGACGAGATGATCGTGATCGGCAAGGGCGCCCATTCGCCACTGACCTACCCGGACGTGATTGGCCGGCAGCTCACGGAGTCACTGGAGCGGCTGAAGACTGACCATGTCGACGTCTACTTCATGCACCGGGACAACCTCGACGTGCCCGTCGGCGAGTTCGTTGATGCGATGGACGCGGAGATCGAGGCCGGACGCATCCGGGTCTACGGCGGATCGAACTGGACGCGAGAGCGCATGGATGCCGCCTTCGACTACGCCGAGAAGACGGGCAGGCACCCGCCGGGGGCGCTTTCCAACAACTTCTCGCTGGCCGAGATGGTCAACCCGGTTTGGGACGGTGTGCTCGCCGCCTCGGATGATCCATGGAAGGCGTGGCTGAGGCGCCGACAGATTCCCGAGTTTGCATGGTCGAGTCAGGCGCGGGGCTTCTTCACCGACCGCGTTGGGCCGGACATGCGCGACGACCCGTCGCTCGTCAACGCCTGGTACAGCGACAGGAACTTCGCCAGACGGGCGCGCGCGATGGATCTCGGGCGGCGCCGTGGCAAGAGCCCGCTGCACGTGGCGCTTGCCTACTGCCTCCACCAGGATTTCCCCGTGGTGCCCATCATCGGTCCGCTGGCGCTGGCGGAGCTGGAGGACTCGCTCGAGGCGCTAACCATCGAGCTGTCCCCCGAGGACGTGGGCTGGCTGGAGGAGGGGTAATCGTCGGCGCTCGGCCCGCTCGCTGCTCCGCCTGGTGGTGTCGTCCGACGAGATTGTGGGCGGTGTTGGCGCCAGGCCTTGTCGAAGGCGGCGAACATGTCGCCGACCGCCTTCGGCGCGCTGACGTCAGCCTCGATGGCGAGGCGGCGCCGAGGCCGGAGTTCTCGCCGATGACCGGGACCCGTTTGCCGACAAGGTCGATCCGCATCGCTGCCACCTCGTTGCTGGGCGGACGCGGGGTTGCGTGCCGGCTCCCCCGTCTCAAATTAGCTTCAGCCCTTTGAAGCTGGCATGGCCGTCCTTGCCGACGATGATGTGGTCGTGGACCGCAATGCCCAGAGGTTTCGCGACATCGATCACCGCCTTGGTCATCTGCACGTCGGCGTGCGAGGGGGTCGGGTCACCCGAGGGGTGGTTGTGGACGAGGATGATCGCGGTCGCCGACAGTTCCAGCGCGCGCTTGACGACCTCGCGGGGGTAAACCGGCGTGTGGTCGACGGTGCCGCTCTGCTGCACCTCGTCGGCGATGAGGACGTTCTTCTTGTCGAGAAACAGGATGCGGAAGCGCTCGACCGGCTCGTAGGCCATGGCGGCGCGGCAATAGTCGAGCACCGCCGCCCACGAGTCGAGGAGCGGCCGTTGGCGGAGGGGATCGCGGGCAAAGCGCTGGGCTGCGGCGCGCACGACTTTGAGTTGGTGGACGACGCCGTCGCCGACGCCGTCGACCTCGTTGAGACGTGCCGGCGGCGCGGCGATGACCTCGGAGAAGCTGCCGAAACGGGCGAGCAACGCCTTGGCAATGGGCTTCACGTCGCGGCGCGGCAGGGCCGGAAACAGGATCAGCTCGAGCAGCTCGTAGTCGGCGACCGCGTCGGGGCCGGCATCGTTGAAGCGCGCCTTCAGGCGCTCGCGGTGACCGTGGAAATGGGGGACGTCCCCGGCCTTATCGCGAAAACCACTCATACCTCGGCGTGTCGCGCGGCTTTAGGCGACAACGTGAAAATCTCGTGGCCGGTCTCGGTCACACCGATGGTGTGCTCGTACTGCGCCGACAGAGAGCGGTCGCGAGTCACCGCGGTCCAGCCATCAGACAGGATCTTCACGTGCGGTCGGCCGAGGTTGATCATCGGCTCGACGGTAAAGATCATGCCCGGGTTCAGCTTCGCGCCGTCGCCACGGCTGCCGTAGTGGAGGATGTTGGGGACGTCGTGGAACAGGCGGCCGACGCCGTGGCCGCAGAAGTCGCGGACGACGCTGCACCTGTGGCGCTCGGCGTAGTCCTGGATGGCGAAGCCGATGTCGCCGGTGGTGGCGCCCGGTCGCGCCGCGGCGATGCCGCGCATCATCGCCTCGTGGGTAACGTCGCACAGCCGCTCGGCGGCGCGTTTGACGTTGCCGACCTTGTACATGCGGCTGGAATCGCCGTGCCAGCCGTCGAGGATCAGGGTCACGTCGACGTTGGTGATGTCCCCGTCCTTAAGCGGCTTTTCGCCCGGGATACCGTGACAGACGACGTGATTGACCGAGACGCAGGTCGACTTCATGTAGCCCTTGTAGCCGAGGGTGGCCGGCATCGCGCCGTGGGCGAGTGCGAAGTCGTAGACAAAGCGGTCGATCTCCTCGGTCGGCAGCCCCGGCACGATGACGTCGTCGAGGGCGTCGAGGCATTCGGCGACCAGGCGGCCGGCGCGGCGCATGGCGGCGAAGCCGGCGGCACCGTGGAGCTTGATTTGGCCGTCGTTCTTCAGCGGGGCCAGGGCCGCGTCGACATAGCTCACCATGATCGCGAGGATATGGCGATTTTCGCCGAAACGCGCAAGCCGAACGATGGTTTCAGCCGGAGATCGGCACCCGGCGCTCGACTTTGATCTCGTCTCTGGTCAGGCGGCAACGATATGCGATCATCTCAACGCCAACGAAACGGGCCCTGTCGAAGGCGGCGGCGTAGGTCGGGTCGATATCGCGGGCAAGCGCGAACCGGTTCGCGTCGGCGCGCTGGACGAGATAAAGCATCACCGAGCGGTGGCCGGCATCGACCATGGCGGACAGCTCGGCGAGGTGCTTGGTGCCGCGTGCAGTTACCGAATCGGGAAACTCGGCGAGACCGCGCCGACGAGACAAGTGGACATTCTTGACCTCGATGTAGGCGTTCGGCCGGCCGCCGCCGGTGAGAAGGAAATCGATGCGCGAGTTGTTGCCGTACCGGACCTCGCGCCGAAGATTGTCGTAGCCGGCAAGCTCCGGAATAGCGCCCGTGCCGATCGCCTCGGCGACCAGCCGGTTGGGGTGGGCGGTGTTGATGCCGACGAGCGTGCCGGCGACCTCGACCAGCTCCCACGACCACGGCAGCTTGCGGGTCGGGCTGTCGGACCGCGACAACAGGACCCGCATTCCCGGCTCGGCGAGCCCGGTCATCGCGCCGGGATTGGCGCAGTGGACTGTGACCGTCTCTCCGTTCGCCAGTTCGACGTCGGCGAGGAAGCGCTTGTAGCGGCGAACGAGCCGGCCTTCGGTCAACGGGGCGGGAAAGCGCATGGTCGGCAAGCGCATAGCATTGGATCGCCGCTCGGTGCCAGTCGACGGCGGTGGCGCAACCGCTTGCGAAAAGCGTCAATCGCAGGTCCAATGACCGCAGGTATCGGCCGCAAAAGCTGGGGAGGAGACGATGACGTCATTGGCCCACCTGGTCCGGTCCTGCCTGATGGCCGTCGCGCTGGTCGCGTCGAGTGCGGCGGCGGTGGCCCAGAGACCGCCCGACGCACCGTTCATCGTCATGAACGACGTCGACATCGACCCGACTGCGTACGACTGGGTGAGCGAAGAAGCGCGGGACGCACTGGCCAACGCTACCGGCAGATTGAAGTCCGGCGATCTCCATGCGTTCGTGTTCGTCGGTCACCCGGGCGGTAACTACTGGGCGATGCGCGGCGCCTCCAACAGCTCCGACCTCTATAACATCGTGGATTTGGCGCGGCAGGCCCTGCAGGCGTGCGAGTTCTACGCCGATGCAGCGTGCTTCATCGTGTCGATCAACGGCAAGGAGGCGCGCGATTCCGAAGGTGGACTGCTCGCCCAACCGGCGCAGCTTGCCCGACAGCCGCGGTGGTTCGACGCCAGCCGGGTTCCGTTCCTGAGCATGTCGGAACAGCGGAAGGTCGCCGCCTACGGCAAAGAAACCGCGCCGAAGGTGCTGGTGGTGACCGCGACCGCCGGCTGGCTGTGGCGGACCGGCGACAATCTCTTCGCCGCTACGGCCAAGGCGTACGCCGATTGCCAGTCGACCTATCCGGACGTTACCTGCATCCTCTACGCGGTCAACGACCGCGTGGTGTTCTCGCCGGGCGGCCCCCATTAGGCGGCGACCAGGCGTGAGCGATTCGAACGCAGCGGCCGGCGAGGTCACAGCTGCCGTGCTGGTGATCGGCGACGAGATCCTGTCCGGCCGCACGAAGGACAAGAACATCGGCTACATCGCCGAATACCTGACTGCTTTGGGCATCGACCTCTGCGAGGCCCGGGTAGTGCCCGACGTCGACGACGAGATCGTCGCCGCGGTCAACGCGCTCCGCCGGCGCTACACCTACGTCTTCACCACCGGTGGCATTGGCCCGACCCACGACGACATCACGGCCGATGCCATCGCCCGGGCGTTCGGCGTCTCGATCGACGTCGACGAGCGCGCGCTCAAGTTGATGACGGAGCGCCGGCCGGACATGGAGATGAACGCGGCGCGGCTCAGGATGGCGCGCATCCCGGCTGGGGCGGCGCTGATCGAAAACAAGGTGTCGTGGGCGCCGGGCTTCGCCATCGAGAACGTCTACGTCATGGCCGGCGTTCCGGCGATCATGCAGGCCATGCTCGATGCGCTGGCGCCAACGTTGAAGACTGGCCGCCAGATCTTGTCGCGATCGCTCCCGGCCGGCCTTAAGGAGGGCGACATCGGCGAGCCGCTGGCGGCGCTCCAGCAGGAATTCCCCGACGTCGCGATCGGCAGCTACCCGACGTTCGACGAGAAAGCCGGCTTCACCACCACGCTCGTGCTCCGCTCGCGCGACGAGGGCCGTCTCGCCGCCGCCGAGGCGGCGGTCAAGGCGATGCTCGCAACCGCGAAAGCCCGTCTCGGGAGCTAGACGTCGCACCCCTTGTGGAAGAGGTCGGATTGCCGCAGCTTGGCGAAAGCAGGTCGAGGCGAACCGCGTCGGGGTGCGCGCAGGGCGCTTCCAGTCAGGGTGAATTCCAATGGAGCAAGCGATGGCCGAACCACGCGCCGAGAAGGCATTCCCGGTTTCCTGGGACCAGTTCCACCGCGATGCGCGCGCGCTCGCCTGGCGGCTGGCGGACCGTGGCAACTGGGAGGCGATCGTGTGCGTTACCCGCGGTGGGCTGGTGCCGGCAGCGGTCATCGCCCGCGAACTCGGCATCCGCCTGATCGAGACGGTGTGCGTCTCCTCCTACCACGGGTACCAAGAGCAGGGCGATCTCACGGTGCTGAAGCCGGTCGGTAAGGACATTGTCGATCTCGCCGGTGGCAAGGGCAGCGCCGTCTTGGTCATCGACGACTTGGTTGACACGGGCAGGACAGCGCGCCTCGTCCGCAACATGGTGCCCCAATGCCACTATGCGACCATGTATGCCAAGCCCGCCGGGCGGCCGTTGGTCGACACCTTCATCACCGAGGTCAGTCAGGACACCTGGATCTACTTCCCATGGGACATGGGCTATTCGTTTCAGCCGCCGATCGCGCAGGGTTCGGTGGGCTGATTCGGTCGCGCGCGATGCCTGACGGCGGTTGCGGCGTCGTCATCGGATGACGGCTACGCTGTCGGAATTCGGGCCCGACATCTGGACCGCCGAAGGGCCGGTCGTGTCGTTCTACACCTTCGCCTATCCGACGCGCATGGCGGTGATCAGGCTCAAGGATGGCGGCCTATTCGTCTGGTCGCCGATCACGTTAACGGCCGAATTGAAGAAGGCGGTCGGCGATCTCGGTCCGGTACGCTTCCTCGTGTCGCCCAACAAGCTGCATCATCTGTTCCTCGACGAGTGGAAGTCGGCGTACCCTGAAGCGCGGCTCTTCGCCTCGCCGGGCCTCCGCAAGAAGCGCAGTGACCTCGCTTTCGACGGCGATCTCGGCGACGCGGCCGAGCCGGCGTGGGCGGCCGACATCGATCAGGTTCCCGTGCGCGGTAGTCCGTTTCTGACCGAGGTGGTGTTTTTCCACCGCGCCAGCCGGACGGCGATCTTCACCGACCTTTTGCAGAACTTCCCGCAGGATTGGTTCAAGGGCTGGCGCGCCGTGCTTGCCCGTCTCGACGGGATCGTCGCGCCGCATCCCGGTGCGCCGCGTGAATGGCGCGCGAGCTTCATGTTCAATCGCCGGCTTGCGCGCGCAGCCCTCAAGCGGATTCTCGCCTTGCCGATCGAACGCGTGCTGATCGCGCACGGCGACTGCGTGCGGGCGGATGGGGCGGCGTTCGTGCGCCGCGCCTTCGACTGGTTGCTCTAACCGCTACGCATGCGCGTACCGCTCGGTCCTGGCGTCAGCGGGCCGGCACCATCATGCGCGGTGCGGTGGTGGGCGGAGGGGGCGGCGGCGGGACCAGGAGTGCGGGCGGTAGGACCAGCTGCGGCGGCGGCGCGCGAACGCATGCCGTCTGTGTCGCGTTCGGCATCGTGCCGGCCGGGCAGCGCAGCATGGTTGGCGCGGTCTGCGGTGGCGGGACGGGCTGGGGTGGCGGCACCATCGTGGCAGGTGGCTGGAGGGGCGGCGGCGCGGTCCGTGTTTGCGGCGGCACGGGGCGCGCGGGTGGCGGCGCGTTCGGAGCGCAAAGGCCATTCTCCAGGTGCGTACCCTTCGGGCACACGATGGTTGGTGGCCTCTTCGTGGGCGCCACGGTCGTGGGCGTAGTGCTCACACAGGTGGAGTAGGTAGACCCCTGAACGGCCTTGATCATCATCTGCTGTCCGGCGGGGCAAACGCAGGCGAACTTCTCCATATCGAGGGTCGAGCCCTGCGGACAGGCGCACGTGAACGTGGCGGCGGAGATGACTTTGTTTGCGTTCTTGGGACAGGCGCAGCTATCGCCTTTGGCGAAGGTGCCCTCGCCGCACTGGCATGAACTGGTCGCGGCCGAATACACCTGGCCGGGCTTGCAGTAGGAGCAGGTGTGCGGGTTTTTTGAGTCGTAGTAGCCGAGCGGCGGTGGGCAGTTCAGCGGCTCGCACTGCTTTGACGAGAAGCTGTAGGCCTGCCCTTTAGGGCACTCCGCGCAGACGCCGACGCTGCTGCCTTGCGAGCTGTAGACGGGATACCAACCGGGATCGCAGTTCCGGCACTGGCCTGCCGGAAGGCTCCAGTATTGGATGCCCTGGACGCACTCAGGCCCACACATTCCGTACTGAACGGCCTTCTGCCCATCGCCGCAGCAGTGCACAACGCCGCCGACTTGGGTGCACACGCCGTCGACCGGCTCCGAGTCGATCGTCCAGTAACACTTACCGCCGGGCTGATACGCCTCGATGGGGTCGGGGCACTTCGCCGCGCACTTGTTGAGTGTCGTCCCGCCTTCGCTCTTCTTGATGACAACGTGCCCCGGCGCGCAGCGCAGGACGTTGCACTGGAAGGTCTCCTTCGTCCAGATCGGCGTCTTGGTCCAGATCTCGTCGGGCAGCGTCTGCACCCAGCACTCTGTTTCCATCTGGATGCCCGGTTTCATCGACGGCCCATTGAGTGCCTCGTGAATGTCTTCGCCGAGGTCGCCGAAGGCGTTGAGGACCGTGCCGACGGCGTCCGATACGAAGCTGGCACAGCTATCGACGCTGTCCGCGTAGTCGTCGGCGATTTGTTTGAAAGCACCCGGCGCGCCGGCGACGGCGCAGCCGCAGTGGATGTAGGGGATGATTGCATTCAGTCCGGGAACGCCCGCCACGATTTCCTCGAAGGTCAGCGGCGTTTGGCCGTTAATGAATGCTTGCAGCAGGCTCTTGGCGGTGCCCGGCAGGGGCAGGGCCAGCAGCGCAGCGGCGACCAGCCGGCCGACCTGCCCGTTGATCTTGGCGATGCACTGGTCGGGGGTCGAGAAGACACCGCTGACCGCGCCGGCCGTCAGCGCGGCGATGGTCATGCCCATCAGCGGGTCGCCGGTGGCCTCGGCCGAGCATGCGCCGGCCTTGGCGGCCACCTCGGCCGCCTCGGCCGCCTTGTCGAGTGGGGCGAGCGCCTGGAAGCACGCAAAAAGGCTTGCCTTGGCGTCGCTCACCGGCGCAAGCGCGAGGGCCGCTGCCAGCGGCAAAGCCCATATCAATCGGCGAAATCGTGACTGCATTCGCGCCGGCCGGCTTCCGGTCGGTCCTCCAGGCGCGGACCATCGTAGTCGTTCCGGTGCGTTCTGCCTGCGGCGTTACGGCGCAGGGCCAAGCCGAGCCGCTCTGGCGCCAGCGCGGCGCGTGCTCGACTCGGCGGACAGGAAAATGCTAGCGGCGGGAGTGGGCGGCCCGGAGCGGTCACATTCAGCCAGTCGAAGCGATGGAGAGACAAACGTCCATGACCGATCATCCTGTATTCGCAGCCGGTCGTGCAGCCGTCATCACCGGCGGGGCCAGCGGCATCGGCCTTGCCGCCGCCAAGCGCTTTGTGTCGATGGGGATGAAGGTCGCTATCGCCGATCTCGAGCAGGCGGCGCTCGACAACGCGGCGAAGGAGATCGCCGCGGGCGGTGGGAGCGCGCCGCTGACCGTGAGGACCGACGTCAGCAGCAAGGACTCCGTCGACGCCCTCAAGGACAAGGTCTACGACGCCTTCGGCGAGGTCGCGCTGCTGATGAATAATGCCGGCACCGGCAACGGCGGTGGGCCGTTCGAGAACTACGCCGGCTGGCAGCGGGTGATCGGCACCAACCTGTGGGGCGTGATCAACGGCGTTCAGGCGTTCGCGCCGGCGATGATCGCGCAAGGCACGCCGGCGGCGATCATCAACACCGGGTCCAAGCAGGGCATCACCTGTCCGCCGGGCGACACCGCCTACAACGTCTCCAAAGCGGGCGTGAAAGTGCTGACGGAGGGCCTACAGCACGCGCTCCGCAACACCGAGGGGTGCCAGGTCACCGCCCATCTCCTCGTCCCGGGCTGGACCTTCACCGGGCTCACCGCCCGCTCGGGCGGTGAGAAGCCGGGGGGCGCCTGGTGGCCGGACCAGGTCATCGACACGATGCTGGAGGCGATGGGTCGGGGCGACTTCTACATCATCTGTCCCGACAACGAGGTCACCTCAGAGATCGACAACAAGCGCATCCTGTGGGCGGCCGGCGACGTCGTGGAGAAGCGCCCGCCGCTGTCGCGCTGGCACCCGGACTACGCCGACGCCTTCGCCGCGTTCGTCAAGCGGGACTGAGCGCGCACGTCAGTGCCTGGCGAGGGCCTCGTCGGCGGCGCGGTGGAGGATTTCAGCGAGGCGCTTCTGATCTTCTTCGCTGCCTTCGATCGCGTCGGCGATCAGGGCGCGCAGGCGGCGGCGGGCGCGGTCGAGCTCGGCGAGCGACGGCTTGTCCGGACCGCCCTCGGCCCAATCGACCCAGGCGCGGGCGCGGGCCATCTTGCGGCCGAAGCGCTCCATCTCGACCAGTATGCTGTCGGCCGCCTCGCGATTCTCGTCGAGGTGCGCGCGGCCGGCGTCGGTGATGGTGTAGACGCGCTTGTTCCCCTCGCTGGCGGCGGTGGCGTAACCGGCCTCCTCCAGGTACGTGAGCGTGGGGTAAACGACGCCGGGCGACGGGCTGTAGATGCCGCTCGACTTTTCCTCTAGCGCCTTGATGATGTCGTAGCCGTGGCGCGGCGCCTCGGCGAGAAGCACCAGAACGATCAGGCGGAGGTCGCCGTCGGCCAGCATCTTGCCGACGAAGCGGCCATCGCCGCCGCCGGGCCCGTGACCGCGGTGGCCGCGGCCCCAGCCGCGATGGCGGGCTCCGTGGCGCGCGGCGAAGTGCCAGGCGCGTGGGTCAGGGTGGTCATAGCAACGGTGGCGCATCGAATCGTGTCTCCAGATATGTCGTACGATAGGAAATGGCACCGCTGTTTGAGGAGGTCAAGATATATCTTACGTCATAACGCAGCTGGGCGACGTGTGGCCCGCATGCTGTTGCCAATATCGGGCCCGCGGCTTACGCCGGTGGCCAGAGCGGACGTGGCGGAATTGGTAGACGCAAGGGACTTAAAATCCCTTGGGGGCAACCCCGTGCCGGTTCGATCCCGGCCGTCCGCACCACTGCGGGTTGCAGCAGGTGGGCGCGCGTTTGGTGTCGTTCATTGACCGCACCAGGTCCCGTGTGGCGAGCGGTCAAGAGGTTGCAATTGAAGGTTGAATCGGGACAAGTCGAGCGACCCGGTTAACCGAAACTCAAGTCTCCGCTGATAGATCATCGGTTGGGTGTCGTCGTCGCCGGCGTGCAGGGCCGTTGCCTCGAGATCCCAACTAAAACAAGAGGGGGCAACGTTGGTCGCGCCATCGAGCACATCCGCGCCGGGTGAATCATCTGACGTCATGGGGCGTGTCCTGTCGATCCGCGGATCGCAGGCCACCATCGGTCTTAAGGAAACGAACTGGAACGAGCCCGACGAAGCGCGCGCCACGGTCGGCCGCTTTGTTGGCATCCGTGGCGCACATAAGACCGTTGTCGGCGTGGTCACCGACGCGTCGATCCAGACTTTGCCGGCCGCCCGTGAGGAGGGCTACACCGTTACTGCCGTCCTCGACCTCATGGGCGAGATCAAGCAGACCGACAACGGCGCGTATTACTTCACCCGCGGCGTGACGACATATCCGGCGATCGGCGACCCGGCGGTGGCGCTCGCCAATTCCGACCTGAAAATCATCTACAACATCTCGGGCGAAGACACGATCGCGATCGGCACGCTGCAACAGGACCCCAGCCTGCCCGCCTACATCAACATCGACAACATGCTGAGCAAGCACTTCGCGATCCTCGGCACCACGGGCGTGGGTAAGTCGAGCGGCGTCGCCGTCGTTCTCAGGGAGATCATGGAGACCCGACCCGACCTCAGGATCTTCCTGGTCGATCCGCACAACGAGTACGGCTCGTGTTTCGGCGATCGCGCCCAGGTGCTGACACCGGCGAATCTCAAGCTGCCGTTCTGGCTGTTCAGCTTCGAGGAGACCGTCGACGTGGTCTTCCGCGGGCGGCCGGGGGTCGACGAGGAAGTCGAGGTCCTGTCAGAGCTGATCCCGGCGGCGCGGCGGCTCTATTCCAGCAATCGCGAATCCAAAGACCGTGTCACCCACAAGAAGGGCGAGCCGCGCAGCACCGGATTTACGGTCGATACGCCGGTGCCCTACCGGCTGGCCGACCTGATCTCGTTGATCGAATCGCGGATGGGCAAGCTCGAATACCGTGCCCAACGCTCGACCTACAACAAGCTCCTGGCGCGCATCGAAAGCGTCGCCAACGACCCGCGCTATGTCTTCATGTACGAGAACGCCAACGTTGGCGGCGATACCATGTCGGCGGTACTCAGCCAGCTGTTCCGCCTGCCGACCAACAACCGACCGATGACCATCATGCAGCTCGCCGGCTTCCCGGCCGAGGTCGTCGATTCGGTGGTGTCGGTGCTCGGCCGCATGGCGTTCGACTTCGGTCTGTGGAGCGACGGCACGCTTCCGCTCTTGTTCGTCTGCGAGGAAGCGCACCGCTACGCATCCGCCGACCGCAGCGTCGGCTTCGGGCCGACCCGGCGGGCTATCTCGCGCATCGCCAAGGAGGGCCGCAAGTACGGCGTGTTCCTCGGGCTAGTGACCCAGCGCCCGGCCGAACTCGACGCGACCATCATCTCCCAGTGCTCGACCCTGTTTGTCATGCGCATGTCCAACGATCGCGACCAGGCGCTGATCCGCTCGGCGGTGTCGGACGCCGCCGCCAATCTCCTTGGCTTTGTGTCGTCGCTGTCGACCCGCGAGGTGTTCGCGTTCGGCGAGGCCGTGGCCATCCCGACGCGCCTCAGTTTCAAGGAGCTGCCCCCCGAGGGGCGGCCGAAGAGCGAGGCGATCAGCGCGGCGGACACCGATTTCGGTCGCGTCGTCGATCAGAAGTTCATCGACCTCGTGGTCGACCGCTGGCGCGGTGCGACCCTGAGCAATCGCGGTCGACTCGAATCGGCACCGGACGGTTCGTCGCAGGTGGCGGCGGGCGAGCAGCGGCGGCTCGATCCGGAGCGCTATCGCCTGCTCAAGAAGCCCGTCAAGGCCGGCCAAGCGGGCGGCTGAGCAGCGGCCGGCGTCGGCGTTGCTCACGACCGTTCGTCGAACAAATCCTCAAATCTCTGCCGCAGGACGTTCTTCTGAACCTTGCCCATGGCGTTACGCGGCAGTTCGTCGACGATGACGACGCGCTTCGGTCGCTTGAAGCCGGCAAGGCGGCTTCCGAGCCGGCCGAGAATTGTCGCCTCGTCGATAACGCCAGCGTGCTCGGCCACGACGGCGGCGACGACGGCCTCGCCGAGGTCGGCGTGGGGCACGCCGATGACCGCCGATTCGACGACGCCGGGGAGGGCGTCGATCTCGCCCTCGACCTCCTTGGGGTAGACGTTCTCGCCGCCGGAAATGACGAGGTCCGTGGCGCGACCGACTAAGGTGACGTAGCCGCGCTCGTCGATCAGACCGAGGTCGCCGGTGATGAAGAAGCCGTCCGGCCGGAATTCGGCCGCGGTCTTCTCCGGCATCCGCCAGTAACCCTTGAAGACGTTCGGTCCGCTCACCTCGATCATGCCAGTCTCGCCCATCGCCAGCAGCGCACCCGTGTCGGGATCGGTGACGCGAACCTCGATGCCGGAAAGGGGAGGGCCGACGGTCCCGGCCACCCGTTCGCCGTCATAGGGGTTCGACGTGTTCATGTTGGTCTCGGTCATGCCGTAGCGTTCGAGGATGGCGTGGCCGGTGCGTTTGCCGAAGGCGCGATGGGTTTCGGCGAGCAACGGCGCCGACCCGGAGGTGAACAGGCGCATGTTGGCAGTCGCCTCCCGGGTGAGGCCCGGACGCGCAAGCAGCCTCGTATAGAACGTCGGCACACCCATCAGCGATGTCGCCCGCGGCATCGCGGCGATGATCGCGTCGGCGTCGAACTTCGGCAGGAGGAGCATTACGCCGCCGGCGAACAGGAGTGTGTTGGTCGCAACGAACAGGCCATGGGTGTGATAGATCGGCAGGGCATGGATGAGGACGTCGTCACGCGTGAAACGCCACGCTTCCACCAGCGTTTCGGCGTTGGAGACGAGGTTGTCGTGGGTGAGCATGGCACCCTTCGACCGGCCCGTCGTGCCGGAGGTGTAAATGATGGCGGCAAGGTCGCCGCCGTCGCGCGCGACGGTCGGGAGGGTGTTCGCCTGCGCTGCGGCAAGGTCGATCAGCGATCCCTGTCCCTCTGCGTCGAGCGTCTCGACCGCCGTCCCGCCCGCGATGTCCGCGCGACGGTCGGGACCGCAGACGATCAGTGTCGGCTCGGCATCTTCGATGAAGTAGGCGACTTCGGACGGTGTGTAGGCCGGGTTGAGCGGCAGGTAGATCGCGCCGGCGCGGAGGCACGCAAGATAGAGGATCAACGCCTCCGGGCATTTGGCGACCTGGACGGCGACCCGGTCGCCGACGGCAACGCCGTGGGCGCGGAGCGCGTTGGCCAAACGCCCGGACAGTGCAAAGGTGTCGGCGTACGTCAGCCGGCGGCCGTCGAGCGTCTCGATGAACACTGCCCTCGGATTGGCACTCCGCTCGATGTGGTCGAACAGGTTCCGGTTCACGGTGGCGGTCCTTACCCCGCCCGCCAGTTGTAGATCCAGTCGTACCGGCCGAGCACCAGGCGTGGGCCGCTCAGCCTCAGCGCCATGTTGCGCGCGAGCGCTCCGGTGCCGGCGAGATGGTAGATCTTGCCGGTGCGCCTCGCGGCATCGGCAAGGCGCGCCACCCGTGGCCGGCGCTTGTCGGCGTAAGCGGCGAACGCTGCTGCGACGTCGGGTGCGCCGTGGAGGGCGTCGGCGATGACGATGGCGTCCTCGATCGCCGCGGAGGCCCCTTGGGCGAGAAATGGCATCATGGCGTGGGCAGCGTCGCCGATGAGCGCGATTCGGCCGGAGACCCACGGGGCCATGGGGTCGAGTTCGAGCAGCGCGAACTTCTGCCAGGAGATCGCGGCCGCGACGAGCTCGCGAGCGCTGTGCGACCAGTCGTCGAAGTGCGCGCGAATCTCGACGCCGGTGCCGGGCGTGCTCCAGCCCTCCCGGTTCCAGGCCTCCGTGACGATAGCAACCAGGTTGACGGCGGCGCCCTGCGCGACGGGATAGTGGACGAAGTGCGCGTCGGTCCCGAGCCAAAGGCCGACGCGGTCCATGGCGACGAGGTCGCGGGCGACGTCGGCGGGAACGATCGCGCGCCATGCCGTGCGGCCGGTTGTTTCGGGCCGGGCGCTGCCGGCGATCTCGGCGCGCATCGTCGACCAGACGCCGTCGGCGCCGACGATTGCGGCCGCGGCAACGACGTCGACGCCGCTGCGTTTGCGTACGCGCACCAAGAGGCCGTCAGGCCGGGTGACGTAGCTCTCGACCGTCGCGCCGAGCTCGAGCTTGATGCCGGCGCGCACCACCGCCGTGGCGAGGATCGACTGAAGGTCGGCGCGGTGGATGACCCGATAGGGCACGCCGTAGCGCTCCTGGAACCGGGCGGACGGAATCGCGGCTACTAGGCGGCCGCTCCGCCCGTCGCGGATGTCGATCGCCTGCGGCTCGATCGCTGCTCGCGCCAGCGCCCTGTCGAGCCCGAGGTCGGCAAGGACTCGCCCGGCGTTGGGGGCGATCTGGATGCCGGCGCCGATCTCGCTCAGCTTCTCGGCGCGCTCGCAGATTTCGACGTCGAACCCCTTGGTTGCAATCGCCAGCGCGGCAGTCAGCCCGGCGATGCCGGCGCCGGCGATGACGACGGTCTGCCTGTCGCTCACGGTGAGGAGGCCCTGTCAGGCGGCGAGGTCGCCGACGAGATGGCCGGGCGGATCTGTGTCGGTCGGCCCGAGATCGGCGCGGTAGCGATAGAGCGTCGAGCAGTATGGGCAGACCATCTCACTTCGGTCGCCCATATCGAGGAAGACGTGGGGATGGTCCATCGGCGGGCTGGCACCAATGCACGTGAACTCCTTGACGCCGATGTCGATGCGGTGAACGCCGCCGTCGTTCTGGAAATGGGGAACCGCGGTGCCTGCCATAGCGCGGGGAGCCTCGTGTCGCGTGCCTCAGCGGGGTCGGACAATAGCCGCCGCGGCCGCGATTGGGTAGGGTCGCGCGGATTGGCGGAAGGGCGGCGCCGTGCACCATTTCTCCTCAGACGGGGTCGACATCGCTTTCCGCGACTTTGGCGCGGGCGATCCGATCCTGCTCATCCACGGTTTCGCCTCAAACAGCCAGGTCAACTGGGTGTCGACAAGCTGGACAGAGACGCTCCTCGGCGACGGCCGGCGCGCGATCGCCATGGATGTCCGCGGCCACGGCGCGAGCACCAAACTCTACGAGCCAGTCCTCTACTCGCTCGCGGCGATGGCGCGGGACGCGGCGGGCCTGCTGGACCACCTCGCTATCGGCCGCGCCGACGT
>Ga0315553_10000881_pt1 | contig 25970 bp, 20 predicted proteins | sample SalMarSW160140MG_FD_203099 | JGI IMG/M metagenome (GOLD analysis project Ga0315553, IMG submission 203099) | Salt marsh sediment microbial communities from the Plum Island Ecosystem LTER, Massachusetts, United States - Salt Marsh Sediment SW1601-40 ... | reverse complement strand
CACCGGATTGGAGAAGTGATCATGCCGGTTGAAGTGCTTATCCATTTTGAAGATGGAGAAGAGATCCTTGAACGATGGAATGGAAAAGAAAGATCCTGTGAATTTACCTATGAAAAACCGGTAAAGGTACTGTGGGCTAAAATCGATCCGGAAAATAAGATCCTTCTGGATGTAAACATGATGAACAATAGCCTAACAACCAAACCCAAAAGGGCTGCTCTGTGGAAGATAACATTAAAATTCCTCTTCCGGCTCCAAAACACCATGCAGTTTTTCTCAATATTTTCATAATGTAATTCTTCCCGATCATGAATATCTTCAGAGCATATATCAGCGGATTTAAATCAACCGGCAGGACCTGGGCAATGCCCACGTTTATCTATGTTGTCAACCTGATCCTGGGCATACTATTCGCCATTCCTTTCCTCGGAACATTAAAACAGAAAGCAGGATTTACAATGTCAATCCAGGATGTGCTATCGGGTTATGACCATACGGTTTTTCAGGAACTCTTCAATGAAGCAAATGTATATATCGGACAGTTTATCCGGCAGGGATTATGGATCGCTGTTCTGTTTTTCATCATCAGCATTTTTCTTACCGGTGGGATCCTGCACATCTTTTCTGATAAATCCTTTCCCTTTACTTTTGAGCGGTTCTTTTCCGGCAGCCTGAAATTTTTTCTCCGGTTTCTCAAATTAAGTTTTTATATGCTGGTCATATATCTGTTGTTAACAGCACTTATCTTTCTCATTGTTTTCCTGATCTCGGCCGGAGTATTCAGTGGTACAGGGTCAGAAAAAACACTTTTTTTCATTGTTTTCCCCGGATTCTGTTTCTGGCTGCTGGTTATGATCTTTTTTCTGATCATAGCTGATTATGCCCGGTTCTCCATTGTAAGGAGTGATACCAGGAACGTTTTTATTACCATTTTCAGATCCCTGAAGTTTGTCTCCAGGAAATTCCCATTCACCTATGGTCTCTACCTGATGCTACTCGTCGCCCCGGTGGCATTGATTTATATCTATACCCTGCTCTCAAATGTTATTGGGATGGCATCCGGTAGTACGATCCTGGTGATGTTTCTCATTCAACAGCTGTTCATCTGGGCAAAAGCATTCACACGGGTCTGGACATTTGCCAGCCAGTTTGATTATTATCTGGGAAGAGCATTTTAACGATCATTATACATCTCCTTGCGGATTTTGAAAAGAAGATTTTCATATAAGAAATTAGTGGTAAAGCACCTGGTACGGGTGATTGTAGGACTTCTGGTGTTTTATTCAATGACTGCCTTTACACAGACAGGAAATCCGTTCATCACTAATTTCAAGCTTCCCGAGGGGGTTGACAACCAGAACTGGGCCATCGTGCAGGATAACTCGGGAGTGATGTTTTTTGCCAACCGGAAGGGAATCCTGGCTTTTGACGGACTGGAATGGGATTTTGTCAATCGAAAAGATATTCCCTATTCCCTGATTTATGAGCCGGTTACTGAGCGGGTTTTTGCAGGATGCTACAACAGTTATGGGTACCTGGAGAAGAACAACTTTGGCAATTTTGACTACCACGTTATCTCTTCAGAATTTTCAGAGGTGGGAGTGATAACAAAGGTCATTTTTGACGAATCGGATCTTTACTTTTACAGTGACCGGACCATCTCAAGGCTTTCCATTCACAATTTTGATGATAAGGAGATCTGGCGTTCGGAAAATAATCATCCGTTTACCGGTATGGCACTGTTGCAGGGAAAGGTCTATGTCAACATCAATGGGAAGGGGCTTTATGCTATCGACGGTAATTCATTCATGCCTGTACCCGGCGGTGATCTGATCGACCGAAATGAAATCATATTCTCACTTCCGTTTAACCAGGAGCAGACCCTGATCGCAACCGATAACAGCTTTCTGTACCTCTTTAATGGTGATGAACTGATTGACTATATCATTGATGATGAAGATTACATTATGGAGAGTGTCCTGTGTGGTGGGGTCTCATTAAATGAGGAGGAAATTGCGCTGGCGACACTTACCGGAGGTTGCCTGATCATCGAGAAGGAATCGGGAGAAACAAAATTTACCCTGAACTACCAGACCGGTCTTCCGGATGATGAGATCTATGCCATCGGAAAAGACCAATCCAACGGACTCTGGTTATCGCATGAATTTGGCGCTTCACGGATCGATTTTTCAGTTCCGGTATGGAGCTACAGCTCATACCCTGGCCTTGAAGGAAACCTGATTGCCGTTTTAGATTTTAACAACACAATCTATGTTGCTACCAGTGAGGGTGTTTACTTCCTGAATGAAGTGACGGATTACAAGGAAATAGAAGTCCTGGTAAAGAAGAGAGAGCCTCTGGAACCGCTTGATGTGCGCAAAACAAGGCAACCTGCAAGACAACAATATACTCCATCAGTGGTTGAGCGGGAGTCACAACAGGCTGAAGCTGAGCCGGAACAGGAAGAAGAATCCAAAAAGGGATTTTTCTCAAGATTGTTCAGAAAAAAAGGAGAAGAGGAACAGGAAACAGAAGATACAGTGATGAGGCAATCCCCGGATATCCTGCCCGCTGTCGAAGAACCTGAGGAAGAACCTCCCCCGGTTACCATATCCACAATACAAAATGAATCCGTTCCGGTCTATACAACAAAGCGGACCTATGCGATTCAGTCGATCAGTCATAAGTTTACAAAAATTAATAACCTGGATGATAAATGCAGACAACTGGTCAGGTTCCGGGATCAGATCCTGGTGGCTACAAATACCGGATTGTACCGCATACAAAATAACGAGGTGAAATTTATTGCCACCTATACCTATATTCATTACATCCTTCCCTCACAGCACATCCCGGGACTCTTTTACGTGGGAACACCGGAAGGGGCTTTTACGGTAAAATTCATACAGGGTGAGTGGGAAGTGAACAGGAATTTCTTTCCCTGGGATGAACCGGTCTATTCCATCTTTGAAACCACTGAGGGAATCTGGTTAGGATCTGAAACGAAAGTGTTCAGACTCTCCTACCCTCCTGTCCAGCAACAGAGTGAAGTAAAGACCTACTTCTTCCCTGATGAGTATTCTGAACGGGTTATGATACGCGGGATAAACCAGGAACCCGTCTTTCTGCTGTCAACAGGAAGCTATTTGTATGATGTGGAAAATGATGAACTGGTCAGGACGAATACCATCCTTCCGGGGGACATGGAAACCTATCACTACATCTTCTCAGAAGATGGATCTACCTGGGTAAAAAACGAACGAGAATGGATCCAGATCCAGGATTCAACCAGGAAAGCTGAGTTCCTGACAGACTACCTGAGGCTTTTCGATGGAATACAATATATCTATACCGATGCCAGTAACAATACCTGGGTGGTCGATGGAAATAACCTCCTGAGTAAGATCGAATATTCAGAAGACTTCGATAAAGAGGAACTGTTCAATGTATTCTTTAAAAGCATCAGCTCTACATCAGGATGGAACTTCACCGTTACCCGGTCTCAATTTACAGGAGGTGATTTCCCCCTGGAATTCAGGATTACCGCCCCATACTTCATCCGGTCCGAGCTAACACAATATCAATATTTACTGGAAGGACTTAACCAGAATTGGTCGAAATGGAAACAGGACCCGGTGATCGATTTCGAATTTCTGCCCCCAAATGATTATCAATTGCACGTCCGTGCCAAAAACATTCTGGGTTCGGTCAGCAGTGAAAAAACCATTGCATTTACCATCGAACCGCCATTTACCAACTCAATATGGTTCATGATTCTGATCGGTATCGGCGTCATCTTTGCCGTTTATCTCTTGATTGTTATTCACGAACGGAAGTTACGACATGATAAAAAAATCCTGGAACAAAAGGTAAAAGAGAGAACAGCAGAAATTGAGGAACAAAAGGAGGAGATCAAAGCACAACGGGATGAGATTGAGAAACAGAGGGACGAAATCTCACTGCAAAAGCAGGAAATAACCGATAGCATTCACTATGCCCAGCGTATACAGGATGCTATCCTTCCTCCCGAAGAATTTCTGAAAACACTGCTCCCCGAACATTTTATCCTCTTTAAACCGAGGGATATTGTTAGCGGTGATTTCTACTGGGTTGCAAATAAAGACGAAAAAATCTACATTGCTGCTGCGGATTGTACCGGACACGGGGTTTCCGGTGCTTTTATGAGCATGCTGGGGCATTCCTTCCTGAACGAGATCGTAAACAACTATAAGATCTCAAAACCCGGTCAGATGCTGAACAGACTTCGAACGACCATTATTAAAGCACTGCATCAAACCGGAAAAATGGACGAAGCAAAAGATGGACTGGACATAGCACTCTGTATTCTGCAGCTGAAGGAAAAAAAGTTGCTGTTTTCCGGAGCCTACAACCCCCTCATCATGATCAGGGATACGAAACTCACTGAGATACGTGGTGACCGGATGCCCATCGGTATTCACTTTGATGAAACGAGACCGTTCAACAGCCATGAGCTGGAACTGAAGAAAGGAGATTCGATCTATATCTTTTCAGACGGGTATATCGATCAATTCGGTGGACCCAAAGGAACGAAATTTAAGCTGGATCCCTTTAAAAAACTGCTGATGAGTATCCAGGACAGATCGATGGAACAACAGAAACGAATCCTCGACGAGCGGCTCGAAAAATGGAGGGGGAAATTCCACCAGGTGGATGATATCCTGGTGATCGGGTTTAAAGTTTAAAAAATGGTTATTAGGTTATTGGTTAATAAGTTATTGAGTGCATACCTGTTAATACTGTTTATTTTCTCTTATCAACTTATCAACAAATAACTTATAACTATCCCCTCTGCCTACTGCCTATCCCGAATTTCTCCAATCCGCCTAAACGGATTGGTTAGAAATTCGAGGATCCTCGAAAATCATTCCCCATTGGGGTGATTTTCGGGACTGTGTACTACCTACTCCTCTCTCACTACTTACTGTCTCACAACTCACTTCTAACTACTAACTTCTTTCAGTCCCTTCGGGACGCATCAAAATCTGCGGTGTAAAACACAGCCACTAAAGTAGCTGCCTATTGCCTGTAAGTCCCTACGGGACTTTTTTGATTATTGTTCTTTACCATTAACATGTAATGATTTATCCTTCGATATTCATTATTCCCTGTTCGATATTCGAAATTTCTTTCCTCTCTGTACCTTATTCTTGCAGTCTCATCGCTCACCTCTCTCAGTTACTTCGTCTCTTCTCATTAGCCGTAACCTTCTCTTGGTTAAGCTGACAGTTACTTTCTTTTTTTGTCTATAAAATCGAATTAATCAAAGAATTTTGTAATGCATGCATTACAAAATGTAAATTATGCTTGACATTTATTAAAATTTTATTTATTTTTACTGAACTAAAACTAATAGAAATGAAACTGAAATATTTATTTCCAAATTATTTTAAAACAGTTGGATTGATTTTGTTGATTCCATCATTAGTTCTGGGACTGATTTACTTAGTTAACCAACCTGAACCTGATTTTCTGAATATCCGGGTTTTCGCATTACTGTATACTGATATTCTTATTGATCCTTCCTTCTTTACAATTACAGATACAAATGCATTTGATGAGATTGTCGGACTGGTGTTAATGATCAGTTTAATTTTTATTGCATTCTCAAAAGAACCGTTCGAAGATGAATTCATTTCAAGGATAAGGTTAGAGTCATTAGTCTGGGCAACATATTTCAATTATTTTATCCTGTTCCTGACCATTATTTTTGTTTATGGTCATGCTTTTTATTGGATCATGGTAATAAATATGTTTTCAATCTTAATATTCTTCATCATACGGTTCAATTGGATAATTTATAAAGAAAAGAAATCTACTGAAGCGTGAAGAACAGAATAAAAATTGAACGGGCAATCCTGAATTTAACCCAGGAGCAACTGGCTGAAAAGACGAACGTAAGCAGACAATCCATCAATGCTGTAGAGTCTGGTAAATACATTCCTTCCACGATATTGGCACTTAAGATCGCTCAGGTGTTTGGAAAGAATGTCAATGAGGTTTTCGAGTTGGATGAAAATGACTGGAAGTAAATAAGGCTCAAAGTATGGGTCACTAAACAAAAATGAATCCAATCCATGATCAATAACCATTAACATGTAATGATTTATCCTTCGATATTCATTATTCCCTGTTCGATATTCGAAATTTCTTTCCTCTCCGTCTCTCAGTCCCTTAGTCCCTCCGTCTCAAAGTCTCACCCTCTCACAGTCACATCATCTCACTCTCTTTCAACTCTGTACCCTGTACTCTGTACTCATCACTCACCTCTATCTTCTACCGACCACCGTTAACCGAATCTATCTAAACCATCCCATGCTCCGTTCTGCGGATGATTTCGTTCTGCAACTCCTCCCCCAGGTCATTAAAATAATCGCTGTATCCTGCAACACGAACGATCAGATCCCGGTATTTTTCAGGGTTTTTCTGGGCTTTCCGTAATGTTTCTGCACTCACTACATTAAACTGGATGTGATGCCCATCCATTCTGAAATAGCTCCGGATAAGCTGAGATAGTTTGATAATGCTCTCCTCATCCTGAAAGAACGCCGGTGAAAATTTCTGGTTCAGCAGTGTACCGCCGGTACGGAGGTGGTCAATTTTTGCCGCCGATTTAAGGACAGCAGTCGGTCCGTTACGGTCTGCTCCCTGCACTGGTGAGATCCCTTCCGATAGGGGTTCATGTGCTTTCCTGCCGTCGGGTGTCGCTCCGATCACCTCTCCGAAATAAATATGGCTGGTGGTCGGCAGCATGTTGATCCGGAAGGTTCCACCCCTTGGCGTGGGTCTGTCATCCACCGATTCATAAAAAATCTCAAACACCCGTTTTGCCTGGTTATCTGCATAGTCATCATCATTCCCGTATTTGGGTGTATCGTAGATCAATTCTTTCCGGAGCGGTTCATACCCTTTGAAGTTTGCCTTCATGGCTTCGATCATTTCATCCATGGTGTGGGTTTTCTCATCGAAAAGGTGGTATTTCAAAGCGGTCAGGTTATCGGTGATGCTTCCCAACCCTACTCCCTGGACATAACTGGTATTATACCTTGCTCCTCCTGCGTTGTAATCTTTTCCATTCGTGATACAATCGTCGATCAGAAGGGAGAGGAAGGGAACGGGCATGTACCCGGCATAAATTTTTTCGATGATATTGTTCCCTTTGATCTTGATATCGGCAAAGTAGTTTTCCTGTTTTTTATAGGCATCCATCAACTCGTCAAAAGTTTTGAACTTCCCGGGATCTCCTGTTTTCAGTCCGATCTGCTTCTTTGTGTGGGGATCATACCCGTTATACAACACAAGTTCGAGTATCTTGTTGAGGTTGAAATAACCGGTCAGGAAGTAACATTCCGTTCCGAATGCTCCGGTTTCAACGCATCCGCTGGCTCCACCGTTCCTCGCATCTTCAATCGATTTGCCCTGCCGGACCAGTTCCTGCACAATGGCATCGGTATTAAAGATTGAGGGTTGTCCAAATCCTGTTTTTGTAATGTTCACGGCGCGGTGAATAAACCGGTCGGGATTCTTCTTGCTGAGCTGAACCATCGAGCTGGGTTGTAAGATTCTCATCTCTTCCACCACATCGAGGATCATATAACTTAATTCGTTGACCGCATCCGAGCCATCTTCCTTCACGCCCCCCAGGTTAATGAGTGCAAAATCGGTGTAAGTATTGCTCTCCTTTGCAGTAACTCCCATTTTTGGGGGAGCCGGATGGTTATTGAACTTAATCCAGAACGATTGCAGGAGTTCGACTGCCTCTTCTTTGGTCAGGATTCCCTCTGCAGTTTCACGCTGGTAATACGGGTAGAGGTGCTGGTCGAGCCGCCCGGGGTTGAATGAATCCCACGGATTCAGTTCGGTGATCACACCCAGATGCATGAACCAGTAATGCTGCAGTGCTTCGTGAAAAGTGCGGGGAGCATGAGCCGGAACATGCCTGCAAATCGTTGCCATCTGTTCCAGTTCTTTCTTCCGCAGGCTCTTTTTCTCATTCTTTGCAAGTTTCTCCAGGGTGTCTGCATGCCGGTTGGCAAAGAGGATGATGGTATCTGCTGCCACATCCATTGCTTTCAGTTCCTCCCGTTTATCGAGCGCATCCGGATCGGTAAAAAAGTTCAGGTTATTTATTGCCTGCCGGATCTCCTTTTTCAGATCCAGCATCCCCTTGTGGTAGATCTTGTTGCCGCACACTGTATGTCCCGGTGCACGTTGTTCCTGGAACTCCGTGAAAACACCCGCATTGTATGCATCGATCCATTCCGGCGACATCTGCTTCATCAGCCTGTCCCTGTTGCTTTTCCCTTTCCAGAAGGGAATGATCACATCCCGGTAGACGGTTTTGGTCTTCTCATCCACTTTGAAGGACACTTTCGGGCGTGTATCAAGGATCTCAAGGTCTTTGAGTGAATGCAGGCAGATTTCCGGGTAGGTGGGTGTTGCTTTTGGTTCAGGTCCCCGCTCGCCAACAATGATTTCCCCCTCGTTGATGCATATCTTTTTATGTTCCATGATGTACTTGAAAGCCAGAGCACGTTGCATGGGTACGGATACCTCCCTGGCGATATTGCTCCGGTAGAATTCCGTAACAAGGATTGCCCGTTCGGGTGACAGCCTGTTCACCGCATTCAGGCTCTGTTCCCTCAGTTTTTTTATTCGCTCGGTCATAATAAGTTAGTTTCTGGTTTCTGGTTTCTGGTTTTCGGTTAAATGACAAGTTACGCCTTGCCTGCTGGGTTCCCCGGCAGAGGAGGGAAGGTTGGCAGCAGGCTGGACTTCGGGAAAAAGAAGAACGGAGTAACTTCATAATTCAATATTCTTTGTTCGTTATTCGATATTTTGTTCTGGTCCTTTGTTAACCAATAACTTTTAACATTTAACATTTTACTTTTAACTTTCCTCATCCTCCAGTCTCCATCTCATAACTCTGAACTCTGTACTTCGTACTCTTTCATTCTTCATTCTTCATTCATCATTCTCCATTCATCATTCTTTTGCTCTATGCTCTATGCTCTTTGCCCTATGCTCTCTGCTCTCTGCTCTATGCTCCATGCTCTCTGCTCCCTCACCCTCCAATTTTCACTGCAAATCCAATCTCTTCAAACTCCTTTTTCAATTCCGCCAGGTCGTCATTATTCATTGAGCCCACACCATTCATCCGGTCCGGGATATTGAACCGCTCGTATTTCCCTTTACCGGTATTGTGATAAGGCAAAAGATGGATATCCTTTATACCGGGTTTCAACGCAGTGATATAGTTTTTCAGTGCATCGACATTCTCCCTGGTGTATGTGATATCGGGCACAACGGGGAACCGGATGATCACCTCCGCTCCTTCTTCGGACAGGAGTTTCAGGTTATTCAGGATAACCCGGTTTGAGACGCCTGTATATTTTTTATGCAGTTTATCGTCCATCAGTTTCAGGTCGTACAGAACCAGGTCAACCTCCCCTAATAGTTTTTCAAACTTATCCTCCTTACAGAAGCCGGATGTATCGAGTGTGGTATGGATATCTTTCTCCCGGCATGCTTTCAGGAGATCCATGAGAAAATCGAACTGTTGTAAGGGTTCACCTCCCGAGAAGGTAACCCCTCCCCCCGATTCGTCGAAGAACACAATCTCCTTCTCAATTTCATGCATTACCTCTTCCGGGGTGACCCACTGCCCAACCGTTTTTTCATCGGTAAACACCATGCCATCCAGCGGTTTCTTTTCGGTGATTATTTCTTCCGAACAGAGCCTGCTTTCCGGGTTATGGCACCACCAGCAGTTCAGGGGGCAACCCTTGAAAAAGATGGTTTGCCGGATCCCGGGTCCGTCGTGAACAGCAAATTTTTTTATGTCGTAAATCAGTCCTTTCATAAACAAAAGGGAATTAATAAACGGGGAAACGGGTGTTAAAAAGAGGAAAGTCCGTCCCGGTTCAGGGACGGTAGCAGGATTCAATAAAAGATCCAGCACTCGAAGAGGCGCCGTGCATGAAACTTCTTGTACTTCTTGATATAAATATCGGTCCGGTACATGGGTTAATTCTTCTATACAAAGGTAAACATCTTTTTTGATATTTGTTATCCGTTTACAAACGTTTAATCACCGACTATTTGGTTTTGATGATTTGGAATTTAACCAATAGGTCGTAATTTTATTGTTAATAAATTCCACTAAACCTTTGGGTCTGTTACATTTACACACAACATTATGTCATACATATTCACCTTCAAACCCAAAAGGTGAATTTATAAGTAAGTTGTGTGCTATTATCAATAAATTGGTGAAGAAATCTTTAACTATCATATTGATCTTAATATTCTTTCTCTCCTGTGAAAGAGTTCATAACACTCATTCTATTTTAGGCACATGGTCTGGTTATTGGAAATCGGAATCTCTCTATTATGAAGTAACCTTTGATTCTGATGCATATTTGCATTATACTATATGGGGTGGGTTTATTTACCACTATAAGAGAAGCAATGATACAATATGGGTTAATCCACGTGATACATTATTCGATAATAGCCTATTTTATTGTATAGAGTTTTTGAACAGGGATGAATTAATTCTAACATCTATTTTATCCTGTGATACAATTTCAAGAGTAACAAATTCAAATCTTAATTTTGATATTTATCAAGTTGCGGATTCTTTTAGTTACTCTTACCACCATGAATTCCTAAAGCGGTTATATGAAGATGGTATTTCCAGAGGTTTATATACTGAGGAGGAATATAAAAAGATTTTAAAGCAAATAGCAGAATTTGAAAATAAACCTATACCTGATAGTGTTCTCAAATACAATAATAAGTAGTTTTAGTCAACAGCACCCAACAAGAGTGCATAAGCCATTCCTGCCTCCGGCAGGCAAGTTAACGGCTCATGCACCTGAACGTTAGGTTTAATTGGGCTTTTAAAAATATTCCGAAAATATATTTCCCAATAAGGAAACTTTTCATTATCTTTGCTCGTCGACTAAAATATATTACTGGGTGGAAAAATTTGATATTGTTTTACTGGCAGAAGTAAAGGACTTCCTCCAATCATTAGATAAAAAAGTTAGGGATAAGATTATTTTCAATCTGTGGAAAGCAAAAAGGTCTCTTGATCCCGGACTATTTAAAAAGTTAAGCGATCAAATTTGGGAGTTCAGAACAAAATACCAGAAGAAACAGATCAGATTGCTTGCTTTTTGGGATAAGAGAGACAATAAAAACACCCTGGTAATATGTACGCACGGATTTATTAAGAAAACACAGAAAGTGCCAAGAAAAGAAATTGAAAAAGCAACCAGGATTATGATTGAATTCTTAAATGAATAATATGATAAGGATTATGAAAACCACAAAATTTAAAACTTATTCTCTCGATGAGGTAACAGATGAATTCATAGGTAAAAAAGGAACACCTGAGCGGGATAAATTTGAATTCGAATTAAAAATGGATTTGATTGGAGAAATGATCAGAGAAACTCGCAAAGAAATGAATTTAACTCAGGAACAACTCGGAAAATTAGTTGGTGTTCAGAAAGCACAGATATCAAAGATTGAGAATAACACAAAAGACGTAAGATTTTCAACAATAATGAAAGTCTTTGATGCCCTGAAGGCTAAGGTTAAATTCACTATAGAATTTGACAAAAACAATCAATTATCAATAGCATAAAAGAAAGCCCAACAAAAACCTAACATCAGCTAAAAACCATAGGGCAGAAAGAGGTAGTGAAAAATAGTAAAATATAAAAATAAACTTTAGCTGTAGCCTGCCACAAAAAGGGATCAAATGCCCTACATTTTTTAGCTATAACCGTCAGCTGTTATTTTAAAATCAATGCACGAAAGATAATAAGAGAATTATTTATATAAAATCTGTATGTATGAAGTACATTTTAATAATCCCTTTACTGTTTTGTACAATAATTCAAAATTCACAACCACTTTTACCTGTACCTGATGATTTCGGATTTAAGGAATATACAATTCACCCTGATGAACTTTGGACAGTTCAGTTTTATGTCAGTAAACAAAACATCAAAAAAAGGAAGCCGTTTTCAATGGAAGTTACCCCTGAGGACTATAATTTTATGTACTTTTTAGAATATTTCAAACCTTCAAAAGAATATGAAGGAAAATTGACACTTGAATGGCGGGTAAAAACAAGCTCTCTGGTCATTGATTACATGTGCAATCACTTGCAAAAGGATAGCAAAATATGAATTATTTAATATTTTGTTTTTTAATGCACTAATAAATCAAAACTATGAAAAATAAAGTATCCTGAGAAAGTAGCTGGCATAAAAGTAAATCAGGAATCATCAAAAATTTATGTTTTACATGCAAGCGCATGGGGAGAAGAAAACGGCAAGGAAGTGGGGCAATATGTGGTTCATTATGAAGATGGATGTTCAGATACCATTTCAATTAAATAGATGGATGCATTGCGTGACTGGTGGTTTACTCAGGAAGATGAAATGCCGGAAAATGCAACACAGGCTTGGACCGGTCTAAATGATTTAACTGAAAAAAGAGGAATGCAAATCACTTTGTTTATTTACAAATGGGAGAATCCTTATGCCGATAAAACAATAAAATCAATCGATTATATTTCAACAATGACCAATGCAGCACCTTTCTTAATAGCAATTAGTTTGGGTGAATAAATTTTATAGGTATAGGAGTAAGATTTCTGGAAAAAGTAGATGGGGAATGGAAAATTGTTTATATGTCAGAGGTTAATATATCGTCCTGTGAAGATGAGGATGAAGAAGTAGGTACTGAGGAAAGAGAATCTGAAACAGAAGATACTGAATAGAAGATCGGAATCCCAGCCAACGCCTGCGCTGATGCTACGGCGACAGCATGCGGAGAAGGAGGATTAAAATAAAACATAAAATATGTAACCTAAATGCACATTTTACGTTTTAATTTTTTATCTTTGCTAAATGAAAAACAGGATTTCAGAACAAATTGTCAGGGATCTGCTTAAGGGATTCCCGTGTGTGGCAATAACAGGTCCCAGACAGGTTGGTAAGACAACCCTCGCAAAAAAAATACAAAAGGAATACAGACTTTCATTATACCTCGATCTTGAATTTCAAAAAGACTATATCAAGCTCGAAGATGCTGAGACGTACCTGAAACAATTTGAAAACCATCTTGTGATCATTGATGAGGTTCAGAGAAAAAAGAATTTATTCCCTGTCCTGCGTGCACTGATTGATCAGAACAGACACCCTGGGAGATTCCTGATTCTTGGGTCAGCAAGTCCTGATCTGCTACGAAACAGCTCTGAAACACTGGCAGGCAGAATAGCATACCATGAACTAACCCCTTTCCTTTTACCAGAACTGGGGGGCAGCTTCAAAATTGAAGATGTCTGGATGTATGGTGGCTTCCCCGACGCCCTCCTGAAAAAAAAATACTGGCTGAATTGGATGAACAATTATGTTAAGACATATTTTGAACGGGATCTCCCGAATCTTGGATTTCCGGCTGACAGTCTGACTGGTGAAAGATTGTGGACAATGCTTGCTCATTACCACGGTAATCTCCTTAATTATGCCGAACTTGGAAGAAGCCTGGAGCTTACTATAAATACAATAAAAAGTTATATAGGATTTCTCCGAAATGCTTTTCTTATCCGTTTAATAGAACCTTATTATACGAATGTTAAAAAACGCATTGTGAAATCTCCAAAAGTCTATATCCGGGATTCTGGGATTATGCATTACTTATCCGGTATTGAAAGTATGGAACAACTTTCCGGTCATCCTAAGAAAGGAGCATCATGGGAAGGCTTTGTGGTCGAGCAGATTATTCCTCTATTGCCTGCAAACAGGAAAGTCTATTTTTATCGCACTCACGATGGTGCTGAACTTGATATGGTTTTAACAAAAGGCAATCGCCCGGTAGCTTCGATAGAAATAAAATACGGTTCGGAAACAAGACCAACCAGGGGAAACACTGAAGCAGTGCAAATCCTCAAAACATCTCATAACTATATCATCATAAAAGAGGATGAGGATTACTTATTATCAGGTGGTTTCAGAGTCTGTGGATTGAGAATTTTTCTTGATAAATATCTGAACGGTTAAAAGAAAATTTATAAATACAAATTGCTTTAAAAAAAATAGTACAATGAAAAAAATTTCAGTAATTATCAGCTTGTGTTTCTTGATTTTGAATTCCTATTCACAGGAAAGGAATGATAACTGCACCAGTGTGCTTGTTTCAAAAGGAGCTTCCGCAGACGGTTCGGTTATGATTACATATGCCTGTGATGCTGAGTTTGTTGGCCGTATGCAGCATATTACTGCAATGGACCATGATGATGATTCCTTTATTGAAATAAGGAAAAGGAATGGAGAGGTTCATCAGATAAAGCAGGTTCCTCATACCTACAGGGTTGTTGGAAATGTAAATGAATTCCAGGTTGCGATAGGTGAAACAACAACCAGCGGAAGGAGGGAACTGGTTAATCGTGAAGGACTGATGCACTACGGGATGTTAATGGAACTGATGCTTCAGAGGGCAAAAACAGCCAGGGAAGGAATAAAGGTAATTGTTGACCTGGTAGAAGAATATGGATACAACAGCTCGATGGAGGCTTTTTCCATATCTGATCCCGGTGAGGCATGGATACTTGAAATGTCGGGCAAAGGACCCGGGGTTAAAGGGGCACTCTGGGTTGCACTGAGAGTACCCGACGGGTACATTTCGTGCCATGCTAATTTGTCAAGGATAGGAGAGATACCTTTTGACGATAAGGAAAATTGCATGTATTCTGAGGATGTAAAATCATTTGCCATAGAGAAAGGATATTATGATCCTGATTCAGGTGAACCATTTCGTTTTAACCTGGCCTACTGCCCACCTACACCTTCAAGCCTGCATTCCTGCGCTTCACGTGTATGGAGTGTATTCAGACGGGCTGCCCCTTCACTGGGCTTATCCCCTGATTATCATCGTGGTGTGGAAGGCGCTGAACCTTATCCGCTCTGGATTAAACCGGATCAAAAAATTTCCCTTGAAGATTTATTTGCACTGCTACGCGATCACTATGAAGAAACCGAATATGACATGACAAAAGGTGTTGATGCCGGACCTTTTGGAAGTCCTTACCGCTGGCGTCCGCTCGGGTGGGAAATTGACGGAACATCATATGTATGGGAAAGACCTGTTGCTACACAGCAGACAGCCTACTCCTTCGTTTCACAGTCGCGTTCATGGCTGCCGGATCCAATCGGAGGTATTAACTGGTATGGTGTTGATGATGCCTATACTACCTGTTTTGTTCCATTCTACTGCTGTGTTGACAATGTGCCTGAGGTATACAAAGCAGGTGACCTGCAAGAATTTTCGTGGGAATCGGCCTGGTGGGTGTTTAATTTTGTTGCCAATTATGCAAACCTGAAGTATTCCTATATGATTGAGGATATTCAAAAAGTACAGGGCGAGCTGGAAGGAATTGCCATATCATCGCAGTCTGCGGTCGAAAAGGCTGCTCTTGAGTTATATCATACTGATCCTGACCTGATGGCGCGTTACCTGACCAATTATTGTAATGCTCACTCTGAATATGTCATTAAGAAATGGATAGAACTGGGTGAAAGCCTGTTGACAAAGTATAATGACGGCTATGTGAAAGATGAAAACGGCAGGGCAAGGGGAGCAGGCTATCCTGAAGAATGGCTGAGGCGTGTAATAAAGGAGCGCCCTGAACAGTTCAAGTTGAATGAATGGTAGCCCCTATCAACTAAACTCTTGCAGGCAGAAACAAAAATCTTTAATATCTTTATACGTTCGACCTTTTAAAACAACAAAAGCATGAAAAGAATCAGAAATCTGACAACAATTCTTTGTTATGGAATGATCCTGGGGGCATGCTCAAATCCATCCTCCCTGACGCTGGAACAGCGGGCAGACCAGGTTTCCAGGGCAGAAATGGAGAGTATTACCGAGCTGCTGGGAAACGATCTGTTTGAAGGACGGGCTCCGGGAACCCGGGGGGGCGAACTTGCCGAGATCTCCGTGCAAAGCCTCTTCAAATTCATGGATTTTGAGCCGGGAATAGACGGATCCTATTTCCAACCTTTTGTGATGAAGGGGTTCTCGAACGATGGATTTGACTTTTCAGCAAACGGGATCCCGCTGAATTACCCGGAGGATGTGGTGGGTACCTTTTCCGTTGAGGAAACAGAGGTCAACCTGACCGGGGAGGCGGTCTTTGTTGGTTTTGGGATCACAACAGAACTCTGGGATTGGAATGATTACAAGGACATGGATGTGAAGGATAAGATCGTGGTCACCCGGGTCAACGATCCCGGTATGGTGAACCCGGAGATCTTTGAAGGGCATACACTAACCTATTTCGGGAGGTGGACCTATCATATTGAAGAGGCATCCCGCAGGGGTGCCGCCGGCATCCTGCTGATCCATACGGACGAATCGGCCGGTTATGACTGGGATGTGGTAAGGAATTCATGGACAGGGGAAGAACTGTATATCGAATCAAATTTACAGAACAACCTGAAGTTCAGGGGCTGGATCCAGGAGAGTGCCGTCAGAAGGATCCTTGAATCCGCCGATGTTGACCTGGATTCACTGTATGATGCCTCTAATTCCAGGGATTTCAGACCCACCGAACTGGGCTTCTCATTCCACATCGCGGGGAAGAACCATATCCGGGATGTCATGAACCGAAATGTGGTTGCTGAGATCCCCGGGAAAACAGATAAGAGGATCGTATTGAGTGCCCACATCGATCACCTGGGAATGGATCCGGAGAAGGCAGGTGACAATATTTATAATGGAGCGATCGATAACGGGACAGCCGTTGGAGCCATGATGGTTGTGGCAAAGATCCTCAAAGAATTCCAGGAGGACCTTCATTACACCATTACCATCCTGGCATGCAATGCCGAGGAATCCGGACTGCTGGGCTCCCGATTCTATGTCGAGAATACCGATCGTAGCAGCATCATCGCCAACATCAATTTCGAATCAACACCGGTCTGGGGAAAAACCAACAGCATCATGGGCATCGGTGCCAGGTTTTCCGATTTTGAACCCATGATCAAAGAGCTGGCTGCCCGCGACGACCTGGAGTACTCCACCTTCTCCATGAGCAACCAGGGACTTTTCTACCGCTCCGACCAGTTCTCCTTTGCCCGGTATGGGATACCAGCTGTCTGGATTTCTGCCGGGGAGGATGAAGCTTCAGGAGAGCGAAACTACACTGAATTCTGGAAAGGGGATTACCACACGGTGGAAGACGAGTTCAACCCGGAATGGGAACTGGAGGGAATGAAGCAGACCATCAAGTATGCACTGTTGCTTGTGGACCATATCAACAGGACCCTCACCCCTCCAAAACTGAAGACTGAACTGCCTTTTCCAGTGGAGAAGTAACCTGGAAAGCAAACATAACAGGAAAGAATATTCGGGACAATTGCAATGGGTTATCCCTCGGTAAACTTTTGAAATAAAGTCAATGGGAAACGTATTAATATACAGTGGAACAATCAATAAGAAAGAAATCGGATACACATGAAACAAAAAATTGAAACGATCTTTCCTGAGATAACTGAAATACCTGAGCGTTATCGTATACCAATACCCATTAATCAAACAGGATATTTAATTAATGGAGAATTACACCAATGGAAAGGAGAATTCGAAAATGTTTATTCTCCAGTATATATTTCCGAAAAAGGCTCTTTATACAACTTCATTGGCACTTATCCTTTAATGGATAAAGAGACATCCTTACATACGTTAAATGCAGCTACTGAGGCATACAATAATGGCAGGGGTGAATGGCCTATGATGACTATTGAACAAAGAATTGGTTGTTTCAGGAAGTTCATTCTGCTGATGAAAGAACAGCGAGATATTGTAATTAAATTACTAATGTGGGAAATTGGTAAAAACTTAAAAGATGCTGAAAATGAATTTGATAGAACCACAGATTACATCAATAATACTATTGAAGCACTGAAGGATATAGATAGGGATTCTTCTCGCTTTATAATTAAACAAGGTATTATAGCCCAAATAAGACGGGCTCCCCTTGGAGTAACATTGTGTATGGGGCCGTTCAACTATCCGCTGAATGAGACTTTCACAACATTAATTCCTGCCCTTATTATGGGTAATACAGTAATTTTTAAACCACCTAAACTTGGAGTTTTATTACATTCCCCTCTATTGAAAGCATTTCGGGATGCATTCCCAAAAGGAGTAGTTAATACAGTTTACGGTGAAGGGCAAAAAGTAATTGCTCCAATTATGAAATCTGGTAAGGTAAATGTATTGGCATTTATTGGTTCATGCAAAGTAGCTGATATATTAAAAAAACAACATCCCCATCCACATAAATTGAAATCGGTCTTAGGATTAGAGGCTAAAAACCCAGCTATCATATTAGAAGATGCCGATCTGAATATAACTACCCATGAGTGTATTACCGGTGCCTTATCGTATAATGGACAAAGATGTACTGCTCTTAAAATTATTTTTGTGCATAAAAACATTACTGATGCATTTATAAGAAAATTATCATCAGAGGTCGAAAAACTGAATATCGGCATGCCATGGGATGAAGATGTTTTTATTACTCCCTTGCCAGAACCTGATAAAGCAGATTATTTATCTGATTTAGTTAATGATGCAGTTAATAAAGGAGCTAGGATATGCAATCAATCCGGAGGTATTAAAAACAAATCATTCTTTTATCCATTGGTTTTATCTGGCATAAATCACAACATGAGGATATATCATGAAGAACAATTTGGGCCAATTATTCCTATTGTGAGTTATAACGACATTCAAGTACCGCTTGATTATGTAATAAACTCCAATTATGGTCAACAGGCAAGTATTTTCGGTGAAGATTCCGAAACGATATCTATACTTGTTGATACCCTGGTTAATCAAGTATGCAGAGTAAACATTAATTCTCAATGTCAAAGAGGGCCGGATATTTTCCCATTTACTGGAAGAAAGGATTCAGCTGAAGGAACTTTATCAGTAAGTGATGCACTGAAAGTATTTTCTATCAGAACACTTGTTGCTTTAAAGGAGAATGATCGCAATAAAAAAATTCTTACTGAGATTCTTAATAATCAACAATCAAAATTTCTTTCCACAGATTTTATTTTATAAACATAAACACAGAAATACTATTTACTTTCATTAAAAAAAGGAGGTACTATGAATACAATTGAAAAAGCATTGATGCACGGATTATTCGTTCATTTGCATCACAATATTGATCAAGTAATTGATTTCAAAGGCTTTCAGGAATTAAATCGCCAGGTAGACAAGATCTGGCCGGGAGCTTTGGTGATAGGTCCTGAAAAAAACGATGATGCTGCAGTCTTTCAGGTTCCGGGCATGAACGGGTTTGTGGTGGCTAAGATGGAAAGCCATTGTTCCCCTTGCGTGCCCAGGCCCTATGACGCTGCCGCCACCGGTGCCGGAGGGGCAATGCGTGATGTGGTTGCCATGGGCGCCCGGCCGATTTTTCTTCTGGATTTTATCGGCACCAGACCCCTTGAGCAGGAAGTCATAGTCGGTCCCTGCGGCTTTTCCGGACACTGCACCTGCGGTAAGTGCAAAATTATGACCAGTCAGGATAGGGTAAACATTATGGTTAAAGGACTGGGGGATATGTGCAAGGTTATGGATGTATTTATTGTCGGAGGGGGATTCTCCACCTCATTTTCCGATATTGTACCGGCAGTAGTGGTGTCGGTAATCGGCAAACTGGTCACTGAAAAGCCACTCACCAAACCGGCTAAAAATGCCGGGGATAAGATTATCATTATAGGGGTGACAGATAATGACGGAAACGATACGCTTTACAGAGCTGGCCTGGTAAAAGAGATGCGCCCGGCCATCGCTTTGTTTGAAGAGGAGAGATCCGCCCTGGAAGCAGCTCTGGCTGCTTTTGGTACCGGTAAGATCAAAGCCTGCTCTGATTTAGGTGCTGCAGGTATCGGAGCTGCAGTATGCGAATCAGCCAGGTATGGTGGATTAGGAGTAAAACTGGATCTGTCCAAAGTACCGGTTTCTAATAAAGAAATTACCCCTCAGGAAATTTTGATCTGTGAGACACAAGCCCGGTATGTGGTTCATGTCGCACCGGAATCCGTTGACGAGGTGGTGGAAGCCATTCGTTCTGAAACCGATCATGTTGCGGTAATTGGAGAAGTTACCGCCGATGACAAGGAAATTTTTGAATATAACGGAGAGGTCATCGCCGTTATTCCAAATAAACCGTCAAAAGAAACATTGGATGCTTTGAGAAGCACTTAAATAGTCTTATGAAAATATCTGCATGCGGACTCATTTGTGATGATTGCCAATTCTTCCAGAAAGAATGCACCGGTTGCTTCATGATGAACGGAAAACCGTTCTGGACAGCCCAAGCCACTGTTACAGGAATTTGTCCTTTGTATGATTGTTCAATTAATCAGAAAGGATACAGGAATTGTGGCGAATGCAATGAATTGCCATGCAAAATGTTTACCGATTTGAAAGATCCAAACATTTCGGATACAGAACATCAAGATTCAATTCAAAGCAGGATTAAAAACCTTCGTCGACTATGATTAAAAAAGAACTCAGAAGATTAATCCTATTTTTTTTAATCGTCATCCCTTTGATGGCTTGCACCGGAAATGTATCGCAAAAAGATGAAAAGTTCCCGGTTGATGGTCCCATTCAATTGCATCCGGAGAATCCGCATTATTTCCTTTTCAAAGGCAAAACCCTGGCATTGGTTTCGTCTGCCGAACATTACGGTGCGGTGCTCAACCTTGACTTCGACTACCGTACCTATCTTGAATCGCTCTCAGCAGATGGAATGAACTACACACGGATGTTTGCAGGGACATATTTCGAAATTGAGGGGGTGAGTTTCGGGATCAAAAACAATACCCTGGCTCCGGCGCGGGACAGGGTCATCACACCATGGGCAATGGTCATAAATGATCTGTCCGGAGAAGTGAAATATGACCTGTCAAGATGGAATGAACCCTATTTCAAGCGATTGCGTGATTTCATGCAGGTTGCTGCCGATCATAACATAATCGTTGAGGTGACCCTGTTCTCATCCATCTACCGGGATGATCACTGGGATATATGCCCCCAGAATCCGGCAAATAATGTAAACGTTACAGATGATCTGACACGGTTTGATGCACACACCCGGAACAACGGATCCCTTTTTTCATACCAGGCCGATCTGGTACGAAAAATGGTGAATGAACTGAATGAATTCGATAATTTTTTCTTTGAGATACAGAATGAACCATGGTCTGATCATCCGGTAGCGGTGTACAACATCGTCAACAAAGAGGATCTGAATCCGGGTGACTGGACCTACAAAGCCGATTTTGCCGATGAAGCATCCATGGTATGGCAGGAAAACCTGGCAGAAATCATTGTCGAAGAGGAGAACGAGCTTCCGAAAAAACACCTGATTGCACAGAACTATACCAACTTTAAAGCTCCCATCCCGGCAGTAAGCGACCGTGTTTCGATCATTAACTTTCATTATGCCTGGCCAGAGGCGGTAGAATGGAACTACCATTACAACAAGGTGATCGGGTTTGATGAATCCGGATTTGCCGGGTCCGAAGACCAGGTCTACAGGAGACAGTCATGGCAGTTCATGTTGAGTGGCGGCGGTCTGTTCAACAGCCTCGATTATTCATTTTTCCCAGGCCATGAAGACGGATCGGGTAAAAACAGCGCTCCCGGTGGAGGGAGTAAAACCCTGCGCCAGCAGCTGAAGGTGCTGGTTAATTTCCTGCACAGCTTTGAACTGGAAAAACTGTATCCTTATCCCTCCTGCATCCGGAGCTCCCCCGGATTAATTCCATATACCCTCTCTGATAAGAGCAATACGTATGCAATTTACTTAAGGGCTGTCGGTACCGAAAAAAGTATCCTGCAACTAACAACAGGCGATGGAAGCTTCCGGATTCAGGAATTGAATACTTTAACCGGAGTTTATAATGATCCGGTAAGCATGAAATCAGAAGAAGGTATTTTATCAATCGATATCAACATTCCCGAAGGGGAGCTGGCTTTAAAGATCACCAGGGAATAGTGGAACAATAACTATCAACGAAACGAATAAAGAAAGATGTTTACCAGATTGGTACTCATTGTACTTTGCATCAGCCTGTTGATAACCTGTAACCGAACAACCGGGGAAAAGGAAGGGGATGCTTGCGAGCAAAATGAACTTAGCTTTCAGCAACACCTCATTGCCGACTCGGTTGAATTTTTATGGGCGCATTACCCGGCAGATATTACCGGGGATAAGCTGGCAGACCTGGTGTTTATCTCCAATAACGCCCATGGCGGATATCTGGGTTATTTCGAAGGCAGCAGGGACAACACCCTCTGGGAAAGGCATATCATTGCCGAAACATCCCCAAACGGGGGAACCTTTGCTTCCGGGGACCTGGAATGTGCCGATGCCGATTTTGACGGAGATGTCGATCTGTTTGCCGTCGAGCACACCGGGGAATGGGAAGCAGCAAGTGAAAAATCAGGATTATACTGGTATGAGAATCCGGGTTGGGAAGCCCACTTTATCGGAATTAGCCCGAATTTTGTGAAGGACTTGAGCCTTGCCGATTTCAATGGGGATCACAAAATGGATGTGGCTGTCCTTACCTATGAGAACAGTTCACTGAGCGTTTTCCAGCAGGTCGGTAAAGATGACTGGGAAAAGGTACTATACCTTGAAAATTATAAGAACGTGCATGAAGGCATGGGAGTGGGAGATGTTAACGGTGATGGCTTTTGGGATATTGTGGCTAATGCCCATGTCTTTTACAATCCCCGTGGGGATTTGAAAGCGGTATGGAACACGGAGAATATCGATAAGAAGTGGAATACACAGGAAGGAGACTGGTCAAGAAACGCAACAAAAATATTCCTCCGCGATATCAATAAGGACGGGAAAGCGGAAGTTTTTATCAGTCATTCCGAACGATCCGGTTATCCCTTATCCTTGTACATGCAAAATCAGCATGGCGAATGGGAAGAAAACAGGATTACCGATAGTATCCCGGCTTGCCATACACTTCAGGTTTATGACTTTGACCTGGATGGCGACTTCGATGTACTGGCAGGTATCAACAGAAGCAGGGCCCTGAATATAGGGATTACCAGTTTTGAAGTAACGATCTTCCTGAGTGATAGCAACTACCAAAAATGGACACCGTTTATCATTCAAGAAAATGGCATTTACAATGGACAGGTAGCTGATTTCGAGCAGGATGGGGACTGGGATATTTTTCGCTATCCCTCCCATGATTCCGTGAATGTATACCTCCTGAAAAACCAGGTGATAGAATGATTTTTAATCATTATTTTTATCCGGACAAATCCGAATAGAAACAAAGATATTATGAAAAAAGCTCTTTGTCTCCTTTTTGCCTTTTTCCTTCTGGGTGATGCATTCTCTCAAACGAATGAGGGATTCTGTATAAATGAACCGGACTGGGAAAAAATCGACCTGGTTTCCGAACCCATGCCGGATACAATACCGACCATCCTGATCGTAACAAACCGGCCCTTTACCCCGGATGATGAATACAAAATATATTTCCCGAACGCCCTGGCGGAATATAGGAAAGTAACCTACCTGGAAGTGGCATGTACAGGGGATCGTTGGCTCATCAGGCCCCTCAACAGTTTCAAGGAGGGAATGGAATGCATCGATGACAGCAAGGATATACTGCTCTTTGTGCATGGACACGGTAAGACATTCCCCTTGTCATTGCCCCGAGCCTGGAGGATAAAGACAAGATATGATGTTTCCTTAATCCTGTTTGACTGGCCGGCAAAACACAGCAATTTTAACAAATCGCTGGCACGGGTAAGACGGTGCGGTGAAAATTTCTACAACCTGCTGCTGAACCTGAAAGAATACCGCGAAAACACCATGGCAGAAGACCAGCACCTGAGTGTTATGGCTCACAGCCTGGGAAATTATTACCTTACTCACTTTGTTGTTAATGGAAGCTGGCAATACCTGAATGAACCATTCATTGACAACATTATTTTCAATGCTGCTGCCGTGCGGACAAAAGAGCATGGGGAAGTTATCTCCCGGTTGACCATCTCGGATAACAAATACGTGGTTCTGAACAAACGTGACAAGGTATTGCGCGGCGCTCACATTCTGACTTCAGGTAAAATGCTGGGGAACATGGTGATTGAACCCCAGGCTTCCAACACGGAATACATCCATTTTACGGATATAGCCGGATTTGAACATACCTGCTTCGCAGGATACCACCGGTTTGAATTTGATAATGAAGCGGTTTTTAATTTTTACAACACCATTATCCATGGTAAAAAACCGGATTTCAGCTCACCCCATTTCAAACCGATAAAACAAAATGAGTATATGATACAGTGATCTTCTACCTTGTGAATCAGAATAGATCTAGCTATTTCTATATGAGAAATGGATTCTCTTGCCATCGGCATTCTCACATAGTAATCCCTTATTAATAGCCCCGGGTAAGCCCTGTGAAATAATTTTTTGCATTAGTCTTATGACTGACACAACCAGTATTTCACAGGGTGCAACCCGGAGGTAAATCAATCCATAAACAACGGACCAACTGCTATGCTATTCAGCGGGAAAAAATATCATGGCCCGGAATGTGACAGGCGCTATTCTTCACCTGAAAGCCACTCCTGAATCAAATGAAATGCTTCCTTTCTGCGGGATATGTGTTTTTCTTCTCCATCTTCCACCACCGTCTCGCTAAACCAATGGTCACTTCCAGGCAGCACATGGTAAGTCAAATTGGTTTTTCCCAGGCGCAGGAATTCAAGCATAACATAATCACACTGGAGAATGGGATTATTCCGGTCGGCGGAACCGCAGAGGAAAAGAATAGGGATTTCCATCTTTACCAGCTGTTCAAGAGGAATCACACTGCAGAAACTGCCCCACCGTTTATAGGGATGTCCATAATACCATTTCTCTGTGTTGTCCGGATCGCCGTAGATCTCCTTGTAAGTAGCAAATAGTTTTTCGACCTCAACCTGAGCTTCCCTGTGCGTAATTGTACCGGCAGCTGCATCCATTCTTCGGTTAATGATGCTGGAATACCATTGATTCAGTCCACCGGTTATACCACACACCAGGTGTGTTATCTCAGGATTTTTAGCAGCAAATTGGATTGCAGTATGTCCTCCTTCAGAAAATCCCATAGCAACAATTTTCTCACCGGAATGCGGTAACATATTACATAGGCTATCGAGCACCAGGGAAGCAGCCGTCACTTCCCACTCCAGTCCACACTTTTCAACGTATTCCCTGCTTGGCTGGTAATCTTCGAGATTCTGAAGCGGATTGATTTCCTCCACCTGCATCGTATCGCAGAAAGGTGTTCCCGGCTTTCCCATGAAAGCGACATGGTAATCACCTATAAAAGAATAAATTACATCCGGGGGAACTGTCCCCAGTTGAAGCGATTCATCCTCGCTTTGCACGACAAGCATGGTGGGGAGCCCCCTCGTACCACTGAACAGAAAAAGAATGGGCTTCTCCTGGTCAATTCCCTGTTCCGAAACGTAAAAGTTGATATCTCCAAGTTGCACCTCTTCAAAATGAAATGCTTTAAGTCCCCAATGCACAGGCTTAACACCCTGGCCCATTACAGTGGTTTGGAAAAACAAAACAGACAGGTAAATCAGATGTCTCTTTTTTAACATGGTTCTGGTTTTAAAAATTAATATACGTTATCGAAGTGTTATACGGTTTGCAAAACACCATCAAATAAAACTTCAAGTTAATACGATTTTTGTTAACATGAAAGGCTTTGGTCAAACAGTATAGGGTGGCCCGAACAGGAGTTGGACGAATGATGACTGGATGGCCAGGAACATGATTT
>Ga0315553_10000880_pt1 | contig 25989 bp, 21 predicted proteins | sample SalMarSW160140MG_FD_203099 | JGI IMG/M metagenome (GOLD analysis project Ga0315553, IMG submission 203099) | Salt marsh sediment microbial communities from the Plum Island Ecosystem LTER, Massachusetts, United States - Salt Marsh Sediment SW1601-40 ... | reverse complement strand
GTTCCTGCTCGGCGGAACCCGGGGGCACGCTGCCGGCGCGGTCGGTGAAGAAAGCCACGGCGCGCTTTTCGAAGGCGATGGCGGTGCGGAACAGCGTGTCCGGATCGTCGATCTTGCCCTCGACGCCGGCCTGGACCGCGGCGAGATCGACGCGGAAGCCGTCATTCGGATCGGGAACACTGACATGGTAGCGCCGCGACAGCGTCTCCATGTGCTCATGCTCCATCGCCGAGAACTTGGTGAACAGCGCCTTCAGCACCGGGTCGGCCACCTGCTCGGCGGCGCGATTGTAGAAGGCCTGTCCGCCCAGCTCGATCTGGAACGCGGTGCGGATCGCGTTCAGGCCCGCCTGGTCGGAAATGCCGGGACGTTCCAGCATCTTGAGCTGACCGCCGCAAAACGGGCACATCCCGTAGGGGAATGCAAAGCCTTCGCTGACTTTGGCGCAGCTTTCGCAACGCCACTGCAGGGTCGCATCTGCGCAGCAGATATAGGACTCATCCGTTTCCAGCGGCTGGTGGCACTTCGGACATTCGCCGGTTGCCATGGTCTGAACCCCTTTCTCTAGAATATCCGCGTCATTCAAGCGAATGCGCGTTTCCGGCTGATAATTCCGCTGACGCAAGAACTCCGGCTCTACGTCAGCCCGAAGCGAGTTCGTGAAACCCGCTTGTTTTGCGCTCCCATCTTTTTCGGCGATGTGTCTCGCGCCGAAAAAATGCTTCTCCGCACTTGCCTCCGGACGCGACGCGCATCCGGCCCATTTTCATACGCTGCCGGTCATTCGGCAGCGGGCGCGCTTGCGGCGTCCTGGTTCTGCGCTGCAGGCGCCGCCTCCGGCCGAGCGCCGACGGGCGCACCCGGCACGAACGCGTCGGCGTCCGCCTTCGTCACCGGCCACATCGCCTTGCCGCTCTGCAGCCAGGCGGCCATCGACTTCGCCGCGCGGCGGCCGGCCCCCATGGCGAGGATCACGGTGGCACCGCCGGTCACGATGTCGCCGCCCGCGAACACGCCCGGCAGGTTGGTGGCCTGCGTCTCGGTGTCGGCGGCGATATTGCCCCACTTGTTGAGGCCGAGATCCGGCGTCGCCTGGCCGATGATCGGGTTGGGCTTGGTGCCGAGCGCATAGATGACGGTGTCGCACTCCAGTTCGAGGAATTCGTCAATGGGCACCGGCTTGCGGCGGCCGCGTTCGTCGGGCTCGCCGAGCGTCATCTTCTGCACCCTCATGCCACGGACATTGCCGTCGGCGTCGATGAGAATCTCGACCGGCGTGTGCAGGAAGAAGAATTCGATGCCCTCTTCCTTGGCGTGACGCAGCTCTTCGACGCGGCATGGCGCTTCGGCTTCCGACCGCCGATAGACGCAGCGCACCGTCGGGACACCGAGGCGCTTGGAGACGCGCAGGCAATCCATCGCGGTATTGCCGGCGCCGATGACGACGACGCTCTTGCCGACGCTGATCGGCGTATCGAGGAACGGGAACCGATCGCCGCCCATGAGATTGACGCGGGTGAGGAACTCGTTCGCCGAATAGACCTGGCCAGCGAACTCGCCCGGGATGCCGAGGAACGACGGCGCGCCAGCGCCGGCCGCAACGAACACGGCGTCGTAACCCATCTTTCCCATGAGATCGGGCAAAGTGAAGGTCTTGCCGATGACCTTGTTGTTTTCGAACCGCACGCCCATGTCCTTCAGGCGTTTGATCTCGCGGTCGATAATGTCGCGCGGCAGGCGGAAGCTGGGAATACCGTATTGCAGCACGCCGCCCAGCACGTGCAACGCTTCAAAGACCGTCACCGTCGCGCCGAACCGGACCAGATCGGCGGCGGCCGACAGGCCGGCGGGTCCCGAGCCCACGATCGCCACCTTGCCGAGCGGATGTTCGATCACCGGCGGAACCGCTTTGGGCGGATGCGCGTGATCGCCGACAAATCGCTCGAGCCGGCCGATCCCCACCGCTTCGAGCTTACGCCCCTTGTTGCGGACGAGAATGCATTGCGCTTCACATTGCGTCTCTTGCGGGCAGACGCGGCCGCAGATCGAGGGGAAGATGCTCGATTCGTAGATCGTCTCCAGCGCGCCGTCGACGTCGCGGACCAGGAGCTTGCGAATGAAGGTCGGAATGTCGATGCCGACGGGGCAGCCAGCGATGCAGGTTGGCTTGGCGCACTGGATGCAACGCTCGGCCTCGCGCAGCGCGTCGGCAATCGAATAGCCGAGATTGACCTCCTTGAAGTTCTGCGCGCGCTCGTGCGCATCGCGCTCCGGCATCTTCACCTGCTCGGCCTCGAGCGCGGAGAATTTCTTGTAATTGCGCTTGCCGTCGACGATCAGCGTCTTTTCCACTTGGCAGACGTGATCAAAGTCCTCGTTGGCCTGCGTTTCTTGGCGTTTGAAGCGCTTCTGGCGCGTCAGCAGTTCCTTGAAGTCGACCTGGTGGCCGTCGAAGTCGGGTCCGTCGACGCAGGCAAACTTCACCTCGCCGCCCACGGTGACGCGGCACGAGCCGCACATGCCGGTGCCGTCGACCATGATCGTATTGAGCGAGACCATGGTTTTGACATCGAACGGCCGCGTCGTCTCGACGCAGGCATTCATCATCGGCAGTGGGCCGATGGCGATGACGAGATCGGGCTTGTCGTTCTCCAGCACATCCTGCAGCGCAGCATTGACGAAGCCGGGCCGGCCATAGCTGCCGTCATCGGTGCAGATGATCAGGTTGTCGGCGTATTTGCGGAATTTGTCTTCCCAGAACACCAGGTCCTTGTTGCGGAATCCCATGATGGCGGTGGTGCGATTGCCGGCCGCCTTGAAAGCACGCAACTGCGGAAAAATGGGCGCGACGCCGAGGCCGCCGCCGACCAGCACGACGTGGCCGATTTTCTCGACATGTTGCGGCAGGCCGAGCGGGCCGACGAAATCCTGGAATTCATCGCCTTCCTGGAAGTCGTCGCGCATCTCGTGTGTGGTCTTGCCGAGCGTCTGCACGACCATGGTGATGGTGCCGCGCTCGCGGTCATAGTCGGCGACGGTCAGCGGGATGCGCTCGCCGCCGTCGTAGAGACGCAGCATCACGAAATGCCCGGGCAGCGCCGACTGCGCGATGTCAGGTGCATGGACCTCCCACAGGAAGGTCGTGTCGGAAAAGGCTTCACGGCGAACGATCGGATACATTCGTCACCTCGATTGGGCGCGCGCGTGGGCTCGTTATCATGGCCTGCCGGACGGCTGTCCGCCCGGCTGCGACGGGGGTTGGACGGCCTCGCCCGGCGTCAAGCTGCAGGCGGGCCCACGTGGTTCTTTATGGTGCATAATGCCCTGAGGGCGTCACGTCCAGCGCTCCTTTAGTTAATTATTCCGCCGCCGCGTTCCATCCCCGAAGGCGTCGTAAATGCCGCCTATCCGGTTTTATCCTGATGCAATATAAATCATGTCGCAGGGCTGCCGCCGCCAGGCTTCCGGGCGTCGTCGGCCAGGAGCGGGGTAAAGGCCGCATGCTCGTTCGGTCGGTTGCCCGCGTCGCAGGGCGCGGACGATTGCCCATGTTTCGTCCAAGTTTGCATGTCAAACGCCGCGCATAGCGCCAGTGTCGAACCTTGGAACCCGCTCGTCGAGAGCCACTAGTCTTGGAGTGAATGAATGACCAAGAACGCACGCGCATTCCGAACGATACGCTATGCGCTGGCGGGTTTGCTGCTTACCTCCGCGTCCGCGCTTGCCGCCGATGTCACCGGCGAATGGTGGGTCGAGGGCAAGTTCGGGCGGATCCGCATCGAAAAGTGCAATGAGCGCATGTGGGGTCTGATTTCCTGGGAACAGGCCTCCGGCGCCACCGATTACAATAATCCCGATCCGGCCAAGCGCAAACGCCACACCCTCGGCATGCCGATCCTGCTCGGGCTGAAGCAGACCGCAGACAACCGGTGGGATGGCAAAGTCTACAGCCCCGAGGATGGGAAGTTTTGGAACATCAATATCAGCCTGATAACTGCCGATAAGTTGCGGCTGCAGGGCTGTCTCTTGTTCTTCTGCAGCGGCCAGGTGTGGGAACGCGCCCCGGTTGGCTTCAAGGCGAATGCGGAAGCCGGCAACAATACTTACAAATCGACTGCGCCATCGAGCAGGCCTCTGCCGAAGGGGGCCAATGGTCCTCCCAAGGCCGCACCGTTCGAAACGGCGAAGGACGTCTGCAAGGCGGTTGCGGCGGCAAACCGGTCCTGACGCCGGGTTCCTGGTCCTATGGGCGATCGGCCTAAGCGTCGGCAGGCGTGACCGGCTGCTCGGCGGGGTCCTTGTCCTTGGCGTTGCGTGGCCGGCCCATCAAAGCCGGCTGGAACAGCACGGCGGCGCACATCGTGGTCACAAGCGACAGCGCGAGTAGCTTGCCCATGCTGGACGTGCCGGGATGGTTCGACATCCACAGACTGCCGAACGCCGTCGCCGTGGTGAGCGCACTCCAGATCACCGCGCGGGTGAGGCTCGATTGCAGCAGATTGGTCTGCCCCGCGCGCCAGGCCATGATGTAATAGATCTTGAACGCGACGCCGACTCCGAGCAGCAGCGGCAATGCGATAATATTGGCGAAATTCAACGGCATGCCGATTAGCACGCAGATCTCAAGCGACAGCAGGCCGGCGAGCAGCAGCGGCACAAGCGTGAGCAGAACGTCGCCGAACCGTTTGAGCACGATCCACAGGAGGATAGTGATCGATAAAAGTGCGTGGATGCCGGCCAGGGCGAAGGCGGAGATTACCGTCTCGCCTGCCTTGAGAATGGAGATCGGCATTCCGGTCGCACTGGGATAGACGGCGAGGACCGCACGCGCGAACGCGCGCAACACCTCGGTGTCGTTCGGATTTCCTTTCGGCATCACGTCGACGCGTACGCGCCCGTCGGCGGTGACCCATTCGTTGACAAGCTGCATCGGCAAGGTTTCGAACGAGACCGGCTGCGCCTGAAGGAGTTCCCGCCAATCGTCGAGCACGATCCTGAGCGGCTGCAGAAAGGCGGCCGCAACCTGGTCGCGCGCGGTCTGATCCGCTTCGGCCAGCTGGGTGAGGTCGGCGGCAAGCCGTTTCGCCGCATCGGCGCCGGGCCCGGTGCGCCCGCCCACGATCTCAAGCGTGAACTTGGCGGCGTTGCGCAGCGCCGCGACATTCTCGGCATCGGTCGGCGCGGGGCGTACTTTCCTCGCCAGAGCGGGTCCGAGCTTCTTTTTCAGGTCTTTGATCAGCGTGAGCTTCTGTTCCTGGTTATCGGGAACGAAGCTTGCAAGCGTCACGACGCGTCCCGCCTCTGGCAATTGGCGCAATCGATCGGCGGTAGCTGTAGCCTCGGTTGGCGAACGCGCTAGCACGGCGATAGCGTTTGCGCCGATATTCGGGTCGTTGCTCAAGTCGATGAAGGTTGCGACCGATTCGACGTTCTTGCTGCGCAGATTGACCGGGTTGATGTCGAAGGTGAGGAAGTAGAGGAGGGGCGCGCCGAGCAGCGCCACGAGCGCGGTCCCCCCGACCACAGCGATGCGGTGGCGCTCAAGGAAACGGTCGACAGGAGCAAGCGCGCGATAGCCGATCTCCTCCGGCTCCCCCGGGGGGCTGAAGACGGTCAACAGCGCCGGCAAATGGGTGATGCTGGTGACAAAGGCGATAAACATTCCGGTGCCAGCGATCACCCCAAGTTCGGAGATGCCGCTGTAGTCGGTCGGCGTGAATGACAGAAACCCGGCGGCGACGGCGGCGGCGGCGAGCGTCAGCGGCGCGCCGATCTTCTTGGCGGTTTCGAGCAGAGCGGCGTGCAGGTTGTCGTTCTCGTGACGCTCGGCGCGGTAGCGAACGGCGAACTGAATTCCGAAATCGACCCCGAGCCCGATGAACAGCACGGCGAAGGCGATCGAGATCGGATTGAGGGCGTCGACCATCATGAGGCCGAGCGCGGCCGTCGCGGTGAGGCCGACGATCATATTGAGAAACACCGCTGCAATCAGTTTGCCGGAGCGCAGAGCGAGCCAAAGGATCACGAAGACGACGGCGATCGTGACCGCTATGTCGCGCAAAGCGCCGTCGCGAATGGTCGAAAACTCCTCGTCTGCCATGGCGACCGGACCGGTGAGCCGTACGCGCGCCTGGTATTCGGTCGCAAGATCGAGGTCGCGCGCGGCCGCTCGGATCGCCGCCGCGCCTCGGCCCCCGGGCTCCAGTGCAGAATAGTCAAGCACGGGACGAATTTTGATCAGGCGTCTCGTCTGGTCCGGCGCGTTCGCATGCGCGTTCATCATCGCCTGCCAAGAGAACGAGGAGGGCCGCCCGGCGAGCACATCCTCCACGGTCGCAGCGGCAAGCGTCAGCGGTCTCCCCAGTTCATCGAGCGAGATCAACTTGCCGCGGACGCCGGACATCACCAGCGTGAGAACCTGCGAAAGCCCGCGCAAGCTGGGGTCGGAAACGATGGTCCGCACGAGGGGAACCGCCTGCGACAGGGCTTTCGTTGTTTTTTCGAGGTCCTCAACCGGTTGAAACAACAGTCCCTCACGGGCAAAAAAGGCGCCGCCGGCGAGTTCTTCGACCGAGCGGAAGTCGGATGGGTTCTGCTTCAGCTTTTGCGTGAGCGCCCGTGTGGCGCTGGCGGCGAGTTCTGGGGTCGGCGCGTCGACCACGACCAGGATCGAATCATAACGGCCGGGAAACGACTTCTCGAAATCGAGCTCGCGCTGACGCCAGTCGAGCTTCGGCGAGATCAACTTGGTGATCTCCGTGTCGATCGCAAAATGCGTCGCAGTATAGTAGGCGGAGGCGATCGCCAGCAGCGCATAGGCGGCGATAACCGCCTTGGGGCGCCGGGTACAAAAGCGGACGACATGAACAATCGCAGAAACTAACATGACTTCGGGTGCTTCGGTCGAGAGGGCAATTCGGGCGGGCAGATCGGCGCGGATGCGCCGTTTGACCGCATCCCCCGGCAAGATCGCTGGCCTGGATGCCCGGCCGCGGCTGCTCCCCGCGCTACGCTGTAGAGGTCGCGGTCGCCGCTGACAAGCTTTGGGCCGCCCCCGGGGAGCAGCAGGTCTCTTTCGTACAGGATGGAACTTTCCCGGGACAAACGAAGGGAGCCTGTCCGGAACAACGCAGGTCCAGCCTACCAGTTCATGAATGAGGCATAAGTCGAGGTTGCGACGCACCAACGTTCGAATTATGTCTAAGTCGGTGGGGGGAGCCAATGGCGGTCCGCATCATCCCTAGGCCTTACGCAAGGACAGATCTTGGGCTCAACTCCCAGATGCGTCGAAGGGAGCGGTCGATGATGTGCAAGTCATATTGGAGCGTTTCTAGTCATTAGACCATCCCGAGCTTAAAGCCGCGCTGGGCGAAGGGCACTCTAGCGCATCGGCGCCCGGAAATAGTTGCGGGGAAAGGGGTTTGGACCCCAAATCCCCTTAGGCAACGTGCCGGACCGAACGCGCGAAGATGAGAAAGAGGAACAATGGCAATTTCTTTCTACAAACAGCTGCGCATTGGAGCTTATGTGCTCAAGCAGAACCTGTTGGGGCGCAAGCGCTATCCGCTGGTTTTAATGCTGGAGCCGCTGTTTCGCTGTAACCTGGCCTGCGCCGGCTGCGGGAAGATCGACTATCCCGAGGCGATTCTCAATCAGCGCTTGTCAGTGAAGGACTGCCTCGACGCGGTTGACGAGTGCGGCGCGCCCATGGTGGCCATTCCCGGCGGCGAGCCGTTGATCCATAAGGAAATCGGCGAGATCGTCAAAGGAATCGTCGCGCGCAGGAAGTTCGTTTCGCTGTGCACGAATGCCCTGCTTCTCGAAAAGAAGCTGCACTTGTTCGAGCCTTCGCCCTACCTGTTCTTCTCGGTACATCTCGACGGGCTAAAGCATCACCACGACCGTTCGGTGTGTCAGGAAGGCGTGTTCGACCGCGCCGTGGCTGCGATCAAGGCCGCCAAGGCGAAGGGATTTGCGGTAAACGTCAACGCCACGATCTTCGAGGGCATGCCGGCCAAGGACATTGCCGACTTCCTCGATTTCTGCACGGACCTCGGGGTCGGCGTATCGATTTCTTCCGGTTACGCCTATGAGCGGGCGCCCGACCAGAAGAGCTTCTTGTCCCGCCGCCGCACCAAGGAACTGTTCCGCAGCGTGTTCGCCATGGGCAAGGGCAAGCGCTGGAACTTCATGCATTCCGACCTGTATCTCGATTTCCTCGCCGGCAACCAAGAGTTCCATTGCACCCCCTGGGGCATGCCAACCCGCAACGTCTTCGGTTGGCAGAAGCCGTGCTACCTGCTCGGCGAAGGCTATGCCAAGAGCTACAGGGAGTTAATGGAGACGACCGACTGGGAGTCCTATGGCACCGGCCGCTACGAGAAATGCGCCAATTGCATGGCCCATTGCGGCTATGAGCCCACCGCCGCGAACGCCGTCCTCGCCCATCCGCTGCATGCGCTGAAGGTTGCAGTGATCGGCGTGCGCACCGAGGGCGAGATGGCTCCGGAAATCCCGCTCGATAACCACCGGCCGGCGCAATACGTGTTCTCGCGCCATGTCGAGCGAAAAATCGCGGAACTGCACGCGCAGGACAAGGACAAGCCGGACGAGCATCGCACGGCGGCCGAGTAAGGCGGCCGCTCGACCGGTGACGCGGCCGGCGTCACATTCCGAATGCGACCGAGGTGCTGTTGGCGCGCTGGAGATTGCGATAGCGCGCCATCGCCCACAGCGGGAAGAATTTGCCGTAGCCGTGGTAGCGCAGATAGAAGACGCGCGGGAACCCGGTCGCAGTGAAGCGCTCCTCGTCCCACAACCCGGCGTCGTTTTGCATGTCCGCAAGATAGGCGACGCCGCGCGCCACGGCGGGATGGTCGGCTTCTCCCGCCGCCATCAGCGCAAGCAGCGCCCACGCCGTCTGCGAGGCGGTGCTCGGCGCCGGCTCATGGCCGCGATAGTCGAGCTTGTAGCTCGATCCGTCCTCGCCCCAGCCGCCATCGGCGTTTTGAATCGAAACGAGCCAGCCCACCGCCTTGCGGATTTCCGGTGCGCTATGGGGGAGGCCGACGGCATGGAGGGCGCACAGCACCGACCAGGTGCCGTAGATGTAATTTATTCCCCAGCGGCCGTACCAGCTTCCGTCAGCCGTCTGCGTCCGGCGCAGATAGTCGATCCCGCGCGCCAGCACCGGGCTGGTCTGCGGCGTCTCGCCGAGTTGCGCCAGCATGGAGACGCAGCGCGCCGCCACGTCCTCGGTCGGCGGGTCGAGCAGCGCCCCATGGTCGGCAAACGGGATATTGTTGAGATATCCGTATGTGTTATCGGCGTCGAACGCACCCCAGCCGCCATTCGCGCTCTGCATGCCGACGACCCATTCGCGCGCGCGTTCGATCGCTGGCGCAAAGCGCGGCTCTTGCGCGGCTTGCGCGCGATCCATCGCCATCACGACGACCGCCGTATCGTCCAAATCCGGATAGTAGGCGTTGACATACTGAAACGCCCATCCGCCTGGCCGCAGTTCCGGCCGTTGCGGGCTCCAATCGCCGCGCAGGTCGAGCACTTGGAGCGGCAACAGCCAATCGAGCGCCTTGTGAGCTTGGGCCGTCGCGCGGTCGCCGCCAGCCTCCAGCAAGGTGTGGCAGGCGAGCGCCGTATCCCAAACGGGGGATACACAAGGCTGGCAGTAGGCCTCGTGCTCCCTGATTACCAGAAGCCGGTCGAGCGCGCGGCGCGCGATCGCGCGGCCCGGGTGGTCCGGCGGATAGCCGAGCACGTCAAGCACCATCACCACGTTCGCCATCGGCGGGAAGATCGCACCGAGCCCGTCTTCTCCGTTCAGCCGTTCGGTGCAGAACGACACCGCCGCCTTGATAGCGCGGTCGCGCAGGTCTTTCGGAAACAGCGGCTCGACGGCGCGCAGCACCGTATCAATCGCGCGGAAGAATAGGAACCACATCCACTTTTGGTGCGGCGCTTTTTTCGGCGGGCCGATCGTCATCGGCGGTTCGAGAAACAGCTCATCGACTCTCACCCCGCGCGGATTGCGCGCCGTGGGCTTGAGAGCTTGCAAAACCAGGAGCGGCACCAGCGTGGTGCGGGCCCAGTAGGAAATCTTCGATAGGTGGAACGGAAACCAGCGTGGCAGCAGCATGATTTCCGGCGGCATGAGCGGAACTGCGCGCCAAGACATGTTCCCGTAGAGCGCGAGGAGAGAGCGGGTGAACACATTGACCGCCGTGGCGCCGCCCGCCGCGAGGATCGCGTCGCGCGCGCGCCGCATGTGTTCGGCCGCGGGATCGTCGCCGATCATTTTGAGCGCGAAATAGGCCTTCACGCTCGCGCTGACGTCGAAGACGCCGTCATGAAACAGCGGCCAGCCGCCATGCGCGCCTTGAACGCGGCGCAGATAGGCGCCGATCTTTGCTTCCAGCGCAGCGTCCGTAGATTCTCCGAGAAAATGCTGCAGCAGAACATATTCCGCGGGGATGGTCGCATCCGCTTCCAGCTCGAAGACGAAGTGGCCGTCGGGCTTTTGCTCGGCGAGCAGTGCCGTGAGCGCCTTGTCGATCCGGCCATCGAGGTTCGCGCGGAAAGTGCGAGCAGTTGGCTGCGCGTCGGATATGTCGGCAGTCATGAGGTGATCGCTTATCCTTGTGATGCAAGCACGAGGTCGGCAGCGCGATTACCGGAGCGGATCGCCCCTTCAATTGTCGCCGGTAAGCCGGTCGCCGTCCAATCGCCGGCCAGGAACAGATTGCGCCATGCGGTTTGCGCGCCGGGGCGCTTGGCGTTCTCCTCCGGCGTGGCGGCGAAAGTCGCGCGGCGCTCGCGAACGATTTGCCATGCCGGGCGGTCGCCGGACAGCCCGGTCACGGCGCAGACTTCCCGCCAGATAGTATCGGCGAGCTCCTCCCGCGGTTCATTCATGAAACGGTCCGCATTGCTGGTCGTAACTGAAACGCGCCCGGGAAACGAGAACACCCATTCGGATATCCCATTGAGCACGCCGATCAGAGGAGGCATGCGCGGCGGAGCGTCGGCGCGGAAATGCGTGTTTAGGATGGCGCGGAATGCGGTCGGCGCGGTAATGCCGGGCACCAGCGCGGTTGCGGCGAAGGCCGGCGCCGCCATGATAACGGCGTCCTGCGGTTCAAGCGCGACGGAATCGGCGCCGAAATCGAGTCCCATCACGCGCTCTCCGTCGTAGCGAGCCGCCCGCAGCTCGTGTCCAAGCCGGACGGACGCGCCCGCCTTGGCAAGGTAGTCGAGCGCAGGCGCAACGAAGGCCGTCCCGAGACCTTCCCGCGCGATGCGGGGACGGCATTCCGCGCCGCCGCGCGCGAGCGTTTCGCGAATGACCGCGCCCGCAAGCGCCGCCGACGCCTCGCGCGGGTCGGTATTCAGCGCGGCAGTCAGCAGCGGGGCGAGGAGCTTCTCGTAAAGCTGCCCGCTGCAGTCAATCACTTCGCCGATCGGTCGGTCTTCGGCGAACAAGAGCCGCGCCAGCCGCAGATAGTCCAGCGGGCGGGTTCCCGGCACGCGGTGGTCCCTGTTGAAGATCCACCACGGCAACCGGCCGTCATTCAGACGCAGCGTCCATCCCTTGCAGGTCGCAAGGTCGAAGAAGGAAAATTCCGCTTTTTCTGGGCCGACTAGAAGGTTTTCGCTGCCGATCGTGCGTGCATAGGTGAAGGCGGCGTGGTTGCCGGTGAGCAAGAGGTGATTGCCGTTGTCGATGAGGAGGCCGGTTGCGTGATCGTGATAGGACCGGCATCGCCCGCCGGGCACCGACGTGGCCTCATGCAGCGTGACGCTCGCGGACGAAGCGACCAGCCTGATCGCCGCGGCGAGGCCGGCCAAGCCGCCGCCGATAATGTGGACGGCGCGCGCCATCAGACGAACCCGTATTGCGCGACGATGCGCAGCAGATGCAGCCGGCCGACGCGAACCGGCGAGCGCGGCGCGGCCCATCCGCGGGCGACGAGCTGGTCGAGAATCCTGCGATACACCTTGCCCATGATCCGCGGCGCTCGCACGGTGGGACGAGGGCAGCGGTCCATGATCGCGTCGGCTTGGGTGAAATGCTCGCGCGCGCGCCGCACGAGGTCGTCGCAGACCGTTGCGATCGCCGGATGCGACAGCGCCGTGCGCGGATCGTCGTCGGTGATGCCGGCATCGCGCAACAGCTCACGCGGGAGGTAGAGCCGCCCGATTGCGGCGTCCTCGTCGAGGTCGCGCAGAATGTTGGTGAGCTGCAGCGCGCGGCCGAGATGGTGAGCAAGCAGTTGCCCGTCCGCTTCGCCCACGCCGAAAATGCGCACGGACAGCCGGCCCACCGCGCTCGCCACACGATCGCAATAAAGATCGAGTCGAGCGAGGTCGGGCGCGCGGATGTCCTCGGCCGCATCCATCTCCATGCCCTCGATGACCGCGAGGAAGTCTTCCTTGCGCAATCCGAACGCGGCGATCACCCGCGCGAGGGAACGATTTTCGGGGCGTCCGCCACCGGCATACAATGCATCGATCTCACCACGCCAGCGTGCGAGGCCGGCCAGGCGCTCGCTATGAGGCGCAGGCGAATCGGCAATATCGTCGACGCGCCGACAGAACGAATAAATTTCGAACATGCCGTCGCGCTGCAGGCGCGGCAGAATCCGCATGGCGAAATAGAACGAACTACCGGCGGCGCGGCGCGGCGCACCCGTCTCCTCATCATCGGTTCGGAGGGCGAAATCAGTCATGTCAAACGTCGATGAATACCGCACAAGATCGATTAGTCACGCGCCGGCTGTGGGATGGTCCGTCCCCCTCGCGAGAGCCGGCCCCACAGGCCTCGCGCGATTCCGAACAACCCTAGCGCAGCGACCGCCGGCTTGGCGAGGTGCACCGGTTCGCTCAGCGGGTCGCGCGCTTGTAAGACGCGTACGAGCCGTTCGGCGAGCGTTTGAATGAAGGCGACCTCGAGCGCAAGCCGGGGATCGCGTATTTGCCTGGAGAAATCGCTGCTTTGGTCGAGTAGGGCGGCCGTGCGCTGCGCGAGCTTGACGATGCAGGCGCGCAGGGCGCGTGAGGCGCACGCCTCGCCGAGCGCTTCGACGGGGGCTCCCTCCACCGCGAGGGCGTCGAGAGGAATGTAGACGCGATCGAGGTTGCGATAGTCGGCGCCGCAATCCTGCAGGTGATTGATGATCTGAAGGGCTGCACATAAGGCGTCGTTCGCGGGCCAGGTCGCGCGGCTCTCGCCATGCACATCGAGCACGAAGCGGCCGACCGGCATCGCCGAATAAATGCAATAGCCGATCAGGTCATCGAAGTCGGCGTAGCGGCGCTTGGTCACGTCGAGCCGGAAAGCGGTGAGCAGGTCCTGAGCATGACGGGGGGAAAGTCCGCGCTCGGCAAGCGCGGTTCTCAGCGCAACGCCTTGAGACTCGTCTGCGGTCGTTCCGAGCAGGCTGCGTTCGAGCCGATCGAGATGCGCGAGCTTGTGGTGCTCCGAAAGCGTCGGGTGATCGGCGATATCGTCGGCGACGCGGACGAACTCATAAAACGCAAGAATGACGCCACGATGGCGCCGATGCACGAGCCACGAAGCGACGGGAAAGTTCTCGTCGCGCGATCCTTTGCCCGATCGCAATGCGGCGGCGCTGTCGGTCACCGGCCTAGCCCAGCGCCTATGACGTGCTCGTAGCGACGGTGCTCATCGGTCCGGATCGAAGCGGAAGCAAGCAGCGACGACATGAGACAGGTTCGCGCGCCCTAGGAAGCGAAAGCAAAGACCATCAGGGTGTAGGCGGCTGATGGGGAGCGAGCCTCGCGGCTGCCGGCATTCTCCGCCAACGCCTGCGACCGCCGGCTGTCCAGGCCCGCGCGAAGGTGCAAAGCATGGCCTGTCGCCCAAGTCAACGGAGGCGCCGGCGGGCTGCGCGGGCCTCACGGGCGGGTGTACGAAAGGGCTCGGGTCGGATATTTTGCGCCTCAAGGAGATGAGGTGCGCCAGTGGATGGGGGCTCACTTGCTGCGCAAGACTAATGATATCGACCCGGTCGCGGCGGCGAATGCGGTTTTCCAGGAACGACTCGACCGTGTGGCGAGCGACATGGAGAGCCTGCTCGACCGTCTGCTCGCCGCCAATCCGGTGCAGGACGAACGGGCGCGACCGCCGCGCCTGCTCGAGGCCATGCGCTATGCGACGCTTGCGGGGGGCAAGCGTTTCCGCCCGTTTCTGGTGGTGGAGGCGGCGGGCCTGTTCAAGGGGGGACGCGCGCAGGCGTTGATGGTCGGAAGCGCGGTCGAATTCGTGCACTGCTATTCGCTCGCGCATGACGACCTGCCGGCGATGGACAATGACGATCTGCGGCGTGGGCGGCCGACGACGCACAAGGCCTTCGACGAAGCAACCGCGATCCTTGCGGGCGACGGGCTGCTCACCCTCGCGTTCGACGTGCTCTCGCGCGAGGAAACGCATCCCGATCCGGCGGTGCGCGTTGAGCTGGTCTGCGCGCTGGCGCGTTCGTCGGGTCTGGGCGGCATGGTCGGTGGGCAGATTCTCGATCTTGCGGCCGAGGGTCGGTTCACGAACGGTCTCCCCGAGCCTCTCGGCCAGGACGATATCGAGACGCTGGAAGCCATGAAGACGGGGGCGTTACTGCGGTTTTCCTGCGTGAGCGGGGCGATCCTCGGGCAGGCCGACCGAAAAGCGCGGCTTGCCCTTGAGCGCTACGGCGCCGCGATCGGGAAGGCGTTCCAAATCGCCGACGACCTGCTCGACGCCGAGGGCGATCCGGCGATGGTCGGCAAGGCCACCCATAAGGACGCGGCGGCCCACAAGGCGACCTTTGTCCGCATTCTGGGGATTGAAGGCGCGCGAAAGAAACTCATCGAGCTCGTGGCCGATGCAGAAGCGGCCCTCGCGCCGTTCGGGACCAAGGCCGCGGTGTTGAAGGCGGCGGCGCGCTTCGTCGCCGAGCGACGGCACTAGAACGAATTCCGTTCGATCGGATTAGAATTCGCCTAATCTGTTCTTTGTGGTCGCATTTTCTGCGGCGAACGGGTTTCCGCTTCGCCGGAATATGCTCTCGCCCCCACCCTAACCGCTGGTCAGCCGGTCCTCGATGTCGTTGGCGGCCTCTTCGCAGATCAAGGCCAGTTCCAGCAGCTCTTTTTTTACGAATTCGTCGTCCGTCTGGGCGGCGAGTTCGCGATAATTCCTGGCCTGTTCGCGGAGGTAATCCTCGATGACGTCCATACGGCCTCCTCCGTGGTTGTCCGACCGGGGGGACCGAAAACAGTTTGAACCTCCGCGCAAGCGGGTTCAAGGCTACCACGCGCCACATGCGCGCGCGTTGGGCTTGTTTTGGCCGCACCGTGTCGTTTCCGCCACCGATGGGCTTGTTCAAGCCGGCTTGAACGCCTTGGCGAGCGTATCCGCGCTCCGCGCGAGCAACCCTCCGTCCGATCCGACCGCGACAAAGGTGAACCCCCAGCCGATATAGCGCCGTGCTGTTTCTTGGTCGGACGTCAGAATTCCGGCGGGCTTGCCGACGGCCTGCAGCCGCCTTGCCGCCCCCTCGATCGCTTTTTGCACGTCAGGATGACCGGGGTTTCCGGTATGGCCGAGGGACGCGGCAAGGTCCGAAGGGCCGATGAAAACCCCGTCAACGCCATCGACCGTTGCGATTGCTTCGAGCTGGTTGAGCGCCTCTTGCGTTTCAGCCTGCACCAGCACGCACACCCGCGCGTTGGCCTGCTGCAAGTAATCCTTGATGCGCCCATAACGGCTGGCGCGGACGCCGGCGGCGCTGCCACGAACTCCGTCGGGCGCGTAACGGGTCGCCGCGACTGCGCGCCGCGCCTCCTCGGCGCTCTGGACCCATGGGATCAGCAGGGAATGCACGCCGAGATCCATAATGCGCTTGATGAGCACGACGTCGTTCCACGCCGGCCGGACGATCGGCGTCGCGGTGCCGCGACTCATCGCCTGGAGCTGGGGAAGCAGGCCGGCGATCTCGTTGGGAGCGTGCTCGGTATCGAGCAGGATCCAGTCGAAGCCGGCGTCCGCAATGATTTCGGCCACGATATTGCTGGCGAGCCCGCTCCACAGCCCGATCTGCAGGCGGCCCTCGGCGATGGCTTCCTTGAAAGCGTTATTTGGCAGGTTCATCGGAATAAGGGTTCCGCGAGAAAAGAGGATCAATCCGATCCTCGCGAAACACCCGTGCCCCCTCTATGTACGGCAATAACAGCCTTGGCGAACTGACCGCCGCCGCGAAATCAGGCGCTCGACTTGACGCGGACCTTGGTCGCGATCGGCCCGGTGTCGCCCACGCCCTCGACATAATAGACATCGTCGCCACGAGAGAGCGAATCAAAGTCGCCGGCGAGCACGCTGTTGCGGTGGAAGTAGAGCAGCGTGCCCTCCGAGGTCACGAGGAAGCCGAAATCCTGCTCTGGTTGCATCTCGGCGACCTGTCCGAGGCGCTGATTCTGTGCGTCGTGCAGCGGTGCCTTGGTGCGCCCATGGCGCTGATTCTTCAATTCCACCAGTTGGCGCTCGGCGATGCGGAATGCCTCATTGATGGCCTTCTGCAGGTCGGGTCGCTGAAACTTGCGCTGCAGATATTCCGGCTCGTGGCTGACGATGAGGTCGGCGCGGCCGGGAATGCCGATTTCGATGTGCACCACCGGCGGAATCGACGTGCCGTTCGGCTTGGCCCGCTTGTCGACGCGCACGCGACAGGACGCCATGCGATCGAATATCCGCTCAAGGTCAGCAATGCGCGCGCGGATGTGCTGCTCCGCCCATTCCAATGGCTCCATGTTGTGAAAGGCAATCTCGACGGGACCTTGCATGGGCCCACTCCTGGCAAATGAACACACAAATTTTAACTCTAAGCGCTCTTGGATTGGATTTCCAGGACAAGGGCGCGCCTTAGGGCGTAACGACATTTTCTTTCGCAGTCGCGAAGGCCTGGGCGAAAAAAGGCCACCGGGCGCTTGCCCGATGGCCTTCCCCATTAGCCCAACGTGCGATGCGTCAGACGATAACGCGCTGCCGCTGCGGTTCGTGCGCCTCGGCCTCGTCCTTGGCCCCTTCCGGAATGCCCGACGCAGGCAATTGGAGCACCGTCGCGTGCTGGCCCTCGCACAGCCGGGTCAGCAAGACCACTTGGCCGCTCGGGTACTCGAGCGCATCATGGTGCTCATAGGGGTTGTCCATATTGATCTGCCGGAACCGGGCGACGCGCTCGCGCAGCTTGCGGGTCGGGAAGAATCCCAAGGCATGATCGCATTCGACGTCGCGGTCGAAAGCGAGTTCGGTGCCGGGAAGGATGCAAACTGCAACGTTCGGCTCGCCCACCTCGGCAAAGCCCCTGGTGATCGAATTGTTGAATTTCGTCGTCACCAGCAAATCACCCACTTTCGCGGCTCGCGTAGCCACATGCTGTAGGCTGTAGTCACACATCGATTGCTCTCCTCTTGCGATGGGCAGACGGGACGGCACAATGGCTCACGATCCCGCGTTTCAAGTCCGACCGACAATCGAGCAAACGCGCTGCGCCAGCGATATCGGTGCGGTCCTTACGGTGCTCCGGCCACACGTTGCCTGGAGCAGCCTAATCAATCGAATTCGCAAGGCGCGAACTCCGTTCCCTTGCGAAAAAAAAATCGGAACCTTGCCATAGGTTAATGAAGTTACTTTTCGTAAAGTTATTCAGTGCGCTCGCGGTAACAATCGAAACAATGACATCAAAATGTCGCAGGGATTCTATGTCGCATCGATGTTTTTATTGACTAGAGAAAGAGCGATTCGGCGTGAAGTACCGCGGTACTAACTGCAATGCAGCAAGAGCTTTGCATTGCAGCAGCGCAGTCGCAGCATGCAAAAGCTCGCGCACACGCCATTTTTTTGCGCTTGTTCATGCTGCATGATCGTACCATGCTTCGCTCGATCATTGATGATCGCATTTAGTTTTTTTGGAACGCCTCCGGTTTGATGCTTTTCGGCGGCGTTTTATCGGCGGTTCTTCGCGTCGCCGAAATTTCCTTCGCAACTGCGTTAGCAGGGCGAAACAAGCACGCGGCAGCCGCGTTGGACTGAAGCATCTGCATATAGGCCGATTTGGCATGAGTGCGGAACTCGCCAGGAGTCGCAAATTCGACCGCAAGCCCTACGAGGCGCTGTGGCGGCATCTGGCGAGCTTTGCCCCGCTCTCTGATCAGGAAATGTCGATCATCCGCCAGACCAGCGCCGCTGCGGCCGACGTGGCGGCGGGCGTCGAGCTCTATGTCGAAGGTCAGATCTTGAGCAAGCCTGCGGCGCTCTTGTCGGGCTGGGCCTGCCGGCTGAGAGTGCTCGCCGACGGGCGGCGCCAGATTTTCGATTTTCTGCTGCCGGGCGATACGTTCGGCCATTGCACCGCGCTCAGCACCGTGGCCTCGACCTCGGCGCAGACTCTGACTGCGGCGCGGATCGCAAGCGTCGGGTGCTTGTTCGAAATGTCCGTAGAGCCGAAGCGGTTTCCCGGGCTCGCCCGCGCCTGGGCGGCGGCGCAGGCGCGCCAGGACGCGTTTCTCCTCAATCACGTGGTGCGGCTTGGCCGGCAGACCGCATATGAGCGCGTCGCCCATCTTCTGGTCGAGCTGAGCCACCGTCTCGACGAGATCGGGTTCGAGACCGGCACTTTTGTGCCAATGCCGCTCACCCAGGAGATGATGGCCGATGCGCTCGGCTTGAGCGTGGTTCATGTCAACCGCACCTTGAAGCAGTTGCGGCGCGAGCGGATGATCGAAATGCGGGCCGCCTCGATACGCGTGATCAAGCCCGAGGCGCTCGCCGCCATCGCCGATTTCCGCTGGCCGCAGGCGGCGCGCTCCTCCTAACCCAAAGCCGCAGAGATAAGATCGGAGTCCCGCGCCGCAATTGCTCCTCGCGTGCAGCCTCGGGGATACGCTTGCGCAATCCCGGGCAAGCCCTCTACCATCCGGCCCGATTTCAATGGAGAGAACTCTGATGACTTTGAAGCACCGCGTCCGCATGAGCCGGCGCCACCTTTTGGGCGGGGCCGCCGCCGCGACCGCAATTCTCGCCGCGCCGGCGCTCGTGCGCGCCCAAGCCAAGGCGCTCAAGATCGCGGTCGTGCTGCCGCGGTCGGGTTATCTGGCGGCTGCCGGGCAGTCCTGCTATCGCGGCGCCGTGATCGCGCCAAAGGTCCTGTCCGATTACGGACATGCCGTCGAACTGATGAACGTGAATTTCGAATCCAATGTTGACCTTGCCCGCACGCAGACCGAGCGGGCGATCGCCGAGGGTGCGCAGTGCGTGGTCGGCGCGTTCGAATCAGGGGCGACGTTGGCGATGGCGCAGGTTTGCGAGCAGCGCCAAGTGCCGCTAGTGATCAATATCGCCGCGGCGCCGCAGATCACCGAGCAGGGCTACAAGTATCTCGTGCGTAATTTCCAAACTGGCCCGCAGCTCGTCACCAGTGGATTGCAGCTCATCAAGGAGCTCATGGCTGCGACCAAGGTCGACTTCAAGACCGCGGTCTTCCTGCACGCCAACGATACCTTCGGCACCGCGCAGCGCGGGGCGATGGACAAGCTGTTTCCCGCGGCGCATATGCCGTTCCAACTCGTTGAGTCGATCGCTTACGATCCCAAAGCGCAAGATCTCGCGGTTGAAGTCACGAAGATCCGCGCGATCAATCCCGACCTCCTGCTGGTGGTGACGCGCTCCGCTGACGCGATCAAGCTCATCCGCGACATGGTACGGCAGCGCTTCGAGCCGAAGGCGATCATCTCCCCGGGCTCGCCGGGTCTCTATGACGAGGAGTTCTACAAAGCGCTCGGACCGCTTTCCGACTACGCCATCTACAATCTGCCTTGGGCGGATCCGAAGAAGAAGATGACGAACGCCTTGGCTGCCGCTTTCAAGACCGCGCACACGGGTCATCGCTTCGAGGTGGATTGCTTCAATGTTGGGTTCACATTCGAAGCGCTGTTGATCGCCGCCGATGGGTTCAAGCGGGCGGGCACAGGCACGGGTCCCGAGCTCATGACGGCCATCCGGGCGACCGATATCCCCGAACACGTCATGACCGGCGGCCCGATCAAATTCGACGACAAGGGGCAGAACAACAATATCCGTTCCGCGGTCGTTCAGAACCGCAACCGCACCCCAACCGTGGTGCTGCCCGCGTCCGCCGCAACGATGAAGCCCGTCTTGCCAATGCCGCCGTGGCAACGACGGACTTAGGCCGGGCCACCGGCGCAACACGGATACAATCTCTGCGCGGCGCTTGGCGTTCGGCTTTCCGGTCGGATGCCTCAGGGCGCCGGGGCGGCGGCCGAGTTGCGCCACCGCGTCGATCTGAGGTAACCGGTTCACGTCCTTGTCATTCGGCGGCGGCGGACCGGCTTCGCCCGCCCCGGCGAGCCCCCATGCATGCGCGATGTGGTCGATCTATCTCAACGTCGTCCTCCAAGGCGTTCTGACCGGGCTCGTCTATGGGCTGATGGCGCTCGGGCTTTCAGTGATTTTCGGGGTGGTGCGGGTCGTCAACTTCGCTCATGGCGAATTCGCGGTAATCGCCATGTATGCGGCCTTCATCCTGTTCAAAGCCTTTGGGCTCGACCCGTTGATCGCTGCCGCGCCGATTGCGCTCGCCTTTTTCGCCGTGGGCTTTGTGTTGCAGATGGCGCTGATCAACTCGTTCGTCAGCCGGCCCGAGCATGAGCAGTTCATTCTTTTGGTCGGGCTCGCCATTGTCATCACGAACGCGCTGTTGATGATCTTCGGGCCGGACGCGCAGCCCACGAACCTTCCTTATGCGTTCGACAGCTACCTCGTCGGGCCTTTGATCATCGACAAGGTGCGGGTCTATGCGGCGACCGCCGCGGTCGTGGTATCGGCGGCGTTGTTTGCTTTCTTTCGTCACACCCGCACCGGCGCCGCGATCCGCGCCTGCGCCGACAATCTCGTCGGCGCGGCGGTGGTCGGCCTCAATGTGAAGCGCCTTTATGCGCTCACCTTCGGTCTTGGGCTTGCCTGCGTCGGCGCGGCCGGCGCATCAATGGTGACGATTGCCGATGCGACGCCGAGCCTGGGACCTGCTTACACCTTGCTCGCTTTCACCATTGTGATCATCGGAGGACTTGGCTCGATGTCGGGCGCCCTTGTTGGGGGCGTCTTGATCGGCGTATCGGAGGCGCTCGCCGGGTTCATCATCGCGCCGTCGATGAAAAGCATGTTCTCGTTCGCCCTGCTGATCGCCGTATTGGTGTTGCGGCCGCAAGGCTTGATGGGAAAGAAGCGGACATGAGGGCGCTCTGGGGCGCAATGACTCCGCGCGGCAAGGTTCTACTCGCCGTCCTTGTTGTGGCGCTTCTCGCGGCGCCTTTGGCGGTGAACCGCTATCTCTTGTCGGTCCTGACCTTGACTCTCTATTTCGTCTATGTCGGGCAGGCCTGGAACCTGATGATGGGTTATGCCGGCCAACTCTCGCTCGGGCATGCGCTCTATGTCGGGCTCGGCGGCTATGTGGCGGCGGCCCTGTGGGTGCATTTCGGAATCGGGCCGTGGCTCGGCGTGTTTCCGGCGGTAGCGGTCGCGGCGGCGTTCGGGGCGGCGATCGGATGGCTCGGCTTCCGTTTCGGAATCGAAGGCGTGTATTTCGCGCTGCTCACGATCGCGTTTGCCGAATTCACCCGCATCGGCTTTGACCACATCGCCTTCACCGGCGGGGCAGGCGGATTGTTTCTGCCCTACGAGGAAAAGCGTCTCGGCGAATGGTGGAATCTGCGCGGCGGCCAGGATTTCTTCTACTATCTCGCGTTTGCGCTGGCGTCCGGCGGCGTGGTGATCGCCGCGCTGCTGTCGCGCGCCCGCCTCGGCTTCCAATGGCTCGCCATCCGCGAGGACGAGATCGCCGCGCGCGCGCTCGGCATCGACGTGTTTCGCGCCAAGATGAAGGCGGTGCTGATCTCCTCGGGCATGACAGCGATCGGCGGGGTGTTCTATGCGTTCTACAACAATAGCCTGTTCCCCGCGCAGGTGTTCGATATCGGACGGTCGATCGAGCTCATTCTCGCGCCGATCGTCGGCGGGCTCGGTACGATCTTCGGCCCGGTGATCGGCGCACTCATCCTGACTCCGCTCGGCGAAATCCTGATCGCGGCGACCGAGCGGCTCGGCATCGATGCGCCCGGAGTTAAGGCGGTGTTCTATGGCCTCTTGCTGATGATCATCATTTCGCTGGTTCCGAACGGCGTTTGGCCGTGGATCGTTCGGCGTTTCGCGCTGGTGAAGCACAAGCCGTGACGCCGCTGCTCTCGGTCGTCGACATCAGCAAGCGCTTCCGCGGCTTGGTCGCGGTCGACAAAGTGAGCTTCACCCTCGCCGAGGGTGAAATCTTTGCGGTGATCGGGCCGAATGGGGCGGGCAAGACGACGCTGTTCAACATGATCGCGGGCATGCTCGCGCCCGACGAGGGGACCATCACCTTTCGCGGCCGGCAAATCGACGGCATGCCGGCCGACGCCGTATGCCGGCTCGGCATCGGCCGCACATTCCAGATCGTGCGGCCATTCCCCGCGCTCTCTGTCGAGGACAATGTGACCGTCGGCGCGCTTCTGCACCGCTCCGATGTCGGAGCGGCGCGCAGCTATGCGCGAGACGTGCTCGCCAGGCTAGACCTGTTCGACAAGCGCGACGTCGCCGCTTCCGCGCTCACGCTTCCCGATCGCAAGCGGCTGGAGGTCGCGCGCGCGCTCGCGACCGATCCCAAGCTGCTTCTGCTCGACGAAGTGATGGCGGGGCTCGTGCCGACCGAGACCGACCGCATGGTGGAGATTCTGCGCGGCCTCAATCGCGACATGGGCGTGACCATTCTGCTCATCGAACATGTGATGCGTGCGGTCATGGCGCTCGCCGGCCAGGTGCTCGTGCTCCATCACGGCGCGGCGATCGCGCAGGCCCCTCCGCAGAACGTCGTGCGCGATCCCAAGGTGATCGAGTCGTATCTGGGCGCGGAGGCGGCGTTCTGATGCTGTCCGTGCGCGATCTCGATGTCTTCTACGGCGACGCCCAGGCGCTCGCCGGCGTCTCCTTCGATGTCGCCGCCGGCGGCATCGTGGCGATCGTCGGCGCCAACGGCGCAGGCAAGACGTCGCTGATCCGCACCATCGCCGGCATGCACCGGCCCGCGCGCGGCCGTATCGTGTTCAATGACGTGGATATCGCCGGCTGGCCGAGCTATCGCGTTTGCAATCTCGGCATCGGCCAGGTGGCGGAGGGGCGCCAGATCTTCCCGACGCTCAGCGTCGGCGAGAATCTCGACATGGGCGCGATGCTGCCGCGCGCGCGGGGGAAGCGCGCGGTCCAGCTCGATCGCGTCTTCGCCTTGTTTCCGATCCTGAAAGAGCGGCTGCGGCAGACCGCGGGCACGCTGTCCGGCGGCGAACAGCAGATGCTCGCGATCGGCCGCTGTCTGATGGGCGCGCCCGATCTCGTGATGTTCGACGAGCCCTCGCTCGGGCTTGCGCCTGCCATCGTGCAGGACGTGCTGCGCACCATCCGCGAACTCAACCGCGAAGGCATCACCTGTGTGCTGGTGGAGCAAAACGTCGCGCTCTCGCTCAAGCTTGCCGACCGCGCCTATGTGCTGGAGAACGGGCGGGTAACGCTATCGGGGGCCGGCGCGGACCTCTTGGCAGACGACCGCGTGCGCCAGGCTTATCTCGGGATGTGAGTAGTTCTGACGGTCATTCCGGGGCGCCGCACCGCGGCGAGCCCGGAAACCATGCTCAAGCGTATTGGTTGTGGATTCCGGATAGCCGGGCCTTGCCCTGCTTCCGGAAATGACAAGCAGGTTCACCCTGCGGATGCTACTTCGCCGGCGGGCCGATGGTGACGGAGAGCGTGCCGACGCCTTCGATCTCGCCGTCGAGCCGGTCGCCTGCGACCACGGGGCCGACGCCCGCGGGCGTGCCGGTCATGATGATGTCGCCCGGCGCGAGCGCGACGATCTCCGAGAGTTTCGCGACGATCTCCGGCACGCTCCAGATCAACTGGGAGAGGTCGCCGTTCTGGCGGACCTTGCCGTTGCACTTGAGCGTGATTCTGCCCGCCTTGGGATGGCCGATCGCAGAAGCCGGCGCGAGTGCTCCGCAGGGCGCGGAGGCGTCGAACGCCTTGCCGATCTCCCACGGCCGTCTAATCTCGCGCGCGGCGATCTGCAGGTCGCGCCGGGTAAGGTCGATGCCCACCGCGTAGCCGTAGACAAGGTCGAGCGCCTGCGCGGCCTTCACGTTGCGCCCGTGCCCCTTGAGCGCCACCACCAGCTCCACCTCGTGGTGCAGGTCCTTGGTGAGCGGCGGGTAGGGGATGGTCGCGCCGTCGCGCACCACCGCATCCGCGGGCTTGGCGAAGAAGAACGGCGGCTCGCGCTCGTCCTGCCGCATCTCGCGCACATGTTCGAGATAGTTGCGGCCGACGCACCAGATGCGCCGGACCGGAAAGAGCTTGTCGGTTCCGGCAATCGCAAGCGCCGGCTGCGGCGGCGGATCGATCACGTAGGTCGCGTCGGCGCTCATGGCGTCAGATCCTGGTGGCATTAAGTGAAACCGTTGATTATCGCTCCGGATGCCCGCGGCTTCTTCCCCTCGTGGAGCGGACCGAGGTTTCCTCCAAAAGCCCTCTCACCCATTTCGTTGAGACAACTTGCGCTCCCATTCGAGCGCATGGGCGACGATGGTGGGGAGGTCGTCGAACCGCGGCTTCCAACCGAGCGTGTCGCGGATGCGATGGGACGCGGCGACGATTTCGGCGGGGTCGCCCGGACGGCGCGGCGCATAGTCGACGCGGAAATCGACGCCGGAGACGCGCTTGACCGTGTCGATCACTTCCAGCACGGAAAAGCCGTGCCCGTAGCCGCAATTGAACGTGGCGGGCGCGCCGCCGCGGGCAAGGTAAGCAAGCGCCTCGGCATGCGCCGCGATCAAGTCCGACACGTGGATATAGTCGCGGATGCAGGTGCCGTCGCGCGTCGGATAGTCGGTGCCAAACACATCGATCTTTTCGCGCAAGCCCAGCGCGGCTTCCACCGCGACCTTGATGAGATGGGTCGCGTTGCGCGTCGACTGGCCCGTGCGCAGCTGCGGGTCGGCGCCCGCCACGTTGAAATAACGCAGGATCACGTAATCGAGGCCGTGCGCGGCGCCGGCGTCGCGCAGCATGGTTTCGGTCATCAGCTTCGATGAGCCGTAGGGCGACATCGGCGCGGGCGGGTCATCCTCGGTCACTGGGACGCGCGCGGGATTGCCATAAACGGCGGCGGTCGACGAAAAGATAAAGCGGCGCACCCCGCCCTTGACCGCGCATTCGATCAGGTTGCGCGAGTTTGCGGTGTTGTTGCGGTAGTACTTGAGGGGGTCGGCGACCGATTCCGGCACCACGATCGATGCGGCAAAATGAATAATCGAGTGAATGCGGTGCTCGGCAATGAGCTTTGTGACGAGCGTCTGATCGCCGGAGCTGCCGGTGACAAGCAGCGCTCCAGGCGGGACCGCCCAGGCGAATCCGGTCGAGAGATTGTCGAGCGCGACCACGCGTTCGCCGGCATCGACGAGCGCATGTACCATATGGCTTCCGATATAGCCGGCGCCGCCGGTGACCAGGATCGTCATGTCGAAGTCCGTTTCGCTCCATGTTCCATAGAGTTATTCCGGAACGCGTCAACAGGCTGTTTTACGACGACCACGAGTGCATTCAGGTGACAAGGCACGGCTCACGCAGTAAGAGCCGCGGCGGTAGCGGCCGGCGCGGGTGAAATCCATGGACCAGCAGGCATTGGAGGCGATCGAGGTCATCGTCCCTAATCTGCACTGGCGCTATTCGGGCGTCACCGCCACCAACCGCATGATCGCGCCCCGGCTTGCCAAGCGTGTCCAGATCGGCTGGCTCGGACGCCATGCGCCGGATGGCGTCCCGCG
>Ga0315553_10000878_pt1 | contig 26008 bp, 19 predicted proteins | sample SalMarSW160140MG_FD_203099 | JGI IMG/M metagenome (GOLD analysis project Ga0315553, IMG submission 203099) | Salt marsh sediment microbial communities from the Plum Island Ecosystem LTER, Massachusetts, United States - Salt Marsh Sediment SW1601-40 ... | reverse complement strand
GTTGCCGTACCCGTTGCCCACGCCTACGTGGCAGAGAGGCTGATACCCCACGCGGAGGTGAGGATCATGGAGCGCTGTGGGCACACACCTCAGGTGGAGCGACCAGAGGAGTTCAACAAGCTGGTGTTGGACTTCCTGAGCGCGCGAGGCTGAAGAGGGCGCGGTACGCAGAAAGCCTGCGAGGCTCGCACACGCGCTGGCCCCACGAGAACCTCGGCCGAGGGACGTTCCTGGCCCGCCTCTCCGCGTCAGGTGGCCCTCTCAAGGGCCGGGCTCGTTGCCCCACTTGTGGCCTGCCGCAGTGGCCAGCTCCTGTCACCGACGGCCACGCTCTGACCGAGACCGCGATCTACTTCGCTGTACGGTACCAGCGCAGACCTGCGCCCGGGTCACTCCTCCGACAGGACGATGATCTCATCCTGTTCCGCGAAGGTAACGGGGACGGATTTGTCGGGGTTCAGGATCACGCCATACGCCTTTGCCGCGTCATACGCGTGGGCCTGGATCCGGTATCCCAGCGCAGTCTCGCCGCCACGCCGCGCCGAGTCCACGACTGTATAGAAGTTGAGCGGCATGCCTGGTTTGACATAGCTCGCGGCGGGCTTGAGATAGATCTCCGATCCCTCCGGGTCGAAGAGATCGGCGAAGACTGCTCCGAGCTGCCTGTTCTCGGAGATCTGTGATACGACCAGGCTGACGAGCCGGTCGCTGACCACATAATCGTCGGCCCGTGTGACCTGAGCCAGATCTCGGTTACGAATGTCCAGCATCTCGGAGACGATGGAGAACGAGTATCCGTTGTGATCGGCGATGTCGCGCAGATGCAGCAGGGTGATCAGCGTGCGTGCGTCGGCCTGCTGGACATCGAGCACGTCGGAGTATGACAGAAGGATCAAATGATCACAGGTCTCGAAGGGCAATCCGTCCAACGTGCGCCGGTCGGTGATGTCCCCCCGCTGGAAGCCGACCGTTTGATTCCGTGCTGCGCCACAATGCTCCGCGATCTTGGCTTCGACATCCACAGAATCGGCCACCACGGTGACCGAGGAGCCAGGAGCTACGTACTGATCAAGTTCGTTGATGATGAACGGTGCGCGAGAATTCCAGCCCAGCATGAGCACGTGCTCAGGGACGGCTTCCACGGGTTCGATGGTTTGGATGGCCTGTTCCTGGATTGCCAGGTCTGCCAACCCTGAGAGTTGAACTGTGTCATCGTCCTCGGAAATGGCGATGATCTGATCTCCGTCTCGGATGACGGTGTCCATTGGTGGGTTGAGCTTGGGTTCGCCTCCGCCAAGACAGAGTCCCATCGGGGCCGAGTCTTCGTACGCCAACAAGGCCTCGCCAAAGGTCTTTCCTACGAGGCCAGGCTCGACCTTGAAGTAGATCTCGTCACCTGCAAAGTTCATCAGTTCGGTGTAGACCACTGAGAGGCCGGATTGCCGGCAGGTTTGTGCCGTTATTCGCCCTATCAGATGGCCCGTCAACACCAGTTCCGCTTCGTCGCGCCCGACTATTCGCGCTGCTTGGAGATTCTTCGGGTCGCGGATGTCAGCGACGATATGATAAGGATCGGATCTGCGATTGGGGTTATTGGTGATCGCCAACATGGTCTTGATCACGCTCGAATCCGGATCGTCCGTCTCGGGCGCCAGGACGATGATCGATTTGGCTGTGTGGAGGCTGACAACATCCAGATGGCCCATCTCCATCGGGTCTCCGCGCCGGCAGACGATCCGCGTGCGGCCCGTGTCTCCCACTTTGTCGTGGATCTCCTCTTCCATTTCCACTTTGCTCTTGTCGCCGAGAATGACGATACAGGGCTTTGGTTGGTTCTCGTTCGCCACCAGCAGTTCAGAGATGATGGGAAACACCTTCTCTGACCAGCCGAGGATGACGGTGTGGCCCCTCTCGATGACTCTCGATCGCCCTTTGCGTAGATCTTCGATCCTGTTGGCGATGCCCGTGGCCAACAAGCCGACGAGAATGCTGGTCACGAAGATCCCGCTGAAGGCGACGAATACGGCAGCCAGCCGGAAAGACCAACTCTCGCCCGTCCAGGTGTCCGTGTCCAGACTCAGCATCAAGTACGACCAGAACTGCTCAACGAAGCTCGCTTCGGGGGATAGTCTGGCGACCCACACGACGACAGACGCGAAGAACGTCAGTAGCAGGGTAACCAGGGCCAGCCAGCCAATCATGGCGACGGTGCCCCTCGACATAAGGTTGTCGAAGGCGTATCGAACTCGGTCGAGCAATGAGGGCTCGTTCATGGTACGACCTCCCGCATCAGTGTCTTGGAGTCTCGATTGCCGGTGCACATCGCGCACCGATGGCCTGTCTACTGCTGACGCTCGACCAGAGCGCGGAAATCGGCCCCTGTGGGCTCCTGGAACACGCGCAGGTCGAATTGCGGCAGCGTCCCTACCAGATGGTCAATGATCTCCGCCTGAATCGCCTCGTACGCGGCCCATTCCACCGTCTTGGTGAACACGTAGATCTCCAGCGGCAGGCCCGTCGGGCCTGGGGCCAACTGATGCACCAGCAGGATCATCCCCTCTTGATGTAGATCTGGACGGCTGCTCAGGTAGTTGGTGACATAAGCCTGGAACACTTCCATGTTGGTGATCTGGGGCGTGGTGGATGGACTCTCGACACCCTCGGGTGCAGAACCAGGTTGGCTGACCTCGGACAGCTTGGCTTCGACGTAGTCCTTGATCAGGGGGATGCCCTTGAAACGTTCGAGCATCTCTCGGTCACAGAACCTGACAGTGTTCAGGTCGATGTGGATGGCGCGCTTGATACGTCGTCCACCGCTCTCCTCCATACCCCGCCAGTTCCTGAAGGGATCCTCGAGTAGCTTGTACGTGGGGATCACGGTGATGGTCTTATCCCAGTTCTGGACCTTCACTGTGTGCAGGGAGATGTTTAGAACGGAACCATCCGCCCCAAACGATGGCATCTCGATCCAGTCACCCTCCCTCACCAGGTCATTGGAGCTGATCTGAAGGCTGGCCACGAACGAAAGCATAGTGTCACGGAACATCAGCACCAGCAGGGCCATGACCACCCCCAGCCCGCTCAGCAGGACCACTGGCGACTGGCCTGTCAGGACTGAGGCCGTCACGATGAGGGCACCGGCGATGATGAGGAGCTTGGCCAGATCGAGGTAGCTCTGGATGGAGACACCATGGTAACGGTCGCTGGCCTCGTAGATCGCGTTCAGTCCGTTGAGAATGGAGTTGACGGTGATCACCACGAGCCAAAGGACGATCAGCAACACGACTTGGCGAATGATGTGGGTGCTCTCGGGGAGCAGGCCCGCGAGGTAGTAGATCACCAGCAGCGGCGCGACCCAGGCGAATCGAAACGGCCGCAACTTATCCACCATCACATCATCGTACTTGTTCTCGGTGCGCATTGAGAGGTACACCAAACCCCGGGCGATGAAATAGCGGGCAATCACAAACACTACCACGCTCAGGATCAGCACTGCGCCGCCCAGGACCCAGGGCATCAGTGTCGGATCCAGGTCCAGCAAGGATTGGATGTTTTCAGCGGTCATACGCTCGACTCCGATTAGCGGTCTTGTTCACTAGAGAGTGTGCCCATCTGGCCTTCGAGCCGTCTCCTCGGCACGAGGAGCCTTTTCTCCGGCGCGTCCCGTCAGAGGTTCGAGAGTAGCCCCTTGTGGCCGCGCAAAAGCACATCGTGAGGCCACGCCTACGACGGAGGGACGCCAAGTCCGGCGTAGCGAATCTCCTATGCCGGGGTCACGACGTGGCTCTGAACACCAGTCTGCCCTCCACCTCGCTCTTGAGGTTCTGGTTGTTCCTCAGATACTCCTCCAAGACGTCTCGGGCCGACGTGGTGACGATCGAAGCTGGCTGAATGGTGGTCAGTTCTTCGTTCGTGAGTCCGAGATTGGGCTCCGAGTTCGTGTAGTGATACCCCTGTAAGCAGATGGTATACTGCTGGCCGTCGTTCACGGGTTCGCCGCCTACGGCGAGGGACTCCAGTTCGCTCGAAGCGTCCACGTAGACCGCCTTCACACCTTGGTTGACCTGGTAGCACTCGCCCTCACCATCCCTGTTCTCCAGCCGCATGATGTGAGAGAAGACACGCTTGAGTTGGGCGCCGGTGATGGTGAGCTTGAACAGGGTGTCGTCGAAGGCGAAGATGCTCCTCAGGTTGCCCAATGTGACCAGGGGGCCCAGCTCGGTGCCTCTGATCGACCCGCTGCCCAGGAACATCACGTCCGCCTGGGCACGCTGCGCGAAGATGTCGGCGAAGAGGTTGCCGAGAGCCGTCTCCTCCTCTCGACGCGGGTGAGTGAGCTTCCGCGCGAGCCGCGAGACAACGGTGTTGTATTTCCTGTCCACTTCTTCCTTGAAAGAGTCGATGAATGCCGTCAGTTCCGCGTCGGGCTCTGCCAGAGAGCTATCCACGGGGATGAGCTGCCATTTCCACTCTACGACGCTGTTGGTGTCGTCGTCCACCACGATGTCGAAACGGCCGATCTGATCCGTGCCCGTGCCCGCCTGAGCGATGAGGATGTCGTTCACGACCGCCGGCTGCTCCAGGATGGTGTGGGAGTGGCCGCCGATGATCATGTCCACGCCCCACTCCGGTTCTAGCATGGCGGCAAGCTCCTTGTCGGAGTCGAAACCGATGTGAGTAAGGAGAATCGTCAGGTCGATATCCTCATCTTTGTAGGCGTTGCAGATCCTGCCAACCTCCCGGTTTGCCTCCTCCAGGGTGATAAAGGTGCCTATCTGACTGTCCATCATCAATGACTGGATGACCGTTTCCGTGAGGATGCCTATGAACATGATATCGAAGCCGGCTACGCTGAGGACGAGGTAGGGGCGCATCAGCCTCCTGTTGTACTTTCTGATGTAGAGGTTGGCGTTGACGATGGGGAAGTTGGCCATCTTCTCCAGGAACAGCAGGTGAGGCAACCCATAGTCGACCTCGTGGTTGCCGAGGGTGACCACGTCCGGGGCCAGGTAGTTCATGATCTCGATGGTAGATATGCCTCTGTACTCCGAGTCGATAATCGAGCCCTGGAGCATGTCCCCCGAGATGACGTAGAGGACGTTTTCCTCTTCCCGTCGGACTCTGCTGATGTAACCTGAGAGCAGAGCCAGCCCTCCTATCAGGTTGCCTTCAGCACCCCCGACCTCGGCGAGGAAATCTCCGTGCATGTCGTTGGAGTGTAAGATAGTGAACTTCTTCGTGTTCATAAGGTTGACTCCTTCCGTTATGCGAAATGGCCATACCCTGGTCGAGGTCGGCCATGCCCTCCCTCAGATGATCACCGGCTCTCGATATTCCCCAAACACGTCCCTCAGGACACCACACGTCTCGCCAAGGGTGGCATGGGCCCGCACGGCGTCGAGGATGTACGGCATCAGGTTGTCGGTGCCTTCAGCCGCCTGGCGAAGCGCATCCAGCCGCCTGTGCACTTCGTCGTTGTCGCGTTCCCTCTTGAGCTGGTTCAAACGGCTGACCTGTCGCTTGCAGCCCTCGGGATCCATCCGGAGCAACGGTATGGTCAATGGCTCGTCCAGACGGTACTCGTTGACTCCGACGATGATGCGCTTCTGAGTGTCGATCTCTCGCTGGTACCGGTATGCACTCTGGGCGATCTCCTGCTGGAAGTAGCCCGCCTCTATGGCCGGGACGACCCCACCGAACTCTTCGATCTTGTCGAAGATCTGGTAAGTCTCCTCCTCCATCTCGTTGGTGAGGCTTTCCACCAGGAAACTGCCGCCCAGCGGGTCCACGGCGTTGGCCACGCCGCTCTCGTGATGGATGATCTGCTGGGTGCGCAGGGCGATGCGGGCCGCCAAGGCACTGGGTAAGGCCAGCGCCTCGTCCATGGAGTTGGTGTGTAAGGATTGCGTGCCTCCCAGGACCGCGGCCAAGGCCTGAATGGCCACTCGCGCCACGTTGTTCTCGGGTTGCTGGGCGGTGAGAGAGACACCGGCGGTCTGCGTGTGGAACCGTAGCCACCAGGAGCGTGGGTTCCTGGCCTGGAATCGATCGCGCATCTCGCGGGCCCAGATCCTCCGCGCGGCTCGGTACTTGGCGATCTCCTCGAAGAAGTCGTTGTGGGCGTTGAAGAAGAAGGATAGGCGCGGTGCGAATTCATCCACGTCCAGGCCGCGTTCTATGGCGGCCTGCACGTAGGCCAGTCCGTCGGCCAGGGTGAACGCCAGTTCTTGCAGGGCTGTGGCGCCCGCCTCTCTGATGTGATAGCCACTGATGGAGATGGTGTTCCAGCGTGGCAGGTGCTTCGAACCGTACTCGAAGGTGTCCACGATGAGCCGCATGGAAGGCTCCGGCGGGAAGATCCACGATTTCTGGGCGATGTATTCCTTCAAGATGTCATTCTGAATCGTGCCACCCAGTTGTTCCGGAGCGTAGCCTTGTTCCTCCGCAGCGGCGATGTACATCGCCCAGACCACGGCTGCAGGGCCGTTGATGGTCATGGACGTGGTGATGTCGCCCATGGGAATACCGTCGAAGAGGATCTGCATGTCCTTCATCGAGGAGATGGCGACTCCGCACTTGCCGAACTCACCGATGGCTTCCGGGTCATCGGAATCGTATCCGTATAGCGTGGGATAGTCGAAAGCCACGGAAAGCCCTGTCTCTCCGTGTTCCCGGAGATACTTGAAACGGGCATTGGTCTCCTCGGCGGTTCCGTACCCGGCGAACATACGCATCGTCCATGGGCGCCCCCGGTACATGGTAGGGTGCACTCCTCGGGTGAAGGGGTATTCGCCGGGCATGCCGAGGTCTCGCCCATAGTCGGCATCGGCGACGTCCAGTGGTGTGTACAGGCGCTGGATCTCCTTTCCCGAGACGGTGACGAAGTTGTCGTTTCGTTCGGGATGTTTGGCCAGGTGCTGTTGAAGGGTCGTTTCCTCCCAGCGTTCGTAGCTCCTGCGGATGTCCTCCAGCTTGCTCTTGTCGAACATCTAGTTCCCCCTCAGTAGTCTATGCCTCGTCGGCTGATGAGGCCCTTCTGGTACGGGTGCTTGATCTCCCTCATCTCCGTCACCAGGTCGGCTCGCGCGATGATCTCGGGATGGGCGTATCGGCCGGTTAGAATGAGCTCGACGTGCTCTGGCTTCTCGTCGAGCAGAGAGAGCACGTCCTCTAGAGGGATCAGCTTCCACTCCAGGGCCACGTTGATCTCGTCCAGGATCACGAGGTCGTACTCACCGCCCATGATGATCTCGCGGCTGTGCTCCAGCCCCTCTTGAGCCATGCGGATGTCCACAGGGTCGGGGTGCCTCTTGTTCACGTAGTCTGGGCGACCGAACTGCCTGATGGTCACGTTCGCTGGCTTGTCCACCGTCTCCAGTTCGCCGTAGTAGGGCCAGCCTTTCATGAACTGTATGATGTAGACCTTCAAACCCTGACCGGCGGCACGCATGGCCTGGCCCAGGGCGGCGGTGGTCTTGCCCTTTCCGTGCCCCGTATAGACGTGGATGAGGCCCTTCTGGGAGCCTCCGTTTGCTAGCTCTGAGCGAATGTGACGTTCTTCAGCAGTTCTCGACATTCGGGTACGATCTGCTCTCCCTTTCTGACCTCTCTGCCGAGGCGATCGACGTAGAGGGGGTAGATGAAGAACTTGCCACAGGTGCCGTTGTGCTCCGGGGAGTATCGCATCCAGAACTCGCCGCGATAGCACAGCGGATGGTAGTCGTCTACCTCATAGTGGGCTGACGCGGGAACCACGCCGTAGACCTTGCTGCGCAGGCGATTTGCCTCTGGACTGCCACCCCGGCAGAAGGTCGACCACGTATCTGCTTCGCCCGAAATACACCACCAGGACAGCCCAGCGTGCTCTGCCTTCTCCCCCGTGAGCTCTCCTCTCAGCCTGACCAGATTGCCGTCTGGGAACCTACGCGGACAGCCAGAGCTGCGATACACGAGGCGCTGATCCGCTTCCAGGACGGCCAGCACCTCGTCGGGCACGAAATCACCCAAATCGTCGAAACCGAAGGCGCGATGGTTCTCGTCGTCGAACACCACGTATGCGCCCAGCCAGGCTTGATAGTAGGGGGAGTCTGGACAGACGAAGTCAGAGTACAAACGGCTGAGGTTGAAGCCCCCAAAGCGGGAGTAGGCGACTGCTTCCACGGGGCGATCCAGGACCTGGGACAGGGTCTTTCTCAGATTGGCCTGGAGACCGATCCGGATCCAGGACCCACCGTGATCCCCCAGGCTGATGATCAGCCCGCGACGTTTAGCGGGGTTTGGCAGGCGCGAGGCGAGCAGTCGCACCGCAACACTGACCAGCAGGCCCCGATAGAGCCAGGCGAGCAGCACGACAATGAAGAGAACGAGCGCCAAAGCGACGAGCAGGGGCTGTGTCAATGTTTGCTCCGGTCCCTTTGCACAAAATGATGCGGTGGCTGGTGATTATACCACACCTGGCGCGGAGGTCGAAAGCGGCAGGTTGCTGGGAGGAATCCACTATGTTACGATTGCCAAACGGTGGGGCGGTACTCCGGGGCAGGGGGATTGGAGACAAATGCGAGGGACGGGCTGGGCAAAGGCCGCGACAAGGCTGGCCGCGTGGATCCCTCCAGCGCGAGTGAGGGGGGCACTCGTCCTTGTTCTCCTTCTGGCCTTTGGGCTGCGACTCTACCACCTGGGGTACCAGAGTCTGTGGTACGACGAGGCGGTGAGTATCCATCTGGCGACGAAGGACCTCGCTGCGCTGACGCTCCATACCGCCAGAGACATCCATCCTCCTCTCTACTACTACCTGCTGCATTTCTGGGTCCTGGTTGCGGGGAGCAGCGAGTTCTCGGCGGCCTTCTTCTCCGCGTTCTTCGGTCTCCTTCTTGTCGCGCCTTCCTACCGGCTGGCCTGCAAAGCCTACGACAGCAGGGTGGGCTTGCTGACAGCCTGCCTCATCGCCGTTTCTCCCTTTAACCTATGGTACTCCCAGGAAGTGCGCATGTACACCCTGGGCGCCTTCCTGGGCCTGGTAACGCTGTATTGCCTGATGCGCCTCGCTGGTCTGCCCAGGCGTGCGGAAGGATCGGTAGCTGGAGAGCACCAGGGTGGAGGAAAGCGCCCGATGTGGCGCTTCTGGATCGGCTACGTCCTTGCTGGAGCAGCGGGACTCTACACTCTCTACTACTTCGTCTTCCTCTTGCTCTTCGAGAACCTCTTCGTCTTCGTTTGGTGGCTGGCGGACAGGCACTCACGTGCAACGGGGCCTATCCGGCTGACCTCCTGGGTGGCAGCCCAGGTTCTGATCCTGATACTCTACTTGCCCTGGCTGCCCACAGCGGTGCGCCAGGCCCTGAACGCTCCGGTGCCTCCCTGGCGGGGCTTCACTTCCCTGGGCGACGTGATCACGGAGTCCTGGGCGGCCCTCTGCCTGGGACAGTCGGTGGAGCCGGAGAGTCTCCTGATCTGGCCAGTCCTGTCCTTCATGTTTGCGATCTACCTCCTCGGCGTGGCTGGGTACGCGCGACGCAGCAGGGACTGGCCCACCCGGTTGCTGCTCTGCGGCTATACGTTCGTGCCCGTACTTGCCATCTACCTTCTGTCTCTGCGCACACCGTTGTTTCACGTCAGATACGTGTTCACCTACTCGCCCCCTTTCTACATACTGCTGGCACTGGGGATGAGTTGGCTGGCACGCAGGTGGCGGGTGGCCCTTCCAGTGGCTACAGGTATCATGGCCTTGGCCTGCGGCTATTCTATCTTTTTGTTCCATTCCTCGCCTCTCTATGCGGCTGATGATCACCGGGCGGCGGTGAGCTATCTGGAGGAGAGGGTCGCTCCCGGCGACGCGGTTCTGATCGATGCCGGGTACGCCTATCCACCGTTTCTGTACTACTTCGAGGGCGAGATCGCCTGGCGCGGTCGTCTGGTCGACTATCAGCCCGGCGGGGAGACAGAGCAGGGCGTGGTGCTGTTGCAGACCGGGACCATCGGAGGCGACGAGGGTCTGGGTTGGGGCGATCCTAACTCGGACTTCTACGCCACCAGCGAGGAGGAGACGGCCCAGGCGCTGGAGCGGGTCTTCGCCGAGCACCCGCGTGTGTGGGTCTATCGCATCTACGACACGGTGACCGATCCGGAGGGCTTCATCCGAGGCTGGCTGCACGAGCATGGATGCTTGATCGGGGAAGAGGAGTTCGCTGGCGAGAGCTACATGCGGGTGCAGTGTTATCAAACCGCACCCGAGCCAGAATACGATGCTGCTTTGGTGTCTCACTCCGTGGCCATGGACACAGGCCTGGGGATCGAGCTAGTGGGCTACGAGGGTCCGTCCATGGTCCGCTCAGGGGAAGAGCTGCCCTTGACCCTGCTCTGGCATACGGACCGTGGGTGGGATACGAGTCTCGACTTCCGTTTGAGTCTGGCCCCGGACGACGGTTTGCCCATTGCCGAGGTGGAGGCCAGAGTTTCGCCCGCGACGTCCGGGTGGAAGCCAGGAGCGGCAGTTGCCCAAGACGTGCTCTTGGAGGTTCTGCCGGGCACCGCACCCCTGGAGCGCAACCTCGTGCTGGAGTGGCAAGAGTCCTCGCCTCTTCGGGGCGTTGAGGCCGCAGGTGGCAGCGTGTTGATGGGTACGGTCACCGTATTGAGGCCACTTGTGCCGCTGCCCACTCCGCGGATGCCCTATGAGCCCTGGGCCAACTTTGGGAACGCACTGCAACTGACTGGGTATGAGTCGTCAGCACCGGATGTGGAACCGGGCGGAGAGCTGCGCGTCATACTCCTCTGGCGCGCCTGGGATACGCCATTGCCGGTCATCACTTCTCTGTTGGAGTTGAGAGACACAGAGGGGCGAGTGGTGGCCCAGGAGCAGCGAGGCCTCGGTGGAGCGTACGCGAGCACCCTCTGGGGGCGAGAGGAGCTTGTGCGTGAGGTCCGCGGTCTCAAGGTCCCGGAAGGCATCTCGTCGGGAACCTACACACTGGCCTTGATCTTGCAGGCCGTGAGAGCAGACGGGGAGCGGGAGATCCTGCCCTTCTGGTCAGAGGCCGGTGTGTGGGAGGACAGCTTTGCCTTGGGTACATCAGAAATCATCGACTCGCAACGGCCGTGAAGTGTCCATCTGCCCTACCGTGGCCCGCCCGTCCCGCAGTCGCGAGGGGCCTTGTTGAGAGGGGCGAGGAATGATAGAGTGTGGCAGAGGCACTGTGGAGCGGCTGCTACGGCACGAGTGTCAGCGCGGGGAATCATATGAACGCAATTGTATGCACAGAATACGGACCACCGGATGTTCTCCAGCTCAAAGAGATAGCCGAACCGACTTCAAAGGACAATGAAGCACTGGTAAGAGTCCATGCGACATCCATAAATGCGGCTGACCTGGAGACCCTGAGAGGTGATTTCATTGTCCGCATGGTGGCGCCTCTAAGGCCAAGGTACAAGATACTCGGAACTGACATAGCTGGGCGGGTTGAAGCGGTTGGCAGAAACGCAAAGCAGTTTCAGCCAGGTGATGAGATATGGGCTGATTTGTCCGAGTACGGTTGGGGAGCTTTTGCTGAGTATGTATGTGTTCCTGAAGACGCATTGAGGCTGAAACCGGTCGGCATGACGTTCGAGGAAGCAGCGGCCTATCCTCAAGCGGCAGTCCTCGCGTTGCAGTATCTTCGCGGCAAGAGACAGATTCAGCCAGGGCAACAGGTTCTGATCAATGGTGCGGGTGGTGGTGTGGGCACGTTTGCCGTGCAGATCGCCAAGTACTTTGGGGCTGAAGTGACTGGCGTGGACAGCACGGCGAAACTGGCCATACTGCGCTCGATTGGTGCAGACCATGTCATCGATTACACGAAAGAGGATTTCACCACGAGCGGGCAGCGTTATGACCTGATTCTTGATGTTGTGGCACATCGTTCGGTCTTCGCCTACAGGCGTGCTCTGAATGCCGATGGGATCTGTGTCTTTGTCGGAGGCTCCACGGCGGCAATCTTCCAAGCTTTGATCCTGGGACCATTGATCTCAAGGACCGGGAACAAAAAGATGGGTATCGTGATGTGGAAGCCAAACAACAAGGAGGATTTGGCTTTCTTGGCAGAGCTTTTCGAAGCCGGGAAAGTACTGCCGGTGATAGATAGACGCTATCCGTTGAGTGAGGTCCCTGAAGCTCTCCGGTATCTCAAAGAGGAACCCCACCTAGGCAAGATAGTCATAACTGTGGCACATGCCAACGAGACCTGACAAAGCGCTGCACCCCGCCAATGCGTCGCGCCGTCTTGGTGGAGACTCATGAGAGCGATTGTATGGACAGAATACGGGCCGCCAGATGTCCTTAAGCTCAAAGAGGTAGGGACGCCAACTCCCAAGGACAATGAAGTACTGACAAGGATCTATGCGACAACAGTAACGGCGGGCGACTGCGAACAGCGAGGTCTCACATCGCCCATCTGGTACGCGCTCCCCATGCGACTCTATGTGGGTCTCAAGAGGCCAAAGAGAGTAACCATACTAGGGATGGAGTTGGCCGGGGAGATTGAATCAGTAGGCAAAGATGTGAGGCTGTTCGAAAGAGGTGGCCAGGTCTTTGGAACTCCCGGTTTTCGTATGGGTGCTTATGCTGAGTATATATGTCTGCCTGAGAAGACCGAAGAAGGCGTGCTGGCAACAAAGTCGGTCAACATGACCTGTGAGGGAGCCGCCGCCGTTCCTGCCGGGGGACTTGAAGCAATGCACTTTCTCCGGAAAGCGAACATAGAGAGCGGGCAAGAGGTTCTGATCAACGGTGCGGGTGGAACGATAGGCACTTTTGCGGTACAGCTCGCCAAGTGCTTTGGGGCTGAAGTGACGGCCGTGGACAGCACGGGTAAACTGGACATGCTGCGCTCGATTGATGCAGACCAGGTCATTGATTACACTCAAGAAGACTTCACCAAGAGCGGTGAGACCTATGATTTCGTTCTTGACGTGGTGAGCAGGAGTTCGTTTTCAGGTAGTATAAGATCGTTGAGGCAAAACGGACACTACCTCATAGCTAACCCTGGGCCGTCACAGATGGTTCGAGGGCGATGGACTTCAATGACAAGCGGCAAGAAAGTGAGATTCGGGTCGGCATACCTAAAGACAGAGGATTTGATCTTCCTGAGAGAGCTCGTCGAGGCGGGGAAGATGAAATCGGTCATTGACAGGCGCTATCCGTTGGAGCAGATCGCGGAGGCTCACAGGTATGTCGAAACAGGGCATAAGAAGGGACACGTAGTCATAACTGTGGAGCATACAGGCAAATGACAATCCGTACCGTTGAGACCTCGCGATCTTCCACGCAAAGGGGACGGCCCAGATGAAAGCGGTCACCTATCACAACTACGGGTCACCTGATGATGTCCTGGAACTCCAGGGTATCGACAGGCCTAGAGCCAAAGACAGGAAGGTGTTGGCATGAGAAATCATCGCGTCGTCGTGACACGGCATGGCGGGCCGGACGTGTTACAGTTGGTGGAAGAGGATCTTCCCGAACCCCAGGCTGGCGAAGTTCGGGTGAAGGTCCTGGCCGCCGGAATCTCCGCCTACGATCTCATGTTCCGAGGCTCGGGTTCATTCCCCGGGAGTCCGCGCGTGCCGTTCACCCTGGGCGAGGACGTCGTCGGCGTGGTCGACAAGCTGGGTGAGGAGGTGTCGACGCTCGAGGAGGGGCAGACGGTTGCCGGCGCGACCTTCTGTCTTGGCGTCGGTGGCGGCTACACGGAGTTCATCTGCCTGCCCGCCAGCGAGTTGGTGCCCGTCCCCCCGGGTGTGGATCCTGCCGAAGCCGTCTGCTTGGTAGTGAACTACCTCACTGCCCACATGGCCATGCACCGAACCGCCAAGGTCCAGAGCGGCGAGCGTGTCCTCGTCCACGGTGCGGCGGGAGGCGTAGGAACCGCTCTGCTCGAGCTTGGCAAGCTGGCAGGGCTGGAGATGTACGGCACGGCGTCTAAGTACAATCACAAACTCGTGTCCGCGCTGGGAGCCACGCCCATTGACTACCGTACCGAGGACTTCGTCGAGCGTATCCGTGATCTTACCGGCGATGGGGTGGACGTCGTATTCGACCCCATCGGCGGCGCACGGCAACTCTGGCGTTCGTACCGGGTTCTGCGCAAAGGCGGGCGGTTGGTGTGGTTCGGTGTGGCTGCGACGAAGAACGAGGGGCTGCGGGTCATTCCGCTGACCGTGCTGATGCGGACCCTGCTGGCGCTCATTCCCGACGGCAAGCGGGCGCCTTTGACCGCGGATCTTGGCAAGGACAACGCCTGGTACCGCGAAACGCTGGCGAAATCCCTCGATTGGCTGGCAGAGGGCAAGATCAAGCCGGTCGTGGCGGGGCGTTTCCCGTTGGCGGAGGCCGCTCGTGCTCACGAGTTGCTCGAGCGCGGCGGATACGCGGGTAAGGTGGTTCTCGTGGCCAGCGCCTAGTCAGGGTTTCGGAATATGCGTGGGTAAGGCGGTCGCCCCAAGTGATCGCGCCTTGACACGCACTTGCCCTCACGCGTATTCTCATACCTAGCAGCGGACATGCCGACACGAGGTACGTTGTCAAGGCGCTGCACCCGATCACTATTCCGCCGCGCTTTATAGTGGTATGTGAGCCTGGTCGATTTACATTGGCATCACCATACGCAGAGTACAACGAGAGCCGGAGAAGGAGGGATAAAGATGAGGAAAGACCGTTTAGGCAAGATACTGATCGTGCTGAGCACACTGTTGCTGGCCTCACTGATGCTGACGGCGCCTGTGCTGGCAGCCGACATCAGGACCAAGGACGTGATCGTCATCGACGAGGACGTTGACGATGATCTGTATCTCTTCGCGGGTTCCATAACCGTCAACGGCACAGTCCACGGCGATCTGATCGCTACGGGCGGCGACATAGTCGTGAATGGCCTTGTCGACGGCGACCTCTGGGCTGCTGGAGGAAGCGTGCACATCAATGGCACGGTGACGGATGACGTACGTTTCGCCGGCAGCGACCTGATACTCGGTCCCGGTGGACAGATTGGCGACGACCTCTTTGCCGCTGGATTCGGGTTCGGCGCGGGATCAGGCAGCGTGATAGCCAGCGACGTATTCGTGGCCGGGTATCAGGCACTGTTTGGCGGGGAGATCGGTGGAAACGCCAAGGTCGCGGTCGCTGGGCTGGAGATCTCGGGCCACATCGCCGGCGACGTGGAGGCCCAGGTGGAGAAGCCAGATCCCGAGTTCGAGCAGTACAGCTTCTTCATGCGCATGTGGAGCCCATACATGCCCGAGCGTATCATCGCGCCAGGGCTGGCCGTGATGGAGGATGCTCAGATAGATGGCGACTTGACCTACACCAGCCCCGTGACGGCAGATATCCCGGACGAGGCCATGGGCGGTGTTGTCGTCTACCAGACCCCGGTGCCGGAGGAGGCGGAAGCCGCTGAGATCCAGGTGCCAGAGGTCCCCACTGGCGCGTTGACGATTGCGGCGATCGTGACCTGGTTCATCGGCTGGATCGTGGGCACGCTGCGCAACTTCTTGACCCTGTTGGCCGTCGGGGCGCTCCTTCTGTGGCTCGTACCGGCCTGGCTCAAGGAAGCGGCTCGGCACTGGAAGGAGAAACCAGCGCACAGCCTGGGCTGGGGCGTGGCGGTACTGGTGGCGTTCCTCGTCCTCGTGCCCCTGTTGTTCTTCGTGATGATCGTGCTCGACATCATCCTGGGCATCTTGACCCTGGGTGGGTTGGTCGGCATCATCACCGGCGTGGTCATGGTATTGGAGGCCATCTTGGTCGTAGGGTTCTGGATCATCTCCGTCTACGTCACCAAGGTCGTCTTCGGCTATCTCATAGGGTGGCTGATCTTGAAGCGTTTCGCTTCCACGTGGGTGGACAAGGCCATGGGCCTGATACCGCTACTGATCGGTCTGGTGATCTTCGTGCTGGTGAGGAGCATTCCTTTCCTCGGTGCGTTCGTCAGCCTGCTGGTCACCATCTTCGGCCTCGGTGCCATGTGGCTCCTGGCCTGGGTGCGCATCTACAAGCCCAAGAAGGCAGCTTCGACGTAGACTCACTGGCGCCCGTCTGGGGCCGCGGGTGAGCGCTTCGAACGGTCAGGGTGGAGACACGTGTCTCCACCCCTTCTTCTTGTCTCGGATGAGAGTGCTCGACAGCCACATAGGCCGTAGGGTCGATGGAGTGCCTGCCCCGAAGACGGAGTCGTGGCCTGTGCACGTCAGTTAGAGATGGAGAACCGGGCAATCGCGGGGATACCGCTAGCTGTCTCTGCACCGTTCCAGATAGACGAGGAGGACGGAGATGTCTGCAGGGTTGACGCCGCTGATGCGGGAGGCCTGGCCCACGGTGGCGGGCCGAATACGATCGAGCTTCTCCTGTGCTTCCTTGCGTATGCCCACGATGGTCTGATAATTGAAGGAGTCGGGGATACGTCGTTCCTCGAGGCGACTCACACGTCGGACCTGCTTACGCTGGGTCTCGATGTAACCTGCGTACTTGGCCTCGATGGTCACCTGGCGCGCGGCGTCGGGCGTCAGCCCCTCTGGGTTGGGGAAGAGGGTCTCGAGCATAGCGTAGGCTGTCTCAGGGCGGCGCAGGAATTGCAGGGCGTTGACGCCGTCGTGAAGAGGCTCAAGGCCCCAGCCACTGAGCTGCTGGTTGGTCTCTGGAGTGGGACGCAGCCAGGTGTCGCTCAGCCGGCTTAGCTCCTCTTCGATGGCCTTTCTCTTCTTCTGCACGGCCTGGAAGCGCTTGGCGTCCACTAAACCTATCTCGTAGCCCAGGGGCGACAGACGCAGATCGGCGTTGTCCTGCCGCAGCAGAAGACGGTATTCGGCGCGCGAGGTCATCATACGATAAGGCTCGTGGATATCCTTGGTGACCAGATCATCGATGAGCACGCCGATGTAGGCCTGGTCACGGCGCAAGACGATAGGGGGGCCGCCGCGAACCTTGCGTGCGGCGTTGATGCCGGCCACGATGCCCTGCGCGGCCGCTTCCTCGTAGCCAGACGTGCCGTTGATCTGGCCAGCGTGGAACAGGCCTTCTACCGCCTTGGTTTCCAGCGAAGAGGTGAGCTGGGAGGGAGGCACGTAGTCGTACTCCACGGCGTATCCGTAGCGGAGAACCTCCACGTTTCGTAGGGCCGGGACCGTCCGCAGCATGGCAAGCTGGACGTCCTCAGGCAGGCTGGTATAGGCTCCCTGGACGTATACCTGGTTCGTGTGCCAGCCTTCGGGTTCCAGGAACAACTGGTGGGAGTCCTTGTCGGGGAAGCTGGGCACCTTGATCTCGATACTGGGGCAGTAGCGGGGACCGCCTGCCCGGATGGTTCCGTCGTAGAGAGGTGCACGAAACAGGTTAGCCAGGATGATCTCGTGGGTCTTGCTGTTGGTGTGCACCAGGTAGCATGGTAACTGACGGCGCCAGCCATCCAAGGAAGGGCAGGGATAGATGGAATTCGGTTCCTCATGGATGATGACTGGTCTGGGGGCCTCGAAACCCTCGTCGGGGTAGGTGAAGCTGAAGAAGAGCGGCTCTTCGCTGCCCGTCTGGACCCGGGTCCTGGAGAAGTCCAGGGTGCGAGCATCCACGCGAGGCGGGGTGTCTGTCTTGAGCCGGTCCAGCTCGAGGCCAGCCTCTGCCATAGATGCGGAGAGGCCCAGGGCTGGCGGTTCTCCGTCACGGCCCCCTGGCCATGAGCGTGCACCCCTCGTGAGTCGAGCATTGAGGAAGGTCCCCGTGGTCAGGACAACGGCCTTGGCCCGAAAAGACTGCCCATCGCTCGTTTGTACACCGCAGACCCTATCGTCAACGACCAGCAGTCTCTCCACGGCTGCCTGCCGAAGATCGAGAAGTGGTGTGGCCTCCAGCGTGCTTCTCATGGTCGAGGAGTAGAGACGCCTATCCGCCTGGGCTCGCAGGGCGTGAACCGCCGGGCCTTTGCTTTGATTGAGGAGGCGGATCTGGATGAAGGTGCGGTCGATGTTACGAGCTTGCTCTCCCCCCAGGGCTCCGATCTCGCGGGTGAGGTGTCCTTTGGCTGGTCCTCCGACGCTGGGGTTGCAGGGCATCTCGGCGACGTGGTCGAGGCTGATGGTGAGGAGCAGCGTACGGCAGCCCATGCGTGCTGCCGCCAGAGCGGCTTCGCAGCCCGCATGGCCCGCTCCGACCACGATCACGTCGTACGTCTGCTCGGTAGCCATCTCCAGAGATCTCCGGCAACTAGTATACAGTAGCGCCACGGGCGCGGCAACGCCTGGATCGAGCTGTGGTGATCGACAGGGTCTCACCATCTTGGGTCCGGCCACGACGAGTGGAGCGGCGCAATCACTGCATCCGCTGGCAGCATTGATCAGACTGAAAGAGGCTTCAAAGGTATCAGTTGTTCCGTCCTGAACCCGATTGGCCAGACACCGTCGTAAGGGCGGGTCTCAGACCCGCCCCTGCATGCTACTTGCCCGACCCTCCCGGCGAGCGCTTGATCTCACGAAACAGTTGTGCTCTAATACGTGGTCATGGCTGCCTCTGATACGAGGGCGCTAGTGGTACGCTCGGAAGCAATGGCCAGCCAGTGGGGGTGGTGCGCATGAACGCTGCTGATAGAAGAGGACAGGAGCGGGTCACGGAGAGGGCCATCTACTCTGTGGATCCCCTGGCCAGGCTGCTTCTGGACAGACTTGGGATTGGACCATACGTCATGGCGTCGGTTGCTCTGGTCTGGGGCGTTGTCTTCCTGCTAGTCATACCCGCCACTTGCGGCTGCCTGCGGAGTCAAGATGGACACCTGGGCAGCCTGGAGGACTGGCACGCCCAGTTGCTCTTGCTGTTGGTGTTCCCCGCCGCCTGCGCCTTCTATGTCTGGCAGCCTCAGGCTATCGCCCGGGTGTACGAGGCCATGCACGTGCGCCAGAGGCTCGTCGACGGCATAGGAGGTTACCGCCACAGGGTGTGGCTGTGGCTGTCCATCGCACTGGGGATAGGCATCGTGCTCTTCGACAGCCCCAAGATGGTGGCCAACTACGGCTCCTGGTGGATGAACCAGAACTGGCTGGCCATCCTGGGGCGGGAGGCAAGTCTGGCCTTCGCCTTCTACGTGTTGAGCATGATGGCCTGGAGGCAGTTCGTAGCCACCCTGGAGTGGAGGCGGCTACTGCCTAGCCAGACCACGGAAACGGGCCTGAGGGCGGCTTCCACCTATGGCTTGAGCTGGGCTTTCTTCGTGGCCCTCCTGGGGCTGCGCTTGAGCATCGAGGCTATAGAGTTGCCCCGCCGTGCAGGCAGCATCACCCCTGACTACTACGCCAAGGTAGCCGCTTACGTGATAGCCTCGGTAGGCTTCTTCTGCGCCCCCATGTGGGGGGCACTGGGCAAGGACACTGAGTTCCCCGGCCACCAGCTCAGAATCTGGCTGGAGTTGGCGGGAATAGTGGCGTTGCCCCTGCTAGGATTCCTGGTCCTCAGGCTCGCCCTGGGCCCATAGCGCCGGGCTGCTCGATCAGACGGTCGACCCTGCTCTTCGGGTCTCTATCCCCTTCCAGGCTCCCACGACGGCGACGACGATGATGCAGGCCACGATAGTCTCAGGAATGCCGTTGGTCAGTCCGGCCACGAGTGCCGCTTCGGCTGGCAGATAGCCTCTGAGAACCAGCATCGTCAGGACCAGGATGGTGTTGGTCAGGGTCCCCACCGCTCCCGACAGGATCAGTGCCTGGAGCTCTCTGTTCTCGCGCAGCGCCAGAAAGACGAAGCCGGCCACCAGGGCCAGGAGCACGATGGCGAAGACCACCGCCAGCAATACGTTCACGGCGAGCACCCAGTAGACGAAGGCCCCGCACAAAACCAACAGGCACCCGGCCAGCGCCATTGCGGCGTACTTGCCCGTCTTCCTGAAACCGGCGTACGCGGCCCAGGCAGTGAGACCGATGAAGAGGCGTGGCAGAATGGCCACCAGGGGGTCCTGGAACATGACCACGCCCAGCAGACCGGCCTGGAACCAGCTAGAGAGCCCGAAGAGCAGCCCCAGCACCAGGCCCACAATAGGGCCCTCCAAGATGGCGCCGATGATGACCGGCACGTGCAGCGTAGTGGCGTGCTGGGCTGGAGTAGGTACCGGTATGTACCCTGGGCCAGCAGTGCCCAGATACCCCAGCAAGGCAATGATGGCACCCAGCACCCCAGCGATGACGATCTTGCGCACCACGGTGCGCGTCCCTCTGTTCTCCATGAATCTCTCCTTCCTCGAAAACGTCATGGTCTTCAACGTACGATCAGGGAGGCCACGTCCTTGATATAGCCTCCGACCGCTGTGGCCACCAATCCGTCAATGGCCCTGAAGTTGTACAGGGCGACCGCCGCGCAGAAGATGGTCACCAGGGCCAGGGCCAGATAGTCGCTCGGCACGGGTCTCAATTGAATGAAGCTCGTCCGTCCTCTACCGCCCGTGTAGCCCCGGGCCTCCATAGCCAGGGTCAGGTCCTCGGCCCGGCGCAAGGCACTGAGGAAGAGGGGCACCATGAGGGGGAGCATGTTCCGGGTCCGCTGAATGAAACGCAGCCTCCCCTGCTCTCCGAAGTCGGCTCCGCGCGATGCCTGGGCCTTCATGATCCTCTCCAGTTCTCCCGCCAGCGTAGGAGCGAAGCGGAGCGCGATGGCAAAGACCAGCGACAACTCGTGAGCTGGAAAACTGAACCGCTCCAGGGGATGGAGAAGCCGCTCCAGGCCATGGGTGAGCTGCGTAGTAGTGCTGGTGAGCGTGAAGAGGCTGATCAGGATCATAAACTCCAGGAGGCGCAAGGCCATGAGACCGATCTGCCTGAGGCTACACGTGGTGACGGTGACGAAGCCGCCCCGCCAGATGACGGAGCAAACCTCAGACCCATACTGATCCCGGTAGAAAAGGAGTTGCAGCACGGCGAAGAAAGTGATCCAGGGCAGTGCCGGCCGTAGCCCTTGCAGGGCGTAGCGCAGGGGGGTGTGAGCCAGGTAGACTATGCCCAGCAGAGCCAGCAGCAGCAGCACGCTGGCCGTGTATGAGTTGGCGAAGGCTACCGTGGCCACGAGGAGGGTGAACATCACGATCTTCGCTCTGGGGTCGAGACCGTGCACAAAGGAGCCGACGGGCAGATACTGGCCGATGGTGATGTGGCGGAAGGCGCTGAACTCGCTCATCGTGTCACTCTACCTGGGTCTCTGCAAAGCCGAAGCAGCGGCATATCTCCTCCTCTGCCTCGCGCACCGACAGGAGATCGACGGGCACATCCAGGCCCTGGTTCCGGAGTCCACACATCACCTGGGTGATCTGGGGTGCCTCCAGGCCGTGGGAGCGCAGGAGCTCCGCCTCTGGAAAGACCTCGCGGGGAGTACCTTCCAGGACGGTTCGTCCGTCGACGATGACGTAGATCCTGTCCGAGACGCGCACGACGCTCTCCATGTCGTGAGACACGAGTACGATGGTCGTCCCGTGGTTGTTCCGTAGCTCCAGGATCCTGCAAAGAAGGTCGTTGGAAGTAACAGGATCGAGCCCGCAGGTTGGCTCATCGAGAACCAGGATGCTGGGCTCCAGGGCCAGGACCCCGGCCATGGCCACTTTGCGCATCTCACCACCGCTCAGTGTGAAGGTGAGGCGATCCTTGAAGCCCTCGAAATCCAGGCCGACGGTGTGCATAGCCTTCTGGACGCGGCGGCGGACCTCCTGCCGGTCCAGCCCGAAATTGCGGGGACCAAAGGCGATGTCGTCGCCGACGTACTGCTCGAACAACTGCTGCTCCGGACTCTGGAAGATCATGCCCACGTGGCGACGCAGCCACTTGACGTCCAGATCCGCGTCACCGAGGTCCTGCCCGAGCACGATGACCCTGCCCGCCTGCGGCCTGATCAGCGCGTTGAAATGTTGGATGAGCGTGGATTTGCCGGAGCCGGTGGGACCGATGATGGAGACGATCTCGCCTTCAGCCACCTCCATGTCCACGCCTTGCAGGGAGACGGCCTCGAAAGGAGTCCCTGCGAGGTAGGTGTGGTGCAGGTCTTCCACCCGCAGTGTGGGTTTCATGTCCGCAGCTCCGCAGGTCTGGGTAAGCCACAGAGTTCATCGACGAGCTCTTGCACCGTAAGCAACGGGTTGGGGAGAGCCGGTTGTCGCTGGTGCAGTCGCTGGGCCAATTGGGTGACCGGGGGGACGTCGAGTCCCAGTTCTAGTAGCCTGGTAGGTTGGCCGAAAACCTCCCGGGGCGGGCCGTCCATGGCGATGCTTCCCTCGTCCATGACCACGACCCGGGTGCCTTCCACGGCCTCGCACATGAAGTGGGTAATGGCCACGATGGTCACGCCCTGGCGAGAGAGCCGTCGTACGGTGTCCAAGACGTCTCGCCGGCCCTGAGGATCGAGCATGGCCGTAGCCTCATCGAGGACCAGACAACTGGGTCGCATGGCCATGACACCAGCGATGCCTACCCGCTGCTTCTGGCCCGCTGAGAGCATGTGGGGAGGTCTGTGCCGGTGGGCGATCATGTCTACGCCATCCAGGGCCTCGTTCACTCGCTCCTCGATCTCCCCGCGTGGTACGCCCATGTTCTCCGGACCGAACGCCACGTCTTCCTCCACCACCGTGGCCACGAGCTGGTTGTCTGGTACCTGGAAGACCATGCCCACCGTGTGTCGCAGCGTCGCCAGGTGCTGGGGGTCCTTGGTGTTCTTTCCTTCGATCCAGACATCGCCCTGGGTGGGGAGGAGCAGAGCGTTGAGGTGCTTGGCGAGGGTGGACTTGCCGGAGCCGTTCCTGCCGATGATGACCACGTACTCGCCCTTATCTATGTGTAAGCAAACGTCTCGTAGGGCGGGCACAGGGCGTGGCCGGTCCAGGTCATACGTGTAGTGAAGGTGTTCGATTGTGATCATGAATGCCCCTTGTGCCCAGGGCCTGGGCGGTCACAAAAAAAGCCTCTCGGGGCCACCCAGAGAGGCAGAGCTGTACAACAGGACGAAGCACTGACAAGCTTCTAGGCTCAGGTGCCGTCTCGGTCCCCAGGATCCAAGCGACTGCGAGCATGGATGTTAGTGCACAAGACTCGAGGCCGCCTCAGCGGTCCCCGGCAAACCCATTGTAACAGATTCCTAGCCGGGAGTCAAGCGGAGCTACGGGTGTAGTAGCCAGGCTGGCGCTGTCAAGAGGAGCTAGCGATCCCTGTGACTGGGAATTGCGGAACCGGAGGGCTCACGGACACTGGCCCACCACTTGTCAGTCACCCACTCGCTCGATCCTCAGGATCACGTTGCCCGCCGGGTCGGGACACAGAATCCAGTTAGTGCGGTTCAGCCAGTCGTCGTCCGGTAGAGGTCGCTGCTTCGCCGCCAGGAATGGGAAGGCGGCTTGCAGTGCATAGAGGCAGAAGTGGCGACCTGCGGGTATGTAGAGGCGGCCGCTGCGGAGAAGACAGTAGTCCCCTGGTTTCATGCCCGAGGTACAGGTTCCTCCGACCTCGTGCACCTCGACGCGCAGGTTCCACAGATCGCCCTCCATGCTCTCCACGCGCTCAGGTGCTGGTGTCTCAGCGGGAGGAGCGAGTGTCTGCCGTGGATCGCGCAAGCGCTCTATCTCGAAGACCACGCGTCCATCCGGATCGGGACACTGGGCGTGATGGACACGCCACATCCAGTCTTCAGACTCTGACTCAAGGATCTCTCGTTCTTTGGGCGTGATCATAGGCAGGAGGCTGTGCAGGGCCCAGGCACATACGAAGCTTCCTGCCGGGATGCGGATGTCTCCGTTCTTGACTGTGAAGTGCTGGCCCGGCGCCATCGGCGGGTCTGCGGTACACTGGCCGAGAACCTTGGCGACTGAGACTTTCAACTCATACATTGGGCGCTCCTGTGTTCTGGTCACCGGTAGCGAGACCGAGCTCCTCCAGCTTCCCTGGTGTGGGCAGCCCGGTCCGTGGATCCCAGCCCCGCTCTCGATAATACTCGTCGAGCATAATCTCCAGCTCCAGGACAGAGCCTGTGCTGGGCCCACTTCCCTCCGGCAGTGGCTGCTTCAGGAAGCGCTGTGGCAGCGTGTCATCCTCGCGGCTGATGCCTTCACGGGCGATGAATTGCCGCTCAAGGTTCACGATACGTTCCCCGACACGCTGCACCTCCTCCCCGGAGATGTCCCATCCGGTGGCGGCCTGGAGCAGTTCCGCCGTGTCGTCCCAGGACAGCACTTCCATGTTGTTATAGGTGTTCTTACATACGCCAGTGGCATCAGCGATGGCGGCCATCTCTTCGAAGTGCTTGACCAGGCGGCCTTTGCCGCGAGTCTCCAGGCGGAATGCGGTCTCGGGCACGCCGAAGCGGCGAACGCCTTCTTCGGGGTCGTTGGAGAGCTCGAACCAGGGCTCTGAGCGCAGGTGGTCGGCGCCACGGCTGGCCACGGCGTTGCCCAAGCCGTAGGCCTTGATGGCTCGCGGATCGGCCTGGAAGACCTCCAGGCCCTTGCCATGCATGGCGATGGTCTCCGAGCCTCTGCCCAGGCGCTGAGCGGCCTTTCTCACGCCGTCGGCGAGGAGGTCACCGAAGCCTTCCCTGTGGGCCACCTTGTGGATCAGGGTCAGAATGGTCTCTGCATTGCCCCACTCCAGGCACAGTCCATCGGCCTCCTCGGACGAGAGAATACCCCGCTGATAACACTCCATAGCCCAGGAGATGACCTCGGTGAGGCTGATGGCGTCCATCCCGTAGCGGTTGGCAAGATCTACACACTTCAGGGCTAGGGGTAGGTCGCTGTTGCCAACGCGAGCGGTGAACCCAGCCAGAGGCTCGTACTCCGGTCCTTCCAGGCGAAGGTCGGGAAAGCGGGGATCATCCACTACCAGGAAGCGGCTGCAAGGGATGGTGCACGCGAAGCAGGCCTTGCTCTTCACCTTGTACAGTCGCTCGATAGCTTCCCCGCTGACTGCTTCCGCGTGCTCGAAGCGGCCTTTCTGGAAGTGGCGAGTGGGCAATGCTCCGATCTCGTTGAGTCCCTGGAGCAGCTTGGTGGTGCCCAGGCGGACACGTACTTCGTACTCCGGGTGTCCGTAGATGGCGTCGTCGAGGGACTCGATGATCTCCCTGAAGCGGGCCATATCGGCGACGGGCACGAGCCTGGTGCCGCGTACGGCCACCGCTTGGAGATTCTTGGCCGCCATCACTGTGCCCATGCCTGTGCGTCCCGCGGCCCGGTTGAGGTTGGCGAAGATCCCGGAGAAGCGCACGCCGTTCTCGGCTGCCTGCCCAATGCAGGCGACCTGAACGTCAGGGTCGCCCAGCTCCTGCTGGATGGCCAGGGTGGTGTCCCACACGTCGCGACCCCACAGGCCCCGCGCGTCCCGAAGCTCAATGGCACCGTCCCTTATCCACAGGTACACGGGAGACTCGGCCCTCCCTTCGACGATCAGTTGATCGTATCCGGCGAACTTGAGCTCCGGGCCGAAGAAGCCGCCGGCGTTGGAGTCACCCAGGATGCCCGTTTGCGGGGACATGGCCGAGACGTTGAAGCGCGCTCCCCCCGGAAAGAGCGTGCCCACGAGGGGGCCGACGCCAAAGACGAGGATGTTGTCCGGGGAAAGCCCATCTGTGTGGGGCCGAAGCTCGTCCCAGAGACGTTTCACGTTGAGTCCTCGGGCGCCGAGGAAAGACCTGGCCAGGTGCTCCTCGGTCGGGTGGCGGTGGAAGGTGCCATCGGTCAGACAAACTCGCAGCACGGAGCCGCCGTAGCTGTTCACCGAGTCTCTCCTGGGAAGGGGAAAGGTACCATCGTGCCTCCTGGCGATCAGGAAAGTTTTTCTCGTTCGTGGCGTCCCGGTACGACCAGTTCCATGGCCGGGTGCCTCCCACAATCCTGCGCCTGGCCACCGTAGGTGATAGCCCCGGTGGGGCAGCGCCTCACGCATTGAGGCTCACCGTGGCACAGGTCGCAGATGAGAGGCAGATGGGTCTCTGGGTGGACGAGCACCATGTCGAAGGGGCAGGCCTCGACGCACGCCGAGCAGGCTATGCAGT
>Ga0315553_10000877_pt1 | contig 26014 bp, 23 predicted proteins | sample SalMarSW160140MG_FD_203099 | JGI IMG/M metagenome (GOLD analysis project Ga0315553, IMG submission 203099) | Salt marsh sediment microbial communities from the Plum Island Ecosystem LTER, Massachusetts, United States - Salt Marsh Sediment SW1601-40 ... | reverse complement strand
TTGTCCTTTAACATCTTTAGCTAATTGTGCGATGCTCTTGCCCAGCTTGGGATGAACCAAGTCCGGGGCGATTTCCGCTAACGGTATAAGTACGAAAGCCCGGTCGTGCAGGCGGGGGTGTGGGATAGTTAGGTTCCGGGTTTCCATAATCTTGGTGTCATAGAAAAGGATATCTATATCTATAATGCGGGGTGCATTGGGAAAACTGAGAACTCTGCCCATGCCGGTTTCGACATCTTTAGCGAGATGGAAAAGCTCCTCAGGAGGCAAATCGGTGATAATTTGGCAGACCAGATTGAGGAACAATGGCTGCTCCTTGTAGCCTACTGGCTCGGTTTCATAGACGGATGAGACCTCCTCAAGATTTACTTTTAGAGAAAGCAATGTTAAAGACTGGCGGAGGTTTTCTTCACGTTCCCCCAGGTTTGAACCCAGACCAAGATAGACAATGGCCAATTCGCTTACACGCCTCTCACAATGGCATCGCTCATCTTGCACACGCGTGCTATCTCCTTGACATCGTGTACCCGAACGATATCAGCGCCCTTGGCGATGCCGATGGCTATGGTGGCCGCCGTTCCTTCCAGCCGCTGGTCGTCGGGTGGAATGAATGTCACCTTATTCGACCTTTGTTCAGGACTTAAATCGAGCACCCAGCCTATAAAGGACTTGCGTGAGCTACCCAAAAGGATAGGCCTGCCCAGCGCCTTAAGTTCCTCCAGGCGTTGCAAAATCTCCAGATTTTGCTCCTGTGTCTTACCGAAACCTATGCCCGGGTCAATAATGATATTCTCCCGGGGCACTCCTGCCTCTAGCGATTGCTCGATGGCTCTTTCCAAATCGGAAATAACCGCAGACATGATGTCGTGGCACGAAGAGCCGCGCTGGTTGCTCATTAAAGCAATTGGCACACCTTTTTGGGCTGCTAACTCGGCCAGCCTGGGCTCCTTCTTCAGTCCCCAGATGTCGTTTATCATGTCGGCTCCGGCATCTAAAGCCTGGCGGGCTACCTCTAGTTTATAGGTATCCACACTCAAAGGCACCGATATAGTGCGGGCCAGCTTTTCTACAACAGGGAGAACCCGCTGTAATTCTTCGTCGGTTGAAATTGGAACTGAGGCAGGACGGGTGGATTCACCGCCAATATCGATTATATCTGCTCCTTCAGCGGCTAATCGTTTTGCCCTGACTATGGCTTCTTCAACATCTGCCAGTCCATCGCCGGAGAAAGAATCCGGGGAAACATTTATCACGCCCATGACATAAGTTCGCTTGCCCCAGTCAAAGACGCTCCTGCCGCATCGGGTGGAACCCAGCTTGCTTGGTTCGTAATCAGGCATGTTATTGATTATAGCAGAGAAGGCGATTAAAATAGTAAGGCAACAAGCAGTAAAAACATGATAGCAATAATCGCGTAATCTTAAATGGGCAAGACATTAGCTGAGAAGATTCTAAGCCTTAAATCGCATAGCGAGGCTGAAGCCGGGGACGTCGTGATTGCCGACGTGGATTTGGCTTTCGTCCAGGATACTACTGGACCTCTGACCATAAGACAGTTTAAGGAAAGCGGTTTTGGAGTTCTGTCCAAGCCGCAACAAACAATAATATTCCTGGACCATGCTGCTCCCAGTCCTGCTCGGCAGCTTTCTAATGACCATATCCTTCTGCGCCGCTTCGCTGAGGAAACAGGCAGTCGCATCTACGATGTAGGCGAAGGTATATGCCACCAGTTGGTAGCGGAGCAATTTGCTAGCCCGGGAGACGTTATCCTCGGCTCAGACTCTCATACCGTTACTGCTGGTGCTTTAGGAGCTTTTGCCACTGGCATGGGTTCCAGCGATGTTGCCGTAGCCTTAGCTCTGGGTAAAACCTGGTTTCGGGTGCCGGAAAGCTTTCTCATTGAACTCAATGGCGTCTTCCCTCGGGGAGTTTATGCCAAGGACTTAATTCTGTATCTTATTGGCCAGATTGGCGCTGATGGTGCTAATTACAAAGCTTTGGAATTTGGTGGCAAGGCCTTGGCTAAGATGACTATGTCGCAGCGTCTCACTATCGCCAATATGGCTGTGGAAGCCGGGGCCAAGGTCGGCCTGTTTCCCGCCGATAAAATCACCCGGGATTTCCTCACGGAATATGGCCGGGGCGACAATTACAAGCCGCTATATCCAGATGCTGAGGCAAATTATGAACGGGTCATACCAGTGAATCTCGACCGGCTTGAGCCAATGCTCTCGCTTCCCCACGCTGTGGATAACGTCCGTCCAGTGACTCGAGTAAAAAGGGTCAAAATCCAACAGGCATTTATTGGCACTTGTACTAACGGACGTCTGGAGGATTTAGCTGTGGCTGCTGAGATTCTTAAAGGCAAGAAGAGGCATCCCGGTACTAGATTGCTCATAGCCCCAGCTTCGAGACAGGTGCTTATTCGAGCTATAGAAAAAGGCTATATTCAGAGCTTACTGGAAGCTGGAGCAATTATGCTACCGCCGGGTTGTACCGCTTGCCTCGGTCTTCACCAGGGAGTGTTGGGAGATGGCGAGGTTTGCGTTTCCACCGCCAATCGTAATTTTAAGGGAAGGATGGGCAACCCCGAGGCTATGATATACCTGGCTAGCCCGGCAACTGCCGCCGCTTCAGCCATAAGGGGCGAGATTACTGACCCCAGGGACATTATGTAATGACTGATTTAGTGCTAAAGGGTAAAGCCATTAAACTGTGGGATAGTATCTCCACTGATGATATTATTCCCGGCAGGTTTGCCCATCTAAGGAGCAACTTGCCTGAACTCGCCAAGCATGTCTTGGAGGATGCTGTGCCTGGATTTGCCTCGAGGGTAAAGTCGGGTGATTTTCTCGTTGCGGGCAAAAACTTCGGTCTGGGTTCCAGTCGGGAACATGCCCCGGTAGTAATCAAAATGTCGGGGGTAGGCGCTATTTTAGCCAAATCGGCAGCACGCATCTTTTTCCGGAACGCCATAAACCAGGGATTGCCTGTCCTGCTTTGCGACACCGATAAAATCGGCGATGGCGATGAGCTGGAGATAAATTTGACGGGTGGTACGATTGCTAATTTGACTTCTGGTATTACATTAAGCTGTGGCAAGATGCCGCCGATAATGTCTGCCATCCTTGAGGAGGGTGGGCTTATCCATTATATACAAAAGCATAGGGACTTCAAGCTATAAGTCATAACCATCCTGATTGTCATTCTGAGCGTGGGGAGGAATCTCTTTTTAGAGTTGTGTTACGATATAAGAGATGCAGCATAGAGTAACTTTTATTCCTGGCGATGGCATAGGGCCTGAAGTGGCTGAGGCGGCACGGCGGGTGCTGGAAGCTACGGGGGTCGAGTTCCAGTGGGACACTGTTATCATAGGTAGTCAGGCTCAAGATAAGTTCGGCACACCTCTTCCTGAAAGTGCTCTCCAGTCCATAAGGAAAAACAAAGTTGCCCTTAAAGGACCGGTGACCACACCCATAGGCACTGGCTTCAGGAGCGTCAATGTCGCCTTGAGGCAGACGTTAGACCTTTATGCTTGTCTTCGTCCTTATAAAGTGTACCCCGGTATAAACACGCCGTTCAAAGACGTGGATATAGTAGTGGTCAGGGAGAATACCGAAGACCTCTACGCTGGTATCGAATTTGCCAGGGGTGATTCAGGAACCAAGAAATTGCTGGATTTAGTGCTCGATACCACGGGAAGAGAAATAAGGAAAGATTCTGCTGTAAGCCTGAAGGTTATATCTCAAACGGCGAGCCGGCGAATTGTCAAATTTGCCTTTGAATATGCCAGACAGAACGGCAGAAAAAAGATTACTGCGGTTCACAAGGCTAACATACTCAAATTCTCCGACGGACTTTTCCTGGATACTGCTCGTGAAATAGCCAAAGGATATAGCGATATAGAATTTGGCGATATGCTTGTGGACGCAATCTGCATGGAGCTGGTCAGGAAGCCCCACATATTTGACGTCCTCGTGCTGCCCAATTTGTACGGCGACATAATTTCGGATCTCTGTGCCGGGCTGGTCGGCAGCATGGGCGTAGCTCCTGGAGCCAACATCGGGGATGAGGTAGCTATCTTTGAACCTACCCACGGAAGCGCCCCCAAATACGCCGGGCAAAATAAGGCCAATCCCATGGCTACGATGCTCTCCGGTGTGATGATGCTGCGTTATCTCGGAGAGAAGGATAGCGCCGATAAGCTGGAAAGCGTTATAGCTGAGGTCATAGCCGAGGGCAAGAATGTCACCTATGATTTGAAGCTCGACCCCGCCACTGCCGTAGGCACCAGCCAGGTCGCCGACGCTGTGATAGAGAAACTAAAGCGTTAATCTGAACCAGGCGGTTATTGTGAAATTTTGTGTGGCAGGGGCATGATGGGAAGCACTATCATAGCAATGGGCAAATCGCATTAGGGAAACTCAGAGTTCGCATATGCCGCTGTTATATGAAATGTTGTTAAATTTTATTTAGCAAGGAGTAATTATGTTTCAAAAACTTTGGAAAGATTTATTTGATTCTTCTGAAGCGGAGGGTTTATCCATAGCGTCCAAAGAAGATGTTGAACAGATTATAGATATGCTTATAGCGGACAAAATTGACCCACAGATTTTTATTTCAAATCTTGAAGCTTTACTACGAGGAGGCATGTCATCTTTTAACGATTTTTTTAGAGTTGGAGAAAAGAAAAAATATAAACCAACAGAATCCGTATCGCGTTTTACAGACATAATTGATAGACCAGGGGCTCCATTATGGTTCCTTGCTGGCTATCCTGATGTTATGCTTTGGCTTAATGAACAGCGAGAAAAATATTTGAAATCTCATAATCGCGATTACGATGGTTGGGAAATAGAGACGACAAAATTACTTGGCATAGACATTGAAGACAATAATGTAGACGAAAATCAAATTATGAACAGTGAAGGAGAACTCCGCCCAAAGTACCATAAAAATTTAGTAAAACACTATAAAGATGCAATGGACAAAAAACTTGAGGTGTCAGTAAATGAGAATTCCGAGAATGATATCTATTTAGGTGCTGAATTTCTTAACATGATAGGAGCAGAAAGCAACTTTACACTCATTGCAGAAAATACAGCTAAATATTATCTGGAATTGACCAAAAATTACAGAAATAGATTTAAAGATGAAGCCTCTTTGTTAGCTACAGCTGGAATATTAGACGCACTAGTTTATGTTTTTATGGATCAAACAATTAATCCACAAGAAATAATTGATATAGCTCAGAAATCAGTTTTATCCAATTCATCCGAGGAAGAAGCTTTAATTGATTTTATTATCAAACTTGAAGTAAAGTTATTTAAGATCGACAGTCCAGATATGGATATTTCTGAGATAGAAAATACTTGTATTGGACAAAAAGAAGCTATAGTAAAGGCTATTCAAAAAACAAAAGAAGAGTATACTAGCGAGCCACGCTTTGCCTTAGATGTTGCAAACTTTATGAATTCCCCTAAGTTTAAATCATACAGAAAAATGTTAGGGATAAAGGGCAAATTTTTATTTTCTTAATTGAAGAATTTAACAACACATCATATAACACAGCATAAAAGGTTCGTGCCTAATGGCACTCACCCAAACCCAGCACTAGTTTTGCACTGAGAAAGGGTGGGGTGGTAAATTAGTGCTGGGCTTCTTTCATGCTGGGAACGCTATCAGAAATTTTGGGGATAGATTCATTGGGAAATTCATCGTAACCTTTGGGTTAAACGAAGGCGGAATCCCAGGTGAGCATTGGGCTTTCTAACCAGCCGGTAAGACCTCATTCAATTTTTTGACTTACCTGGGCATTACAAGCTACCATATCAGCATGAACACAAGCAGGGCGCCCGAGCTAGCCCTTTTCCCTTTAGACGCTGAGGTGAATAATCAAGGGCATCTCGTTATCGGCGGCTGCGATGTCGTTGACCTGGTTAAGGAATTCGGCACGCCGCTCTATCTTTTCGATGAGTCCACCCTCCGCCATAGGTGCCGTGAATTTAAAGATGAGTTCTGTAAATATAATCCTGATACCCTGGTCATTTATGCCTCTAAAGCCTTCCTGAACCGAGCTTTAGCTCTCATATTTAAGGAAGAGGGACTGGGACTCGACATCGTCTCCGGGGGAGAACTTAGCATCGCCCATTCCGTGGATTTTCCTCTGGAGAAGGTCTATTTTCACGGCAACAACAAGACGCCGGAAGAATTAAATCTGGCCCTGGATTGGGGAGTTGGCAGAATTGTGGTGGACAACTTTTATGAACTTGAGATGCTTAACAGGCTGGCTGGAGAGAGAGGGATTAGCCAGAATATCTTGCTTCGCCTCACTCCCGATGTCGACCCCCACACTCACCAATATACTACTACCGGGACGATAGAGAGCAAATTTGGCTTTCCACTGGCTACCGGGCAGGCTGAGGAGGCGGTAAACCAGGCTTTGTCAGCCTCCAACCTTAACCTTTTGGGCTTTCATTTCCATCTCGGCTCCCCGGTGTCTGAAGTTCAGCCTTATGAGCTTGCCATAGAGATTATTCTTCGCTTTGCCCGGGAAATGGGCAAGAAATTTGACCTTAACCTCAGCGAATTCGATATCGGTGGCGGCTTTGCCGTTCCATACACTCTGGACTCCGAAGTACCCACAATAAGCGAATATGCCAGGGCTCTAACTGACAAGCTGAATAGTCTTATTTCAGGACTGGGATTAAGTCGCCCTCGGCTCATTATCGAGCCAGGAAGAGCAATTGTCGGCCAGGCGGGAGTGGCATTATATAAGGTCGGGGCGATAAAGGAGATACCTGGCATAAAGAAATATGTCTGTGTCGATGGCGGCATAAGCGACAATATCCGCCCGGCTCTTTATGGAGCTAAATATGAGGCTTTGGTGGCTAACAAAGTTCTGGAGGCGGCGAGAGAGGTGGTTACCATTGCTGGCAAACTCTGTCAATCTGGTGATATTTTAGTAAGGGATATCAATTTGGCTTCAGTGCATCCCGGTGACATCATAGCTATTCCGGTTTGCGGCGCTTATTCCATACCCATGTCGAGCAATTATAATGCCATGCCCAGGCCGGCTATAGCTATGGTAAAGGAAGGTCGAGCGCGTCTTATTCGCCGCCGGGAAACTTATCAGGATTTGATGAACCTGGACCTGATTTAACATGTGGCAAGTTATAGGACAGGATAAAATTTTAGCTTTGCTGGATTACAGCCTTAAAACCGATACTATAGCCCACGCCTATCTTCTGGTAGGGCCGCGGCATGTGGGCAAAGGGACTTTGGCCTTTAATCTGGCTCAAGCCCTGAATTGCGATGGCCCCGAACTGCCTTGCGGTCAATGCCGTTCCTGCCAGCGAATCCTGGAGGGCAAGCATGCTGATGTCACCCCTATTGGCCTGGATTCCAGAACGGAGATTGGCATTGATGATATTCGAGGGTTGCAACGCTTAGCCAACCTGCCACCGTATGAAGGTAAGTGCAAGGTGTTTATCATTGATGACGCTGAATATCTATCTACTGAGGCGGCTAATTCTTTGCTCAAGATATTAGAAGAGCCACCGCAAAGGGTAGTCTGGCTTTTATTAGCTGCCGAGGAGGAGCGCCTCTTGCCGACAATTATTTCACGTTGTCAGCGGCTGGAATTGAAGCCTGTGCCGTCGGAGCGAGTACAGGAGGTACTCGTCAACTCATATAACGTTGATGCCGATAAGGCGAAGCTTTTGACTCAATTGTGTCATGGTCGCCTTGGCTGGGCATTGTCGATTTTGGCAAATGACGCTATATTAGAGCAGCGGTCCCAAAGGATAGATAAGCTAATCTCCTTGTTGACTGCCGGCTTAGAGCAAAGGTTTGCCTATGCCCAGGAGCTAGCAAGCCAATTTAGCCAGAACCGGAGAGCCGGGGCAGAAATAATAGAGATTTGGCTCGACTGGTGGCGTGATTTGATGCTCATTGAGGGTGGTTGCAAGGAGGGCATCGTCAATGTGGATTGTGAGATGGCTCTGGAAGAACAAGCCAAGGGATTAAGTCTGAGCGAGATTGAAGGGTTTCTTGCTAATCTTTGCTTGCTGCAGGAGGAAATCTCTAAGAATGTTAATCCCCGTTTAGCATTGGAGTGGTTGATGCTTAATTTACCCAGAAAAAAACTGAGTACAAAATCCTGAATTAGATTGTCATTACGGAGTTAGAATATAATATATTGCGATGGCTAACATAATTGGAGTTAGATTCCGTTCTAGAGGAAAATTAGTCTACTGTGATGCTGGTGAGCTATCCCTGCAGTTAAACGACTATGTAGTGGTGGATACTGGTCGTGGCCTGGATGTGGCTAAAGTCGTTACTCTGGAAGCCCCGTCTCAACCAGGCGAGCAATTAATGACGGTAGTGCGCCAGGCTGAGGAGGAGGATTTAGAGGAAGCTCGGCGGAACTTGGAAAAAGAAGCCTTAAGCAAGTGCAATGAAATGGCAGCCCAACTTGGGTTAAAGATGAAGCCACAAGCGGCTCGCTATGATTATAAGGGCGAGCACTTCACCATATTCTTCAGCGCTCAAAAGAGAGTGGACTTCCGGGACCTGGTTCGGAAATTGAGCTATGCTCTGGAAACACGAGTGGAGTTAAGGCAAGTTAGGGCAAGGGATGAGGCTAAGCTGTTGGGTAGTATAGGCAAGTGCGGCTATCCTTTATGTTGCCAGAATTTCCTCACCAGCTTTGCCTCAGTATCTATTAAAATGGCCAAGGAACAGAACTTGGCCCTGAATCCTATGAAAATATCGGGCGTCTGTGGAAGGCTCCTTTGTTGCCTGGCATATGAAAACAAAGAATATGCAGACCTGAAGAAGAAGATGCCTCAGCCGAAACAAGAAATAGTAACGCCCTGGGGTAAAGCCAGGGTAATCAGCACTAACATCTTAAAGGAAACGGTAACAGTTCAATTCTTGGATAATGAGGTGACTAAAGAGATAGCTCTGGACGAATTAATTCAACCGGAAGAAAAGTCGGAGTCTTCTCAGGAAGCTGGTCGAACTTAGCGCAAATTCACTGGGGTAAGTTAGTTCAGAGAGGGTAGATATTTTTGCCATTCACCATGGTTGTTGAGAAGGTGATAGGGAACATAGAAACCATCGTTGCGAGGAGAACGCGGCTGACGCAGCAATTCCATCCTTGCTTCCTCCGGCGTACGTCCGCCTTTGTGCCTGTTGCAAGGGATGCAGGCACTAACCACATTGTCCCAGACGTGCTGCCCACCCCGCCGCCGCGGGATAACATGGTCTAAAGTAAGCTCCTTGGTTTGCCGGCCGCAATACTGGCAGGTATATTCGTCACGATTAAATACCTCGAGTCTGCTCAATTTTTTCTGATGGCGAGGACGCTTAACCATATAGACGAGTCGAATTACCGAAGGTATCTGAAATATCTGGGTAACAGAGTGAATCTCACCTCTGCTATTTTCCACTACTTCAGCTTTGCCACGAAACACTAGTACTATAGCCCGCCGCGTGCGACATAAGTTAAGGGGCTCATAACTCTGATTAAGGACCAGGACCGGAGAATCTATCGTAGTTATGACCCGCTTATCGAGTTCGCCCTGCAAGTTCGGTTCGCTATTTTTCATGGGTAATTAGTTGGCTATTTTAGCAAGCCCTTCTGGCCAGTGCAACAGTTCGAATTAACCACGCCGGCACTTTCTAGTGTTAAGAGCTTGGAACTCGAGGTATAATCAAAAAGTGTGCAAATAATTGGCGTCAGCGGGTACCCTTTCTGCCCTCACTCCCAGACTTCGTCTTCGGCAAAGTCTTCCTCCAGCCCTAATTCGTCGGCCTCGTCCTCCATATAATTGAAGGGGCCTTCATGGCTGAAGGATTCTTTTCGGCCTAGGAATGGGCGAGAAAAGAGCCTCCTTATATCAGCGCCGCATTCGGGGCATCTTTTCAGTGGCTCATCATTTATCCCTTGCCTGACCTCGAACTTATTCTTACACAACTTGCAGTGAGCACCGTTTTTTGATTTATACTCATAAATTGGCATCGCACCCTCCTCTTTCGATAAATTCAAGATATGCTCTTAATCCTCTCCCATCGAGGGAGAGGAAATCTAGAGCACTTATTTCCCGCAGCAATGCTTGTATTTCTTGCCTGAGCCGCACGGACAGGGGTCATTGCGCCCTACTTTCTTGCCCACCGGAACCGCTTCCTTCTTCTTTTGTGGAGTTTCTTTGGCGATACCGACGTGGTAAATGCTATGGACAACGTCATGCTGAATGCCAGCTAAGAGGGCTTCAAAAGAGGCATGACCTTCCCTCTTATACACCATCAGTGGCTGTTCCTGGCCGACAGACCGCAGACCTATTCCCTGGCGCAGCTCGTCCATGGCAGTAAGGTGGTCCATCCATAGCCGGTCAATAACTCGCAACATTACCAGTCGCTCCACTATTCGCATGTTATCAGGGCCTAGTTCCTGCTCCCGCTGGTTGTAAAGCTCGATGGCATAATCAGTCAATTTTTCTGCGATTTGCTTGTCACTGAGTTCGGAAAGTCCATCGCTTCTGAACTGCGGAGGCAGGGGGAAGATGGTGGATATATCCTCAAGTAAGTCGGATAAATTAGATTGCTCCTCTTCCTGCTCATAGCTAACGCTGCTGAGACGCTTGGCTACCAGGCTTTGGATTTCATCCTGGACCATGGATATTATATTTGCCTTAAGGTCGGCGCCACTGAGGATTTTTCTCCTCTCGGCATAAATCACCTCGCGGTGCTTGTTGATGACGTCGTCATATTCCACAAGGTGTTTACGAACATTGAAATGATAGCCTTCGGTCTGGACCTGGGAATTGGTTAGAGCCCTGGTAGCGAAAGGATGCTCAATGGGGCTATTTTCATCCATGCCCGCCCACTGCATAATTCCCTTAACACGTTCACCGCCAAAGCGGCGAAGAATTTCATCTTCTAAGGAAGCATAAAAACGGGAACTGCCCGGGTCTCCCTGCCTTCCTGCTCTTCCCCGGAGCTGGTTATCGATGCGCCTGGCTTCGTGGTGTTCAGTGCCTACAATGTGAAGTCCGTCAAGCTCGACTACCTTATTATGCTCTTCCTGCCATTCTGCTTCATCACGCTCCTCAGGATTGCCACCAAGTATAATATCCACACCCCGCCCGGCCATGTTTGTGGCCACAGTTACCGCCTCGAGACGCCCGGCTTGAGCGATTATAGCTGCTTCCTTTTCATGATGCTTGGCATTTAACACTTGATGGGGTACGCCATTTCTCCTCAAGAGGTCAGATAGATACTCTGATTTCTCAATAGAGGTTGTGCCGATGAGAACAGGTCTTTTTTGGTCATGTAATTGCTTGATTTCTCTGGCTACAGCGGCAAATTTGGCTTTCTCGTCTTTGTAAATCTGGTCAGGGTGCTCAATGCGAATCAAGGGCTTGTTTGTGGGTATGGTTACCACTTCCAGCTTATAAATCTTGTGGAACTCCTCGGCTTCAGTGACAGCTGTGCCGGTCATGCCCGCCAGTTTTTGATACATACGGAAATAGTTCTGGAAAGTGATGGTAGCTAAAGTAACTGATTCTCGCTGAATCTTTACCCTCTCCTTGGCCTCGATGGCTTGATGCAATCCCTCAGAATACCTCCTGCCAAACATCAATCTGCCGGTGAATTCATCCACGATGATGACCTGTCCATCCTTAACCACATAGTCCTTGTCCCTCTTAAACAAGACACGAGCCTTAAGGGCACTCTCCAGATATTGAGTGAGAAAGTAATTAGAGGGGTCGTAAAGGTCAGGTGCTTTGAGCAAGCCTTCCCTCTTCATCATCTTCTCTATCTTGGTCATGCCAATTTCGGTAAGGTTGGTAGTACGCGTACGCTCGTCAATGGTATAGTCTGTGTCTTTGCTAAGGTGAGAAACTAGCTGGGCGAAGGTGTAATACCTTTTGGTTGCTTCTTCGGCAGCACCGCTAATAATGAGGGGTGTACGGGCTTCGTCAATAAGGATGTTATCAACCTCATCGACTATGGCATAGTTCAAGGTACGCTGCACGCATTGAGACAAATCCATGACCATATTATCTCTGAGGTAATCAAAGCCGAACTCGTTATTGGTGCCATAAGTTATATCTGCCTCATAAGCCTGGCGGCGAGCTTTCTGGGGTTGGTTAGGAGGGTAGGGAATAGGATGCAGATGTTTCCACTTCGGGTCTCCTGAATCAAGATCAGGATCATAAATATAAGATGGGAAGGGGTTGTCGGGCGTTTGCATTGCGGTAATAGCTGTCACGCTTACACCAAGGGCGTGGTAAACAGTGCCCATCCAGTGGCAATCCCGCTTGGCAAGGTAATCATTAACGGTAATCAGATGGCTGCCTTGCCCGGTGAGGGCATTGAGGTAGAGGGGCAAGGTAGCGACCAGGGTTTTTCCCTCACCGGTTTTCATCTCGGCTATCTTCCCCTGGTGAAGGATGATTCCCCCCATTAACTGGGCGTCGAAATGGCGCTGTCTTATGGTTCGCTTGGCTGCTTCTCTAACAGCAGCGTAAGCCTCGGGTAGAATCTCATCCAGGCTTTCACCGTCGGCTACCCGGGCCTTGAACTCATCGGTTTTCGCTCGAAGCTCAGCGTCGGTGAGCTTTTCAAGGTCAGGTTCCAACGAGTTTATGTGGGACACCAAAGGGTGAAGGTGTTTCAGTTCTTTCTCATTGGAATCAATCAGATTGCTAAGCCACTTAAACATCGATCAATAAAATCCTAAATCCTAATTTCTAAGCTCTAAACAAATTCAAAATCTTAATACTTCAAAACCGGAATCCTCTCTGTTTTGGTCATTGGAGTTTTAGGCTTTGGTATTGTCTAGTATTTCGTGCTTGGGATTTTGGGTTTCCTAACCTCTCTTTTGTCTTCAGCAAGTTGCTACTCAAACATTGCGCCCACTGATAAGCCGGTATGAATGCGATGAATGGCTTCGCCAATAAGCGAAGCTGTAGGCAGGACGGTGATCTTGTCCCGTTTCTTATCGTCATTAACAGGTATGGTATCGGTAACGACTACCCCTTTCACCGGGCTCGTGGCTATCCTCTGGATAGCGGGACCGGAGAAAACTGGGTGAGTGCAGCAGGCATAAACCTCAGTAACGCCATGTTCTAAAAGCGCATTCACCACCCCGACCAGAGAACCAGCGGTATCAATCTCATCATCAACCGTCAGGGCACGCATTCCCTCAACCTCACCAATTATGTTGAGGGTTTCAGTGGCATCGACATTTCCCAGGCGCCTCTTTTCAATGATAGCCAGGGGGGCTCCAAGTTTAGCAGCCATATCACGGGCTACCTTGGAAATACCAATGTCAGTAGCAACCACTACCAGGTTATCCAGAGCCTTTTCCTTGAAATACTGAGCTAAGATGGGCCGAGCGGTAAGCTCATCCACAGGTATGGTGAAGAATCCTTGAATTTGAGGGGCGTGGAGGTCTACGGTGAGCAATCTGTTAGCTCCAGCGGTAGTAATCAGGTCGGCAATCAAGCGAGCAGTGATGGGGACCCTGGGTTGGTCTTTTTTGTCAGTGCGGCCATAGCCAAAATAGGGAACGACAGCGGTAATTCGTCCCGCTGAAGCTCGCCTGAAGGCATCGAGCATGATAAGTAACTCGACCAGGCTTTTGTTAACTGGAGAGCAGATAGGCTGAATGACGAAAACGTCTCGTTCCCGGACATTCTCGAGGATGCGCACAAATATGTTCTCGTTGCTAAACTCAAAGACCTCAACCTCTCCAAGGGGTATGCCTAAATAATCACAAACAGCCCCTGCTAGGGCAGGGTGAGCAGTGCCGCTGAACACCTTTAATTCGTCCATCATCACCTCTTAGCCGTCTTAATACTAACTCGATTATAACATGAAATCATCGTCGTTTCTTGGCATATTTTTCCTTCGTCCTATGATTCCCTGCCTAGCTTCAGATTTTCGTCAGAAGGTTATACAGTGCGGACTTTAAAATATCGGAGGTGCGAAAAGATATTACAGAAATTCCTTGCGCTCTTCCCCACTCGATTCTGCTTCTCTCAACCGGAAATAGACAAGAGTTATGGCTGTGATAGTGAATGGATTCACAATCAAGCCAGAGAGAAAGCTGCCTATTAGCGGTGTCTGGCTAATAATTGCTGACATCGCCCCAAAGATTAAGACGATTGCGAAAAGCCTCCACCAATTCCCCTTTACCAGTTTCCAGCTTGTTTTTAGCCCAAAATTGTTTTCAAGGACGCATGCCGGTGCATAAAGGCGTAGCCTTATCGCAACGTAAAGTCCAATTATGAATATGAAGCCCATTGCTATTCGAAGAACGATGGTGGAAGGTCCCACGCCCTGAACTAGTGGAGACATTCCTATAAACATGTAAGGAATGAGCGCTATCATCAAGCTAGTATACAGTAAGATGTAAATCGCTAAGCCTGCGATGGCTGGGACCAAGAGCCTGGGGACTTTTTTAAGTCCTCTAGATAAGGCTTCTTTCAAACCCAGTTTACTTCCTTTCTCAAGCTCCGTTACTCTAAGGATAGCTGCAGCCGATGCCCATACCTCGAATAAGAGGCCGACGATAGAAAAAAGGATGGAAAGAAGGATAAAAAGCGTTGGAGGGGTATTTTGAGGAGTCCCAAAAAGGATGAAAGTGCTTAGATAACTGGTAATTATGCTTGTAGTCGGAAATATCGCAGGCAGAATAAAAAGTGCTATGAGGGTGGGGTCCTTTTTGAGAAGGTTGAAAGACCTTTTTATCGTATCGATTATTTTCAATTTGGACATTGTCCAGACCTTCAATCTTAATTACCTTAGCACAGTCAAAATTTTTTGACGATAGCCAAAAACACCAAAACCCTTTACCTTTGAAATAGTTCCAGCCGATGTGTATGTCCAGTTCCGGCTTCCTTGCCAAAAACAGGTGGAGGTATTAATCCCAAGTAAAGAAATTAAGCAAGGAAGAGGTGTCTTATGCCAGCCCAGGAATGGGGAACCGTCGGCACATCTCTCGTATCTCCTGGCAGACCTGTTCTTGTGCACGCTTATCCCCCGAATGGGAAAGCACCTTGACAATGAGAGAAGCAATGCGCTTCATCTCCTCTGTGCCAAAACCTCTCGTGGTCACCGCCGGGGTGCCCAATCTGATACCACTGGTAATCAGTGGTGCCTTGGTGTCAAAAGGTATGGTATTTCTATTTACCGAAATTCCCGCTGCCCCTAAGGCTTCCTCAGCATCCTTACCGCTTATCCCCTGAGGGGAAAGGTCAACGGGGACAATGTGGTTATCTGTGCCCCCGGAAACAATACGCATCCCATGTCTCTGGAGTTCGGAAGCCAAAACGCGGGCATTCTCCAGCACTGACTTCTGGTAATCAACAAATTCGGGCTGCATAGCTTCAAAGAAGCACACAGCTTTGGCGGCGATGATATGCATGAAAGGGCCACCCTGCATCCCGGGGAAAACTGCAGCATCAATAGCTGGAGCCGTCTCTTTACCACATAAAATAAAGCCACCCCTGGGTCCCCGCAAGGTCTTTTGCGTGGTGGCAGTAGCAACTTGAGCATAGGGTATAGGGGAGGGATGAAGTCCAGCGGCTATTATCCCCGCTATGTGAGCCATGTCAACCAATAACTTGGCACCCACCTTATCAGCTATATGGCGAAGCCTCTCAAAATCAATAATACGAGAGTAACTGCTTGCCCCAGCTATGATTAACCTTGGTTTATGCTCCAGAGCTAATCTTTCAATTTCATCGTAGTTAAGCATCTCAGTTTTGGGGTCGACTCCGTAAGGGACAAAGTTATACCATTTCCCGGAGAAGTTGACCTCAGAGCCGTGGGTGAGATGCCCGCCATGGCTGAGGCTCATGCCCATAACAGTGTCTCCGTGTTCCAATAAAATTGAATAGGCTGCCATGTTGGCTTGACTACCGCTGTGAGCTTGGACATTAGCATGCTCGGCTTTAAAGAGCTTTTTAGCCCTTTCGATAGCCAAATTTTCAATTTCGTCTATGTAGACACAACCGCCATAATAGCGGTGCCCGGGGTAGCCTTCAGCATATTTATCAGTTAGCACCGAGCTTTGGGCCTCAAGCACTGCTCGGCTGGCATGGTTTTCAGAGGCAATAAGATTTATGGTACTTGCTTGCCTCTCTGCTTCCAGACTTAGGATTTGAGCCGCTTTACTATCACGTTGTGCCAAGGAAAGTGCCTTTGCGGTTTTCACATTTGTGTTATAATAGTACTCAATATTTCATTCTCGGTCAATAAGAAAAACCTATCAAAGTGGGTCCCCGCAGCATCATTGACAGAACGTGTTTACAGTGATAAATTAACCTATTTAGCAATTAAAAGGGGAGAGTGCTAAATGGCTTTAAGGGAAAGAAGAGAAACTGTTCTCAGGGTGATAACTGAGGATTATATCAGTGGAGCAGTACCGGTAGCTTCAAGTGCTATCGTGGGAAAGTACGGCTTGAAGATAAGTCCGGCTACCATCCGCAATGATATAGCAAACTTAGAACAAGGGGGGTATGTTATCCACCCTCACCGTTCGGCCGGAAGCGTACCTACTGATAAGGCTTACCGCTACTATGTGACATTGATAGGGGAAGGTATTGAACTTCCCCGTGTTGAGCATTATCTAATTCACCAAATATCTCAGGAAGCAAAAGAAGAGCTAGAGAAATGGCTAAAGACGGTGGCAGCGCTTTTGGCGCGCCTTGTTCACAACCTGGTAGTAATAACCACTCCCAAAGCTGCTCACTGTCGCTTTAAGCATCTGGATTTGGTAGCCTTGCAGGATTTCATGGCTTTGCTGATCGTGGTTTTGCATGAAGCAAAGGTCAGACAGCAGGTCTTATCTTTTAGTAGAAAGGTTAGCCAGGATGAGCTAACAAAACTAGCCAACAAACTTACTTCTATTTACGCCGGTATGACCAGCAGCGAGATCTTGGCTAAAAAAGGGGGGCTGTCCTTTGAGGAAAGGCCGATATCTGAATTGTTAGCAGAAGTAGTAGCTGCCGAAGATAAGCTGGAATATGGTGAGCCTTATCTTGAAGGACTATGTTTGCTGCTAAGTCAACCAGAGTTTACAGACAGCCTGAGAATGCTTAAGGTTTTAGAAGTGCTGGAAGGTGGGGATTGGCTTAGGAATATATTTTGCCAGGAATTTAACAGGGGAGGGGTAAAGGTAGTCATTGGTGAAGAAAACCCAGAGCCAGCATTACAGGACTTGAGCTTAATAACTAGCCAGTATGGAGTACCTGATAAGGCCAGTGGCATAGTGGGCGTGATTGGGCCCAAACGGATGGACTACGCCAAGGCTATTTCTTCGCTTAACTGCCTCTCTGCATTGCTGAGCAACTCAGTGGCTGAATACATCTAAAGGAGGTCTAACGTTGGCTGAGAGTGACGAGGCAATTGAAGCAGGAATTGAGCAAACTGAGGATATAGAAACGTTACAGCAAGCCCTAGCTGAGGAACGGGAAAAGGCAGAAAAATATTTGGCCAATTGGCAAAGATGCCAGGCGGATTTCGATAATTATAAGAAACGTAGTGAACAGGAAAAAGGGGAGGTTATCGAGTTTGCCAATAGAGCGCTTATTTCTAACCTGCTGCCTATCATGGATGACTTGGAGAGAGCCTTCGCTTCAGTTCCTGCTGAGTTCGACGAATCAAATTGGACTGAAGGTATCAAGCTCATCTATAATAAATTTAAAGCAACCCTGGAGGCACAAGGGCTGACCGAGATTAAAGCTAGAGGAGAGCCCTTTGATCCTCGCTTGCACGAAGCTGTAATGCAGCAGGAAGGGGAGGAAGGAATGGTTGTTGAGGAAACACAAAAAGGCTATAAATTTAGAGGGAAGGTAATTCGTCCTAGCCTGGTGATAGTTGGTAAGGGGGGAGGGGAAAGAAGGAAAAAGCAAACAAATCAGAAGGAGAAGTAGAAATGGGAAGAGCGATAGGAATTGATTTAGGCACTACATTAAGTGCAACAGCGGTGATGGAGGGAGGCGACCCTAAGATCATACCCAGTGCTGAAGGTGGCAATCTCGTTCCTTCAATGGTATCCATAGGTAAAGGTGGGGAAAGGTTAGTAGGAGAATTAGCCAAGCGCCAGGCAATAGTCAATCCTGAGAATACTATATTCAGCATAAAGCGCCTTATCGGGCGTAAATTTAAGAACCCCACTGTTCAGGACGATATGAAGCGCCTGCCATATAAGGTTACCGAGGCTCCCAATGGTGATTGCCGAGTGGTAATGGGGGGCAAGGAGTATAGTCCCCAGGAGATATCGGCCATGATATTGCAAAAGTTGAAGGCTGATGCTGAAGCTTATCTTGGGGAGAAGGTCGAAGACGCTGTAATCACCGTGCCAGCCTATTTCAACGATAGCCAGCGAAATGCTACTAAAGATGCCGGCACCATAGCCGGGCTTAACGTTTTGCGTATTATTAACGAGCCTACAGCATCATCACTGGCTTACGGGATGGACAAGAAAAAAGAGGAAACCATTGCCGTCTATGACCTTGGTGGTGGAACTTTCGATATTTCCATCCTGGACATAGGAGAGGGCACCTTCCAGGTTAAGTCAACCAATGGTGATACCCACCTCGGTGGCGATGACATCGACCAGAGAATTATGGACTGGGTATGTGCTGAATTTAAAAAGGAGCAAGGCATCGATTTGAAGCAGGACAAGATGGCATTACAGAGGTTGAAAGACGCTGCTGAGAAGGCGAAGAAGGAACTATCCACAGTAGCTCAAACAGAGATAAGCCTTCCCTTTATTACTGCCGATGCCAGCGGTCCCAAGCATCTTAGCATGACATTAACTCGAGCCAAGCTAGAACAACTATCCGCTGATCTGATAGAAAAGAGCATCGAGCCTTGTCGCCAGGCCCTAAGTGATGCCGGGCTCACGGCAAGCCAGATCAATAACGTGATTCTTGTCGGTGGTCAGACAAGGATGCCCAAAGTTCAGGAGACCTTAAAGCAATTCTTTGGCCGGGAACCTGTCAAGGGAATCAATCCCGATGAAGCGGTAGCTTTAGGTGCCGCCATTCAGGCTGGAGTGCTCAAGGGTGAAGTCGGAGAAGTCCTTCTGCTCGATGTCACCCCACTCACTCTGGGGATAGAAACGCTAGGAGGGGTAGCGACACCGCTTATTGCTCGCAACACCACAATACCCACTAAAAAGAGCCAGATTTTCAGCACTGCCAGTGACAGTCAACCAAGCGTTGAAATACACGTTCTTCAAGGGGAACGTCCTATGGCTGCTGATAACCGAACGTTGGGACGCTTTATGCTTGATGGCATTCTGCCGGCGCCACGAGGTATGCCCCAGATTGAGGTGACTTTCGATATAGATGCCAATGGCATCCTTAATGTTAGCGCTCTCGATAAGGGCACGGGGAAAGAACAAAAAATTACTATTACCGCCTCTAGCGGATTGAGCAAGGAGGAAGTGGAGAAGATGAGCCGAGAGGCTGAGAAACATGCTGCTGAGGATGCTAAACGTAAAGAAGAAGTGGAGGTACGCAATTCTGCTGACAGCTTGGCTTACACCGCAGAAAAAACTCTCCGTGACCACGGAGATAAGATACCCGCCGATGTAAAACAGGAAATAGATGCTAAGATAGCCAGTGTAAAGTCGGCTCTTCAAGGACAGGATATTGATTCTATTCGTAATGCTACGCAAGAGCTGTCGCAGGCTATGCAAAAGGTTGGAGAATCGCTTTACCAGCAACCAGGGCAGCCCCCGCCTAGTGGAGAGGGACCTGGTGGAGGAGGAGAAGAGGGGGGAGACGAAGGCACGGTGGAAGGGGAATTCCGCGAGGTCTAAGCAATAAATATTGGCAACTAGTTCCTGGAAATTGGAAACGTAAAGTCGCATTTCTCCCAAGGAGCATAATGGTACCGTTTGAACTGGAACAATTCGCCATAACTGCCAACAGAGTCTGTCAAAAGGCGCGAGAGGAAAATCGCTTGACTCATAACCCCGCTGACGAGGAATTGAGAGGGCTCGTGGAAGAACAGCCGGGGGTTAGGAAAACGGTTTATGGAAATTTTGTCGCCCAAAGTGAGCCTACTTCCAGGTCAGCAATGTTCACCAAAAACAGTGTTGACCATCGCTTTGGCGAGGATGAACTAAAGCTATTAGCTCAGTGTGAGGAGGCTTTAAGCAAGGAAAAATTGATTTCCGTAGACAGAATTGTGGGCAATGAAAATAGTAACACCACGGTGAGGTTAATTGTTCCTGAGCGGTTTGCCCATGTTGCCTACGGGGGCGGGAACCTTTTTATACCCCCGAAGGGGGAAGTCGAGAAGCCAACCTACCACATCTTATTCTTTGCTGACGAGGCTTTTGAAGCTAACCAGTCAAAGCCGCTCCCCGAGAAAGATATCACTATCAGATTGGCTATGCTGGATGGCGGAAGGTTTGTCAAGGTAATCAGGAATGGTAACTACATAGGTGAATATAAGAAGGGGGTTTTCGCCGCTGAGGATTGGGTAACTAAGACAAGAAAGGGGGGCATTTTCTTACATGCTGGCTGCAGAGAGGATTGTCTTCAATCAGTATGTGGGGACTATCGGATGGCAAGGACGTTACTTGTGGCATTAAGTGCCAATGGGAAAACAACTACGACCTGTAGAATCTTGGCCAGAAAAGGGAAAGAGAAATCTTGGCTTATTCAGGATGATGGAGGGACTCTCATGCCTGATGGTTCCTTTCATGGCTTTGAAGCCGGGGGAATATTTGTAAAAACAGAAGGCGTGAATCCCAGGGAGCAAATCGAAATATTTTACGGACTGTTAAAACCGCAAACTGTCTGCGAGAATGTTTATGTAACTGAAGACGGGGATTTTGATTTTTTTAATTTCGAAAGAACATCCAATGGCAGAGCAGTGGTATTAAGAAGAGATTTTATGCATGCCAGTCCCTATATCAATGTTGATAGGATTGATAATCTGATTCTTATCACCAGAGGGCCACTGATTCCGGCAATATCAAAGCTAACCAGGGAGCAAGCAGCAGCCTTGATGGTTCTGGGACAGGCAATGGAATCCTCGGCTGGTGACCCAACCCAGGCGGGGAAAATTAGAAGGGAGTTTTTCTACGACCCCTTTGTCGCCGGAGACCTGGCCGAGCATGCTAATATATTTTATGAGATAATAAAGGGTATTCCACACCTAAATTACTATTTGATAAATACTGGAGGGATAGGAGAGGGGGAACGTTACCAAGATGTAAGATTGGAATTTACCATGGCAATACTCGATTCTTTACTAAGAGGAGGTTTAGAAGATTGGGTAGATTCCCCCACAGGTTTTAAGGTGCCTGGGGCGATAAGATATGTAGATGATATTTACTTGCATCCTGAGAAACTTTACTCCAGAACTGAATTTGAAAAAAAGCAGGGGGAACTTAACAAAATCAGATACGAATCAGTGAAAGAACTCGGAGACTCCTTACATCCTGATATAAGGGGAGTTTTTAGCAAGCCCAACTCCGATGGAATCGGAGTATAGTAGACCTGCAAGTCTCACACAGTTCGTGTAGAATTTTGGTGTAGGATAGCTGTAAATCATAGGGAGGATAAGAAGTGATGGAGTCCGCTGAACTTTATGAAAAATTAAAGAAGGAAAAAGCAGAGCTGTTAGAAAAGATAGAACAGTTGAGAGTTCTCGGTCAACCATCGGCAGAGAGAAGGGAAGGCAGTCCGTTCGGCAAGAGAGAAGAGGGAGCCGATGAAGCATCCGAACTAGAGAAAAGACTGGCCTTAGAAGAAAGGCTGAGAGACTCTCTTAATGAGGTGGAGCATGCCTTACAAAAATATGAAGCCGGCACTTATGGATTGTGCGATTCCTGTGGACGGCCTATAGAGCAAGCGCGCCTTGAAGCCATACCTCAAGCAAGCTTATGCCTGAGGTGTAAGGCTCAGCAAGCAAAGGAAACAAAAGGGACGAGATAAAGGGCGCTCGACTGCGTTGTGACCCGACAAAACCGGCGACTTTATTGTGGACAAGGAAAATTCGAAACTGCCTTTGCGTGATATCATTAAAAAAGCAGCATTATGTCTCCTCGTTATTGCTTTGGTGAGCGCTTCAGATCAACTGAGCAAGCTGTGGATCAGAACTCACTTAGCGCTGGGGGAATCGCTCTCAATAACTGACCGCTTAAGCTTTATCTATATTGAAAATACGGGCTCTGCCTTTGGTTTACTTGCCAATCAAACCTTTCTTATTATCATCATCAGCATAGCTGCTTTGCTCTTTATCTTGCTGTTTCTTCGTTACTTATCCCCAGCTACTACCTTGAGCATAGTATCTATCGGTTTGATTATGGGTGGTGCTGTCGGTAATCTTATAGACCGCCTCCGTTTTGGTTATGTCACTGACTTCATTTACTTCCGTTTGTGGGGCAACTTTCATTGGCCTGCCTTTAACATCGCTGACGCAGCTATAACGGTGGGTGTTTTTGTTCTTATTTATTCCTTTTATAGGTCGGGGATATTTAGGAAAGCATATGAACGCAACCACAAACCCTAAAATTAAGAAGTTGCAATTCCACGCGCCTGTTCCTGATATCCGCCTCGATAAGTATTTGACCCAGGTTCTTCCCCAATTCTCGCGCGCTTATTTGCAGAAATTAATCGTGCAAGGCTATGTTCTGGTCAACGGGCAAAGGACAAAGGCGAACCAGAGATTAAGCAAGGGCGATAGGATAACGGTTGAGCTTCCTCCCTCACCCATCCACCCTTTAGCTGAACCAATTCCTTTAACTATAATTTATGAGGACGAAGCCATATTGGTTATAGATAAACCTGCTGGATTGACAGTTCACCCTGCCCCGGGCCATCCCAGTCATACTTTGGTCAATGCTGTCTTAGCTCATTGCCCCGGCCTGGCCCCGAGCAACGAGCCAATGCGCCCAGGCATAGTTCACAGACTAGATAAAGATACGTCGGGGCTCATAGTCATTGCCAAAAACGACTTTGCCCGGGAATATTTAGCCGCACAGTTCAAAGGCCGCACCGTGACCAAAGGATATCTTGTCCTTGTTAAAGGAAAGCTATCCCCGGAGCAGGGGATAATTGAAGCACCTATCGGGCGAGACCCTCACAGTAGACGGAGGATGGCAGTAGTGGAAGCAGGGAAAGAGGCCCGCACCCAGTATCAAGTCCAGAAATACCTGAATAACTACACTTTAGTCGAAGTTACCCCCCTGACAGGGCGCACACATCAAATCAGAGTGCACCTGTCAGCTATCGGCTATCCAGTCGTTGGTGACCCCACTTATGGAATAAAATCGGCTTATCTTAACAGGCAATTTATCCATGCCTATCGCCTTGGCTTTCGTCTACCATCAACTAAGCAATACCAGGAATTTATCTCGCCCTTACCTATGGATCTGGAACAAGCTTTGGAGTACTTAGCCCAAAATGCCACTGTGTAGGCACAGGTCATAATTGCCCTTTTGAAGCGCAGATTTTTCGAATCACTACTCAGATGAACGAGCGCAGTTTCTTGCAGGGAGAAACCTTGTCTGGTATGATTGGGGAAATAGAGTGGACAAAATAGAGTTAGAGGTTACTAACAGAGAGATTCTCGGTAAAAAAGTCAGGCATTTGCGCCGCCAGGGAATTACCCCCGTGCATCTTTTCGGTCACGGTATCGAGTCTCTAGCACTACAGTGTGACGCCGATGAACTTGAAAGAGTGTTAGCTCAAGCTGGGCATACAGGGCTTATCGGCCTCAAGCTCGACAAGGAAAAGAAGCCAAGGCCCGTTGTGATTCGCGAATTCGATAGAGATTGGCGGAAGGGGAAATTGCTCCATGTAAACTTTTATCAGGTAAAAATGGAGGAAAAGATAAGGTTGGAGGTTCCTGTCGTCTTGGTCGGAGAAGCACCAGCACTGAAGTCTAAAGACAATATGCTGGAGCATGAGCTTGAGGCTTTGACTGTAGAGTGTCTCCCGGCAAAAATCCCCGCTAGCGTAGAAGTGGACATCAGTTCCTTCACCGGGCCGGGGCAAGCGATAAGGGTCAAGGATATCGCTCTGGATAAAGATATTACAGTTCTTAACGACCCGGAGTTGGTTGTGGTGAAAATTAGTTGGCGACCTGTGGAAAAGGTAGAAGAGGAAGTGGTGGAGGAAGCGGTTGAAGCGGAAGAAGCGGTTGAAGAAGCTGGAGCTCCCGAGGAGGCTCCACCAGGTGAGGAGACAAAGGGAACATAATCGTCTGGCTTACTTGGCAATTGCTTCTGTATCTACACTGATACACTGGATTTGACAGACTGGCAAACCCCTGATATGATACCCGAAATTAAATGCTAGCTCTCTCCGAGCTGTTTTGCCTAAAGAGAATCCATGGCAAGCAGCCGGTAGGCTAAAAAGCCTCGAGGGCACAGAGAGAAATGTCTGTGCCTCCCGTGCTAGGAAAGGAGGGAATATGAAGCTTGGTTTTTGGACAGCACCGTTTTTGTAGCGGTGCTTTTTTGTTCTCTTTTCCCATCCTAGTACTCTACACTGTCCTGCCTATCGTGCCTCACTTGTTTGTGGCGGGTATCGAAACCATCTTGTAATGAAGTTTGCAGGCGTTAGCATGCAAAGGGGCTTAGGAGCAAATTATTTATATTGATTTTGCGGCTTTGCCGCCGGAAGGAGGAAGAATATGACTAAAATGAGTGGTTGGAAAAAACCAGATAGTATGAGCATAGTTTTTATCCTGCTTGGCGCAATTATGCTGCTCTTCATTTTTGCTCCTCCGCTTAAGACAATATTTTCTTCCTCTCCCGGGACTTTGTGGAACACTCTACTCGAAGAGGATGTATACTCATCTGTTCTGCTCACCATCTTTGCGGCATTGACAGCTACCTTGATAGGGCTTTTTCTTGGCGTTCCTTTAGCTTATGTTCTGGCACGGCATCAATTTCGGGGAAAAAGGTTTGTAGAGGCGATTATAGATGTACCTATCGTAATCCCTCACTCTGCTGCTGGTGTTGCCCTCCTGTTTGTCTTCGGCAGCAATTTTTTCTTCGGCAAGGTTTTGAACGGCATAGGCATAGGCTTCTTTAGATCTTTTACCGGAGTGGTCATCGCCATGATGTTTGTCAGCGTTCCCTTTCTTATTGATGCGGCCAAGGAGGGCTTCAAAGCCGTGGACGTCAGATTAGAGAAGGTAGCCAGAACCTTAGGTGCCTCTGCCTGGAAGTCGTTCTTTCGGATTTCATTACCTCTGGCATGGAGAAGCATCTTCTCTGGTTCAGTGCTCATGTGGGCTCGGGGCCTATCTGAGTTTGGCGCCATAATCATCATAGCCTATAGTGCCTCCTTTCTGGGATGGAACACTAAGGTCCTCCCTGTCCTGGTTGCTAATCGCTTCGATTTTGGTTTAGATTACGCCGGGCCAGTAGCAGCTATAGCAATCCTTATCTCTCTTATCGCCTTCATCGCGCTCAGGTCGATAGCCTATAGAGGTGAAAAGTCATGATTGCCATAAAGAACCTGAAGGTTAATTTAGGTGATTTTCTCCTTCAGAACATTAACCTCGATATTGAGCCAGGGGAATACTTTATCGTCCTTGGACCTACTGGGGCAGGCAAGACCGTGCTACTTGAGTCTATTGCTGGGCTCTATCCAGTCCTTGAAGGGGAGGTCTGGATTGGCGACAGGAAAATCACTGGCCTGAGTCCGGAGAAAAGGGAAATTGGGATTGTCTATCAAGACCAGGTGCTGTTTCCCCATCTTTCCGTGGAAAAGAACATCGCCTTCGGATTGAAGATGAGAAAGTGCCCTAAGAATGAGGCAAAAGCAAAGATAGACGCTATTGTTGAGGTAGTGGGAATTTCGCATCTGCTTAAGAGGAGTCCTGCTACTTTGAGTGGCGGGGAGAAACAGAAAGTGGCTCTAGCACGGGCACTGGTCACCGAACCCAAGGTGCTCTTGCTGGACGAACCCTTAAGTGCGCTTGACCCCGAGACCAGGGAAAGGATGCAAAG
>Ga0315553_10000875_pt1 | contig 26051 bp, 18 predicted proteins | sample SalMarSW160140MG_FD_203099 | JGI IMG/M metagenome (GOLD analysis project Ga0315553, IMG submission 203099) | Salt marsh sediment microbial communities from the Plum Island Ecosystem LTER, Massachusetts, United States - Salt Marsh Sediment SW1601-40 ... | reverse complement strand
AGGTCAATAGTGATGTTGCAACGCCCAACAGGCCCGCTGGGGCTATTGTAAGGGGCTTCGGCAAGTGAGTTGATTGACGTTAGGCAGTTTTTTCGCGGACACATGGTACTTGCAGTTGATAGGCTAAATCCCTAACCTCCTATAAATACGGTTCAGAATATCTGGATTTTTTCGGCATACCTCGCAGTAGCGCAGGCATCTGCGTGTGGTATTCGTGCAGGTACAACGGAATCAGTATCGAAGCGGATCGTCCGGATAACCAGTCAAGAGAGGACGATGAGAGTCTTCGCCCGCACTCCTTTGAATGTGGGAGATCTCCCGGTCCCGCATGGAATAGTCTACCTCATCCCGGCTCGTTGCAAGGGATGCAACCTTTGTATCGAGCTCTGCCCACGCGAAGTCCTCCAGGTATCAACAGAGATCAACGCAAAAGGTTATCACCTGCCCGAGATCAAATTGGGGAAGGAATCCGAGTGCGTCCATTGCGAATTTTGCACAATGGTTTGCCCTGAATTTGCCATCTTCACACTCGAGGCGGCAGCATGAGACGAGGACCCGTGCTAACCGGGAGCCACTTCATGCATGGCGATCATGCGTGCGCGGAAGGTGCATTAGCAGCCGGCTGCACGTTCTTCGGGGGCTACCCGATCACACCCTCCACGGAGATCGCTGAACGCCTCGCCGAGCGATTACCTGAAGTGGGCGGCGTCTTCATGCAAATGGAAGATGAGATGGCGAGCATTGCCGCGGTCCTGGGCGCCTCGGCGGCCGGAGCGCGGGCAATGACTGCCACCTCAGGTCCCGGATTCAGCCTGATGATGGAAAACCTTGGGCTCGGGATCATGATGGAATTGCCCTGCGTGATCGTCGACGTACAGCGCGGATCTCCCTCCACCGGGCTGCCAACCCTACCCGGCCAGTCCGACATTATGCAAGCCCGCTGGGGGTCGCATGGCGATTATCGACTGGCAGCATACAGCCCCTGGTCGCCGCAGGAAATCTTCGATCTGACAGTACATGCCTTCAATGTCGCCGATCGGTTCCGCCTACCGGTCCTGCTGATGGCGGATGAGGTTGTGGGTCACATGGTCGAACGGGTCGTCATCCCAGAGGCAGATGCCCTCATATACTGGGGTAGAAAACGCCCGAATGGGAATTCGAAGGAAGCATTTCTCCCCTTTGCCGCAGTTGATATGGATCTCGTGCCTCCAATCGTGCATGCTGGGGAGGGGTATCGGCTGCACTATACGGGGCTTACCCACGACGAGAAGGGCTATCCTGACATGTCCCCAGAAGCACACCAGCGTTTGGTATCCCGGCTGGTGGACAAGGTTGTCGTCAATCAGGAGATGCTCTTCAAGACCGAAACCTACTACCCGGATTCGGCTCGTGTGCTTGTAGTCTCCTTCGGCAGCACGGCCCGCTCGGCACTTCGCGCTGTCCGAGAGGCGCGCGAGGAAGGCATTCCTGCCAGCTTTCTACGATTGATATCTGTTTGGCCTTTTCCCGTGGACACACTGCGCGAACTTGCTGCGAATGTAGACGCTGTCATCGTGCCTGAGATGAACCTCGGCCAGCTGATCACGGAGGTGGAGAGATATGTGTGTGTCCCGGTGATTGGCGTCAATCATGCCGGGGGTGAGATGATGGCGCCGGAACCAATCCTGGAAGCGATACGAGAGGCAGCTTGAAGTGGTAGCACCGATCCTGGTCGACGAACATCCGCTTGACAATCTAATTCGTGCCGATCGGATGCCACATATATGGTGTCCGGGGTGTGGGATCGGGGTCGTTATGCGCTGCTACGCGCATGCAATCCTGGCCCGGGGGGATGAGCTCGATCAACACGTCGTCGTGTCCGGGATCGGCTGTTCCGGGCGTGTGGCAGGCTACATGAACCTCGATTCGTATCACACTACCCATGGCCGCGCGATCCCGTTCGCAACAGGATTAAAGCTTGCAAACCCCGATCTACATGTGACCGTGTTCAGTGGTGATGGCGACCTCGCTGCGATCGGTGGGAATCATCTAATCCATGCTGCCAGACGAAATATTGATCTGACTGTGATCTGCACCAACAATTTCAACTACGGCATGACAGGCGGACAGGCCGGCCCCACGACGCCGCTGGATGCATATACCTCCACAACGCCTTACGGCTGTCCCGAGCTTCCCTTCAATCTGGCCCACCTGCTGTACGCAGCAGGAGCGAATTTCGTGTCGCGCTGGACCTCGCTCCATGTGCGTCAGGTGAAAGCCGACATCATGTATGCGTTAGAGAAACCGGGGTTTTCCTTTATCGAGGTTCTCGTCCCCTGCCCGATCGGCTTTGGCCGCTCAAACCAGCTGCCGAACGCCATCGATGAGATCGAGCTCTACCGTGAACGATGCCAGCTGGCCGACGGAGTTGAATTCGATCAACTCGGGATCGATCTCCATGGAGATCAACCTATTTATGTCGGCCGTTTCGTCGATCGTTCGCTGCCACCCTTTACGCCAATTTGCCTGGAGGAGACTGCATGAGGGTCGAAGTCCGCTTGTCCGGTTTTGGAGGTCAGGGCGTCGTCCTCGCCGGATATCTTCTAGGCAAAGCGCTTTCCCTGTATCAGGGTTTGGAAGCCGTGATGACCCAGTCATATGGGCCAGAGGCACGTGGCGGGGCATCCTCATCCAACATTGTCGTCGCCGATCGCAGCATTGCCTATCCCTTTGTGCAGAAAGCGGATATCTTCGCCGCCTTCTCACAGGAAGGCTATTCACGCTATCGAGATGCGACCTCAAGTGAAGCCATTGTGCTGATCGATGAGGACTTGGTTACACCGCGTGAGGATGATCGTGTACTGGTTATCCCGGCAACGCGGCTGGCAGAGGATCTCGGTCGACGCATCGTTGCCAACGTCGTCATGCTCGGTTTCATTTGCGCAACGACCGACCTGGTTACCCGTGAGGCACTGGAGCAGGCTATTCGGACGACGGTAAAGGAGAAGGTGGTCCAACTCAACCTCGAGGCGCTAGCATGCGGGATTCAGCATGCCCAACTGGAAGGCTTGCGATGAGTGATTCCGTCCTGGTGATTGGTGGTGGCATCGCCGGGATTCAGGCTTCGCTTGATCTGGCTCATGCCGGAGCGAAGGTCATTCTGGTTGAGAAGCAGCCCACGATCGGTGGGGTCATGGCCGTATTGGACAAGAACTTTCCGACGCTGGATTGTTCGATCTGCATCGAGGCGCCGAAGATGTCGGAGGTCGATCTAAACCCCAATATAGAGATCCTCTCCATGGCAGAGCTTGAGAGCCTGGAGGGAAGCCCTGGACGGTTCACCGCACGGATACGACGCCGGGCACGCTTCGTAACAGATGGCTGCACACGCTGCGGCGAATGCGCCCAGGTCTGCCCAGTGGTGCTCCCGAATGAGTATGACTCAGGCATGGCTGCGCGCAAAGCGATCTATACCCCGATCCCGCAAAGTGTCCCGGGCGCATACTTGATCGATATCAAGCATTGCCTGAACAGCCCTCCGAACTACATCCCCTGCAACCGGTGCAGCGATGTTTGCCCACCAGGCGCGATTGACTTCATGCAGCCTCATGAGGAAGTCCTCACCCGAAACGTAGGTGCTGTTATCGTAGCCGTTGGGTATGACAGTTTCGATCCGAGGGAAATGCAGACCTGGGGCTACGGTGAACACCCCGATATCCTGACTGCACTCGAGTTTGAGCGGCTTGTCAATTCGGCTGGCCCAACCGGTGGTGAGATCCTGCGCCCGTCTGACGGGGAACATCCCCACAAGTTGCTCTTCGTGCTCTGCGTCGGTTCACGAGATCAACGCCACTATCGCTACTGTTCTCGCTTCTGCTGTATGTACTCACTTAAACATGCCTACCAGGCGCTCGATCATGGCGTGGAAGACGTAAGCGTGATGTACATGGATCTGCGCGCCTACGGCAAGGGTTTCGATGGATTTCGTGAGCGCACGAGGGATGAGGGCGCACGCTATATTCGCGGCCGGCCAGCAAACATAACACCTACCACAGACGGAAGGCTGTCGGTTGTCTATGAGGACACGCAGGCCGGCCTGCGCCGAGATGATGAGTTCGACATGGTCGTCCTGGCCAACGCGGTCATCCCCCAGGAAGGTCTTCCCGATCTGGCGGACCGCCTTGGCATCGAAATAGACTCAGATGGTTTTCTGAAGTCCCTAGAAGAGCAGAATGGACTTATCTCGACAACCAGGCCGGGCGTATTTGCGGCAGGATGTGCCAGTGGTCCGAAAGATATTCCGGACAGTGTTGCTGAAGGCAGCGGGGCGGCAGCGCTGTCACTGGCATATGTGGAGGAGCGCAGTTGGCAGGAAGCACCCGATATTGAGCCGATGGTAGACATCGGGACGCCTAGAGTCGGCGTCTATATCTGTCATTGCGGTTCGAACATCGCCGGTGTGATCGATGTCAAGGAGCTCGTTACTTACGCCCAGGGACTCCCGGATGTGATCTTTGCCTCGGATCAAATGTTCTCCTGCGCCGGAAACACGCAGAAGGAGATCGAGGATTCAATCCGCGAACATGGTGTGAACCGGGTCGTGATTGCAGCCTGTTCACCCAAAACGCATGAATCAATCTTTCGCGGTGTGATGATGCGCGCCGGGTTGAATCCATTCCTGCTCGAGATGTCCAATATCCGAAACATGGATTCCTGGGTCCACAAGCATGAAAAGAGCCTGGCGACTGAAAAAGCCAAGGATATGGTTTCGATGGCGGTCGAGAAAGCGCGCCTGCTCGTACCGCTTGATGTGCGCGAACTTCCCCTCACGCAAAGCGCGCTGGTTATTGGAGGCGGGATTGCCGGTATGACCGCTGCTGCGGCGCTTGCAAGGCAGGGCTTCCCGACCCATCTAGTAGAGCGAGCAGACCAACTCGGAGGGCGTTTGCGTTCGCTTGATGTGCTCGCCCCCTCCGGTATCCAGGCTGCAAAATTAATTGAGGCCAAACAACGCGAACTTGAGCAAAGTGGTGTGGCCGTGCACACGACTACGGAAGTGGAAACGATCGGTGGTTTTGTGGGATCGTTCCATGCGCATCTCACCGATGGGCATGATCTCGAAGTCGGCGCCGTCGTGATGGCCACGGGCAGCCGTCCCTACGATGCTCACGAGTTCGGGTACGGTGAGGATGCCAGTGTCATTACGAATCTCGATCTGGAAGAGAAACTAGCGCAGGGGGCGATCGAGCAGGATTCGGTGACCTTCGTCTCGTGCATCGGCTCGCGCCAGGGCTCGATGGGCTGTTCCCGCTACTGCTGTACTTCCATGATCAATCAGGCGCTGCGTTTACGCCGGATGGGGAAGTCCGTGCAGGTGGTCTCGAAAGACATCCGGACTTACAGCCGTCAGGCAGAGGAACTTTATGAGGTCGCGATGCGGGAAGGCGTACGCTTCTTCCGCTATAACCAGGATCAACCGCCACAGGATGTACTCGTCTATGATTCCGGCTACCTGGAAGTGGAGGATGAATACTTCCATGCTCGTCTAAGGATCCCGACCGATCTGCTGGTGCTCGTTGTCGGTCTGCGCCCAACCCAGAATAACCTTGCTGAGCAGCTCAAACTCTCTGCCAGCGAGGATGGGTTCTATATGGAACTCCATCCAAAACTCGGTCCAGCCGAGACAGCCTGTCAGGGGATCTATCTCGCAGGTACCTCACAAGGCGCTAAGGATGTCCGGGAATCGATTGCGCAGGCACTTGCCTCCGCCGGCAAGGCGGGTGCATTGCTTTCTCATGGTGTGATCTCAAAGGAACCACTGACGGCCATTGTTGATGAAGAACTTTGCATCGGCTGTATGCGCTGCGTGAAAGTTTGTCCTTTCGGCGCGATCGAGGCCACGGGACCGGTTAAGGAAGGCAAGGTCCGCATCCTGGAAGCTGCATGCATGGGCTGCGGAACGTGCGCGGCCGAGTGCAATTTCAGCGCGATCGATATGCCGTATTTCACCAAAGCGCAAGTTCTGGCACAGGTCGATGCTGCCTTAGCGGAGCACCCCGAGCAGAAATGCATCGTGTTCACCTGCAATTGGTGCTCCTATGCGGGGGCTGATCTCGCCGGGATCGAGAAGCGTCAATATCCGACGTCCTCTCGAATCGTGAGAACCATGTGTTCCGCTCGCTTCGAAGAATCCTTTGTGGAACGAGCATTTGAGCGAGGTGCGGGTGCGGTCTTGGTGACCGGTTGCCGGTTAACCGAGACCGGTTCGGACTGTCACTACAATTACGCCAATCGCCTTACGGAAAAACGTTTCAATCACTGGCAGCGGAAGTATGAGCGGAAAGGAATCGCGCCGGAGCGGCTGCAGTTGCGCTGGATCTCTGCGGCAGAAGGCAAGGAGTTCGCCGAGAAGATCGCCGAGATGGACGATGTGATCCGGTCGCACGCTGCGACGATTTCTACAAAGGTGGAATCAACTCCGTCTGAGCCGGACTGACCCGGTGAGACTTTAAATATTTGTGGTAAGGCGAGAGAGCTTTCGATGACGAAGGACACGCTAAGGACGATCACACTTGAAGGTGGAGCCCTGCAGGAGCTGCTTGAGCTCACGCACGGTAAGGCTGCGCCTTGCTTCCAGTGTGGCGTCTGCACAGCGGTATGCCCGTGGGGAGATGTACACCCGAACGGTTTCAACATCCGCGATACCCTCAGAGCCGCTCAATTGGGGGAAAGTGCGGATCTTGAACCGCTCTGGTTGTGCACGGCCTGCGCGCAGTGTGAGGCTTCCTGTCCCAGAGGAGTCGATATCGGTGAAGTCATCCGCTCGCTTCGCTACCTGCTCTGGAAAAAGAGCAAACATCTCGATCACCTCCCTGGAGTTCTTTGGTCCTGCTACTGGAATAATAATCCGCTTGGGCAGCCCCCCTCGAGTCGTATGGATTGGGCTGTTGGTTTAGACCTTGAATTGTTCGACCCGGAGCTCCATACCTATCTGCTCTACGTGGGCTGCACGGGTTCCTATGATCGCAGAGCTCAGGGTGTGGCGAAAGCGTTTGTGAAAATCTTGCGTGCTGCCGGGGTTAGCTTTGGTGTCCTCGGTGTTAATGAGCCGTGCTGCGGAGAATCCGTCTTCCGACTCGGACATACACCATTTTTTGAGGAGTTAGCAGCCAGGGCGATCGGGATATTCCAAACTCATGGAGTACGTCAGCTCATCGCCCTCTCACCTCACTGCTACGATGTTTTTGTCAACGAATATCCCCCACTGGGTGGAGAATTCCAGGTCCTTCACGCGTCCCAGGTGCTGGCCGAGCTCATGCAGCATGGAAAGCTTTCCCTGGAAGGGGCCTCCGCGTTGAAGGTGACCTACCATGACCCGTGCTTGCTTGGCAGGGTAAACGGTGAGTATGAAGCGCCACGCAATGTCCTCCTTGGTATCCCTGGACTTGAGTTCGCCCCCATAGAACCGGACGCCGCGCAGGGTTTGTGCTGCGGGGGTGGCGGCGGTCGGATGTACCAGGAGACACCGCCCGGGGAGCGATTTGGAGATCTGCGTGTGGAGCAAGCCCGGGCGACAGGCGCTGATGTGCTGGCGACGGCCTGCCCACTCTGCATCTCCTGCCTCGAGGACAGCATGAAGGTTGTCCCGGGCAGGCCGATGCTGGTGAAAGACATCATCGAAATTGTTGCGGAAAGACTGGCATGACTGATCTCAGTTTCGAACCAGCTTATGACGCCTCCAGCGAAAATCGCTCCCTCTGGGTTTACCTCGAACGCAAGGGCGATTCCCTGGCCGGTGTATCGCGCGAGCTGCTTGGAAAGGCGCGCCAACTCGCGAATGAGGCCGACCTGGAACTGAACGGTCTTCTGATGGGAAACAGCTTGGCTGATGTCGTGGGTGAGGCCTGCGAGTACGGGGCCGATGTTGTCTGGTGCTGCGAACATCCGCTCTTGACAGATTTCAACCCCCAGGCCTATAGCTACGCTGCCGAGCAAGCAATCCGGAAGGGGAAGCCATCGATCCTGCTGCTGGGTGCGACGCACGACGGACGCGATTTGGCTGGGAGACTTGCAGTCCAGCTTCAAACTGGACTGAATGCAGATTGCACAGACCTCGTTTTCAATCAAGAGAAGGGGATCCTCGTCAGTGAGGTCACCGGTTTCGGGGGCGGGGTGATCGCGCTGCTCGAGTGTCCAGATCGGCGGCCGCAGATGTCGACCGTTCGGCCAGGTGTCTTCCCTCCAGCGGAAAGAGATGAGACCCGTCCACACAAGCAGTTGCGCATAGACATAGATATCACACCGGCGAATTTGCAGACAACGCTGCTTGAGCAGGAAACCCATCAGGGTGTTGATCTGACGCAGGCTGAAGTCCTGTGGTGCGGCGGACGCGGGATCGAAGGTAATTTCGAATCTCTTTATCAACTCGCGGCGATGCTAGGCGGGGATGTTGGCGCCACCAGGCCGCCTGTTGATGATGGTTACATCGAACGTGAAAGGCAAATCGGGCAAACCGGCGTCGTATGCCGGCCCAAGGTTGCAATCTGTTTTGGCATCAGTGGAGCCTTCCATTTCGTCGTTGGCGTCGAACAGGCAGATCTCGTCATCGCCATCAACAGCGATCCTGAATCACCGATATTCGACTTTGCTGACTATTGCATCGTCGGGGATGCGCAAGCGATCATGCCCGCCTTGATCAAGGCGTTCGAGCAGAGGATGGAGGCGGCACATGCCTGAACGCCACGTCGCAGTATGCATGAAGGTCACCCCAAAACCCGAGGAAATTGAAGTCGATCGGGAAACTATGCTGATCCTGCGGGAAGGTGCCCGGTCTGAGATTAACCCTCCAGATATGAATGCGGTCGAACTCGCGCTGCAGCTCAAGGATCAGTCAGGGTCCAAGATCTCGATACTCTCGATGGGTCCTATGTTCTTTGATCCCTACCTGCGGGTGGCCCTGGCGATGGGTGCGGATGAACTATACCTGCTAAGTGATCGGGCTTTTGCCGGTGCGGATACCCTGGCGACCACCTATGTCCTGGCGCGCGCGATCGAAAAAATTGGGGATGTAGACCTGGTTATTTGCGGAGAGGAATCGAGCGACGGTGCAACCGGTCAGGTTCCACCTGGTCTGGCAGCCTGGCTCGGCTGGCCGGTGGTGAGTATGGCTGTTGCAGCATCGTTTGATGCCGATGGCGACCATGTGCGGATTGAACGCGAGGCACATGGCCGGTCGATCGTATCCGCACCGTTCCCCGCCGTGTTAGCGGTGAAGACTGCTTCGAATCAACCCCGTTTTATGGATTATGAACAAAAGCATTGGGCTTTCGAGGACGTCGAACCGGTTGTTTGGTGCGCACAAGATCTCAATGCGGATCCAGATCGGATCGGCTTGAAAGGCTCGCCGACGACCGTCTCCGGGCTGCGACAGGCTGGGACGCGTGCTCGCAAACGTGAGCACCTTGTCGGAGAACCGGCAGAAATCGCCCTCCAGCTCGTTGACCTACTGCAGTCCCAGCTCTTGCGGTAAGATACCTCCAACACCATCCAACTTTATCATCCTCCGATTACGGAATAAGTTATAGAGAACTGAACGCCATCCGAGATCTCAGGATGACGTAAGATTACACAGTTCAACAGGGGAGCTCCGTTGATTGGGTGAAATGAGAGAAACGAATGTTCCGATTGTCGAATTGGCTAATGCAGATCTCGAGCGGAAGGGTGAGTCTGTTTTTGCTGGCGGTGTTCGCAGCCTTTACGATCATTGTGCTGCCCGGACAAGCAGCTCGCGCCTCAGAGCGCACAGCCGGTGTTGGGTCCCCAGATAGTTCCTTCATTTATTCGACCGATGATCTTTACAGGATGGCTTCATCCTACGGCGAATCGGGGCGGCGGGATTATGTCGTTGAACGATTCACGTTTGATCTCATCTGGCCAGTCGTCTACACAGCCTTTCTGGTCACTTCTACCAGTTGGCTGATCAGGAAGGCGGGGTTAGGAGAGAGCCGCTGGGGGATGCTAAATCTACTGCCGCTGATCGGGGCTGGGCTGGATTATCTTGAAAATTGTCTTGCCGCGATCGTGATGACTCGCTTTCCCAATCCTACCTCGATCGTAGATACCCTCCTACCGGTGGCGACGTTGCTGAAATGGGTCGCCGTTGGCTTGAGCTTTCTTATTCTAGTAGTCGTTCTTTTTCTCTGGTTGTCCAGTTCGCTGCGAGCTAATAGAGGCACTAAAGGGGAGGGCACGGATCCATAGAGCATATTCACAGCCGGTAGACCCTGCTGAAGGAATCCTCCGGCGGTCGTTTGATGCCCATCTAGTCGTAGATTTTGCGAGAGGATTAGTCCGCCAGTTGCGGGATGGCAGCTAAATATCTAGCAGCAGGACGAAGTTTGGCAGTCCCATTTTCCCCACAGGCAAACTTGCAACCATGACAACTTGCTCACCTGACTTGACCAGGCCCGACCCGCGACAGGCCGCGCGGACATGTTCGGTCATTTCCTCGACCGTGTTCGCCATGGGGATAAGGTGGGGGATCACCCCCCAGGCCAATGAGAGCCTTGCGTAGGTCTGAGGCTCAGGGGTGAAGGCCAGGGTCGGAACAAGCGGTCTTGCATTTGCCATAAGCCAGGCCGTTCGTCCGGAACGGGTGAATACGGCGATTGCGGCAACGTCGCGATCACCCGCCAGCTCACGAGCCGCGTGGGTTGTTGCGAGCGCATCATCACTGGTCTTTGCCTGCAGATCTGTGAAATCTCGCGTCCACTCCATCGCGTGCTCCTCGGCATCGAGGATGATACGCGACATGGTTTGGATGGCGGGAATCGGATACTTTCCGATCGCCGTTTCACCTGAGAGCATCAGCGCATCGCTGCCGTCGAAGACAGCGTTTGCCACATCGGATGCCTCTGCGCGGGTAGGGCGGGCATGTTCGATCATCGATTCAAGCATTTGCGTTGCCGTGATTACAAAACGCTGTTTGGCCAAAGCTTGACGGATAATGCTTTTTTGGAGAGAAGGCACTCGCTCAGGACCGACCTCAACGCCGAGATCGCCACGGGCGACCATTACACCATCAACTACATCGAGGATGGCTGTCAGGTTCTTGACGGCCTCAGGACGTTCAAGCTTGGCGATAATCAACGGCAGGTTCCGATCGGATATCCTCTGCTCGATCGCCTTCCGTAGCTGCAGTACATCCTCGGCCCTACGGACAAACGACAGCGCAACCGCATCGACGCCTTGCTCGAGCCCGAAGGATAGATCTTCGAGATCCTTATCGGTCAAAGAAGGCGCGGTCAATTCCACGCCGGGCAGGTTGATGCCCTTCCGGTTTCCGAGCATACCCCCGTGGACGATCGTGGTATTGATCTCCGTTCCCTTGCAAGCCTGCACCTCGAGCTCGAGTTGTCCATCATCGAGCATGATATGATCGCCAACCCGGACTTCATCCGGTAACATTGGATAATCAACGCTAACGCGTGATGGCGTCCCATCTATGCTTTCTGTCGTCAGGGTGAGGTTCTTCCCCTCGATGAGTTGGACCGCCTCGCCATTTTTAAGCAAACCTGTACGAATTTTTGGTCCTTGTAGATCCTGCAGGATGCCAAGTGGTTTTCCAAGTTCATGGCGAAGTGTCTTCAAGCGGTCGATGACGATGCGATGATCCGCGTGCGAGCCGTGTGAGAAGTTGAGACGGGCGACATCCATCCCGGCCCCGATCAGCTGCTGAAGGCAGTCCCGGTCGCTGCATCCTGGCCCGATAGTTGCGACAATTTTCGCCCGACGGGTCATAAGTATTTCAACTCCCGGCCTTTTCGCTCGAGGTCTTCCTGAAAATCAGGGTGGGCGATATCAATTAATGCCCGTGCGCGCTGTTTAATCGTCTTCCCGTAAAGATGGGCAATTCCATATTCGGTCGCCACGTAGTGGACATGGTTGCGAGTGGTCACCACACCCGCTCCCTGTTTGAGCATCGGTACGATGCGAGAAATCACACTTCCACCTCCTGGGGTGGCAGTGGAGGGAAGGGCGATAATTGGTTTGCCTCCCTCGCTTCGTGCAGCACCGTATACGAAATCCAATTGGCCACCAACCCCAGAGTACAATTTCGGACCGATACTATCAGCGCATACTTGACCGGTAAGATCGATCTCGATTGCGGAATTGATCGACACCATCTTATTATTCTGGGCAATTACGAAAGGATCGTTGACGTACTCGGTGGGGTGGAGTTCAACGATCGGGTTATCGTCAACGAAGTCGTAAAGCTCCTGTGAGCCCAGGATAAATCCAGCAACGATCTTACCGGGATGGAGGGTCTTACGCTCGTTGGTGATGACGCCCTCTTGAATTAGCCGCATCACACCGTCCGAGAAGAGCTCGGTGTGAACCCCCAGATCCTTCTTGTCACCGAGGTAATTAAGGACCGCATCCGGGATGGTACCGATGCCCATCTGCATGGTTGAACCATCCTCGATCAGACCGGCGATATTCTCGCCAATGCGCATGCTGAGCTCATTGGTCTGACCCATTGGTAGTTCGGCAAGGGCGTAATCTACCGGGACGGCGTAGTCGATCTTCGAGACATGGATGAAGGAATCTCCCAGTGTGCGCGGCATGCGCTCGTTCACTTCTGCGATCACGATCTGGGCCACTTGCGAGGGCGTCTTCGCCAATCCGGCTTCGATGCCCAAGCTGCAAAAACCGTGTTCGTCGGGTGGTGATACCTGGATCAAGACGGCATCCAGTGGAAGCAGGCCGTTCTTGAAGAGCAGTGGAACTTCGGACAGAAGTACCGGGGTAAAGTCTGCCCGGCCCTCGCTTACCGCCTGGCGGACATTTGCGCTGATGAAAAGGGTATTGATCCGCAGGTGGCCTTCCATCTCCGGATCAGCATGCGGGGCAGGTCCCACGGTGAGGACCTGAACGATCTCTACATTTTCGAGATTAGCGGCATTCGCAGTCAGTGCGCCCAGGAGCTTTTGCGGAACAGAGCAGTTCCCTGTCAGGAAGATGCGCATCCCCGATTCGATGGCCCCAACCGCCTCTTCGGCGGTCGTCAATCTCGACTCGAATTGTGAGAGCCAGGTCATTCTTCCTGCCCCTTGATCGCGACCAGTCGTGCCAGCTGGACGATCTTTCCGTCCGAGACATTGACCCCGGCTGCAAGCGCAGGAAGCGATGAAACTGCGCCTTCGACCCCCTGTTCGGCAATCGCTTCCAAATAGGGATATGAACCGAGAAAGAGCGCATGCGTGGCGGTTCGGCCGAGTACACCTGAGATGTTCGGCACGCAGTAGTGGATGACCCCCTCTTCTTCGTAGGTGGGTACGCCGTGGCTGGTTGGGCGGGAGGTTTCCACGCAGCCGCCCTGGTCGATGCTCATGTCGATGATCAGTGAGCGGGGTTTCATGGCGCGTACCATTTCGCGTGTCACGACGGACGGTGCACGTTGACCTGGAACGAGCACCGCGCCTACGAGCACATCAGCATAGCTGGATGCGCGTTGAATGTTGTACGGCATCGAAAGCATGGTGACGAGGGGGAACTGGGTGCTTTCTGAAAGCTGTCGTAACCGCCGCAAGTTGACATCCAGGATGGTGACATGGGCTCCAATACGCATGAATGCATCTGCCGCGCTGCTGCCGACGATGCCCGCTCCAATGATGACAACCTCAGCCGGCGGAACGCCCGTCGCACCTCCCAGGAGAATTCCCCGTCCACCCTGGTCGTTCTGCATCAGCCGGGCAGCAATTTGTGCAGCCATCCGTCCACCGATTTGGGAGAGCGGGGCAAGCACGGGTCGATAACCGTCCTCTTCTTCAATTTGCTCGTAAGCGATCGCCATGAGTTTATTTTCGAGCATCATGTCGATCTTGTCCTGCCTGGCAGCAGCCAGGTGGAGAAAACCTGCAAAGGTGGCTCCATGCCGGATTAGCAGCAGCTCCTCCCGTAGCGGGCGGGCGAACTTGAGAACGAGATCTGCTCGACCAAAAGCTTCATCTGCTGTATACACGATGCTTGCCCCGGCCTGGGCGTAATCCTCGTCGCTGAAACCAGCGCCTTCTCCAGCTCCAGCTTCTACATAGACCGTATGGCCGAATTTGCTGAACAGATTTACCCCGGCTGGAGGTAAACCGACACGGAATTCGAACGGTCGACGTTCTCTGGGGATGCCAACATTCATTCCACCTACTCCTTGGATCGACTCTCGTCAGCTCTTGGTCTGTTATTCCACCAGAAGGTGTACCAGGATCGCTTTCTGGGCATGCATGCGGTTCTCAGCCTGTTGGAAGATGACGGAATGTGGACCATCAGCCACGGAGTCCGTGATTTCTTCACCACGATGGGCTGGCAGACAGTGCAGAACGATTACACCCGGATCTGCCCCTGCCAGCAGTTCGTCGTTTACTTGATACGGGGGAAAGATCTGCGAACGTTTCTTGGTCTCCTCCTCCTGGCCCATGCTGACCCAGGTATCGGTGTAGACGATCTGGGCATCCTTGATTGCCTGGTGTGGATCCGTGATGGCCTGGATCGTGCTTCCTGTCTTAGAGGCGAACACCTCGGCCTCGGTGACAATGTCGGGGGAGATCTGGTAGCCTTCAGGTGCAGAGATCGTGAAGTGCATGCCGAGCTTCGCACAGGCGAACATCAGAGAAACAGCGACATTGTTGCCATCTCCGAAAAAGGTCACGTGCAGGTCTTCTAATTTAATAAAGTGCTCGCGGATCGTGAGCACATCGGCCATTGCCTGACAGGGATGGTTGAAGTCACTAAGTCCGTTTATGACGGGCACTGAGGCGTATTTCGCCAGTTGGAGAATATGATCGTGCTCGAAGACGCGAGCCATGATAACGTCAACATAGCCAGATAGCACCCGGCTTACGTCGCCGATCGACTCACGTTTTCCGAGACCGATCTCGCTTGGCGAAAGGTAAAGTGCGTCTCCTCCAAGATGTCGCATAGCCATGTCGAACGATACCCGGGTTCGAAGGCTCGGTTTCTGGAAAACCATCGCCAGGACCTTGTTTGCCAACAGGGGTTTATTCCCGCCATGCTGCCAGGTGGTTTTCAGTTCGATTGCGAGATCTAGAAGGTGATTGAGTTCTTCGGTGCTCTTTTCGGTAATTGAGAGAAAATGCTGCATGCTGAACTCCTGGAGGGAGGTACAGGGTCGCCCGGGAGTATAGCACAGGCGGCGGTTTGGTTTGTTTAGAACTATGGTTCTGTGTCAGGATCCGTTGGCGGTTTCAAGAATGGATTGGGATCGGGCAGAGGAGGCCTGAGCCAGTACAGCCAGCCGCGAATCCTGCCCGGGGTGGGCTGGGTCCGGTCAATAGCCGCCAAAAGTAACGTGGTTATGATCAATCCCCCGCCAAGCCATTGCTGGATGCTGAGTTCTTCACCGAGGAGCAGATGGGCAAGGGCGACCGTAACCAGGAGCTCAGCCAGTCCGAAGAGTGAAGTCTGCACACCGCCAATACGCTTCACCCCTGCAAATAACGTTAATCTCGCAATAAAGGTTACAACGGTTAACCCGAGGAGTGGTCTGAGCGACGCTTCTGGAAAGTAACCTACCCGGGGAGTAAAGAGCAGGTAGGCAGGCACGACTACGGCGGTCATGGCAAGCAACGTGTAGAGCGTCACCGTGGGTGCAGGCGCTTCATAAAGCACGCGCTGATTGATGGGAATGTGCAGGGCATAAAGCAAGGCAGCAAGAAGAACGAAGATGACGCCGGTTGGATCAACAGCAGCCTGACTCGCCTGGGTGACGAGGTAGATGCCGGGAAGGCTAATCGCTAAGCGCAGTATGGTTAGCTGTGATGCCTGGCGGCCGTCGAGGTAGAGCAGAACGGCTACAAGGATCGGGTACAGGGAAAACAGGAGTTGGCTGATGCTGGCATCATTGCGAGCGAGCGCGGCATAGAAGAAGAGTGACCCCACGCCATTCAAGGCACCCGCCAGCAAGCAGCCGGCAAGGCCAACTGGATAAATTGCGAGATAGCTTCTCTTGAACAGTAGTACGACGATCAGGAGCAGTCCTGCGGCGCCCACCGTCCGCCCAGCGACCAGCGCAAGCGGGTTGAGACCGGCCAGTATCGCCTGTTTGCCAAAGATGGGTGTTATCCCGAGCATGATCGCAGAGATTAACGCATAGGGAACTCCGCGGTCCTTGAGCAAGTTCATGGCATATTCCCAATGCGCGGGTTAAGCATTTGTTCGATCTCGTCGATCAGTTCGTCACTCAGGTAATTCCCCTTTTGAATCAGGGATTCGATCTGACCGTCGAGAGCCTGGTATTCCTCTTTGGTGAGCTCCTTGGCGGTCACGACAATGACCGGAATGTCGCGTGTATGTTGACGTCGCTTGAATTGCTCGAGGAGCGCAAAGCCGTCCATTACAGGCATCATGAGATCAAGGACGATGAGATCCAGTGGGCGTTGGTCGGCGATAGCGAGTGCGTCTTCGGCCAGGCCGGCTTCATCGATCTGGAAGGAACCCTGCGCCTCCAGAACACGCCTGATGAGCCTTCGGGCATCGGGTTGATCATCGACGATCAAGACTCTTCGTAAGCGTTTCTGATCCAGTGAAGTCAAAGCCGCAAGCACGCCATCACGCGGACCTCGCGAAAGGTCAACCGGCTCGAGATCCACATCGATTCCCCAATCCGGTGCGAGCAGGTTGGCCTCAACTGGCATGGTATGCCCGGTGCAATTAAGGACGATTAAATCATCAGCTTTAAACTGGCTTTCTTTGGCAAGCTTGAGCAGACCAGCAACACCAGCGGCAGCCGCAGGCTCGACAGAAATTCCTTCGACTTTGGCCAGCAAGTGAAGCGCACGGAATGCCTGCTCGTCAGTGACAGATGTCATCGTGCCGCCGCCACCGGACAGCATACGCTCTCGCAGGAGCGTGTATGCCCGACCCGGATCACCGGTAGTAAGCGTGGTGATGTAGGTGCTTGGGTAATGGACTGGATCGGCAGTGTTTTTACCCTGCTTCCAGGCGTGCACCATGGGTGCGCATCCGGAAATCTGCACTACGCCTGCTGCGGGCAATCCCGTAATGAGTCCAAGCTCTAGAAGTTCCCTGAACCCCTTCAATACACCGATTGGTCCCAGGCCTCCGCTGACTGGTTGGATATACCAATCCGGTGCCTGCCAATCAAGCTGCTCGGCGATCTCAAAGGCGATCGTCTTCATCGATTCAACGGCTGTGATGCTACGAGCTCCTCGATCCAGATACACGCCCCGCTGAGCTGCGAACTGTGCAGCTAGAAGTTTAGCCTGATCATAGGTTCCTGTGACTTTCACGATTTCTGTGCCATAGATGGCGACTTCGTGCATCTTCTCTGCTGGCACAAGGCTCGTTAGGAATACCCACAGGCGGATGCCTGCCATGGCACAGGCGGCAGCAAAGGCGATGGCTACATTGCCGGTGGAGCAAACGACAGCCTCCCTGATGTTTGATTCGAGCAAGGCGGATACCGTCAGCGCAGCTTGCCGATCCTTAAAGGAACCGGTTGGCCCGACGCGTTCATCCTTGATAAACAACCGGTTCAGGCCAAGCATCTTTCCCAGGTTCTTGGCTTGATAGAGTGGTGTGCCTCCGGCATCTCGTGGCTGCTCAGCAAGTGAGAGAGGTAACAGCTCATGGTAGCGCCAGAGGTTGAAGGGGCGTTCGTGCAGGGATTCTTGCCATGAGCGGCGAACAGCCTGAAGGTCATAGCGGGCTTCGCGCCATTCCCCACCACAGGATGGGCAAGGCAGGTGCATGGGTTCGAACTCGGACTCGGCTTTGCAATCCAAGCAGGTCAGGATCACCGGGGACATTGGTTAACATTCACCATGCAAGGTGCTGTGGATCTCAGGATCCAGCTGAGGGTGGACGCGATCATGATTCGAACTAGCCCGGGATGTTCTTGAGATTCTTCAAATCAGCACTTAGTTTGGCGCGAATGGACTCCATGTGCTGGGGTATTGACCGTTTCCCCCGGTTGCCCAATTGGTAGATCAATTCTTCCAGCTGCGCCTGGTCCTCCTCGCCAATCACTTCTGAAAGGAATCCGAAGCAAGGGAGGAAGCGTTCCTGTATCTCCTGTTCGAAAGCGGCCAGAGCATCGAGCGCACCAGCTCCTGGAAGGGTGAGGTCGAGCAAGATAAGGTCTGGCTTCTGCCTGCTGAGCATGACAATCGCTTCCGGTGCGTCACCAGCGGTCGAGATGGTCAATCCCTGCGACTCGGCCAGTAACTCTTTAATACTGCTGATGATCGCATCCTGGTCTGAAACGACCAGCACTTGACGCAGACCGCGTTCGCGCTTGTAGGGGCTAAAACTCTCCACCAGGGCTTCGGGCTGCAGGGGCAGGGTTATAAAATCATCAACACCGAGCAGCATACCTGTCGCCGTATTGAGATCGAGGTCAGATAGAAGGATTTGCGAACTTTGTAATCCTGGCTCGCATTTCAGTGCCGCGATCAATTCAAAGGCTGCGAGGGGGTCTCGTAGAGCGTCGATGATTACACTGGCAGGTTTAACTTCCGATGCTGCGTCGAGGATGCTTTCGGGATTATCGAGCGTGTACAGGACGAATTCGGTCCCAGCCAGTGCGTCACGGTAGATGTCAATATGCGTGGGTGTATCATCCACCAGCAAGACCCGGACCGTCCTTGGTTCCGTGCGTGATTCGCCCGGATCGAAGGGCAGCGTGAAGGCGAAAGTGCTGCCTTCACCCGGGATGCTTTCGACCCAGATTGTGCCGCCATGAAGCTCGACAAGATGGCGGCTAATGGAGAGACCAAGCCCTGTACCCCCTGTTTTCCTGGTGGGGGAAGCATCAACCTGTGAGAAGGGTTCGAAAATCCTCTCCTGATCCACAAGTGCAATGCCTGGGCCGGTATCGAAAACAGCGATTACAACCTCCGAGCCACTACTCCTGTGAATCGTGCGAGCAGATACCCCGATGTGCCCTTGCTCCGTATACTTGCTTGCGTTGGATACCAGGTTCAGCAGCACTTGCCTGATGCGGATATTGTCCGCTTGCACCATGGGAAGATCATCGGGGATGTCGGTAATTAGTTCGATCGGTTTGTCCTTGACCAGACCGGTTGCTGTCGACATCACACCGTGGATGATTTCACCCAGGTCAACGTCGGTGAAAGCAAGTTCCATTTTCCCGGCCTCGATCTTGGAGAGATCGAGGATGTTGTTGATCAAGCCGAGCAGATGCTGGCCAGCATTGTAGATGGCGGTGAGATCTTCTTCCTGGTTCTCGGTAATGGGTCCATCGATCCCTTTCAAGATGACCCGCGAGAAGCCAATGATCGAATTAAGAGGTGTGCGAAGTTCGTGGCTCATGTTGGCCAGGAACTGACTCTTCAACCGGTCGGCTTCACGCATTTCAACAAGGGCTTGCTGGGTTAACTGGTTGGAGCGTGCATCCTGAAACGCGACAGCGAGTTCTTGAGCGACTGCAAGTGCTAACACGTGATCTTCCTCATTCCACCCGCTTCCATCTGCCTTGTCTTCCAACTCGATGACCCCAATCACCTGTTCGCCAACCCGAAGAGGTACGAGCAGGGCGTCGTGCGACAGCTGGTCGATCTCCTGCCCGGCATCCATCGGCCGGAGAATGGGTTGTGCCTCATCACCGAGGGTTTCGTAGCCATGGATCATGCCCCACGTCGCGCTGCGCGCGGGTGCCGAGGTCGCGTCGATCTCTTCAGGCGGGGTAGGGAGTGTTACGACCCACGGGCTGGACTCGGGCGGGGCTGTTTTCTCGAGGACCTGCAGCATGCCCCGGTATCCGAGCGCTTGACCGGTTGTGTCGGTCCGGAGAAGTGCCTGCATGAGCAGCGTCAGGTTCCGCCCGTTCTTGTCGAGGACATCAAGCTGTAAATACTCGATCGGCTCTTTCTGTTCCAGCCGGGAACTGAGTAACTCGCGTGACTCTTCCGAAAGTCCGATATCGAGAACCGGTTTTCCAAGTAATTCGTCAGCCGGAATGCCCAGCACACGTGTCGCTTCCGGGCTGCACCAGGTGAATTTGCCGTCTAGATCGAGCTCCCACAGCCAGCCTTCAGCACGCGGCGTTCGAGGGCCGGGCGACCGGTCCTTGGACAACCTGCTTGTGCCGGGGATACTCTCTGCCAGACCGGCAAAGAGTGTCTCAAGCCTGCGGCGAATACCCTCTTCTGAACTCATGTATGGTTCTTCCTAATTCCTCTGCCAACTCGCGGTACTGGGTAGTGGCCCGGCTGTTTGGAGCGTATTGGTTGATCGGCTTTCCGAAGACCGGGCTCTCACGCAAGCGGGTATCGGTTTCGATTTCGATATCAAAAGTAGCCTGGCTGAACGCGGTCCGGATCTGCTGAGCCAGGCTACGGTGGATGCGATTGCGCCGGTCAAGCATTGTGAGCAAGATGCGGTAGCGTAGCCGCGGGTTGTTACGTTCTCGGATCGTAAGGATCATGTTCAACATGTCACGCAGCGCGTGCGCTGAGAAATATTCTGGTTGAGTCGGAATGATTAAAAGATCGGCCGCAGCTAATGCGTTGTGAGTGAGCGTTCCCAACGTCGGAGGACAGTCGAGGATGACGGTGTCAACCTCGACGGATTTCAACGCTTGGCTGAGGATAAGTTCGTAATCTTCTCTCACGTGCAGATGCGATTCAGCCTGCTGCAAATCATGGTTCGACGGCACCAATTGCATACCTTCCTGGGCGGTAGCATATGCAACATGGGTCAGAGTATCCCCTCCCAGCAGCACGTCAGCCACTGTCCGATCCAGGGCCGGTGGGCGTAAGCCGAGCGAAATGGAGAGATTCGCGTGCGGATCGAGGTCGATCAACAGCACGCTCTTTCCGGACTCGGCGAGGGTAGCGCCAAGGGAGAGTGTAGTTGTGGTTTTTGCCACTCCCCCTTTGGCATTGGCGATGGCGATGATGTAGGGCATTAAGCTTGCTTATCCTCTTTGCTAGGGCCACTCGAGGGATTCTCCCCTCCGGTGCCGCCGTCCTTGCCAGCTTGCTCACCCTCTGTATCCTCTACACTCTGGTTGAAGAGTCGGATACGGCCGCGGCTGGCGCCAAACGCACGCCGCATCTCGGTAACTGCAGATCTCAGCATGCCTTCCATGTCTCCCTGGGCTCGTACCTCACTGGTTAGTTCCAGAACGGTTTGTTCACGCTGGGCACGGGCCAGAGTTTCCTCGAATAATCGGGCGTTTTGGATTGCGACCGCGAGTTGGTCTGCCAGGATTTGGAGGACGGAGAGATCGTCCTCGCCGAACGCATTGACCTGGTGGTGCTGCACATCCAGTGCTCCGATCACACGCTGGCCGACTTTGAGCGCTATACCCAGCTCTGACCGTGTCTGGGGGAGGAGCTCGTGGGGCCGATAGAATGGATCCGCCTGTACATCATTGGCCAGGTAATGCTCACCGGTCTCTGTGACCTGGCCGATGATCGATTGTGACCCGACCGCCAGCCGGTGGCGAGTCGATTTCATCGCCTCGCCTGCTTCGCCGGTTGCCTCGCTCACTTCGGCATAAGTACCTTCAGGATCGATCAGGAACACGGAGACATGCTCATAGCCAAAGCGATCGCGGATCAGATTAACTGTACGGCGAAGGAGGGTCCTAATATCGAGCAAGCCTGTCGCATCCCGGGCAACCTCGGCCGCCGTTTGCAGCTGGGTCGCTTTACGCTGGGCGTCCTCATACAAGCGCATTTGTTCAAGCGCGTTGGATACCTCCTCAGCGACCGCGTTCAGGATTACACGGTCATCCTCCGTCCATATACCGGGTCGCTCGGCGAGCAGATTGAGTTGGCCGACGATCTCACCCCGGACCTCGATCGGTGCATCGAGCGGATCTCCACCATCTACCAGCGCTGCCGGATAACGGGGCGCATTGAATTCGGCGAAGGTGGCTAATTTGTCCTCACCCAGGATCTCGAGTAGATCCTCCCAGGAGGCTGCTGTCTGTCGCCGGTAAAGGCGATCGAGTTGATCCAGGCTTTGCTGTGTCTCTTCAAATAGGCGTGCATTTTCAAGGGAAGCCGCGATCTGGCTTGCAATCAATTCAAGGATCTCGATCTGCTGCGCCACGAACGATTCGTGTTCTTGCCCTTCAATCGCGATGGCTCCCAATGGAACCCCGCGGCTGATCAGTGGGATGGCGATGGTTGTCGCGCTCGAGCTGGCTTCCGTGGCTTCTGCAAAGCGCTCGACACCACGGGCGGTTACCACGACAGGCACACGCAGTGTTACGGCTTGACCAAGTGGACCGCGATCGAAAGGCACGGGTATCCCGAGCGGTGCCGCATCGACGCCCTCACTGGCATGAGCGCTGCGGACTACAATCTCATTCGACTCTACCATGCCGATCGCAATCCGCTTGAACCCGAATGTTGTTTGTATAAGTCGGCTCGCTTCGGACAGGATGGAATCGTAGCCGATGTGCTGACTGAGCTGGGTATAGACCTGGATCACCTTCTGGTTGAGCCCGGAAAGCTCAGTCAGTTCCTCGATCAAGCGCGCGTTCTGGATGGCAACGGCGAGTTGGTCAGCCATTGTCTGCAGAACGATCACATCCTCGTCTTCGAAGGCGTTTGGATCCGTGCTCTGCACATCAAGCGCGCCGATAATCTCATCTCCGGACCAGAGTGGGAGCGCCAGCTCTGAACGGGTGGCTGGAAGTTCAGGATTGGCGAAGTGCACCTGGTCGGCTCCAACGTCAAGGGCGATCCGGGGTTTACCGGTCCCGGTCACATACCCGACGATACCGACCTTCCCGACTGCCAGTTCGTGGCCCCTGGCAACCATTCTCTTCCCGCCTTCGGAGGATGCTGCCCGCAGGATTGCGTTCTGCCGATCAGCATCGAGCAGGAAAACACCGGCGTGGTAAAAGCCGAATCGTGATGTGATCAAGTTCACAGTTTCGTTCAGCAGCGATTCGACATCGCGAATAGCGACAGCATCACGCGCCACTTCGGAGGCTGTACGGATTTGGCGGGTACGCTCTTCGACGCGCTGTTCTAGGGAACGATAGAGGGTCGAGAGTTCACCTGCCATGTGGTTGAAGGTTCGGGCGAGAGTCCCGATCTCGTCGTCACGTTCAGAACTTACCCGTGCGCTCATATCACCGAGGGCAAAACGTTCGGCGAGCTCGGACAAGGCAGAAAGCGGATTGATCGCCCGCCCAGTGAAAAAGGGCACGACTAGGCCAACAAGTGCAGTAACGCCGATAAGCAATGCGATCGTGAATGGTGCGAGATTGTTGACCTCAGCAAAGATGTCGGCCTGGGGGAGCTCCGCGACGATCCCCATTCCCCACGCTTCAATCCATTCATACGCGGCGAGGACCAGCACACCTTCCGAGTCGCGGAACTCGACCGTACCGGAAGGCGCTATGGAGACCTGGCTGAAAACCGGATGCTGCTGCATTGAAACTGCACTCGGAGCAACCGCATACCGGTCAAGCTGAATCAATACATCGGGAGCGAGCAAGGCATAGGTCCGACCGCGTTCGACGCGGTACACCCCTCGCCGCTCCCAGAAGATTTGCATGCTCTCGAACAGCGCTCCCAAACGAGTGCCGGTATTAATACCGACGAGTTCGGGCAGGTTCTCAATACCCGCTTCCATGCTGAGCGGAGCATGGGTCAGGAACGCAAGCTCGCCCGGTGCGACAATAGGATCATCAAAGATCGGGTGTGTGTGCAGGCTTGAGCTACTGTCCATCTCGAGGACTGGTGAAAGCTGGCCTTCCAGATTCGGGTTGGTCGAAGCCAGGATCATACCGTCCGAACCCCGCACGAGGACCAACTCGGTAAAGAGCGGTTCGCCCTGCCTCAATCGCAGATCCGCCATCTCAGTCCGCGCAGCATCGCGCGCAGCAAGGTAGCGGGCTGAGTTCTGCGGCAGCGTAAAGAGCTGCTGGCCAGCTTCGCGCAAGGCAGCACGCTGACTTCCCAGCTGCAATCGCTGTTCTCGCTCGCCAGTCCATTCCTCAAGAACGCCGATCTGGGCCTGGGCGGCTGAAAGCATCTGGCTGGTCGCCTGGTCTTCGAGCAATCCTCGCGAACGGAAGTAGGTCACCGCCGAGAGCACGAGCATTGGGATTAAAACCAGTGGAAGAATGGTGAGCGTAAGTCTCGATCCCAGGCTCAACCGCCGCTGCCAACCGCGCAGACCAGATACCCTGGAGGGGGCCGGATCAATTGTCTGGTTCATGACCCATCACCCCCCGAGTTGTCCTCGATCGGCCCCTGGGCACGCTTCCCGGACTCGCCGTTGCCCTTACCTAGCTCGAGCGTAGACCTGACGGCGTTAAGCGCTCGGCCTAATTCACGCGTGGTCGTTTCCATTATGGTCTTCATATCTGGTGATCGCCGGACCTTGCTCGTTACCTCATGGATCAGCCTCTCACGCCTGGCATTGCGCTGAACCTGATCGAGGAGTTGTGAGTTTTGTATGCCGGCCGCAATCTGGCTGGCAACGGTTGAGAGCAGGGCGGCGTCGTCTTCGGAGAATCGGTTTTCAACTCTATCGTCATGGACGATGATCACGCCCAGGATCTGGTCACCCAGCAGCATCGGCACACCCAACCATGACTTGGCCTCAGCCTGCAGGTTATCCACACCAAGTTGAGCGGCTTGCTCAACCAGATTTTCCGCCAGCAATAATGGCTGGCGTGAGCGCAGTACTACCGAGGTGAGATCATCGCCGAGCGGCTGCGCGGTTTCAGCTTTGGATGTACTGCCGGAGTCATATGGGATACGGACCTGATCGTGATCAGGTTCATACAGGGCGATGCTCATTTCGGTTTCACCAAGTACCTGGTTTATCTGCCGGTGGACGATCCGGTAGAGGGTATCCAGGCGCAGCATCTGTGAGACCGCCTGACTGATGCGGTTGATGGCTTCTAGTTCGGTTACACGGCGCTGCTCCTCGGAGCGTTGCCGTGCATTTTCAAGAGCGAGCGCAGACTGGGCAGCGATAGCCTCGATCAGTGCGATCTCTTCCTCGCTCCACGCCTCTGCAAGGCGGGGTCGCTTGGCAGCCAGGGTCGCGATCAGCTCGCCGCGCACCTGGATGGGGATAGCGATCTCCCGCTGATCGTCACTGACGACCCGGCTACCCTGGAGTTGAGCATCACGGATGAGGGGGAAATCATCCTCGTTGGGTGGCACAAGATCACCATGAACATCGAGGTGAATGATCGGTACCCGCCGACTGCGGGCCAGCCGCTGCCACCCCTGCTGTGTCTGCTGACGGTAGGCGCTTTCGATTCGTTCAAGCTGCTGCTGCATCTCACGCTGGACCCGAGAGCTGTCGATCGCGACGGCCAATTCACTTGCGATCGCTTCCAGCGTTCGAACATCATCTTCCCCGAATGCATCAGCTTCGGTGCTCTGTACATCGAGAGCGCCCAGCAGTCGCTTTCCTACGAGAAGTGGAACGGCCATCTCGGCCCGGGTTTCAGGTAGGAGTGGATTTTTAAAATGGAATGGATCTTTCTCGACATCGAGTGCGATGCGTGGGAGTCGGTTTGCCGTAACCCATCCAATGATGCTCGCACTGCCTGCTGCGAGGCGGTGTTTGCGGGTAAGCATACTGCGGCCAGCATCACCTGTGCTTGCCGTGAGCTGTGCCCAGTTACCGCTCTCGTCCATCATGAATATGGAGGCGTGGTAGAAACCGAACCGGGCTCGGATCATCTCGATCGCCTGGCCCATCAAGATCGTAGGTTCCATCGCTTCAGATGCCATTTTGGCGATGTCACTTGCCGTTTGTAGCTGGATTGCACGGCGCTCCAGCCCCCGTGTGCGGCTGGCAACAAGATCCTCCAGGTCACGGCTCTGGACCCTCAACTGCCCACTTCGCTGTTGTTCGGTTTCCAGTGCGCGTATCATTTCGCGATTCGATAGGATGTTCATGAGCAGAAACAAGGTCAGGAATACGCCAAGGATCACTGCATCAATGGCGACGATCGAGGGAGGCATGAAAGCGACTGTGATCAAGCTGGTGGTCGCTGCCCATCCGGCAAATATGTAGGC
>Ga0315553_10000874_pt1 | contig 26060 bp, 24 predicted proteins | sample SalMarSW160140MG_FD_203099 | JGI IMG/M metagenome (GOLD analysis project Ga0315553, IMG submission 203099) | Salt marsh sediment microbial communities from the Plum Island Ecosystem LTER, Massachusetts, United States - Salt Marsh Sediment SW1601-40 ... | reverse complement strand
CGCTATGCTCTGCCCAACGCTACCATACACCTGCACCAGGCGGTTGGCGGCGCTCAGGGGCAGGCGGCCGATATCGTGATTGCGGCCCGTGAGATTGCCCGGCAGCAGGATGTACTCAAGGATCTTATCGTCAAGCATACCGGCCAGTCGTTGGAGAAGGTGACCCATGATACCGACCGTGACTTCTACCTTAATGCGGAGCAGGCGGTGGAGTACGGCATTGTCGATGAAGTACTGGCCAAGCCTAAAGACAAAGAAAAAGAGAAGTAGCTAAAGCTCTTTCTTATAGAGCTGGCGGTAGCGCCGGGTCAGTTCCTTTAAGGTGGGCAGACCCGCTCTCGCCCCTGTTTTACCAATGCAGAACTTGGCGATAATGTCTCCCAGCCGCCCGCATTCCTCCAGGTCCTTGTCGTTAACCAGCCCGTAGAGAAATCCGGCGGCAAAGGCGTCGCCGGCGCCGGTGGTATCCGTTCCCGCCCCGGTGTCCGACGGTTTGATGATATATTCGTTTTTAGCATCTCTGATGTAGCCGCTGGCGGTGGTGTTCTTTATCCTGGCCCCTTTACCCATGGTGACGGCCACCCACCGGCACCCCGCCTGCAGGCACCTTGCCGCCCCCTTGATAACATTCTCCCCGGTAAGCTGTTTTATCTCGTCCCGGTTGATAAACAGGGTATAGGTTCGGCGCAGTATCGGCGCAAGGGCCTGTAAGCCTTTAGCAGCATACAGTGCGCCGGGGGCAAAGCTAAGCCTGACCGAATCATCCAGTTGATTCACCAGTTCCAGCGACATCTTGAACTGTCTGTCATTGGCAAAAGACGAAAGGTGCAGTATTTTGGCTTCGTTTATATAGCTCGGCTCTATATCCTTAATGGTTAGCTGGTTATTGGCGCCGGGTAGAACGTAGAGGGAGCGTTTGTCCCGCCCGTCGCTCAGGCATATTACCGAGCCGGTTGCGGCTTTGGGCTTAATCTTTATCCGGCGGGTATCCACCCCCACCCCCTCGAAGTCACGGAGCAGCATCGTACCCTCGGCGTCGTCGCCGACGGCGCCGCCGAAGCTGGCGCTGACTCCCAGTTTCCCCAGCCCGTAGATGGTGTTGGCCGCCGAACCGCCTGGAAAGACCTCCGCCGCCTCTACCACCGCCTCGCCGTCGTCGAGGATGCGGGCTACATTATATATATGGTCTATATTTAGCGCCCCCACCCCGACTACTTGTATTTCATTCATTCTATGAACCCCGCCCCGTTTTATATCTGTTCCCATCCCCGCTTCCACCAGTTCTCTTTGTTCCCATACCCACCCGCCCAAAAGGGTTTCACCCTCTTAAACTCTCTTACCCCACCCCGTTTTTAACCTGTGTCTATCTTCCCCTGCCCGGTTTCCCCCTTTCATAAAGGGGGACTAAGGGGGATTTCCCCCTGAAAAATTACCCCAGCTTGCCCGCTTCCTCCCTTACCAGTTGCCTTATCCTCTTATGCACCTCGATGATATCATCTATATCTTTTTGTTTCCGCCCCGCCAGCCAGTGGAAGTAGTGCTTGTCCTCCTTGCCCCGCCATTTCTCCTTATATTTCACCACTCTCTCCGTCCAGCCCCGCTTTTTCTTCTGCCAGGCCTCCAGCGCCGGCTGCAAATCGCTGATGAGGGTGGAGGCCAGGCTCATGGAGGCGTAGGGGAGGGCGTACTCGTTGGCGTTAAAGGCGATGGCCAGCCCTTTGGCTTCCTCCACCGCCTGGAGCATCCTGAAATCGGTGATGCTGTCGCCGATGACCACCCAGTTGGACAGGGGCTCCATGTATTTATCGGCGAATTTATTCAGGGCGGCTACCTTGCGCCGCCCCCCCACCGGCTTCACCTCCCTTATGGCTTTACCCAGTTCGGTAGCGGGCAGTTGCTCCCAGAAAAATTTGTCAAGGCTCTGTTTGATTCTGTCGTCATCGTCGACCGGCTTCATGGTCAGTATATCGTCTTCCGCCTTTTGCATCAGCTTTTTCTCCTCCGGACTTATGGTTGCCCGGAGACTGTCCAGGGGAAAGGCGGTGCAGGCGACGTTATGGGCGTAGATGCCCAGCTTCTGGGTGATATGATAGGCGTATTGCTCGTAGCTGGTGCTGATGCAGAAGACCTTCCAGCTGCTGGACTGCAGCCAGGAGATGAGCTTTTCGGCGCCGCCGGTCAGTTCGGCTTTGGCGGCCAGTTCGGCGATATTCTCCCCGGAGATATTGTGCAGTATCAGGAAGGGCACGATGAGAGCCAGCGTGTCCCCCGGCTCGTAGTCCTCCCTTTCCTCCAGCGTCAGCAGGTCGTCGTAGCGGCTGATAACATCGAAGATTTTGTCGCCGTTGGGGAAGAGCTTCATCAGCTCGTAGGCGTTATCCTGGGGTGACAAGGGTCCTTCAAGGTCAAAGCAGATAAGGTTAGCCATTAGCTTTTACCCCTCCCCCATTTTATATCTATTCCCGCCCGCCGCCCTTTAAGGAAACGGGCTAAAGCCCTTTTTACCCCTCCCCGCTTTCCAAGGGAGTTTTAGAGGCACTGCCTTTGAGGGTGGGTTGGGTGGGAAAGAAAACCCCCTCTAAAAACTAGGCTATTGCCTCCCCTTTTCCCCCAATCCCTGTTGGGGTGGGGGCTCTCCTTATCCCCCCATTTTAAGAGGTCTAACCTCTATAGGGTGGGAGGGAACGAGAGATTATTCCTCAGCCCTTCTTAAGCAGCTTATTAATCTCTCTGGTTGAATTATACCCTTTAATCGGTCTGCCGTCAGCACCGACAACTTTACCCTTCTTTATCCTGACCTTGCCCCGGTTGAACGCCTTGAGGGTAGATATTATCAGGGGGAACTCCCGGGCCAGTCCGTGTTTGCGGATGAGCTTGAAGAGGCGGTTGCTTTCCCCCTGGCTCTGCTTGATTTCAGCCGCGGTTTGCCCCTCTATCTCCCGCCAGTACCGGTCAAAGGGCTCGCCCCGGATGGGGAAGGTGCAGTAGGCTACCGGCGGCCCCCCGTCCAGCTCGGGGGTCACCAGGTGCATCATCACGCCGGTTTCTTTAGCTTTAGCTTCAATTAACTGCCAGATTACCTCCTGCCAGCTGCCTTTAGGCCCGCCCGGAGTTGCCGGGTGGAGGTTAATCATATCGTATTTGCGGCACATCCCTTCGCCGACGATGAGCATGTAGCCGGCCAGGACGCTCAAGTCGGCATCGAATTCCTGTAGCCGCTTTATCACCTCGCCGTCGTAGTCAGGCCGCCACCCCTCCCCACGGTCGGCTTTAAAATTACGGGAGGAGAAAGAGACCAGGGGCAGACCGTAGCTTTTAACCAGTTTGTGGAACAGGTCGCTCTGTTTCGATTCACCGGGCTCGCGGTTGCAGAAGACGAAGGCAATCTCAGCCCGAATCTCGCCGAGGGCTATGCTCCGTTGGGCCACGGTGAGCAGGTCCCGGGCGGCTTTGTCCCGCCCGGTGGAGAACCAGCCCAGTTTCTGTATCGGCTTTATCCTAGCCATCTATGTCTCAGCTTGGTCCAGATACTGGCGAAGTGGATGAAGGGATTGGTCATGTGTCCGCAGATTTTACCTTTTTCCAGGGCCTGGAGGAAATCATCCCTGCCCTCAAATTCGGGCATTTCAACATAGGCGTTGCCTATTTCCCGGACGGTATGGGCATCACTGCCGGCGCTTGGGATGATGCCGTGCTTGGCGGCGAAGGCCCGGGCTTTAGCCGAATTCTGGGGGATCATAATCCGGGCATTGAGGGTTTCTATCATGTCAATCTGTTCGGTGATTTCATCTATTATGTGGTTTTGCAGTGCCGACTTGCGGATGATGTCGAAGGGGTGGGGTATGCAGACCAGTCCGTTCTGGGCCCTGATGCGGGACAGGGTCTCGGCTACCGACAGCCCGCTGGGTATGGTTTCTTCGAGGAACAGGCCCATTATTTCGCCGTGCGGCGTCAGGATTTCCTCGGCGATGATTACGGTGAAAGGAGCCATTTCCCTCAGCTTCAATGCCCCCTCGGCGGTGCCATGGTCGGAGATGGCAACGCAGTTTATCCCGATTTTAAGACAGCGGCTGACTATCTTTTCCAGGGGCGTATTACAGTCCATGGAATATTGGGTGTGAACATGGAGGTCAGCTTTCAGCAATTTGGCTCTAGCTTATCCTCTCCAGGTAAACGCCGGTGCGGGTGTCGACCTTAATAACATCTCCGTTGTTGATAAACATGGGCACCTGGATGGTGATGCCGGTTTCCAGCTTGGCCGGCTTGTTGCCGGCGGTGGCGGTATCCCCTTTGAAGCCGGGCCCGGTCTCGGCCACCTCGAGCTCGACGGTGATGGGCAGCTCTACCCCCACCAGATCCCCCTTGTAGCTCGATACCTCCAGGGTCGCCCCCTCCTTCAAATAGTTAAGGGTGTCGCCCAGCTGGCTGGAGTTAATGGGCATCTGCTCAAAGGTCTCCTGGTCCATAAAATAATAGGCATCGCCGTCGTTATAGAGGTACTGCATGGTACGGGAGTCCAGGCGTGCCCGGACAAACTTCTCGCTGGCCTGGAAGGAGCGATCGATGTTATGGCCGCTGCGTATATCACGGAGTTTAAGCCTCATCTGGGCGCTGCCCCGCCCTACTTTAATGTGCTGGTAGTCTACCACCTGGTACAGCTTGCCGTCCAGTTCTATGGTAACCCCTTTTCTCATTTCACCGCTGTCAATCATTCTGGTCTCCGCAGTATTATTTCTTAGCTTTTGAAATTTCCCTGACCTTGCCCTTTTCCATTATGACCAAATCTTCAATCCTCACCCCGCCCCACTCCTCGATATAAATTCCCGGCTCGATGGTAAAAACCATGCCGTCGGCCAGCTCCTCCGGCGAGTTGGGCCCCAGCCGGGGCTTCTCATGGACGGCTAATCCCACCCCGTGTCCCAGCCCGTGGCCGAAGGCCTCCCCGTATCCCCCCTCCTCGATAATTATTCTGGCTATCTGGTCGGCTTCACCGCCGCTCATCCCCGGTTTGACTATCGCCATCGCTCCGGCTTGTGCGCCGAGGACGGTATCATATACCTTTTTAAAGGTTTCGCCGGGAGTACCCAGGCATAGGGTGCGGCTCAGGTCGCTGGCATAACCTTCCACCCTGGCCCCGATGTCGATTACTATCGGCTCGGCTTCCCGGATAGCCCTCGCCGAGGGCTGGGCGTGGGGCAGGGCGGCGTTCGGCCCGGAAGCGACGATAACATCAAAAGGCACCGGCTGGCTGCCCTTCTCCCGCATAAATTTCTCTATCTCCCAGGCGGCTTCCCTTTCCGTCATGCCGGGGCGAACATTACCCCGAATATAGTCCATGGCGGCATCGGCTATTTCGGCAGCCCGGCTGATAAGCTCGATTTCCCCGGGCTCTTTTACCGCCCGCAGCGATTCCACCATGCCTTCTACAGGGACGAGTTCAAGCCCGGATTTATCTTTACCCAGTATATCACATAACCGCCGGTAGAAGCTAAAGGTCAGGTATTCCCCCTCAAACCCCAGCCTCTTTATATTCAGCCCCGCCGCCAGCCCGGGGAGCCAGCCCCCGATGTCGCTGGTTGCGGGAAAAATCTCATATTCGGGAGCCTGGCTTTTGGCCTGCGCAGTATAGCGGGAATCGGTGGCTAAAATACTCTTGCTTTTGGTAATAATCAAAAAACCGGCCGAGCCGTCGAAGCCGGAAAGATAGCGCCTGTTTTCCGGCTGGGAGATTAAAATGCCGTCAAGCTCTTTCCCCCCCAGCCCCTCAATCAGCTTTTCTATTCTATTCTTCATCTTCGGGCTTATCCTTTTTCTCTCTGGCCAGTGGGTGGGCCGATAGATATACCTTTCTCGCCTGCCCCTTGGTGACGTGGGTGTAAATCTGGGTGGAGGTGAGCCGGGCGTGTCCCAGCAGTTCCTGGACGACCCTCAGGTCGGCGCCGCCGTCGAGCAGGTGGGTGGCGAAGGTATGCCTCAGCATGTGGGGGTGGACCCTCTTGCCGATGCCGGCTTTTTTAGCGTATTCGTGCAACAGCCTCTGCACGCTCCGCTCGGGGAGGCGCTGCCCGTAGCGGTTGAGGAACAGAGATTTGGTTTTCTTTTTGCCCCGCAGCTTAAGCCGCCCCTCTCTCAGGTAATTCTTTATTGCCTCTGCGGCGGGCTCGCCCATCAGAACCATGCGCTCTTTAGAGCCCTTCCCCCAGACCCGTATTTCGTTGGTTTCAAGGTCTATTTGCTCCGGGGTCAGGCTTACCAGCTCGCTCACCCGGAGGCCGGAGGCGTAGAGCATCTCCAGTAGCGCCCGGTCTCTCTGTCCCAGCGGCGTGGATAAATCGGGGGCGTTGAGCAGCTTTACCATCTCCTCTTTAGTCAGAAAAGATGGCAGGCGCTTGTCCAGCTTGGGCGAGGAGACCTGCTCTATGGGGTTTTTGGGTATTATTTCTTCCCGTACCAGGTAGCGGAAGAAGGAGCGGATAGCGGATAGCTTTCGGGCGATGCTGGCTTTGGCTATACCCACCTCCACCAGGTGGGAGAGGTAGTCGCGCAGGACGTGCCGGTCAAACTTGGTTTCATCTAGCGGGTCAATTTTCCTCTCTCTTAAAAAGTTGAAGAAGTCCAGCAGGTCGGCCTGGTAGTTACGGATGGTGTAGTGAGAGGCGTTTTTTTCCGCCTCTAAATAATACTTGATGTATTCCTCGAATGTTTCTTGCAAGGTTTTCATGGTCTTGGTGTCCCCGCCCCCAATTATATCTTTTCCCGCCCGCCGCCCTTAAGTGGAAGGGTTACGCCCCACCCCTTACGGGGGATGGGAATTAAACCCGCCGCCCTTTTATGGAAACGGGCTTTCAGCCCTTTTTACCCCTCCCCCTTTCGTAAAGGGGGATTAGGGGGATTTCCCCCATGGCTTTTAAATCTTCTTTTTCTTCCTGCCCACCCGCCTGGCGGGGGTTTTGGCATTCCCGGGCTCTATTTCCGTTTTCTCAGCCTCCCCTAATTTCCCCTTAAACTCGCACTTGGTGCACTTGGCCATGTTGCGGCCATAGGCGGTGAGGAGGCCGCCGCACTGGGGGCAGGGCTGGGGGAGGGGTCTGGTATTGACGATAAAATTACATTCGGGGTAGTTGCTGCACCCGTAGAAGGTGCGCTTTTTCTTGCTCTTTTTTACCACCAGCTCCCCGCCGCACTGGGGGCACTTTACCCCGACCTTGACCAGGAAGGGCTTGGTGGTCTTGCACTCGGGGTAGCCGCTGCAGGCGATGAATTTGCCGAAGCGCCCGTACTTGACCACCATGGGCTTGCCGCAGTTGGGGCAGATTTCGTCGGTGGCCTCCTCAACATTGACCCTTTCCATCAGCTCGGCGGCGCTCTCCAGGCTCTTTTCGAAGGGCTGGTAGAAGTCCTGGACGACGGTCACCCATTCCCTGTTTTCGTTGGCGACCTGGTCGAGCTTCTCCTCCATCTGGGCGGTGAACTCGATGTCGACGATGGCGGGGAAGTGTTTGGCGAGCAGGTCGTTGACGACGAAGCCCAGCTTGGTGGGCTGGAATTTGCCGCCGTCTTTCTCCACGTAGTCCCTGTCCTGGATGGTGGATAGAGTTGGGGCGTAGGTACTGGGGCGCCCGATGCCCCACTGCTCCAGCGTCTTGATGAGAGTGGCTTCGGTAAATCTTGGCGGGGGTTGGGTGAAGCGCTGGTCGGCGGTGAGGTCTATCAGCTTGAGTTTGTCGTCTTTTTTCAGCGGGGGCAGCCTGCCCCCGGTTTTTTCCTCGGCTTCGTCCCTGCCCTCGATGTAGACCACCATGAAGCCGTCGAAGGTGCTGACGGAACTGGAAGTCCGCAGCAAATAGACGGTCCTGGCTCTGGGGCGTCCGGCTTCAATGTCGACGGTAGTGTTGTTGAAGGTGGCGGCGGCCATCTGGCTGGCGACCATCCGCTTCCAGATGAGCTGGTATATCTTGAACTGGGCGTCGCTTAAGTAGGATTTGAGTATAGACGGCTCGCGCTTTATCCTGGTGGGGCGGATGGCTTCGTGGGCTTCCTGCGCCCCTTTGACCCGGGTGGTGAAGGTGCGGGCGTGGGCTGGCAAATATTTCGAGCCGTATTTATCGGCGATAAACTCTCTGGTTTCGGCGATAGCGGAGTGGGCGACCCGGATGGAATCGGTACGCATGTAGGTGATGAGGCCGACGCTGCCCTCCTTGCCGATGGGCAGGCCCTCGTAGAGCTCCTGGGCAACTCTCATTGTCAGCTTGGCCGGGAAGTGGAGCTTGCGCCAGGCTTCCTGCTGAAGGGTGCTGGTGATGAAGGGCGGCGCCGGCTGGCGGGTGGCTTTCTTGGTGGCTACCTTGCTGACTTTGTAGCCGGCCTTTTTTAGCTCCTGCCCGATTTCATTGGCTTCGGTTTCGTTGTGGATTTCCAGCTTTCCGCCGCCGGCCAGGCCAATTAAAGTAGCTCTAAAAGTTGTGGCCGCAGCCGCCTTGGCCAGTTCGGCCTCGATTGTCCAGTACTCTACAGGCTTAAATTTTTCAATTTCCCGCTCGCGGTCGACGATAATCTTTAGCGCCACCGACTGCACCCGCCCCGCCGATAAGCCCCGCCTCACGTTCCGCCAGAGCAGGGGACTGATTTGATAGCCGACCAGTCTGTCCAGGACGCGCCTTGCCTGCTGGGCGTCCACCAGCTGCATGTTTATTGACTGGGGGTGGGCGAAGGCGCGCTTGATGGCTTCCTCGGTTATCTCGTGAAAGACGACGCGGCGGTAGGTCTTACGGTTGGTCTTGGTAACCTGCTCCAGGTGCCAGGAGATGGCTTCTCCCTCGCGGTCGGGGTCGGTGGCCAGGTAAATGGTGGAAGCGTCCTTGGCCGCCTTTTTAAGCTCGTTGACAATCTTGGTTTTAGCCCTGGGCACGACGTATTTGGGGGCAAAACCCTGCTCGATATCCACCCCGAGCTGGCTTTTGGGCAGGTCTCTGACGTGCCCCATGGAGGCTTTAAGATTGTAGCTGCTCCCCAGGAGTTTGCCCAGCGTCCGGGCTTTAGCCGGGGACTCAACTATAACCAGGCTCTTTTTCTTAGTTGACATAATAATCCTAATCCACCCTTACCCGGTAGGCCTCTCTGGTCTCCCGGGTAAGGATATAATTCATGGTTCCGGTCTGTTTCACCAGACCTTTAAGCTCCATCATGGCCAGGGTGCCGCTGACGGTGGCCACCGGCAGCCCGCTTGAGCGGCAGACCTCGTCGATGTGGACGGGCTCGGCGCTGAGATGTTTCAGGAGCCGGGTCTCGGTATCGGTGGTGGGCAGCAGCTCGGTAAGCTCCATCTGCTGGGCGACGGCGGTCAGGTTTAATTCCTCTAAAATATCGGTGTAGTCGCGCACCAGCTTGGCCCCCTCCTGGATGAGGCGGTTGACCCCCCGGCTGGACGGCGACAGGATACTGCCCGGCACGGCGAAGACCTCTCTATTCTGCTCCAGCGCCAGGTGGGCGGTAATCATGGCTCCGCTGGTCTCGCCGGCCTCGGCCACCAGCACCCCCAGGCTCAGCCCGCTCAGGATTCTATTGCGGCGGGGGAAGTTCTCCGGCTTGGGGCGGGTTCCCAGCGGGAATTCGCTTATCAGCGCCCCCTGTTCGATGATTTTGCGGGCGAGGGCGGCGTTCTCCGCCGGATAAACAATATCCAGCCCGCAGCCGAAAACGGCGATGGTTCTGCCCCCCGCCCCCAGTGCGCTCTGGTGGGCTACCGAGTCGATCCCTTTAGCCAGCCCGCTGATAATGGTTATTTTGTTCCGGGCTAAATCGGCGGTTATCTCCTCGGCGGCCTGCCGCCCGTAGACGGTAGACCGGCGCGTGCCCACCACCGCCAGGCACCACTCGTCCTGTGGAAGCAGTGTTCCCCTGACATAAATTACCGGTGGATAATCGTATATCTCTTTGAGACGGGCAGGGTAGCCCGGGTCGTGGAAGGTGAGCACCTTCACCCCGTAGCGCCCCAGCTTTTCCATCTCGGCGTCCAGGGAAATCCTGTCCCGCCAGTCCCTGATGGTGTTGACCGAGCCCCTGTCCATCCCGGCCTGCTTCAACTCGCTAGGAGTAGCCTGCCAGGCCTGCTTTAGGTCACCGAAATGGCTTTCCAGCAGGGAGAGCTTCACCCGCCCGATGCGGGGTATCATGCTGAAGCCGACCCAGTATTTTGTATCTTTTTTAGTCACTTCAAGGCAATTCTAACATAGAGGTTAGCAGGTGACAATTAAGATTTTAGTAACCCCACCCCAATTTATATCTTTTCCCGCCCGCCGCCCTTATGGAAGCGGGCTAAAGCCCTTTTTACCCCGCCCCTAAGATGAGAGGATTATTTCTCCTTATCCCCTAAAAGAAGAAATTGATAGAAGTGTAACTTCTGTAGGGTGGGAGGGTGGGAAGCAAAACGAACTCTAAAAAAGGGGGAACCTCCCCTTATTCCCCTGCCAAGAAGGCTTCACCTCTTGGACTCCCTGTTCCTCCCCCTTTGTTAAAGGAGAACTGAGGGGGGATTTTACCCTCTTAGTCCCGCCTTCCCCACAGGAACGCCGAGCAGATGATGGCTATCCCCAGTGCCGCCCCGCCCGCCACGGTGAAACTGGTGGCGAAGCTGTAATGGTCGGCGATGTAGCCCAGTGCCGGTATCACCAGGCCCATACCTCCCCGGCTGGCAAAGTAGTAGATGCCGAGTATGGTGGAGCGGCGGCGCTCCGGGGCGTGGGTGATAATATAGGCCTCGGTGACCGGCATGCCCGTATACATGCAGGTGCCGAGGAGGAGCAGCACTGCCCAGATACTCCAGTCCAGAGAGACTAGCTTTAGCAGGTAGATGGCGGGACCGGCGATGAGGCTTGCCGTCAGCATCACCGGGACTTTACCGAATCGGTCGGAGAGGTAGCCGCCGACTGGGCCGGCCCACAGGCCGATGAAGTTGAAGAAGGAGAAGAGGAAAGCGCCGGTTTGCTCGCTGGCGTTGAGGTTATCAACGGCAAAGAGGGGGATATAGGAAGCCACCGAGAAAATCACCATCTGGGCCGTCACTCCCAGAATGATGAAGGGTATCAGCCGGCGCATACTGCCGGAGGTTGTCGGTGGTTCGTCCTGGCTGCCGGTGGTAACTTTAGGGGTTTTTTGTACGTAGCCCCGCCTCCCCAGGATTATGAAGAGCACGATACCGATGATAAAGGCGGGGATAGCCATGCTGATTGTGGCGCCCCGCCATCCCAGAGCGCCCGCGATGGCCACGGCAATCAGCGGAGTCAGGAAGTAGCTGGCGGTGCCGCCTATCTGGTGCAGTCCTAGTGCCCGGCCCTGGCTCTTTTTATCAACCGAGGCTGCGACTACAGGTGAGGCGGCGGGGTGATAGCCGCCCCCCAGCGCCCCGAGCAGGATCACGAAGATGATCAGGGTGAGGTAGGTCGGAGCCAGTCCGGCGAATATGGCAAACAGGGCTACCCCGGAGATACCTATGGTTATCATCAGCCGGGGGCCGAGCCGGTCGGAAAGCCAGCCGGCGGGCAGATGGCTTAAGCCGTAGGTAAGGGTGAAGGCGGATATAATCCAGCCCGCCTGGGTGTAGTCAAGGTTGAACTCATCACGGATGAAAGGCATCAGGGGTTGGAATAGGGCAGAGGTGAAATGGTGGCTGAAGTGTGCCAGGATAAATAGGGGCAGCAGACCGGAGATAAAGGCAAGGAATTTCGGCTTCTTGATGGCGAGCTTCCCTTCTAGTTACCCGTTTTGCAAATCTGCCAGTAATATGGCGGAGAGGGTGGGATTCGAACCCACGGTAGCCTTGCGGCTACACACGCTTTCCAGGCGTGCCTGTTAGGCCACTCCAGCACCTCTCCATTATATATATGGCGGAGAGGGTGGGATTCGAACCCACGCTCCGGTATAACCGGAGACCGCTTTTCGAGAGCGGCACCATCAACCACTCGGACACCTCTCCGCATTTACAGGTAAATATTATACCATCAATATCAGGCCATCGTATAGCTCAGGTAAGCCTGTATTAAGAACAGCGCTATCAGCGTCAGGCTGCACCAGCTCACTCTGAAGTACCTTCTCGGCCTGAAATGAAGCCCGGCGATGAAAACTCCCGTCATCACTATCACTATGCCGGCGGTGAACAGGTGGCTGGTCGATACCGCGTTCAGCACCGGCCCCGGAGTGTAGAGCAGGTCGTCTATGGGGATGATGGCCATGTTAAACAGGTTGGAGCCTATCATGTTGGCTACCGCCATGTCCACCGCCCCCAGCCTCAGGGCGGCAAAGGAGACGGTGATTTCGGGCAGGGTGGTGGAGAAGCCGATGAGCAGGGTGCCGATGAAGCTTTCCCCCAGGCCGGTAATGACGGCTATTTCCTCACCGATAACCGCCAGCCAGGTGCCGGCGCCGATGATGAGTACGGAGGCTATGATGAAATAGAGGTAGACACGGCTCATGGGTACGCCCTCGTAGTCCGGCTGCTCAATCAGCGGGCGGGCCGGCTGGCGCTTCTGGGAGTGGAAGATACGCCACATAAAGAAAAGGTAGAGCAGGATAATAACCGGGGTGTACCAGCCTATCCAGCCTATACCCATGTCGAAAAAGTAGCTGCTGATAAAGATAGAGACACCGGCAACCGCCGCCAGTGCCATGCTGAACCATCCCGTCAGCCGCTGCACGGGGCTGGCCATCCCGAACAGGGAGCCGTAGCGGTAGGCGATATCGAGCAGGGCCAGGTTGAAGAGATTAAAGGCGTTGGCGCCGAAGAGATTGCCGATGGTCAAATCGGGGGCGCCGACCAGTGTAACGGCGCTTATGCCGGTGAATAGTTCGGGCAGTGAGGTAACCAGGGCGAGGAGGACAACCCCTATCCAGACCCGGCCCAGTCCGGTCCTGATGGCGATGATGTCACCGTATTTGGCCACCGCCCTCCCCGAGAAAAATATAACGGCAACGCAAAAGGCAAACTGTAACCAGACCAACCAGACCAAGGCTTAACTCCTTTGAAAATCCTCCGAATCACTTTATTGGCATGGTGCTTTAAATGTCAATACCGGCTCTTTTCGTTACCGGCTGACTTCTGTTATAATAGCATAGTTTTAGCCTCATTTTCTGCGCTGGAAAAGAGATTTCGGAACAAATGTTTACGCTGAGCCAGATTCTCGCCGTCGCCATTTTCGTTATCATGTTTGCCGCCATAATATACGGCAAGGTGCACCGCTATATCCCCGCCCTCATCGGCGCCGCCCTCACCCTGGGGGTCGTCTTCCTGCTGGTGATGAGAAGCCCGGAATCGGTGGTCAGCGTCCTGAACCTGGAACAGCTGGGCACGCTGAACTTCTGGGTGCCGGGGCAGGAGCATATAGAGTCCTACGGCGTCAACTGGCAGACCATTGTCTTTATCGGCGGCATGATGGTCATGGTGGAGGGACTGGGGGAAGTCGGGTTTTTCCGCTGGATATGCCTGCTGCTGGCCAAGATGGTCAACTATAAAGTTATTCCCATACTGGTTGTCTTCATGCTGCTCTCCGGCTTCCTCTCCATGTTCATAGACAGCATCACCGTGCTGTTGTTTCTGGCCATGGTGACTATAGAGCTGTCCCGGCTGCTCAAATTCGACCCGGTGCCGGTAATAATCGCCGAGATTTTCGCCGCCAACACCGGCGGCAGCGCTACCATGTCCGGCGACCCGCCCAATATCATCATCGGCACCGGCCTCGGCTACACCTTCACCGATTTTTTCACTAACACCGGCCCTATCGCCTGGATAGGGATGCTGGTCACCCTGGCCTTCTTCTACTTCGTCTTCCGCAAGGTTCTGACCGCCCCCCAGGGCGATAACGCTACCCCCACCGCCCACTATCCCCAGCCCAGCGAAGCTATTATCGACCCCCTCCACTTCCGCATCAATGCCGGCATCTTTGTCGCGATAATTGTTTTGATAGTTACCCACGCCGAGACCGGCATATCAATGGCGCTGATAGGTGTTATCGCCGCCCTGGTCACCCTGCTGGCGGCCAGCCGGAAGGCCATGTACGTCATCGCAAGGGTGGACTGGCGTACCCTGCTCTTCTTTATCGGATTATTCGTCTGCGTCGGCGGCCTGGAGGAGACCGGCGTGCTGGAGATGCTGGCTCAGTATATCGGCCATGTCTCCGGGGGCAATATCGTGCTGGTGATACCCCTCATCCTCTGGATATCGGCCTTTGCCTCGGCCATCGTCGATAACATCCCCTTTGCCGCCACCATGGTTCCGGTTATCGTCAATCTATCAAAGACCGCCGGCCTCAAACTGCCTACTTTAGCCTGGACTCTGGCACTGGGGACGGATATCGGCGGCAACGCCACCCCTATCGGTGCTTCGGCCAATGTGGTCGGTACCGCCATCGCCGAAAAAGAGGGCCATCCCATCAGCTGGGGCAAGTTCTGCAAATACGCCTTCCCGGCCATGATTGTGGTGGTCGCCTTGTGCTGGCTGTATTTAGTGATAAGATATACTTAATGGAGGTGGAAAATGTGGAAAAAGATTCTGGTCCCGCTGGACGGTTCCGACCTGGCTGAGCTGGCCCTTCCCTACGCCGAAGAACTGGCCACTGCCTTCAAGTCCGAGATTATCCTGCTGCACGTCAGTGAGTCGGCTGCAAGCCAGTACCGGCATATGCACGAGCTCTATGTGGAAGAGGTGGCGGACAGGATGAAAGAGCGCGTCAGAAAGGTCAGCCCGGTAGTTGTCTCCGGCAAAGCGGCTGACGAAATCATCGGCTACGCCGATAAGAACAAAGTCGGTCTCATCGTTATGACCTCTCACGGCCGCTCCGGCATCATGTCCTGGGCGACGGGTAGCATTGCCAGCAAGCTGCTTCAGGCCGCCGCCGTGCCGCTGCTGCTGGTCAGGGCGGTCAAGCCCAAACGTAAGGTGACGCGCGAGGTCCTGCTCAACCGGATTCTGCTCCCCCTGGACGGCTCCGAGGCCGGTGAAGCGGCGGTGGGCTATGTCGGGGAGCTGATGAGCCGGCTGGAGTCGGAGGTTACCCTCTTCGGAGTGATTTCATCGGGCCAGCATATTCGCTCGGTGGGCGGTCTGGACTATATCAGTTACCCCCCGGAGCAAATGGAAATGTTTAAGAAAGAGGCCCAGGAATATCTGGACGGGGTTTACCGTAAGCTCAAGAGGCGGAAGGGCACGGTAAAGGTTACCATCAATGTCGGGGCGGGTGATGTCGGTCAGGAAATCCTCAAGTTCGCCGAGGCAAGGGGTGTTAATCTGATTGCCATATCCAGCCACGGGCACTCGGGCATTGAGAAATGGGTTTTCGGCAGTATCGCCAATAATGTGGTTTTAAACAGTAAGGTGCCGGTGCTGGTGGTAAAGGCGCTGGGGGAAAAGCTCTAGCCAGTTTGCATTATAATTAGATTATAGGTTATCATATAAAGTTACCTGAATCATAAATCATTAATCATAAAAATCATAAATCATATCAGGTTACTTTATCATATAGCTTTAATTTTTCTGGTTTTTATATTTGTTTACCTCTGCCCCTGTAGCTCAGTTGGATAGAGCACCAGCCTCCGGAGCTGGTTGCGAGCGTTCGAGTCGCTCCAGGGGCGGTTTAATTAAAAGCTTAAGAGGCTGAATTGACAGGCAAGAACGGACTTATTGAAATCAGGTGGCACGGTCGAGGGGGGCAGGGTGCGGTCACCTCGGCGGAGCTGGTGGCGCAGGCGGCTATCAGTGAAGGCAAGTATGCCCAGGCCTTTCCCAGCTTCGGCCCGGAGAGACGGGGCGCGCCGGTGCTGGCTTTCGTCCGGATAGACAGCCGGGAGCCGATACGGATAAGGGCGGAGATAACCCGCCCCGACGTAGTTGTGGTGCTCGACCCCGGCCTGCTCAGCATTGTCAATGTTATCTCCGGCCTTAAGGAAAACGGCCTGCTGATAATCAACACCAAAAAATCGTTTAAAGAGATCGCCGCCAATTTCAAGACAAAATGCAGAATGGCCAGGGTTGACGCCGCCACTATCGCCAGAGAGGTTTTAGGTGTTCCCATCACCAATACCACCATGGTCGGCGCCCTGCTCAAGGCCACCGGCGTGGTCGAACTGGAATCGGTGGTCGAGCCGCTAAAAAACCGCTTTGGCCGCATAGCGGATAGGAATATCAACGCTATGAAAAGGGCCTATGAAGAGACCGAGGTTAAGGAGCTATAGGGGATGGCTAAACGCAAGCCCAAGTCGGAAGGCGAAATGACCTGGAAAGACCTGGAAATCGGTGCCATCGTTACCGAGCCGGGTAACGCCAGCCGGTATAAGACCGGTGACTGGCGGTCGCAGCGTCCCACCTATGATTTCAAAAAGTGCATCAAGTGCGCCCTCTGCCAGATTTTCTGCCCCGAGGGCTGTATTTTCCAGAACGATGACGGCAATTTCGAGGCCGATATGTTCTACTGCAAGGGCTGCGGTATCTGCGCCAGGGAGTGCCCCACCGGGGTAATAACCATGGTCGAGGAGGAGGAATAGTGGCCGGTAGAGTGGGCATAGAGGTCTCGGTGGCCCTCGGCGATGCGGTCAGGCAGGCCAACGTCGATGTTGTCGCCGCCTACCCCATCACCCCCCAGACCCACATCGTGGAGCACCTGGCCGAGCTGGTGGCTAACGGCGAGCTGGATGCCGCCTATATTCCGGTGGAGTCCGAGCACTCGGCGATGAGCGCCTGTTTGGGCTCGGCGGCAGCCGGCGCCCGAACCTTTACCGCTACCGCCGGACAGGGGTTGGAGCTGATGCACGAGGTGCTCTATGTCGCCTCGTCGATGCGCTTACCCGTAGTGATGGCGGTGGCCAACCGGGCGCTGTCATCGCCTTTGAGCGTCTGGGGCGACCACTCCGATGTCATGGCCGTCCGCGATACCGGCTGGATTCAAATATTTACCGAAAACGGCCAGGAAGTCGTCGACCACGTCTTCTGCGCCTTCCGCATCGCCGAAGATAATAAAGTCCTGCTGCCGGTGATGATTCACCTGGACGGCTTTCATTTGTCGCACGTTATCGAGCCGATAACCTTCCCCGAACAGAGCAAGGTGGATAAGTTCCTGCCCCCCAATAAATATCCTTTCCCCCTCCACCCCGATAAGCCGGTCACCATGGGCGATTTCGCCCCGCCCATCATCTACCCGGAGGCGAAGTGGGCGCAGGAGGTAAATTTAAGGGCGTCCAAAGAGACGGTTCTCCAGTGCTGGCAGGAGTTCGCCAAAATTTTCGGGCATAAATATCAACCTGTAGAGAGCTACCACAGTGAGAAGGCTAAAGTCCTGCTGCTGACTATGGGCAGCTTCAGTGAAACGGCCATGACGGCCATAGACAAGATGCGGGGTGAGGGCAGAGACGTTGGGCTGGTCAGGCTCCGCCTGTGGCGCCCCTTCCCCTTCGAGGAGCTCCGCCAGGCGGTAGAAAACGCCGAGACGCTCATCGTTGTCGACAGGGCGCTTTCTTTCGGCGGCCCCGGCGGCCCGGTCTGCTCCGAGGTCAAGGCGGCGCTGTACGGCGAAGCCAAAAAGCCCAAAGTGGTCAGCTTCGTTGCCGGCATCGGCGGACGGGATATCAGCCCGGATGACTTTGAAACGATAGTCAACAAGGGCATAACCATCTCAGAAAAAGGCTCCCCCAACGAGTTCGAGATATTCGGGGTGAGGGAATAATGCAGAACTACGGCGTCTATGTCCCCAGACTGGTAACCAAAAAGGACATTTTTGTTCCCGGCCACCGGGCCTGCATCGGCTGCGGCGAAGCGCTGGCGGTCAGGCTGGCCTGCAAGGCGCTGGGGCAGAATACAATTATTGCTAATGCCACCGGCTGCATGGAGATAGTCTCCTCGCCGCTGCCCACCACCTCCTGGAAGGTGCCCTGGATTCATACCCTGTTCGAAAACACGGCGGCGGTGGCTTCGGGCATTGAGTCGGGCTTGAAGATAATGATGAAGAAGGGCCGAATAGCCCAACAGGATATCAGCGTAGTGGCTATGGCCGGCGACGGCGGCACCAGCGATATCGGCATCCAGGCGCTGTCGGGGGCTCTGGAGCGGGGACATAATTTCACCTATATCTGCTTCGACAACGAAGCCTATATGAATACCGGAATACAGCGCTCTTCGGCCACCCCCTACGGCGCTGCCACCACCACCTCCCCGGCGGGCAAGGTCAGCATCGGGCAGGTCAGCTGGAAGAAGAATATGCCGGCAATCGCCGCCGCCCACAATATCCCCTACGTAGCTACCGCCTCGCCCAGTTACCCCTTCGACCTGATGGAAAAAGTAGAAAAGGCAGCGGCCACGCCGGGCCCGGCCTACGTTCATATACTGTCGGTCTGCCCCACCGGCTGGAGGTGCCCAACCGATTTATCGGTCAAGCTCGGCCGCCTGGCGGTGGAGACGGGGATATTCCCCCTCTATGAAGTAGAGGACGGCAAATATACATTGAACTTTGATTTCCCCAAGCTCAAGCCGGTGACCGCCTACATGAAGCTGCAGGGCCGGTTCCGGCACCTGTCCGATGATATTATCGAAAAGATACAGCAGCGGGTGACCGCTGACTACGCCGCGCTCAAGGAGAAAGCCGTTGAAGGCGACTAAACCGGATAAACAGAAGATAAAATCGATATTGGCCAGCTACCAGAGCGACCCCGGTATGCTGGTGCCGATTCTGCAGGATGTCCAGGCGGAGTACAACTATCTGCCCAGAGAGGCTTTAGTGCAGGTCGGCGAGGGTCTGGGAGTCCCCTTGAGCCAGGTCTACAGCGTCGCCTCATTCTTCAAGGCTTTCAGCCTCAAGCCGAGGGGGCGGCACCTGATTAACGTCTGTCTGGGCACCGCCTGCCACGTCCGTGGAGCGGGCAGGGTCCTGGACGAGATTGAGCGTCGGTTGGGCGTAAAATCCGGCGAGACCACTAAAAACATGAAATATACCCTGGAGACGGTTAACTGCGTCGGGGCCTGCGCCCTGGGGCCGATAGTCGTCATAGATGGCAACTACTCGGGTCAGATGACCGGCAGCAAGGTAAAACCGCTGCTGGAAAGCTATAAGTGATGGCAAAGAAGCAGCAAACATCAAAACGGCTGAATTCGGTGGCCGCCCTTGAGGCTCTCCGCAAGGCCATAGTGGCCTCAAGAGACCCGGATAAGCCCTGCATAACGGTATGCGGCGGCACCGGCTGTCTGGCTCTGGGAGCCCGGGATGTTATCGCCGGTTTCAAGCGGGAAATCGAAAAAGGCGGGCTGGAGGGCAAGGTAAGCCTCAAGATAACCGGCTGTCCCGGCTTCTGTGAAAAGGGGCCGCTGGTAGTTATCAAGCCGGAAGATATCCTTTACCAGCAGGTAAAGGCCGGGGATGCGGCTGAAATAATCTCGGAGACGGTCAAGGGCAACATTGTCGACCGGCTGCTCTACGTTGACCCCAATACCGGCAAGAAAACAACCTATGAATCGGATGTGCCCTTCTATAAAAAACAGAAGCGCCTTCTCCTTGGCAGCAACAGCAGCATTGACCCCACCGTAATCGAAGACTACCTGGCTCTGGGCGGCTACGCCGCTCTGGGCAGGGCGCTTTCTGGCATGACCCCCGAGGGAATAATCGACGAGGTCAAGAAATCGGGCTTAAGGGGGCGGGGCGGTGGCGGATTCCCCACCGGCGCCAAGTGGGAGACCTGCCGCAAGGCAGAGGGCGAAAAACGCTATGTCATCTGTAACTGTGACGAGGGTGACCCCGGTGCCTTCATGGACAGGAGCTTAATGGAGGGCAACCCCCACAGCGTTCTGGAGGGGATGATTATCGGCGCCTACGCCGTCGGCAGCCACGAAGGCTATATCTACGTCCGCAACGAGTACCCGCTGGCGGTGAAGAACGCCGAGATAGCCATCGAACAGGCCGAAGAATATGGCCTGCTGGGCAGGAATATTCTGGGTTCCGGCTTTGACTTCAGCGTTAAGATAAGCCGTGGCGGCGGCGCTTTCGTCTGCGGCGAGTCCACGGCGCTGATGGCCTCTCTTGAGGGCAAGGTCGGCGAGCCGAGGGCCAAGTATGTCCACACCGTAGAGAAGGGCCTGTGGGAGCAGCCCACCAATCTCAATAATGTGGAGACCTGGGCTAATGTCCCCCTGATAATCAAGGACGGCGCCGGCCGGTACGCCAAGATAGGCAGCGAGGGCAGCAAGGGCACCAAGATTTTCTCGCTGGTGGGCAAGATTAACAACACCGGCCTCATCGAAGTCCCCATGGGCATAACTTTAAGGGAGATTATCTACGGCATCGGCGGCGGTATCCCAGAGGGCAAGAAGTTCAAGGCGGTGCAGACCGGCGGCCCTTCGGGCGGCTGTATCCCCGATAGCTTCCTCGACCTGCCGGTTGACTTCGACCAGCTCGATAAGGCGGGCTCGATGATGGGTTCCGGCGGCATGATTATCATGGACGAAAACAGCTGCATGGTCGATATCGCCAGGTATTTCATCAACTTCCTGGAGGGCGAGTCCTGCGGCAAGTGCCTTCCCTGCCGTGAGGGCTTAAAGAGGATGAGCCAGATACTCACCGGTATCACCGAGGGCAGGGGCAAAGACGGCGATATTGATTTACTGGAGAGGCTCTCGGCCACACTGGTCGATTGCTCGCTGTGCGCTCTGGGTTCAACCGCCCCCAACCCGGTGCTGACCACGCTCCGCTATTTCCGTGACGAATACGAAGCCCATATTAAGGACAAGCGGTGTCCTGCCGGTGTCTGCAAGGCGCTGGTAACCTACAGCATTGACGAAGAAAAATGCCCCGGCTGCGGGCTGTGCGCCAAGGCCTGTCCGGTGGAGGCGATAACCGATATGGGCAAGAAGAAGCCGGCGATTTTAGACAAAGAGAAGTGCATAAAGTGCGGCGCCTGCTACGATGTCTGCAATCTGGGCGCGGTAATAAGGAAGTAAAGGCAGAGATTAATGGTTACGCTGACAATTGACGGTCGAAAGCTGAAAGCCGAAGAGGGCAAGACCATTCTTCAGGTGGCTGAAGACAATAACATCTATATACCCACCCTGTGTTTTAACGAGGCGGTTAAAGCCTACGGCGCCTGCCGCCTCTGTCTGGTCGAAATCACCAGGCGGGGGAGGGAAAAGCTGGTGGCTTCCTGTCTTTACGAGGTGGAGGAGGGGCTTAAGGTAAAGACCGGCTCGGACAGGGTTGTCGCTAACCGCAAGATGCTCATGGAGCTGCTTCTGGCGCGCTGCCCCAACAACAAAGAGGTGCAGGACTTGGCCCGGAAGCTGGGCGTCGAGGAAACGAGCTTCCAGCAGGACGATAACCAGTGCATCCTCTGCGCCCTGTGCGTCAGGGTGTGCCAGGAGGTGGTCGGCGTCTCGGCGATCAGCCTGGTCAATCGGGGGGTCGACCGGCAGATGGGCACCCCCTATTACGAGCCTTCCGATGTCTGCATCGGCTGTGGCTCCTGCGCCTACGTCTGTCCGGTAGGCGCCATAAAATTCGAGGATATCGGCGATACCCGGTACATCAAATGGCCCAACAACAAGATGGAATTCAAGCTGAAGAAGTGCAAGACCTGCGGCAGCTACTGGATACCGGAGAGGCAGATAGAGTATATGATGGAACAGACCGGTCTGCCGCCGGATACTTTTGATAACTGCCCCGATTGTAGAGATTAACCCCGCTTTAACTTTCGAATTGACCCTTGAGTGCAGCATTGCTATACTCTGGTATGCGGGGTGTGGCGCAGTTGGCAGCGCGCAGCGTTTGGGACGCTGAGGCCGTCGGTTCAAGTCCGACCACCCCGACCACTTTAGCTGTGATTTGCCGCCCCACCGGCATAAATTCACCGGAAAGCCCTGTAAACGGACCGCTGTCTAAAATTGGCGGGCGTAGATAGCCGCACCAAGCACTCCGGCATCATCACCAAGCCCGGCGGTAACGATTCGCACCGCGCCGGCGCATAACGGGAAAGCCCGTTGTCTTACCACCTGTCTGGCCGGCCCCAGCAAAAGCTCCCCCATTTTGGACAGCCCCCCGCCGACTATTATCATCTCGGGATTAAAGATATTGACCAGGTTTACCATGCCCACGCCGAGATAGGTAGCGGCCCTGGAAATTACCTCCGTTGCCAGCCGGTCGCCGCCCTGCGCCGCCATGGCAACTTTTTCCGCGGTAATGCCCTCCGGGTCACCGGAGACAATATCGGTGAGCCGGGATTGCTCCCCTTCTTTGATGCGTCTTTTCGCCTCACCGGCCACGGCTGTGCCGGAGGCTAATACCTCCAGGCAGCCGACGTTGCCGCAGCTGCATTCCGGCCCGTTAGCGTCGATAGTCATGTGCCCTATCTCGCCGGCACAGCCGGATGTTCCGGAATAGATTTCCCCGTTAACTATGATACCGCCGCCGATTCCGGTACTGACCGTAATATAGATAAGATTAGCCGCGCCCCTGCCTGCCCCCAGGCGGTGTTCGGCCAGGGCGGCGGCATTGGCATCGTTGATCAGGCGGGTATCGACACCGTACCGTTTTCTTACCATATCTCGCAGGGGGACATTAATCCAGCCGGGAAAGTTCGGCGATGATGTTATCAGTCCTTTATTTGTATCTATGGCGCCGGCGGCGGCAATGGCTATGCCGTACAGCCGTGACGGGTCGGTGGTAGATTGAGATAGGAGACGGTCAATCATGGAAAATATACGGCTGGTCACCGGTTGAAGCCCCTCGGAAACCAGGGTAAGAGAATGGGCTTTATCCGTCACCCGGTTATCGGACGATATAAGCGCAGCGGCTATCTTGGTACCGCCAAGGTCTATGGCTAAGACGGGCAGCTCATTATTTTTAGTCTTCTGCATAGCAGGGGAAACAACATAGCAGCCGGGCTTTGATTTACTGTCCCAACAGGTTGGTCAGGTGTATCAGCCAGTAGGCTATGCCGATACTGAGAATAAATTGTCCGATGAGAAAGATCCCCATCATCTGGCGTTCCAAACGGGGGTCTTCCCAGGCGGCTGAGGTGAAGAAGAGTATCAGGCTGGTTAGAAGGCCAGCCCCTCCTACACACATAAGAACCAGTGCTATAATTGGCATGTCTCCTGCCTCCCTGCTTAGTGGTTAACTCTCCAGGGTCTCTTTTCTGGCTCTCTCCCACTCTTCCCTGGATTTACGGGCTTTTTCTTCGGCCTCTTTAGCCTTTCTGACCTCTTCGGCCTCGGCTTCTTTTCTGGCGTTCTCCCACTCTTCCCTGGATTTCCTTGCCTTCTCTTCAGCCTCTTTAAGTTCTTTAGCCTCCACGGCTGCTTTTCTGGCTTCTTCGGCCTCTCTCCTTACTTTCTCCCACCCCTCCTTGGCTTTCCTGGCTTTCTCCCTGGCCTCCTCGGCCTCTCTTCTGGCTTCTTCGGCCTCTCTCTTTACTTTCTCCCACCCCTCCTTGGCTTTTCTGGCTTTCCCCTTGGCCCCTTTAGTGTCACTGGCCTCTTTAGCCTTTCTTTTGGCCTCCTCGGCCTCTCTTATCGCCCTGGCCTCGGCCTCCTTGGCCTCCTCGGCCTCTCTTATCGCCCTGGCCTCGGCCTCCCTGGCTGCCTCGGCCTCTTTTCTGGCCTCTTCCGCCTCCCTGATTGCCCTGGCCTTAGCCTCCTCGGCTGCCTCGGCCTCCTCGGCTTCTATTCTGGCCTTATTCTTGGCCTCCACGGCCGCTTTTCTGGCTTCTTCGGCCTCTATCAGGGCCCTGGCCTTGGCCTCCCTGGCCCTCTCGGCCTCCTCGGCTTCTATTCGGGCTTTCTCCCTGGCTTCTTCGGCTTCTATCCGGGCTTTCTCCCTGGCCTCCTCGGCTTCTATCCTGGCCTTATTCTTGGCTGCCTCAGCCTCTTTTCTGGCCTCCTCGGCTTCTATTATTGCTTTAGCCTTGGCCTCTTTTCTGGCCTCTTCAGCCTCCCTGATTGCCCTGGCCTTAGCCTCCTCGGCTATCCTGGTCTCTTCCGCCTCGGCTTCTATCCTGGCTTTCTCCTCGGCCTCCTCGGCTTCTATTATTGCTTTAGCCTCGGCCTCCTCGGCTTCTATCCTGGCTTTCTCCTTGGCTTCCTCGGCTTCTATTATTGCTTTAGCCTTGGCCTCCTCGGCTATCCTGGTCTCTTCCGCCTCGGCTTCTATTCGGGCTTTCTCCCTGGCCGCCTCGGCCTCTCTGATTGCTTTGGCCTCGGCCTCCCTGGCCCTCTGGGCTTCCTCGGCCTCTCTGATTGCTTTGGCCTCGGCCTCCCTGGCCCTCTGGGCTTCCTCGGCCTCTAGCCGGGCTTTCTCCCTGGCCTCCTCGGCCTCTCTTCTGGCCTCTTCCGCCTCCCTTATCGCCCTGGCCTCGGCCTCCCTGGCCCTCTGGGCCTCCTCGGCTTCTATTATTGCTTTAGCCTTGGCCTCCTCGGCCTCTATTATCGCTTTAGCCTCGGCCTCCCTGGCTAATCTGGCTTCTGTCCTGGTCCTCTCCTTGGCCTCCTCGGCCTCTCTCTTGGCCCTGGCCTTAGCTTCCTCGGCCTCTTTCCTGGCCCTGGCCTTAGCCTCCTCGGCCTCTCTCTTGGCCCTGACCTTAGCTTCCTCGGCCTCTTTCTTGGCCCTGACCTTCTCGGCTTCCTTGGCCCTTTTAGCTTTCACGGCTTCCAGCTTGGCCTTGGCCTTCTCGACCTCTCTTATTGCTTTAGCCTCGGCTTCTTTGGCTGATTTTAGCGGTCTTCGGTGGCCACGCCTCAATATCGGGTAACCGCACCACTGGCAGTAATCACCCTCGGTTTTTTGACCGCAGTTACGACATCTGGCCATTTTCAGTCCTCAAATCTAGCCTAACTACTTTAAGTAGCCTTGACCTCTTTGTCAATACCTCTAAAGTAGGGGTGAAGGCGGTGGCGGTTAATCCGGCTATTTACGCTCAAACTGCTTAATCTGAAATCGCAGTTTGCCCAGCGGGGCGGTTATCTCCACCGTTTCTCCCTGGGCGCAGCCGATAATGGCTTTACCTATAGGCGAATGGCTCGAAATCTTGCCCTTGACCGGGTCTACCTCTCTGGGGCTGACCACGGTGTAGCTCAGTTCCTCGCCGGAAGCCGGGTCAATCAGGATAACACTGTCACCCACGCTTACCTTGGGGCCGGCTCTTTTGGCCTTATCAATGATAGTGGCTGATTTCAGGGCCTCTTCCAACTCACTGAGTCGCCCCTCCAGGTGCCCCTTTTCCTCTCTGGCGGCATCCAGGGGGGCGTTTTCACGGAAGTCCTTGTCCGCCGCCGCCAGGCGCACCTCCTCGATAACCTCCAGCCGCCGCTTTTTCAACACGGCAATCTCAGCTTCCAGCTGGGCGTAACCCTGCTGGGTTAAAGGGGTGTTTGCTGCCTGCCGCTGTCCGGCCCGGGGAGACAGTCTGGCTTTGGTTTTCTTGATTTTGAGGTGAGCCGCCAGGTTGGTTTTGCTCCAGCCCCGCTTCTTGGCGTAGGCCAGAAAGGCTTTTACCTGTTCGATATTATTTAAATAATTGGCCTGGGCTGAGGATAATCGCTGGGCGTAATTTTCCACCTCGTGAGCGGTAAGTTCGGCCAGGGTACGCTTCCCGCTGTACCAGCGGACAAATCCGTATATTGCCTGCTGGCTTTTCTCGCCCTCTTCGGCGGGCAGGCTGGCCAGAAAGCTGCTGGCCGCCTCACTCATATTCAGATGCTGGCTGGAACTATCCATCTTGCCTCCCCAATTATATTCTATATCAATAATTAATATCCACTAATTAATATATCTACTAATTAATAGCTATATTAAATAATTAATATTCTATATTTAATATTCTATATCCCCAGGTCGGTGCGGGTGCGCAGGGCCCTGAGCAGGTTATCGCGGGTAATCAGCCCGATAACCTGGCTGTCAAGGACTACCGGCATCTGATTTATATTGTTCTCATTCATCTTGGCCATGATGCTCAGGACGTCCTGTTCCGGGCGGGCCGCCTTCATCCGGTCGGCGGGGACCATTACCTTCTCTATCAGCGTCTTATCCCAGTCTGACCGGGCGGCGGACTTG
>Ga0315553_10000871_pt1 | contig 26093 bp, 17 predicted proteins | sample SalMarSW160140MG_FD_203099 | JGI IMG/M metagenome (GOLD analysis project Ga0315553, IMG submission 203099) | Salt marsh sediment microbial communities from the Plum Island Ecosystem LTER, Massachusetts, United States - Salt Marsh Sediment SW1601-40 ... | reverse complement strand
TCCGCCGTCTGCTGTGACCGCGGCCCCCCCGCCCGAAACGACACAGGCCGCGCCGGCCCCTGAGCCCCCTCCCGCGCCAGACGCACCGCCCGCCGCCGAGCCCACGCCCGCCGAGCCCACGCCCGCGGAACCGCCGGCTCCCGAGGCGCCTCCCGCTGAAGCACCGGTGCCGCCTTCACCTCCGCCCCGGGCGGGCGAATCGCTCGAGACAAAGATCGGCGCGCGCTGGACCGTGCTCGTAGGCGGTCTGGCGCTCGCGCTCGGCGCGGTCTTCCTCGTGCGCTATTCGATCGAGCAAGGCCTGCTCGGCCCGGGCGCACGGATCGCGCTTGGATTCCTCCTCGCCCTCGTGCTCTTCGCCGCCGGCGAATGGTTGAGGCGTCAAGACCGGGCACTGGCGCTCCCCGACGTTTTCGCCAAGGCCGACGTACCGGCGATCCTGACCGGCGCCGGCGGCATCGCGCTCTTCGCCACGATCTACGCGGCGCATGCGCTCTACGGCTTCATCGGCCCAGGCGCCGCCTTCGTGCTTCTGACCGTCGCCGGCCTCGTCACGCTGTTCCTTTCGGTGATCCACGGGCCGGGGCTCGCGGCGCTCGGCGCGCTCGGCAGCTACGCCGCGCCGCTCCTCGTCTCGAGCACGGCACCGGCGCCCTTCCCGGTCGTGTTCCACGTGCTCGCGGTGACCGCCGCAGTCCTCGGCATGGCGCGCATCCGCGAATGGCGCTGGCTTGCGGTTGGCGGAGTCGCCGCGAGCCTTGTCTGGGGCCTTCTTGTCGGCGAGATACGCGACCCGGCGACCATTCCGGCCGAGCTTCTCCTCGTCGCCGGCCTCGTCGCGATCTATGTCGGCGGATTCCTCGCCGGTGCCGCGCCGACCGCGCTTCGCGACCGGGCGCCCGACCTCTATCCGCTCGCGGCACTTGCCGGCGTTGCGGCGCTTTCGCTTCACTACGCCGACATCGACGCGGCCTATCCCCTGCTTGCCGCCGGCATCGTGCTTTCCGGCGTCCTCGGCACGGTCGCGAGCCGCTGGACGGGCGTCGTCGCCGCCGCGCTCATCGCCGGCGTGGTCGCCGTCGTGACGGTGATGCTCATGCCACCGTGGCTGCCGCTCTTCCTCGGCACCATGCGGATCGGCGCATTTCATTGGGCGATCGTCAGCGAAGCAGGGCTCGGCCGTTTCGCGCTGAAGGCGGCGGCGATCGGCCTCGTCGTCGGCGTCGGCGCATTCCTCTCCGCCGACCGTGCGGCTGAGCGCGCGCCGATAACCGCGGGCTTCTTCGCCGGAGCCGGCGCGCTGTCGCCTCTTCTGATCCTCATCGTCGTCTATCTCCGCCACACCCCGTTCGAGACGCGGCCGGCGATCGGGATCGTCGCGCTCGTCATGGCGGCGGTGTTCGCGACGCTGACGGAGCGCCTGATCGCGCACCGGCCCGACGACGACAAGGCGCTCGCACCGGCTCTCTATGCGGCCGGCGCGGTGCTGGCGCTCGCCTTCGCCTGCGCCGTCGGGCTCGCCTCGCGCTTCATCCCTATCTCGCTTTCGCTCGGCGCCGCGGGAATCGTCTGGGTCAGCCTCTACCGGCCTGTCCGGATCCTCTCGTGGCTCGCCGTCGTCGTCGCCGGTCTGGCTTGTGTCGCCATCGTCTTCGGTCCGCCCTTCACCCCGGAGGAGCTCGGCACGCGCCCGATCCTGAACGGCCTCATCCTGAGACTCGGGCTCCCCGCCGCTGCCGTCATCTTCGCCGGCGAGACGCTTCGCCGCCACCGCGACGGCCTCGAGTCGATGATCCTGCAGACGATCGGCCTCGTGCTCGCGGCGATCTTCGTGGTGCTCGAAATCCGCCACTTCGCCGGCGGGGGGGTGATCAGATCGGGGCCGGCGGGACTCGGCGAGCAGAGCGCTTATACGCTCGCCGCGCTCGCCTTTGCGCTCGGCCTGCAGCGCATCGCCGCGATGACGAAGAGCAAGATCTATGCGGCCGGCTCGCTCGTCGCCGGCGTGATCGGCGCGGCGGCGATCGCCATCGCGCATTTCGTCACCGTGAACCCGCTCCTGACCGGCGGCAGCGTCGGCACGGGCGCGGTCTTCAACCTGCTTCTTCCCGGCTATCTGCTCCCGGCGCTCGCGGCCGCCTGGGTCGCGGCGGCGGCGCGAAGCGTGAGGCCGCGCTGGTACGTGCTCCTTATCGCCGCACTCTCGCTGCTGCTTGCCTTCGCCTACGTGACGCTGATGGTGCGGCACGCCTTTCAGGGAGAGTACCTCGACAGGTTCAGCATGACCGATGCGGAGAACTGGACTTATTCGGCGGTGTGGCTCGTCTTCGGCATTGCGCTTCTTACAGCCGGAATCTTCCTGCGTTCGACCATGGTGCGCGCGGCGTCGGGCCTCGTCATCGCCGTCGTCGTCTTCAAGGTGTTCCTGTTCGACATGGCGGCGCTGACCGGGGCGCTCCGCGCCGCCTCGTTCCTTGGGCTCGGGGCGACGCTGATCGTCATCGGCCGGCTCTACCAGCGGCTCCTGCTGCGCGGACAACGCAGCGCATCTGCACCGTCTTAGAGCCTTTCGCTCGCGTGAAGCACAAACCGATCTCCACGTTCGTCGCGGACGTGACCGTGGCGTCTCAGCTCTTCAACGACGCTGCCAACGGAGAGCCGTAGAGATAGATGAGGTTACGGTCGTTGGGGCTTTCGCCGCGCAGCAGCGCGTCGGCCTCGTATTCGTGACCGTGGGGGATCACGAAGGCGTAGAAGTAATGCGTCTTGGCATCGCGAAACTGGCTCGGAACGACGAAAGAGAATCCATGCTCCTTGCCCTGAGCCCGCTCGGGAATGTCGCTGGGCACCTCGTAGGGCTCCTTCGCGACGATCTTGCCGAGGAACGTGAAGTCACCGCAGACTTTGTCCTTGGCGCCGTCTTCGGTCTCCAGGCAGCCTGAGAAGCCGCGCAGTCGCCCGGTGGGGTCTCCCCCGCTGGCGTAGAGATAGACGGTAATCTTGTCGCTCGGATCGAGTATGTCGGTCACCCAGCCCCTAAGCCTGCCGTCGCTTCCGACCGCGTCGAGGCCGCCCCAGAAGCTCGTGCCCGTCGTGTCCGGGTCGGCTTGAGCGGGTGCCTGCTCGGCAACGTCCTGCCTCGGCCCGCCGTGATCGACGGGGTTCATGGGCGCTCTCGACTGTCCGAGAAGAAACGCGCCGCCCAAGACGACCAGAGCCAGGACGGCAACCATGATCGGATTGATGCCGCCGCGTCGCGGAGGAGATTCTAACGACTTCGCCAGCCGGACCTCGTAGGTGCGGACGGGCTCGGACGCGCCCTCCACGCGGCGCTCGCCGGCATCGCCGATCACGGCCTGCGGCTCGCCGGGGAGCTGATCCTGGGCGGCGGCGGAGATCAGCACGCCGCCCGGTTCGCAAATCTGCATCAACCGGGTGGCAAAGGCGACGCTCTCGCCGCGAAGACCATCGCCCTCCACCGCGACCTCCCCGACATCGATGCCGATCCGAAGGATGATCTGCCGGTCAGGCGCCACCGCCTCCTGGCGGCGCTTGAGCCCCTCCTGGATTGCCGCAGCACAGCGCACGGCATCCGCCGGGGATGCAAACACCGCGAGAACCTCGTCCTCGATCAGCTTTGCGATCGCGCCCTTGTGCCGGGTGAACAGCGGATCGAGGACTGTGGAGCGAAGCATGTGCATCGCCGCGACCGTCGCTTCCTCGTCGGCCTTTGTCAGGCGCGAATAATCGACGACATCCGCCGCCAGGACAGCTGAGAGCCGGTGTCCGGCTTTGCCCGAGGCCATGCGCTCTTTTCCGCGTACAGAGCTTCGTCACACTAGAAACCGACGCGTTCAGCCGATCTCCACCACAACCCGACCGCGCACCTGGCCGTCGACAATCTTCTCCGCCGTCTCGCATATCTGGTCGAAGCCGATCGTCGTCATCATGGCTTCGAGCTTGTCGCGGTCGAGATCGCGCACGAGCCGCGACCAGGCTTCCTCGCGCGCAGCGCGTGGCTGGTAGACGGAGTTGATGCCGATCAGCGAGACGCCGCGCAGGATGAAAGGCGCGACCGAGGTCGAAAGCCCCATGCCCCCGGCATTGCCGCAAGCGGCGACGACACCCTCGGCCTTGGTCATGGCGATGACGTTGGCGAGCACGTTGGAGCCCACCGTGTCGATGGCCGCCGCCCAGCGCTCCTTGTCGAGGAGCTTGGCGGGATTGACCAGCTCCTCGCGGTCGACGATCTCGGCGGCGCCGAGGCCCTTCAGATAATCCGCCTCCGCCGCCCGCCCGGTCACGGCAATGACGTCAAAGCCGAGCTTCTTCAGAAGCGAGACGGCGACCGAGCCGACACCGCCCGCAGCTCCCGTCACGACGACCGGCCCGCTCTTCGGGGTGATCCCATGATGCTCGAGCGCCATCACCGAGAGCATCGCGGTGTAGCCGGCGGTGCCGATCGCCATCGTGTCGGCGGCCGGAATCTCCTTGGGCTTGAGGATCAGCCAGTCGGCCTTGACGCGCGCGTATTCAGCGTAGGCTCCGTAGTGACCCTCGCCGACGCCCCAGCCGTTCAGGATCACCGTGTCGCCGGAATTGAAGGCGGGACTTTCGGAGCTGACCACCTCGCCGACGAGGTCGATGCCGGGGATCATCGGGAAGCGGCGCACCACCGGGAGCTTGCCGGTGATGGCGAGCCCGTCCTTGTAGTTCACCGTCGAGTGGCTCACGCGGACGACGACATCGCCTTCCATCAAGTCGTCCAAGGTGAGTTCGCGCACCTCGACGAACTGCTTCTTGTCTGCGCCGCGGTCGACGACGAGAGCTCTGAATTTCCCGATGTCCGGCATGCTGCCTCCCTGTCCTTCGCGCTTTCATGGCGCGGGACAGCAAAGGCCGCAACCCTCACGCCGCCGCGGTCGCCTCGTAAGCCGGCGCTTCCTTGATCGGCCAGTGCACGATCGCCGCGAAGACAGCGAGCGCCACGGCGATCCACCACACGATGTCATAGGAGCCGGTGCGGTCGTAGAGGAACCCGCCGAGCCACACGCCGAGGAACGCGCCGACCTGATGCGACAGGAACACCATCCCGGAGAGCGTCGCGAGAAAGCGCGGGCCGAACATCACGGCGACGAGGCCCATGGTGAGCGGCACCGTGGCGAGCCAAAGAAGCCCCATCACGGCCGCGAAGATGAGCACGGTCACCGCGCTCGGCGGTGTGGTGATGAGGAATATGATGGCAGCGGCGCGGCCGAGATAGATGAGCGCCAGGACGATCGGCTTCGAAAATATCTGGCCGAGCCGGCCAGAGGCGAGCGAGCCGGCGACGTTGAAGAGTCCGATGAAAGCGAGCGCCCAGGCGGCGAGGCGCACGTCGAGGCCGATGTCGACGAGGTAGGGTGGCAGATGCGTCGTCACGAAGGCGAGCTGGAAGCCGCAGACGAAGAAGCCGGCGACGAGAAGGTTGAAGCTCCGGTGTCCGAACGCTTCGACCAGCGCCTCGCGCAGGCTCTGCTGGCGCACAACGATATCCGACGTGCTCGGGCGGCCGGCAAGTGCGATGGCCAGGAACGGCACTACGAGCATGACAAGTGCGAGCACGAGCAGCGCAGTGGCCCAGCCGTAGGTCGCGATGAGGCCGAGGCCGAACGGGGCAAAGACGAACTGCCCCAGCGAACCGGCGGCCGTCCCGATGCCGAAGACGAGCGGACGCCGCCCCGGCGCCACGCGCTTGCCGAAGGCGGCAAGCACGATCGAGAACGAAGCGGCGGCCATGCCGAGCCCGACCATCACGCCGGCGGAGATGCTGAGCCACACCGGATCGGGGGCCCACGCCATCAAAGCGAGGCCGGCCGCATAGATGACGCCGCCCCCGGCAATCACGCGGCCGGAGCCGAAGCGGTCGGCCAAGGCGCCCGCGATCGGCTGGCCGAGGCCCCACATGATGTTCTGGATGGCGATCGAGAGCGCGAAGATCTCGCGGCTCCAGCCACGCGCCTCGGTCATCGGCGCAAGGAAGAGGCCCATGATGGAGCGCGGGCCGAAGGAGATGAGCGAGATCAGACAGCCGGCGACGATCACCACCGGAAGGGCAACAGCGATCGTTCGGCTGGCATTTTGCGCGGGCACGGTCATGGGGAACTCGAGGATCGTCGACTGACGGTCCTTCTAGCGCAGCCTCGTCCAATCGACGGCATTCATCTTTCTGATCGATCCCCTCAGCCCGGTTGATCGAAGTGCCGCACGGCCGACTTGTTAACAGCGCTTGAAATGCCTGGATGACAGTCCTATGTAGCTTGTGACCGGCTTTGGCCGGTTTTCTTGGGACCCACTTATACTCCATTTGAGTATAACCCCACGGGAGGGCGCGATGGGTTATCTGCAGGGCTTCGAGGCGGGCCTTGAAACTGGCCGTGGTGCAGCGGGACGCGAACGCCTCCCGGTGCTGCCCAGCCCCGACCTCTCCTACACGCCGGACGTCGCCGCGGCGACCGCGCATCTCTACGAGAAGGTCCGCCACGTCATCCCGGCGGTGGAGTGGCCGCTCTTCGCACCGACGATTCAAGCGATCAACGAGCTGAAAGCGGTCCGCAAGGCGGTCATCCTCGCGCACAACTACCAGACCCCGGAGATCTACCACTGCGTCGCCGACATCGTCGGGGATTCGCTGCAGCTCGCCCAGGAGGCGGCGCGCACGGACGCGGAGGTGATCGTCCAGTGCGGCGTGCACTTCATGGCGGAGACTTCGAAGATCCTCTGCCCAGAGAAGACGGTGCTCATCCCCGATAGCCGCGCCGGCTGCTCGCTCGCCGCGTCGATCACCGGCGAGGATGTGCGGCGGCTTCGCGACGCCTATCCGGGCGTACCGGTCGTCGCCTACGTCAACACTTCCGCCGAGGTGAAAGCCGAGGTCGACATCTGCTGCACCTCCTCGAACGCGGTCGAGGTGGTGGAGTCGCTCAGTGCCGAGCGCGTGATCTTCCTCCCCGACCGCTATCTCGCCAAGTGGGTCGCGTCGCAGACCGACGTGGAGATCATCGCCTGGCACGGCGCCTGCGAGGTACACGAGCGCTTCTCCGGCGAAGAGCTTCGCGCCTATCGCGAGGCCGATCCGTCGATCAGGATCATCGCGCATCCGGAGTGCCCGCCCGACGTCATCGACGAGGCGGATTTCACCGGCTCGACCGCGAAGATGATCAACTGGGTGAAGAGCGAGCATCCGCAGAAGGTGCTGATGGTCACGGAATGCTCGATGGCCGACAACGTCGCCTCGGAAGCGCCGGAGGTGGATTTCGTCAGGCCGTGCAATCTCTGCCCGCACATGAAGCGCATCCAGTTGCCGAAGATCCTCGATTCGCTCCTCCTCATGCAGGAGGAGATCGTGCTCGACCCGCTCGTGGCGGCGAAGGCGCGACGCAGCGTCGAGCGCATGGTCAACCTGAAGAGCTGAGAAGAAACCCCCTGTACGACCTCGAAATTTGTCATCCCGGATGGCGCGGAGCGCCAGTCCGGGACCCATGAACACCTGACGTTCGCAAGGGAAACGCAAGCAAGGTGACCTCCCCCTTCCACCCTGAGTCCTGGGAAGGCATCGACGACGTCGTCATTGTCGGCGGCGGGCTCGCCGGGCTTTTCTGTGCGCTGAAGCTCTCGCCGCGCCCGGTGACCGTCATCACCGGCGCGCCGATCGGCGAAGGCGCATCCTCTGCCTGGGCGCAAGGCGGGATCGCCGCGGCGATCGGCACCGGCGACACCATCGAGAGCCACGTCGCCGACACCATCGCGGCCGGCGCCGGCATCGTCGACGAGCGCGTGGCGCGCGCCATGGCGGCGGAGGCGGCGGAGCGCATCCACGACCTTCTCGGCTACGGCGTCGCCTTCGACCGCGAGCTCGACGGCGCGCTCAAGCTCTCGCGCGAGGCGGCGCATTCGCAGCGGCGCATCGTGCGCGTGCGCGGCGACATGGCCGGTGCGGCGATCATGTCGGCGCTCGTTGCCGCGGTCAGGCGCACGCCCTCGATCCGCGTGCTCGAAGGCTACGTCGCGGAGCAGCTGCGCTCCGAAGGCTACTACGTGACGGGGCTCGTCGCGCGCGACCGCCGCGGCGGGCTCTCCGACCGCATCCATCTTTCCACCCGCGCCGTGGTGCTGGCATCGGGCGGGATCGGGCATCTCTACGCGGTCACCACCAACCCGCCGGAAGCGCGCGGCGAAGGCCTTGCCATGGCGGCGCGCGCCGGCGCGCTCGTCGCCGATCCGGAGTTCGTGCAGTTCCATCCGACCGCCGTCGATGTCGGCCGCGACCCGGCGCCGCTCGCCACCGAAGCGCTGAGAGGCGACGGCGCCATCATCATCGACAAGGAGGGGCATCGCTTCATGCTCGACGTCCACCCCGATGGCGAGCTTGCCCCGCGCGACGTGGTGGCGCGCGCCGTGCACGAGGCAAAGATCTCAGGCCGCGGCGCATTCCTCGATTGCCGCAAGGCGATCGGCGAGCACTTCGCCGAGCGCTTCCCCACCGTCTACGCCGCCTGCATGGAGGCGGGCGTCGATCCGACGAAAGAGCCGATCCCGATCGCGCCCGCCGCCCACTACCACATGGGCGGCGTGCACGTGGACAGCGTCGGGCGCACGACGCTCGACGGGCTTTGGGCCTGCGGCGAGGTCACCTCGACCGGGGCGCACGGCGCCAACCGCCTCGCCTCGAACTCGCTGCTCGAAGCCGTTGTCTTCGCAGCGCGCGTGGCGGAGGATATCCACGGCCTGCTTCCGAGCCACAAGACCACGCACTGGACCGGCGCGGCGGCGAGCGAAGCTCCAAACGCTCCGGAAGGGGACGATGAGGCGATCCGCAAGGTCCGCGCCATGATGAGCCGGCATGTCGGCGTGGTTCGCGACCGCGCCGGGCTCACCGAGGCGCTCGCGACCATCGAGGAGCTTGCGGAGCACCGGCACAGCCCGCAGGTCACCAACGCGCTCGTCGCGGCGAAGCTCATCGCGGCCGGGGCCCTTCAACGCGAAGAAAGCCGCGGTGGGCACTACCGCTCGGACTTCCCCTCATCCGACCCGAAGCTTGCCAAGCGCACGTTCCTCACGCTCGATGCGGCGAACGAGATCGCCGAACAGGCGGCAGCTCCGCTCGAAATGGCCTCATGAGCCTGCCGCTGCCGGTGCTCCCTCCCCTGCTCATCGCGGAGGCCGTGCGGCGCGCGCTCGCTGAGGATCTCGGGCGCGCCGGCGACGTCACCTCAGCCGCCACGATCCCGGCAGACGCGACCGCCGTCGCCGTCATCGCCGCCCGCGAACCTGGGACGATCGCCGGCCTGGCGCTTGCCGAAGCGGCATTTTGCGAGATGGACGCTGCGACCGCATTCGCGGCCGCCGTCGCCGACGGCGACAGGATAGACCGCGGCGCGGCCGTTGCCCGCATTTCCGGCAATGCGCGGGCGATCCTCGCGGCCGAGCGCGTGGCGCTCAACTTCCTCTCGCATCTTTCCGGCATCGCGACGCTGACGCGCCGCTATGCCGACGCCATCCGGCACACGAAAGCGCGGGTCACCTGCACACGGAAGACGATTCCGGGCTTGCGTGCCTTGGAGAAATACGCGGTGCGCTGCGGCGGAGGCTCGAACCACCGCTTCGGCCTCGACGACGCTATCCTGATCAAGGACAACCACATCGCGGTTGCCGGCAGCGCCGGCGAGGCGATCCGACGCGCCAAGGGTTTTGCCGGCCATCTCATGAGGATCGAGGTCGAAGTCGACACGCTGAATCAACTGCGCGAAGCGCTTCAGGCCGGCGCCGACGCGATCCTCCTCGACAACATGCAGCCCGGCGAGCTGAAGGAAGCGGTCGCAATTACGGGCGGAAGAGCGGTGCTCGAGGCCTCCGGCGGCATCACGCTCGAGACGATCGCCGCGGTCGCCGAGACCGGCGTCGACTTCATCTCGTCGGGAGCCCTCACCCACTCCGCCCGCGCGCTCGACCTCGGACTGGACATTGACGTTTCGGCGTAAGCCCCTGCGGAACCCGCGAAACGTTTTCCAGACAACGGAAGCCGCGCGCTTCTTGCCAATTGTGCGATGCGGCAGATCAAGCTAGCAAACCCTGAGACTTGATCGGGCGCGGGATTGGTCATGGCAAAATGGGTCTACAGCTTCGGCGGAGGCCGGGCGGAGGGGTCGGCCGCGATGCGGGAGCTGCTCGGCGGCAAGGGCGCGAACCTGGCCGAGATGGCGAACCTCGGCCTGCCGGTGCCGCCGGGCTTCACCGTCACGACCGAGGTCTGCACCCACTTCTACGCCAACGACCGCACCTACCCGGCCGAGCTCAAGGGCGAGGTCGAAGTCGCGCTCGGCGCAATCGCCGACCACACCGGGAAGGTCTTCGGCGACAGGAGCGAGCCGCTTCTCGTCTCGGTGCGTTCCGGCGCGCGCGCGTCGATGCCGGGCATGATGGACACGGTCCTCAATCTCGGCCTCAACGACGATACCGTGGACGCCATCGCCGGCCTCGCCGACGAGCGCTTCGCCTGGGACACCTATCGCCGCTTCATTCAGATGTACGGAAGCGTGGTGCTCGGCATCGAGCATCACGAGTTCGAATCGATCCTGGAGCTCGAGCGCGAGAAACGCGGTGAGACGGAGGACACCGGGCTCGACGCGGAGGCCTGGAAGGAAATCGTCGCGCAATACAAGGCCCTGGTCGAAGAGACGATCGACAAGCCCTTCCCCCAGGCGCCAAGCGACCAGCTCTGGGGCGCGATCGGCGCGGTCTTCGGATCGTGGATGAACCCACGGGCGGAATCCTACCGCAAGCTTCACGACATCCCGGCGAGTTGGGGCACCGCGGTCAACGTCCAGGCCATGGTCTTCGGCAACATGGGCGAGACATCGGCGACCGGCGTTGCCTTCACCCGCAATCCCGCCACTGGCGACAAGGGGCTCTACGGCGAGTTCCTCGTTAACGCGCAGGGTGAGGACGTGGTCGCAGGTATCCGCACACCGCAGGAAATCACGGAATCCGCGCGGCAAATGTCCGGGACGAAGCTCCCCTCGCTGGAGACGGTGATGCCGGACGCGTTCGCCGAGCTCGGACAGACCGCCGAGCGGCTCGAAGCGCATTATCGCGACATGCAGGACCTCGAGTTCACAGTCGAGCGCGGCACGTTCTGGATTCTGCAGACGCGAGCCGGCAAGCGCACGGCTAACGCGGCGCTCAAGGTCGCCGTCGACATGGCCGGTGAAGGGTTGATCACGCGCGAGGAGGCGGTCGGCCGCGTCGAGCCGGAAGCGCTCAACCAGCTGCTTCACCCGACCCTCGATCCGGCGGCGGAGCGCACGCTGATCGCGCATGGTCTTCCCGCGTCGCCGGGCGCTGCAACCGGCGAGATCGTGTTCTCCGCCGAAGCCGCCGAGAAGCTCAAGGCGGATGGCCGCGAGCTGATCCTGGTCCGCAACGAGACGAGCCCGGAGGATATCAACGGCATGGTCGCCGCGCTCGGCGTGCTGACGGCGCGCGGCGGCATGACCAGCCACGCGGCAGTCGTGGCGCGCGGCATGGGCAAGCCGTGCGTGTGCGGCGCCGGCGCGCTCAAGATCGACTACAAAGCCGGAACCATGACGGTCGGCGGAAAGAGCTGGAAAGCCGGCGACGTCATCACCATCGACGGCGCTGCCGGCCAGATCTTCGAGGGCCGCGTCCCGACGCTGCGGCCGGAGCTTACCGGCGATTTCGGCACGCTGATGGGCTGGGCCGACACCGTGCGCCGCCTCAAGGTGCGCGCCAACGCGGAGACGCCGAACGACGCGCGCGCCGCGCGCGAATTCGGCGCCGAGGGAATCGGCCTTTGCCGCACGGAGCACATGTTCTTCGAGGGCGAGCGCATCATCGGCGTGCGCGAGATGATCCTCGCGCACGATGCCGCCGGCCGGCGGGCGGCGCTCGAGAAGCTCCTGCCGATGCAGCGCAAGGACTTCATCGAGCTCTTCAAGATCATGCATGGGCTGCCGGTCACGATCCGGCTGCTCGACCCGCCGCTCCACGAGTTCCTGCCGAAGTCGGACGCGGAGATCGCCGACGTTGCCAAGTCGATGAAGGTCGATCCGGCGCTTCTGCGCGATCGCGTCATCGCGCTGACGGAGTCCAATCCGATGCTCGGCCATCGCGGCTGCCGGCTGCTGATCACCTATCCGGAGATCGCCGAGATGCAGACGCGCGCGATCCTGGAGGCGGCAGCGGAAGCGGCGAAGGCGACGGGCGAGCCGGTCACGCCGGAGATCATGGTGCCGCTCGTCGGTATGCGCAGCGAGCTCGACCATGTGCGCGCGACGATCGAGCGGACAGCAGCCGATCTCGCGGCCAACGGCACGGCGGTCGAATACACCGTCGGCACCATGATCGAGCTGCCGCGTGCGGCGCTTCGCGCGCAGGAGATCGCCGAGGGCGCCGATTTCTTCTCCTTCGGCACCAACGACCTGACGCAGACGACCTTCGGCATCTCGCGCGACGACGCGCACGGCTTCATCGGCCCCTACCTGGGGCTCGGTCTGATTGAGAAGGACCCGTTCGTCACGCTCGATCCCGACGGGGTGGGCGTGCTCGTCCGCGTCGCCGCCAACGAGGGCCGAAAGGCTCGCCCCGGCCTGAAGCTCGGCATCTGCGGCGAGCACGGCGGCGATCCGGCCTCGATCCGCTTCTGCGACGCCATCGGCCTCGATTACGTCTCCTGCTCCCCCTTCCGCGTACCGATCGCGCGGCTCGCCGCGGCCCAGGCCGCGCTCCACAGCGCCCAGAACCAGACCGCCTGAGGGGCCGATAAAGGTTACCCTCCGGTACCGATGGGCGGCCGCATTATCGCCTGATTAAGACTAGAAAAACCTTACGTCCGCGCTCGGCGGGCAGGGTTTTCTGGAGGGCGTAGCGCGGTTAACCGCGCGTCAACCTCAACACGCTTTTAATAGGTTTGTGAAAAGGCGGCGGTCGCCTGTTGCCGCGCTGCAACAGGGTCTGTCGCGACGGAGGGGGTATCAGCGCGTGTATCAAGCGACGTCTCGCGTAAGCGTTTTGAAATTCGCCGCCGCCGCCAGCATATCCATCGCAGCGCTCGCAGCCGCGCTGCCCGGCGTGATCAGCAACGTCTCGAATCTTGCTTCCGCCGCCGTCCACTCTGCGACCGAAGGTCTCTCCCGCCTCGAAAGCCCGGAAGCGAGGCCGCTCTCACGGTCCGCCCAGAATCGGGGGCCTACCCTCAAAGCCGAGGATCTCGCGCTTCTGACGGCCGCGCCCGATCCCGCTCTTCCGCCGCTTCGCTTTGCGTCGCGCTCGTCCGACCGGGTGGCCATCGACGTCACCTTCTCGACCTTCGCTCTTCCGCAGCATCACCGCATGCCGATGCGCACGGCGCTCGCGCGCGTGCCGCACGCCAAGCCCGGCGGCGTCTTCACAATCGGGCCCGACGGAGCGGTCGAGGCGAACTCTTCTGTGCTCGCCTATGCGGCGGCGACGCCGGCGATCGAAGCGCCGTTTGCCGCGGTGATGAGCGGCGGCCCCAGCATCTCGCCCATCTCGCCGGAAGACCAGGAGGCGCGTGACGGCTTGCGCCGTCCGCGACCGCGCCCCGATCCCGACTCCGTGCTCAGCTGGCTCGACGGACGCGCGCTCGGGCAGTTCGCGCCGGGTCAGCACGACTGGGTGCGCAACCTGCTTCCGCAAAGCGTCTTCAACGTCAAGCAGCAGAAGTGCCTCGCCGAAGGCATCTATTTCGAGGCGCGCGGCGAATCGGCCGACGGCCAGGCCGCGGTGGCACAAGTCATCCTGAACCGCGTACGCAATCCCGCCTACCCGGATACGATCTGCGGGGTCGTCTTCCAGAACGAGAACATGCGGCATCATTGCCAGTTCTCCTTCGCCTGCGACGGAAAGCCGGAGAGCATCTCCGAGGCCGGCGCCTGGAAGGCCGCGCAGAAGATCGCGCTCGATGTCACCAACGGAAAGATCTGGATCGACGAGGTCGGCGACTCGACCCATTACCACGCAGGCTACGTGCATCCGCGCTGGGGCCGGCGGATGATCGAGAAGGACAAGCTCGGCCAGCACATCTTCTATCGGACCAAGCTCGGCGGCTGGTCCTGATTTCTCCGTCTCGCTCCTGACGGATGAGAAGCGCGCTCTCCGGCGCGCTTTTCGTTTGCGGGACAACCTTCTCCCCTTGAGGGAGAAGGTTCCCACCCTACCCCTCGATCTTGGAAAAGTCGGCGACGGCGAGCGTGGCGCGGCGGAGCATGTTCATAAGCTTCAGGCGGTTGGCGCGCAACTCCGGGTCGTCGGCGTTGACCGTGACATGCTCGAAGAAGGCGTCGACCGCCGGGCGAAGCTCGGCGAGCGCGCGCATCGCGCCTTCGAACTCCTCCGCCTCGACATGCATGCGCGCATGCGCCTCCGCCGCCTGCATGACGTGGAAGAGCGCCTTCTCTTCCGGCAGCCCCTGCGTCTCGATCAGGTGATGGTCGGGGGCGTCGTCGAAAGCGCCCTCGCCGTCCTTCTTCTCCTCGGCGCGGAGGATGTTGGCGGCGCGGCGATAGCCGACGAGGAGGTTTGCGCCATCGTCGCTGTCGAGGAATTTGCCAAGCGCCTCGACGCGGCGGACGATCATCAGGAGGTCGTCTTGGTGCTCAAGCGCCACAGACTCTTCCTCCTTTCGAGACCCGAACACGGCATCGACGAGATCGTGGCGCGAGCCTTGCTCGCGGAGCTGAACTTTCAAGCGCTCGCCGAGGAAGAAGTGCAGCTCCTGCTGTATCCGTAGGCTCCCGTATTTGATCAGATCGGGGATCGCATCGGATACAATCGAGCCCTCATCGAATTTCTCGGCAAGCTGATCATCGCCGACCACGGTACCAACGCGCTCTATCTCCTTTCGAATGGCCTCCGCATCTCCCCAGTATTTCCGCTTAAGGACCTCAAGAGCACTAAGGTCGATAAACTTATTCAACGAAATGCGGGCCTTCGTATCGAGTATCACTCTGATGACGCCCAGCGCGGCCCTACGCAGGGCGTACGGATCCTTGCTCCCCGTCGGCTTCTCGTCGATCGCCCAGAAGCCGACCAGGGTGTCGAGCTTGTCGGCGAGCGCGACGGCGATCGACACAGGCTCGGTGGGAACGATGTCGTTCGGCCCCTGCGGTTTGTAGTGATCGGTGATCGCATCGGCGACTTCCGACTTCTCCTTCCATTCGAGCGCGTAATAGCGTCCGATGACGCCCTGAAGCTCGGGAAACTCGCCGACCATCTGCGTCGTCAGGTCGGCCTTGGCGAGCTTGGCGGCGCGCTCCGCGTTGTCGGGGTCGGCGCCAACGAGCGGCGCCAGCTCGCGCGCCAGTCGCGCGACGCGCTCCACGCGCTCCCATTGCGTGCCAAGCTTCTCGTGAAAGGTGATCGCCTTCAGCTTCTCGGCGTGCTCCTCGAGCGGCACCTTGCGATCCTGCTCCCAGAAGAAGCGCGCGTCTGAAAGCCGCGCGGCGATCACCCGCTCGTTGCCGGCGACGATCTCCTTGCCGCCGTCGGCCGCCTCGATGTTGGCGGTGAGGAGGAAGCGGTTCGTCAGCGCGCCGGTCTTCGGATCGCGCAGCACGAAGCATTTCTGGTTCTGGCGGATGGTCAGCCGGATCACCTCGTCGGGGATGTCGAGATAGTCGCGGTCGAAGGCGCCCATCAGCACGACGGGCCATTCGACGATTCCGGCGACCTCGTCGAGGAGCCCGGCGTCCTCCACGACCTCGAAGCCGACCGCGAAGGCGAGATGCTTCGCTTCCGACTCGATGATCGCCTTGCGCCGCTCCGGATCGAGCACGACTTTCGCGGCGGCGAGCGCCGGCTCGTAGTCGTCGAAGCGGCGCACGGGGATCGGCTCGCCCTTGGTCATGAAGCGGTGGCCGTAAGTGACGTTGCCGCTCGCAACGCCGCCGACCTCGAAATCGACGACGATCGGCTCCTCCGTCTCCGGTCCGAAGGTGCAGAGGATCGAGCGGAGCGGACGCACCCATTTGAGGCTCGAACCGCCCTCCGCGCCCGTGTCGGCGAAGGGCGAGTCGGCGGGAGCCGAGCGCGCGCCCCAGCGCATCGATTTTGGCCAGGTAAACCCGCGGATCGCCGCCGGCACGATTTCGGCCACGATCTCATCCGCCGCCCGGCCAGGCCGCACGACGGCGGCCACGTAGAAATCGCCCTTCTTGTCCTTCTCGATCTTGGCCTCGCCGATCGAGGCGAGCCCGGCGCCGCGCAGGAAGCCCTGGATCGCCTTCTCCGGCGCGCCGACACGGGGTCCTTTCCGCTCCTCGCGCAAGTCCGGCGAGCGGGCGCTCATCCCATGCACGGTCAGGGCGAGCCGGCGCGGGGTCGCGAAGGCTTTCGCGCCCTCATAGGTGAGGCCGGCCTCGACCAGCCCGTCGGTGACGAGACGGCGCAAATCCTCCGCCGCCTGCCGCTGCATGCGCGCGGGAATTTCCTCGGAGAAAAGCTCAAGCAGAAGATCGGGCATGAAAAACCTCTCGGGGCCAATGCCATAACAAAGCGGTGCGGGCCTTGTCATGAGAACTCGCCAGCGGGTCTTGTTTGGCCGGCTGAAGACCCGCCAACACGGGATTCGCCGCGAGGCAGGGTTGCGGCCTGCACCTCGGCGCCCGCTCCGATTGGGCTGGCGATCCGGCCCGATCGGCGCCGAATCGGTCACGGGCGTGATGGCGCCGGACGCGATTCCGGGCCCTCCTGCAGCCCTCCCCGAAAAAGCATGCATTGAGTGCCTGCCGGACCTCCCGAAACCCCCAAAACACCGCCATTTTGAAGCTGCTTCGCCACAATTCGAGGAAGGGCCACCACCCCCGAAATGCAGAAAGGATCGGCTGAAATCCGTTCCGATTTAGAACACATTCTCGTATGTTCTTGCAATGTTCATGTCCCCAAAGTAATTATCTACGCATGTTGAATCGCGCCGAGCGGCATTCCAATATTGCGCAACGTGGTCTCCCCGACCCCGTCCCAAAGGCCGGCGTCCGTCTCGGCGGGCGTCGGCCGGCGGGGCCGTTTGAGTCAGATATCCTCCCCGACAGGCGGCGGGGCCGGGGCGCACAGACCAACGTTTCCGGCCGCTACGAATCGAAGACCGTCGAGGCTTTCGACGACGATTGGGGCACGCTCGAAGAGCTGCCGGCACTCAAGACCGAGGTGCAGGTCGAGCACGCGCGCAAGATCATCACGCGCAACCAGTCGCCCGACATCTCCTTCGACCGCTCGATCAACCCTTATCGCGGCTGCGAGCACGGCTGCAGCTACTGCTTCGCGCGCCCGACGCACGCCAATATGGGGCTTTCGCCGGGGCTCGACTTCGAATCGAAGCTCTTCGTGAAGCCCGATGCGGCCGTGCTTCTCGAGAAGGAGCTTTTCGCGCCCGGCTACGAGCCGCGCACGATCGCGATCGGTACGAACACCGATCCCTATCAGCCGATCGAGCGCGAATGGCGGGTGATGCGGCAGATCCTGGAGGTCCTGTCGAAAGCGAGCCACCCCGTCGGCATCGTGACGAAATCGGCGCTCGTCACGCGCGACATCGACATCCTCGCCCCGATGGCGGAGCGCGGGCTCGCCAAGGTGGCGATCTCGCTGACGACGCTCGACCGCAAGCTCGCGCGCACGATGGAACCGCGGGCGGCAACGCCGCCGAAGCGGCTGGAGACGATGCAGAAGCTCGCCGCCGCCGGCATCCCGGTCACGGTGATGACGGCGCCCGTCGTGCCGGCGCTGAACGACATGGAGCTTGAGCGCCTGCTCGAAGCCGGCCGCGAAGCGGGTGCGCGCGAAGCCGGCTACGTTCTCCTGCGCCTGCCGCTGGAGGTCGCGCCGGTCTTCCGCGAGTGGCTGATTGCCAACTATCCCGACCGCTACAGCCACGTGATGTCGGTGATGCAGCAGATGCGCGGCGGCAAGGACTACGAATCCGAATGGGGCGTTCGCCAGCGGGGGCGCGGGCCTTATGCCTGGATGATCGGCCGGCGCTTCGAAGCGGCGACCAAGCGGCTCGGCCTTAATATCGATCGACGGAAGCTCCGCGCCGACCTCTTCGAGCCGCCGGTTCCGGTCGGCGGGCAGCTGAAGTTGGCGCTGGCCTAGAGCCTCCATTCTTATTGAAGCAGAATGGAGGCTCTATCTCTTTGTTGGAGCATGATCCCGAAAACCGGTTCCCAACTTTCGGGATCACGCTCTAGCGGCGAGCTTCATCCACAAGCGCCGCTTCAACGGGGGATCGCCTGTGGGTCTTCCGCCTGCGTCCTTGCCGGGGTCTGCCGAGCGGCCTATCCGGGGGCATGGCTCTTGCCGAATCCGGCGAACGGGCACCGGCCGTCCGCCCGACCTTCAAGGCAGAGCGAAAGCTCTTCCGAGAAGGCTTTGTGCGCGTCGCCGGCGTGGACGAGGCCGGACGTGGGCCTCTCGCCGGCCCCGTGGTCGCCGCTGCGGTGGTGCTCAATCCGAAGAAGCTGCCGAAAGGACTGGCCGACTCGAAGCTCCTGACCGCGGCGCGGCGGGAAGAGCTCTTCGCCATGCTTTGCGAGCGCGCGGAGATCTCCGTCGCCTTCGGCTCGGTCGCGGCGATCGACCGCGTCAACATCCTGCAGGCGACGCTTCAGGCGATGCGCCGCGCGATCGTCGGCCTCTCGGCACCCGTCGACGCCGTGCTGATCGACGGCAACGCCGTTCCGAAGAAGATGCCCTGCGAGGCGCGGCCGATCGTCGACGGCGACGCCTCCTGTCTTTCGATCGCCGCCGCCTCGATCGTCGCCAAGGTCATGCGCGACCGGCTGATGTCGCGCTGCGACGAGAGCTTTTCAGGCTACGGGCTCGCCGCCCACAAAGGCTATTCGACGAAGGCGCACCAAGCGGCGCTCGAGGAGCTCGGGCCCTGCCGGCTCCACCGCAGAAGCTTCTGGCGCGTCGCGGCATTCTTCGAGCCCGAGCAGGGCGAGTTGTCCGAAGTTTGGGTAGACGACGAGGCGTCGACATAGACACGACCCATACCCTCCCCCTTGCGGGGAGGTTACGCGCCTTCGCCTCGACGACCCTTAGTTCAGGCTCTTCCTGACTGACTCGATCGAGCGCTCGATCAGCTCCTCGCCGGTCTTGCCCTTCGCCTCTTCGGCGAGGATGCGGCCGGCAGCGGCGGTGGCGACGTCGATGGCGCGGCTTCTGACCTCGGCGACGGCCTGGCTCTCCGCCTGGGCGATCCGCGCCTCGACCGCCTTGGTGCGGCGGGCGACGTAGTCCTCGAGACGGGCGCGCGCCTCGTCAGCAAGCGCCTCGGCCTCGCGCTTCGCCTGCGCCACGATTGCCTCAGCCTCGCCCTCGGCTTGGCCGCGCTTCTTTTCATATTCCTTGAGCAATGCCTGCGCTTCCTCGCGCAGCTTCTTCGCTTCGTCGAGCTCAGAGCGGATCTTGGCGGCGCGATCGTCGAGCGCCTTGGTCAGCATCCCGGGCACCTTCAGGTAGACCATAACGCCGAGGACCACGAGGAGGCCAAGGAAGACCCAAAGCGTGGCCCATTGGGTTGCGTCCATGTCAGGCCCCTTCCGCGATTACCGCCTCGACCGCTTTCGCGACCTCGGCCTTGCCGACCTTGGCGCCGACCAGCACCTCGACCATTGTCTCCACCGCATCCTTGGCGATCGTGTCGACGCCGGCGAGCGCGGCCTGCTTCACCTTGGCGATCTCCGTCTCCGCCGCGGCGAGCTTTTCGTTGAGCCCCGCCTCGGTCTTGGCGCGCTCCGCGTCAACCTCCGCCTTCGCCGCGTCGCGCGCCTTTTGAGCAATCTGGTGGCCGCTCTGCCGAGCCGCCGCGAGCGCTTCCTCGTAGGCTGCACCCGCGGCCTCAGATTCCGCCTTCATGCGACCGGCCTCGGCGAGGTCGCCGGCGATGCGGTTCGCCCGATCCTCCAGGATGCCGCCGATCCGCGGCACCGCCACCCGCTTCATCAGGAGGTAGAGGCCGCCGAAGGCGATCAAGAGCCAGAAGAGCTGCGGGCCGAAGGTCGACGGGTCGAAGGGCGGAAACGCGGAATGCCCGCCGCCGTGCACGGCAGTGGCCTCGGTCGTCGCGTGCATGCCCTCCGGCGCGGCTTGAACGCCGTCGGTCGGCGCCTGAGGCTCCGTCTGCGCGTAGGCGGATGAAACGAAGATCACACCGATCTCCCGCTTGGGACGCGGCCGCTACCGGCCGCCGGTTGGAGCCTCAGACGGCGTAGATGAGCAGAAACGCGATCAGCAGCGAGAAGATGCCGAGCGCCTCCGTCACCGCGAAGCCGAAGATCAGGCGGCCGAACTGGCCGTCGGCGGCGGCCGGATTGCGGATAGCGCTCTGCAGGTAGAGGCCGAACAGCGAGCCGAGGCCAATGCCTGCCCCGCCCATTCCGATACAGGCGATACCGGCTCCGATCAGCTTTGCAGCATCCGCTTCCATGATGAACTCCTTCGATCTCGTGTTGGATGAATTCTCAGTGCGACGGGTGTAGCGCGTCGTTCAGGTACATGCAGGTCAGAATGGCGAAGACATAAGCCTGCAGAAAGGCAATCAGCATCTCCAGCGCGGTCAGCGCGACGGTCATCGCAAAGGGGATCACCGCGCCGGCCCAGCCGGCTACGCCGTAGGCCCCGAGCATCAGGATGAAGCTCGCGAACACCTTCAGCGTGATATGGCCGGCCAGCATGTTGCCGAAGAGACGGACGGAGAGGCTGATCGGCCGCGACAGGAAGGACATCACCTCGATGGCGACGACGAGCGGCATCAGGTAGCCCGGCACGCCCTGCGGCACGAAAAGGCCGAGGAACCTCAAGCCGTTCTTGTAGAAGCCGTAGAGGATGACGAGCAGGATGATCGTCACCGCGAGCCCGGCGGTGATGACGATATGGCTGGTCACCGTGAAGAAATACGGCACGAGCCCGATGACGTTGCAGAAGAGCACAAACATGAAGATCGAGAACACGAACGGGAAGAAGCGCATCCCCTCCTTGCCGGCCGCCTCGCGCAGCATGTTGGCGGTAAATTCGTAGGAGATCTCGGCAAGCGCCTGGATTCGCCCGGGCACGACGGCGCGACTCGACGTGCCGAGGATGAGGAGCGCCGAGATCAGCGCCACGGCGATGAACATGAAGAGCGCGGAATTGGTGAAGGCGATGTGCACGCCGCCGATCGTACCGAGATCGACGATGTTGCTGATGCCGAACTGATGGATCGGGTCGACCTTGTCGGCGGCCGCTGTCTCTTCCACGCCTCGTCCCCTCTACCGCCCAAAACGAGGGCGGCCTCAGTCCGACCGCCCCTTCCCGTCCGTCGCGCCGCTCGACATTCGAGACGACGCGCGCACCACATTCAACACGCCAGCCGCGAAGCCGAGAAGCAGGAAGCCGATCAGACCCCATGGCGACGTACCCGCCATATGGTCAAGCCCCCAGCCCAAGGCGGCACCGACCAGAACGCCGGCAACGAACTCGCTCGCCAGCCGAAAGGCCAAGGCGAAATCCGAGCCGCCTGTTCGCGTCGGCCGCTCCGCCTCTTCGCGCTCATGCCGCTCAGCTTCGAGCGCTCGCGAAAGACGATCGAGCCGCCGCGCCAAGTCGGCGTCGGATTCGGCGCCGTCCGTTCCGTCCGATTTCCCGCCGCGCGACGCCATCCGATGTCCAAGAGAAGCGTTTCGAAGTGGCGCGCAAGCGAGCATCGGCAGAGGCGGACCCCTCCGAAACCGGGCGCACCTTAGTTTTGGCCCCCATGGGTGTCAAGGCGAGCACTCTTCGCCTCAACCTATTGTAATAGCTTACGTTTCCTTCTTGCGACCTCAGTCGAAGCGTCAGCTCGCTTCGCGGAACTGCTCGGCGGCCGCAAGGTCGACCGACACCACTTGCGAGACGCCGCGCTCGGCCATGGTGACGCCGAGCAGACGATCCATCTGCGCCATCGTGATCGGGTTGTGGGTGACGACGATGAAGCGCGTGTCGGTGCGCCGACGCATGTCGTCGAGGAGCTTGCAGAAGCGGTCGACATTGGCATCGTCGAGCGGCGCGTCGACCTCGTCGAGCACGCAGATCGGCGACGGATTGGTAAGGAAGACGGCGAAAATCAGCGCCAACGCGGTCAGCGCCTGCTCGCCGCCGGAGAGAAGCGTCATCGACTGCGGGCGCTTGCCCGGCGGACGCGCGACGATCTCAAGCCCGGCCTCGAGCGGATCGTCGGAGCCGACGAGGGCGAGTTCCGCCGTACCGCCACCGAAGAGATGGGCGAAGAGACTCTGGAAGTGGCCGTTGACGGTGTCGAAGGCGGCGACGAGACGCTGCCGGCCTTCACGGTTCAGGTTCTGGATGCCGAGGCGAAGCCGCTTGATCGCCTCCTCGAGATCTTCCTTCTCCACCCGCATCTCGCCGAGCCGCGTCTCGAGCTCGCGCATCTCCTCCTCGGCGCGCAGATTGACCCCGCCGAGACGCTCGCGCTCCGCCTTGAGCTTATGGAGTCGCGCCTCGACCGCGCCGGGTTCCGGCAGCGCCTCGTCGGGCGCCAGGCCGGCTGCATCGCGGAGCTGGTCGATCTGCCAGTCGAAGTGCTCGGCGATCTGGGCGGCCAGCTCGGTTTTGCGGGCTTCCGCAGCGATCACGCGCTCCTCGTCGCGGCCGCGGCGCTCGCGCGCCTCCGACAGCGCGTCGATGGCCGCGCGCGCCGCCTCCTGCGCCGTGCGATGCGCGTCTTCCGCCGCCGCAAGCTCTTCCGCCGCCGCCGCGACCTCGGCCGTCGCCAGGTCGCTTTCGCCGGCGATCACCTGACGCCGCTCGGCGAAGGCGGCCGGATCGTCGGGGACGGCGGCGATCTCCGCGTCGAGCGCGGAAAGGCGCTCCTTCAGCTCGACGACTCGCTCCTGGGCGCGCTGAAGACGCGCGGCCCAGTGCTCGCGCTCAGTGGCAATGTCGGAAAGCCGACGGGAGCGCACCGTCTGCCCATGCGAAGCGCGCTCCGCCTCCATTCGCGCCTCAGCGGCGTGCGTGCGCTCGCGCGACAGCGCCGCCTGCACCTCGTCGCGCCGCCGCTCAAGCTCGGCGTTCTCGGGAAGCGCGCCGAGCGCGTCCTCGGCAGCGCGAAGCTCGGCGCGGCAGGTTTCGGTGTCCGACTCGATCCGCGCGAGGGCACCGGCGTATGCGGAGACGCGCTCAACGACGCTTGCCTGCCGACGCTCGGCGGAAGTCAGCGCCTTGCGCCGCGCCTCGAGCGCATGCCGCGCTTCCTCAAGCGCACGCCGCGTCTCTGTCTCGACGTGCTCGGCTTCGGCGCGAAGCTGCGTCGCCTGGCCGAAGATGTCGAGCGCCTCCTCGACCTCCCGGCGCGCCATCGCGAGCGACTCTGTCACGGCGCTGAGGCGCGTGCGCTGCTCGAGCCTGCGGGCGCGCGCCGCCGTCGATGCTGCCGTCGCCTTCAGCCCATCCCAGCGCCAGAGCCCGCCGTCTTTGGTCACGAGCCTCTGGCCGGGCGCGAGACGCGACTGGAGCGCCGCAGCCTCCCCGCTTTCCGCCACGCCGACCTGGCGCAAGCGGCGCATCAGGTTCTGCGGCCCGCGCACGAACTCCACGAGCGGCACGGCGCCGGCCGGAAGCGCCGGATCACCTTCAACTGGTGTCGAAGCGCCCCAATGGACGGGCGCCTCGGCGTCGAGCGACGCGTCGAGGTCGTCGCCGAGTGCTGCGGCGAGCGCCTGCTCGTAGCCGGCCGTGACATCAAGCGCGTCGATCAGCGGTGAGAAGCGGCTTGCGCCGGCGTCGTCGACGAGCTCGGCGAGCATGCGCGCCTCGGCTTCGAGCGCCCCGAAGGCGCGCTCGGCGGCGTCGTAGGGCTCGCGGGCCCGCCGCTCGGCTTCGCGTGCAGAGACGTAAGTCGCCTCCGCGGTCTCCATCGCCCTCTCTCGCTCCGCCACCAAGGCTTCCGCTTCGGCAAGTGCTGAGCCCGCGGCCTGGACCTCGGCGTCGACCCCCTCGTTGGCGAGGAGCTGATCGCGCTGACCGAGCGTCGACGCGCGGGCCTCTTCCAGCCGGCGAAGCTTCGCCTGCGCCTCGCGGATCGCCCGTTCGCGGGCGGCGCGCTCGGCCTCGGCGGCGGCAAGGGCGCCGGCGGCGCCGGAAAACTCGGATTCCCAGGCGCTGACCGAGACCGCGGCAGTCTCCGCTTTCGCCGCGGCGGCGGCGATCTCTTCTTCCGCCTTCTCCGATTCCTGCTGGAGCTTCGCCGCCTCGGCGCCCAGCCGCTCGGCGGCGGCAACGGCATCGTTTCCGATCTCGCCTTCGTGGCGGATATCGGCCTCACCCTGGGCGCGGCGCGCGATCAGCTCCTCGCGGCGCGCCTTGAGCTGCGCCTCCTCGCGATCGAGGTCGGCGAGCGCCGCCTTGAGGCGCTCGAGCTTCGCGGTCGCCTGGGTGGCCTTGTCGCGAAGCTCGGGCAGGCGGCCGGCAGATGCTACCTCCGCGCCCGCGGCCTCGGACTGCACCGCCGATATCTCGGAAAAATGCGCGCCGGCCGCCTCGAGCTCGGCTTGCGCCTCGGCAAGGCGCGCCTGCGCGTTCTCCCAGTTGATGACGTAGAGGACAGCCTCGGCCTTGCGAATCTCCTCCGAGACCTTGCGGTAGCGCACGGCCTGACGCGCCTGGCGCTTCAACCCGTCGAGCTGGCTTTCGATCTCGGCCATGATGTCGGTGACGCGGCCGAGATTGTTCTCCGCGGCGCGGAGCTTCTGCTCCGCCTCGTGGCGTCGGGCGTGGAGGCCGGAGATGCCGGCGGCGTCCTCGAGGATGCCACGGCGCTGGATCGGCTTGGCGGCGATCAGCTCGGCGACCTGTCCCTGCCGGACGAGGGCGGAGGAATGCGCGCCGGTCGAGGCGTCGGCGAAGAGAATTTGCACGTCGCGGGCGCGTACCTCGCGGCCGTTGATGCGGTAGCTCGACCCGGCGTCGCGCTCGATCCGGCGCGTGATCTCAGCCGGCTCGGGGCCGTCGCCCTTCCCCCCATCACGCTCGACGCCGAGCGTCACCTCGGCCATGTTGCGCGAGGGGCGGTTGCCGGAGCCGGAGAAGATCACGTCCTCCATGCCGCCGCCGCGCATGGCCTTGTAGGAGCTCTCGCCCATGACGAAGCGGAGCGCCTCGACAAGGTTCGACTTGCCGCAGCCGTTCGGACCGACGATGCCGGTAATCCCGGGCTGGACCGGGACATCGATGGCGTCGGCGAAGGACTTGAATCCGTGCAGACGAAGGTGGGTGACTTTCATCCGATGCGAGCCCGCCCTGCCGGCGAAGGCTCGCCGGCGTACCTAATTGAGCAGCGGCTCGATCGCCTTATCCAACTCCTCAAGCGATAACGCCCCTTCGTACTTCTTGCCGTTGATGAAGAAGGTCGGCGTGGCTTTCACTCCAAAGCCCGACCCGCGCTCCTGAACGGCGTTCACCGCCTCGAATAGTGCCTGATTCTTGATGCAGGCATCAAAGCTTTGCTCGGTGAAGCCGAACTGCTTCGCAACGTCGAGGATACCGGCCTTCACGTTGTCGACATAGAGCCACTTGTCCTGGGTACGGAAGAAGGTGTGGACGACGTCGAAGAATTTGTCGGCCGGCGCGCAGCGGGCGAGCATCGCCACCGCCACGGCGGGAGCGTTCAGCGGAAATTCGCGGAAGACGTAACGCACCTTGCCGCTGTCGATATATTTGAGCTTGAAGTCGTCGAAAGTGGTCTCGTCGAAATGCGCGCAGTGCGGGCAGCTCATGGAGGCGTATTCGACGACGCTGACTGGCGCGTCGACCGGCCCTTGAACCTTGTCGCCGAGCGGCCCGGGCATGAGCAGATCGTCGACGCTCACGTCCTCAGCCAAAGCGGCGGGCGCGAAGAGAAGCGCGGCGGCCAAGGAAACAGCCCCGAAAGCGCGGCGATCGATTCTCATCATCTCGTCATCCTTCCCGGCCCCCCGGGATTTCCCGCGCAGAACTGCGCCGAAGCTCTTGAACGCAGGCTGAATATCGGCCGGCTTCAATAG
>Ga0315553_10000868_pt1 | contig 26165 bp, 18 predicted proteins | sample SalMarSW160140MG_FD_203099 | JGI IMG/M metagenome (GOLD analysis project Ga0315553, IMG submission 203099) | Salt marsh sediment microbial communities from the Plum Island Ecosystem LTER, Massachusetts, United States - Salt Marsh Sediment SW1601-40 ... | reverse complement strand
CAATTGCTCTGTGTCAGGGGCGGCGCGTGCAGCGATTTCGCTGCGTATGCCGGCGATCTCGTTCTTGATCTCGTCAAAAGCGAGAGCCGGTTGGCGTTCCACCGCGATCGTGTCGATGCGCTCGGCCAGGCTGCTTAGTTGCTCGTGGGTCGCCTGGATCGCTGCGATCCCCGACCTGAACTCGTCGAGCGCCGCGACCGGCTCGCTGGCGACGCCGAGGCCGTCGATCCGATCGCCGAGCGCTTCCAGCCGCTCGTGCACGGCACGCATGGCGGCGATGCTGGTCTTCATTTGGTCGATCGCCGGCACGTTGTCGTGCTGGACGGCGCTCATCCGGTCGACGCGGTCGGTGAGCGTCTGTATCCGCGAGTACATGCCCCTGATCGCGCCGATGCCCTCCTTGATCTCGGCGACCGCCAGCAGCGGCTGGTGCTGCGTCTCGATCAGTCCATCGATGCGCTCCGTCAGGGTCTGCAGCCGCTGGTGAACTGCGCGGATGGAGGCGACATCGGTCTTGATGTCATCGAGATCGGCTTGGACGTCGTTCTGGGGGATGTTGAGCCCGTCGATGCGTTCCGCCAACGCCTGGAGCCGGTCGTTCAGGCTCCCCGAATCGGCCGCCGGGACCCCCCGCTGCAGCAAGCCTTCGATGCCGGAAGCGATCTCATCCAGTCGTTCGTCTAACTTGCCGGCGCTGGTGCCGATCGGCGCCCCCATGTAGAGGCCCTTGATACTGTCGTCGATGTCGGCGAGGCGGCCTTCCAAGCGCGCGATGTCGGGAGCCCCTTCGCCGGATGCGCCGGCGGCAAGGCGGTCCGTGATGCTGGCGGCCATCTCCTTGAGGCGCCGTTCGAGCGCGCCGATATCGATGTTAGCCTCGCCCGCCGGCTGCCGGTCGATCAGCCCGTTGATGGCGGCGGTCATCTCGGCGAGTCGGTTTTCGAGACCCGCGACGGTCGGACTCGCGACATCGCTTGGCGCCCGCGCGACGAGCCCGCTGAGGCTGTCGGCGATGTCGTCGAGGCGCTGTTCGAGCCGCACGACGTGGGTGTCGCCGGGGCTTGCGGCGTCGAGCGCCGACACCGAGGCCGCCAAGGCCTGGGCCATCTCGTCGATGCGTGATTGCAGTTGCGCGATGGCGTTTGCGCTGTCGTCGTCGGCCTCGACCGCCTGGCGCAACGCCGAGACCTCTTCGCCGAGAGCGTCGATGCGGAAATGATCCGGGACCTTTCGCACGATTTCATCGAGGTGCCCGGCCAACTCCGCGAAGCGCGCCTCGATGTTGGCGATCGCCGACTGTTGGCCGCCGTCGATCCTTTCCTTGATGGCGTCCATGTCGGTGCGAATCTGATCGAGGGCCGCGCGTTCAAGCGGCCACTCGGCAACCAGAGCATCGATCCGGTAGGCAAGATCGCGCACGGCCTCTTGCTCTTCAGCGCCGCTGCGGCCCATCGCGGCGACCTGCTCGGTCAGTGAGCCGATGTCGGAACGCAGCGCCCCAACGGCCTCGCTCAGAGCTTTTTGGTCCTTGCGCTGCGCCGCGGTTTCGGCACGGTCATCGATGTTGTGCTGGTACGCCGAGCTCTCGCGGACGGCCGCGGCGCGGTCCGCGTCCTTGCGTGGCGGCAGCCAGCCGCTGATCGCGTTCAGCCGCGCCTCGACACGCTGGATTTGGTCCGCCGCGCTCGACGATTGGGCTGATGGCTGCGGTTGGCGCTCTGTCCTACGGGACGCCTTGGCTTCGTCGATCCGGGCCTCCATGGCCCGGAGCGCCACCTCAATGTTGGCGGCGCGCGGCGGCGGTTCGTTGATGGGGTTCGATGACTTGGCCAGCAAGTCGTCCAGCCGGCGGCGGATGTCGTCAAGCCTGTGCGGCTCGCCGGAGCCTTCATGCGGCGCCGCCCGGTCGAAGTCCGGCTGCCGCCCGTCGTCGGTTGCGGCCTTGCCGCGGCTTGCCGCCGACGGCTGCGTTGTCCGCGTGCCAAGACCTTCGATGGTGGAGCGGGCGCGCTCGTCGAGGTTGTCGAGGTCGCGAACCAATCGATCGACGTCTTCGGCGATGCGGGACAGCGACCGCTCGCGCGCCGCGCCGGTCTGATTGCTGTCGGCCACGTGGCCGAGGCGTTGCTCGATATCGGCGAGTCGGGATTTGAGGTCGCCCGCCGACGCGCGCGCCTTATCGTCCAGCCCCCTGAGCCGATCGGTAAGGCGGATGATGGCCGCGCTGAGTTCGAATGACCCTGGATCGCCGTGGTGATCGTGGTCCATCCCGATCGCGTCCTCGTCATCCTCGCCGGGATCGATCTCCAACGGCCGGGGATCGACTTCGTCATCCTCGTCGTTGCCGAGCCACTCGTTGACCGAAAGGCCGGATTGCTCGGCTGCCTTGAGCAGCGCCCTTCGGGTTACGTCGTCGACGTCATTCAGGCTCCAGGACTTGCCGGATTTCATCGATCTGACCCCTCGCCGCGGCAGCCGGATCGAATCCGGCACGGCAAGCGTCGCCGGGGGAATCGGCACACGCCCGCAGCACGGACAAAGAGTTCGGCGATCATGGTAAACAGCGGGTTAAATTCCGCTGATGTGGCAAAAGCTTTGGTAACCAGGCTTAACAAACGTTAGTCAACGACCGTAAACGTTGGCCGATTATCAACGGACGGCCGCGGCTAGTGCGGAAAAGGCCGTCGAGGCCGGGTGACGAGGTGAGACAAATGGCGGTCTATCGCGCCCCCGTCGACAACACGCTCTTCATTCTTGACGCGGTCCTCGGGCTGTCGCGCTACGCGAACCTTCCCGGGTTCGCCGACGCCACGCCGGACGTCGTCGCCGCGGTGCTCGGTGAAGGTGCTCGCTTCGCCGAGGATGTGCTGGTGCCGCTCAACCGCGTCGGCGACATCGAGGGCTGCACCCGCCACGACAACGGCACCGTCACCACGCCTACGGGCTTCAAGGAGGCCTATCGTGATTTCGCCGCCGGCGGCTGGGTGGGGCTCGCCGGCGACCCGGAGTATGGCGGACAGGGACTGCCGTTCGTGCTCGCCGCCGCCATCAACGAATTCGTCACCTCGGCCAACATGGCCTTCGGCATGTATCCGGGTCTTGTCCAGGGCGCGGTCGCCGCACTCACGCTCCACGGCACCGAGGAGCAGAAACGACTCTACCTGCCCAAACTCATCAGCGGCGCCTGGACCGGAACCATGAACCTTACCGAGCCACAGGCGGGCACTGACCTCGGCCTCATTCGCACGCGCGCGAGCGCCAACGACGACGGCAGCTACCGCATCACAGGCTCGAAGATCTTCATCTCCGGCGGCGAGCACGACCTCGCCGAAAACATCGTCCACCTCGTGCTGGCGCGGATCGACGGTTCGCCGGCGGGCACCAGGGGCATCTCGATGTTCGTCGTTCCCAAGGTTCTGCCCGCTGCCGACGGCGGCCTCGGCGAGCCGAACCGCGTGACTTGCGGGGCCATCGAGCGGAAGATGGGCATCCACGGCAACGCCACCTGCGTCATGAACTACGAAAGTGCCACCGGCTGGCTGGTAGGCGAGCGCGACAAGGGCCTGCGCGCCATGTTCACGATGATGAACGAGGCCCGCGTCGGTGTCGGCATCCAAGGATTGGCGCTCTCCGAGGTCGCCTGCCAGAATGCAGCCGCTTATGCGCGCGAACGCCGGCAGGGGCGATCGATCTCCGGTGCAGCCGAGCCCGACCAGCCGGCCGATCCGATCGTCGTGCATCCCGATATACGTCGCATTCTGGCGACGATCGGTGGCTTCAACATTGCCGCCCGTGCCCTCGCGCTGGCCACGGCCCTCGACGCCGACATCGCCCTGCGTTCGCCGGACGAGACTGCGCGGACGGTCGCTGACGATCGCCTTGGGCTGATGACGCCGGTGGTCAAGGGCGTGCTCACCGACCGGGGCTTCGACAACGTTGTCGCCGCCCAGCAGGTCTTCGGTGGCCACGGCTACATCGCCGAGACCGGGATCGAGCAATTCGTCCGCGACGCCCGCATCGCCATGATGTACGAGGGTGCAAACGGCATCCAGGCGCTCGACCTCGTTGGCCGCAAGCTACCCAAGGATGGCGGTCGTGCGGTCACCGCCTGGTTCAAGGAAGTCGGGGATTTCGTTGCCGAGCACGAGGACGAGGCGCTGGCTGCCTTCGCTCGGCCGCTGAAGCAGGGACTGGACGACCTCCAGGCGGCCACCATGTGGTTCATGGCGAATGCACTGGCCAAGCCCGATAACGCCGGAGCAGGGGCTACCGACTACATGCACCTGTTTGGGCTCGTGGCCCTGGGCTACATGTGGGCGCGCATCGCCGTCGCGGCCAACGAGCGGATCGCCGCCAGCGATTCCCGCGCCGACGATCTCGAGGCCGAGCTCCTGATCGGCCGCGCGTTCATGGAGCGCTCAATGCCCGAGACCGCCGTTCGTCTGAGACGCATCACCGCCGGCGCCGATACGTTGATGGCGGTCCCGGCCGCCGCGTTCTGAGCGTATGGTGAGCACGTCTGAACTCCTTCCGGGAAAGGGGAGGTGAGTCATGCTGGTGAGGCTTCTTGCCGTTCTGGTGCTGACGCTGTTGGTCTCCGGCGAGGCGTATGCCGACTACGTCTGCCGCACCGCGATCTTCACGACCCGATGCAAATGCACGAACAAGGCCGACTGCGACCAGATGCGGTCGGACAACGTGTGTGGCACCGCCGACATCTTCTGCAACGCCGACGGCTCGCGCTGCTCGTGCTCGGTGAGCCGGCTGCCGCTGCGGCAAGTCGAGCCGCCGCCATCGGTCCCGAACCAATAGGCGGAGAAGGGAAGGCCCGATCGTGCCCGAGGCATACATCTACGATCATGTTCGCACGCCACGCGGGCGCGGCAAGAAGGACGGAGCCCTGCACGAGATTTCGACCGCGGTGCTGGCGGCCGGTACGCTTGCCGCGATCCGCGTCCGCAACGACCTCGACGTAGCCCAGGTCGACGACGTCATCCTCGGCTGCGTCGATCCGGTCGGCGAAGCCGGCGGCGACATCGCCCGCAACGCCGTCTTCGCCGCCGGTTACTCGCATACGGTGCCCGGCATGCAGATCAACCGCTACTGCGCCTCTGGTCTCGACGCGGTGAACCTCGCCCACGCCGCCATCGTCTCCGGCCAGCACGACATGATCGTCGCCGGCGGCGTCGAGTCGATGAGCCGCGTCGGCATCGGCGCGGCCGGCAACGCGTGGGCTATCGACCCACAGGTGGCGCTCCCCGGCTACTTCGTCCCCCAGGGTGTCTCCGCCGACCTGATCGCCAGCAAGTACGGTTTCACCCGCGCTGACGTCGACGCCTATGCGGTAGAAAGCCAGAAACGTGCCGCCGTGGCCTGGGAGGAGGGGCGGTTCGCGAACTCCGTGGTTCCCGTCCGCGACGTCAACGGCATGATCATCCTCGACCGCGACGAGCACATGCGCCCCGACACCTCCATGCAGGGTCTGGCTGCGCTGAACCCGTCGTTCGCGTTGATCGGCGAGATGGGCGGCTTCGACGCGGTCGGCATCCAGGCCCATCCGGACGTCGAGGCCATCGAACACGTCCATCATGCGGGCAACTCGTCCGGCATCGTCGATGGCGCCGCCGCCGTTCTGGTCGCCTCGAAACGCGCTGGCCGCAAGGCCGGGCTTAAGCCGCGGGCAAGGATCCGTGCTTACGCCAACATCGGTTCGGAGCCGGCGATCATGCTCACCGGCCCGGTCGACGTGACCAGGAAGTTGTTCGCCCGCGCCAAAATGTCCTTCGCCGACATCGATCTCATCGAGATCAACGAGGCGTTCGCCTCCGTCGTGTTGCGTTATCTCCAGGCCTTCGACCTCGACCCGGCCAGGGTCAACGTCAACGGTGGTGCCATCGCCTTCGGCCACCCGCTCGGCGCTACGGGCGCGATGATCCTCGGAATTGCCATCGACGAGCTAGAGCGCCGCGATCTTTCGACCGCTCTGGTGACGCTCTGCATCGGCAGCGGCATGGGCACCGCCACCATTGTCGAGCGCGTGTGATGACCTGGGCCAACTTCTCGTGCGACGTCGACGTCGACGGCATCGCCACGTACACGTGGAACATGGCCGGCCGGTCGATGAACCTCATCGACGTTTCGGTCATGGACGAGTTGGACCGGATCATTCGGGAAATCGGCAGCGACGACACGATCAAAGGCGTCGTCATTACCTCCGGCAAGGATGCGTTCTCCGGCGGTGCCGACCTCTCCATGCTGCAGGCTTTGCTAGGTTCGTTCCCATCCTTGGCCGGCGAATTGGGCCGCGAGGCGGCGGTCAAGCGCCTGTTCGAGGAGGCCGGCCGCCTCGGGCGGCTCTGCCGGCGGTTGGAGCAGGTCGGCAAGCCGGTGGTCGCCGCGGTCAACGGCACTTGTGTCGGGGGTGCCTTCGAGCTGGCACTCGCCTGCCACACCCGCATCGTCGCCGACGACGACAAGATCAAGCTCGGCCTGCCTGAGGTGCGCGTCGGCCTGATGCCGGGCGCCGGCGGCTCGCAGCGCATCGGCCGCCTCGTCAAACCGCAAGATGCCTTGCAGATGCTTCTCAAGGGCGAGCAACTGTCGCCGTCGCGCGCCAAGTCGTTGGCGCTGGTCGATCAGGTCGTGCCGCTGGGCGCGCTGATCGACACGGCGAAGAGATGGTTGCGGGAGACCCCGCGCACGGTCCAGCCGTGGGACGAGGACGGCTTCAAGCTCCCCGGCGGCAAGGTCTATTCGCCGGCTGGTTTCAATGTCTTTCCGGCGGCAAGCGCCGTCTATCGCCGCGAGACCTACGACAACTATCCGGCGGTCCGCGCCACGCTGAAGGCGTTCGTCGAGGGCCTGCAAGTGCCCTTCGATGTCGGGCTCAGGATCGAGCAGCGCTACTTCACCCAGGTCCTCCAGACCAAAGAAGCGGCGGCGATGGTCCGTTCTCTGTTCATCTCCACGCAGGCGTTGAACAAGCTCGCGCGCCGCCCCGCCGCCGTCCCACCGAGCGACCTTCGCAAGATCGCGATCATCGGCGCCGGCTTCATGGGGGCCGGCATCGCCGGAGTGGGCGCTCGCGCCGGTCTCGACGTCGCGCTCATCGACCGTGACGAGGAAACCGCCGCTAAGGGCAGGGCCGCGGTCGAGGCGGCCTTCGCCAAACGGGTGTCGCGCCGGCGCATGAGCGCCGCCGATTCCGACGCCGCCCTTCAGCGCATCACGGCCGGCTCCGATTTCGCGGTGCTCGCCGGAGCCGATCTGGTTATCGAAGCCGTGTTCGAGGACCGCGCCGTCAAGGAGGACGTGATTAGGCGCGCCGACGCGGCACTCAGCCGCGATGCAATCCTCGGATCGAACACCTCGACCCTTCCGATCACCTCGCTTGCCAAGGCCTCCGCCCGGCCGCAGAACTTCGTCGGTATGCATTTCTTTTCGCCGGTCGAGCGAATGCCGCTGGTGGAGATCATTGTTGGCAGGAAGTCCGGGGATGGGGCGCTCGCCCGCGCGCTCGACTTTGTGCGCTTGATCCGCAAGACGCCGATTGTCGTCAACGACTCGCGCGGCTTCTACACTTCGCGCGTGGTCGAGACATACATCAGCGAGGCCCATCGCATGCTGACCGAGGGCGTGCCCGCGGCGATGATCGAGAACGCCGGCCGAATGGCCGGGATGCCGGTCGGTCCGTTGTCGCTGAATGACGAAGTGGCGGTCGATCTGACGCTGAAGATCATGAACGCGACCCGCGCCGACCTCGGACCTGAGGCCGTCCCCGACTCCCAGTACCGTCTGATCGAAGAGATGGTCGTCAAGCGCGGCCGCCTCGGCCGCAAGAACCGGAAGGGCTTTTACGACTACCCGGAAGACCCGCGGGCGAGGAAACGTCTGTGGCCGGGCCTTGCCGAGCTCTGCCCGCCGGTCGCCGATCCCGACGCGATCGATTTCGACGAGATCAAGCAGCGGCTCCTGGTCAGACAGGCGCTGGAGGCGGCTCGCTGCTTCGCCGACGGCGTGGTGACCGACGTCCGCGAGGCCGATGTGGGCTCGATCCTTGGCTTCGGGTTCGCGCCGTTCACCGGTGGAACGCTGTCCTACATCGACGGCATGGGAGCCCCCGAGTTCGTCGCACGGTGCAACCGATTGGCCAAGAATCACGGCGCCCGCTTTCGGCCGAACAAGCTGCTGAAAGACATGGCCAAGGCCGGGGATATCTTTTATGAGCGCTTTGCCGCGGCCGCCCGCGAGCCTGCCGCATGACGGAAACCTGTTGTTCATCTTGAATGGCGGTAGGGCGAGACCGCTCGCCAGGGTAGTGGCGCAGTTGAATCAAATCAGGTATAAATTCCTTTCGAACACGGGCGGGATGGCGTGGAGGGCGCCTGATGCTGTCTCACAGCCTTATCTGGGCCGCGATTGACCGGCTGGCTGAGCGTCACGATATGACGCCGTCCGGCCTCGCACGCCGGGCCGGTCTCGACCCCACGACTTTCAACCGCTCTAAGCGTACCGCCGCCGACGGTCGCCAGCGCTGGCCGTCGACCGAAAGCATCGCCAAGATCCTCGCGGCGACCGGCTCCGAGATCAATGACTTCATTGCCCTTATGCAGGAGGGCGACACCGCCGGCTTGAGCCGGCCTCGCTGGCGGGTGCCGCTGATCGGCCTCGCCCAGGCCGGCCGCGGCGGCTTCTTCGACGACGGCGGCTTCCCGGCCGGTCAGGGTTGGGACGAGATCGACTTCCCCGGCACGCTCGACGAGAACGTGTTCGCCCTCGAGGTCAGCGGCGATTCGATGCTGCCGCTCTACCGGAACGGTGACACCATCGTCGTGTCGCGCGACACGCCGTGTCGCCGTGGCGACCGCGTCGTTGTCAGGACCCGCGACGGCGAGGTCATGGCCAAGGTCCTGCAGCGCAAGACCGCGCGCTCCCTCGACCTCGCCTCGCTCAATCCCGATCACCCCAACCGGATCGTCACCGCCTCCGACATTGACTGGATCGGACGGATCATCTGGGCGAGCCAGTGAAAGCCGGTGCCGGTCTCGTACTGGCGCTGGTTGTTGCGGCGCCCGTTGCGCTTGCGCAGAGCGGCGAGGTCGAGTTCGCGTCTCCGGCCGTTCGCGACGTGACCCCGCCGGGCGTCACGCCGGCGCCGTCAGGCGAGGGGCCGCTCATCCGTGTGCCACCGCCGCCGAAGCCGCCGGAGCCGCCACGCTGGCGGCGCTTCTTCCTGCCCGAGACCATCGATGCCGCCACGTTCGGGGTCGACGGCAAGACGGTGCAGATTTCTGGCGTCACGCCGCCGCCAGTCGGTCACACGTGTCGCCGCGACGACGGCAGCAACTGGCCGTGCGGGCGAACCGCGCTCTACAGCTTGCGCATGTTTCTGCGCGGACGCGCGGTTGAGTGCTACTTCCCGTATGTCTTGGAGCAGGCCGCCGACATTACCGCGCCCTGCCGCGTCGGCGGCACCGATCTTGGCCGGTGGTTGCTGATCGCCGGCTGGGCCGAACCCGACGCGCTAGCGACCGAGGACTACCGCCACGCGGCCGCTGCCGCTCGCTGCGCCGGCCGCGGCGTGTGGCACGGCACGACGCCACCGGCGTCCTGCCCGTTGACCGACTCGTCAAGCGACCAGTTCGCCGGCGAGCGCCTTGGCGATCAGCACACGCGTCTCGGGGATGCCGTAGATCGCGACGAATGAGCCGAAACGTGGGCCGCGCTCCTGGCCGAGCAGAACCTGATAGAGCGTCGAGAACCATTTGACCGAAACGCCGGGACCGCCGCCCGGTCCCTGGCGCTCGTGATCCTGATAGCGCGGAATCGCGCGGGCCACATCGAGCACGGCGGCCTGGATCGTCTCGGCTTCGGCATCCGCAGGGAGCGCCGCTAGCCTCTCGTCGAGCGCTGCCAGCGCGTCCCGCTCGACCGCGTCAGGCGGACGGAACACCTTCGCCGGCTGCACGAAGTCGTCGTAGTAGCGCACCGCATAGCCGACGAGCTCGTCGAGCGTGGGATGAGTTTCTGGCGTCACGCCATTCACGTGGCGCAGGATGAAGCCCCACAACACGTCCTTGTCGTGGGCGTTCGACGCGCTGGCGAGGTTGAGCAGCATCGCAAACGTGATCGGCATGTCGGGCGCCGGCGGACCGCCGGCGTGCACGTGCCAGACGGGATTGGCGAGCCTGCGGTCCTCGTCCTGCCTTCTGTAGGCATCGAGGAAGACGAAATAGTCGTCGACCGTACGCGGAATCACGTCGAAGTAGAGCCGCTTCGCCGCCTTTGGCTTGTGGAACATGAACAACGACAGGCTCTCCGGCGAAGCGTAGGCCAGCCACTCCTCGATGGTGAGGCCATTACCCTTTGACTTGGAGATCTTCTGGCCGTTCTCGTCGAGGAAGAGCTCGTAGTTGAAACCCTCCGGCGGCTCGCCCCCGAGCACCTTGCAGATGCGGCTCGACAGCTTCACCGATTCGATCAGGTCCTTGCCTGACATCTCGTAGTCAACGCCGAGGGCCGCCCAGCGCATCGCCCAGTCGGCCCGCCACTGCAGCTTGCAGTGACCGCCGGTGACTGGGTGCTCGAATGCCTCGCCAGCCGGCTCGCCGGTCAACGGGTTGACTTCCTGGAACACTGCCGTACCGACGTCGACCGATGCTTCGCGGATGACGGCGTGGTGCAGAACCTGGCGACGCCGTTCGCCCCGATATTCCTCGACGATCGGCAGGAACGGGCTGTAGGTCCGCCGCCGCTCTTCGCCGAGCGTCGGCTTGACGACCGCCGCGATCGCCTCGTGACGGGCGAGCGCCCCGAGCAATGTCTCGTCGAACCGCCCCGCGCGATAGTGTTCGGTCGCGCTGACGAAGTCGTACCCGAAGCCGAACCGGTCGAGGAACGACCTGAGCCGCGCGTTGTTGCCGCCGCCGAAGCTGTCGTACTGACCGAACGGATCGGGGACGCTCGTCAGCGGCGTTCCGTTGCGCACGACGAGGCCATTTGCGTCCCGCTGCTCCGCGTAGGTCGCCATCATCTCTTTGTCGGGGACGTTGTCCGGCACCTTCCTCAACCCGTCCAGGTCGTCGGAGAAGCAGATGAGGTGGGTCGGCACCGTGTCGCCGGTCAGCAGCCGGAATGCCGTCCTGACCATGGTGGTGCGCGCGACTTCGCCGAAGGTGCCGATGTGCGGCAGTCCGGAAGGCCCGTACCCGGTTTCGAAGACGATTTCCGCCGGCGACTCTAGGCGCCGCATGCGAGCGACGACCTTGCGCGCCTCCTCGAACGGCCAGGCCTTGGACGCCTCGGCCGCGCGTTTCAATGATGGCGAGAGATCGAGCGGCGGCAGCCTTTTCTGGGGCACTGGTGGGCGATCCCTTGGGCGCGCGCGGAAACTAGGAAGGTCGATGACGCGCGTCAACGGCCCAAGCCCCGGCTTGCGGTCTTGCCGGTCAAGTCATAGGTTCGCGGCCACGCGCCCTTTCCGAGAACCACCGATGAACAAGATGACTACGCCGGTCTCCCATCACGAAGCGCTGATCTATACCATGGTCACGCTGTCGGCGGCTGATCGCACAATGACCGATGATGAACTCATGAAGATCGGCGACATCGTGCGCACGTTGCCGATCTTTAGCGACTTCGACGCCGAGAAACTGGTCGCCACCGCCGAGACCTGCGGGACCCTGCTCCAGCGCGACGACGGGCTCGACGCGGTCCTTTCGATCATTGCTGCATCGCTGCCCGAGCGTTTGCATGAGACCGCCTATGCGCTGGCCGTCGAGGTTGCCGCCGCCGATCTCCACGTCGAGCAGGAGGAGTTGCGCTTCCTGCAAATCCTGCGCGACCGTCTGGATCTCGACAAGCTCGCCGTAGCCGCGATCGAGCGCGGCGCGCGCGTACGCTATCGCACCTGAATTCAAAAAAAGCCGACCGGGAAGTAGCGAAGGTAGAGTTCGGCGTAGACGCCTTTTTCGTAGAGGGCCTGGAGCGCCGCGTTGATCGCCCGCTTGAGGTCGCGCGCGTCCTTCGCGACCGCGATGGCGTAGCCCTGGCCGAAGAACCGCGATTCCAGATACGGACCGCCGGCGAACACGCAGCAATTCTCCGCCGCGAGGCTTTCCAGCCAGAAGCTGAGCTGCAAGCCGTCGCCGAAATGGGCGTCGGCCTCACCATCCTTGACGGCTTGTCGCGCCGCGTTGGCGTCGGGATAGAGCTTGCGGCCGACTTCGGGAAACATCGCGGCAAGATAGGCCTCGTGCGCGGTGCGGGTGACCACGGCCAGCGTCTTGCCCCGCAGTTCCGTCGGCGTGACCGTCAGATCGACATTCTCGCGGCGGACGACGAAACGCGCCGCGGGCCTGAGGTAGACGTCTGAGAAGTCCAATTGCTTGCGGTTCTCCGCCGTGATTGCGATTCCTGCGATCACGGCGTCGGCGGATTTGTCGAACAGGTGCCCAACGAGGTCGTCCCATTCGCGCGCCTGGATCGTGCACTCGATGGCGAGCTCGGCGCAGATCGCACGAGCGAGGTCGACGTTGAAGCCGGTGAGGCGCTGGTTGTCGTCGAGGAAGTTGAACGGCGGAAAATCGTCGGTGGTGAGGAAACGGATCGCCTGAACCGCTCCGGCCGGAGGTCGCTCGACGCGTCGTCTGGGGTCCCAGAAGCTGGGAATGTTGACCGCTTCCCGTTCGGCAGCGACCGCGACGGCGGCCGACGCGGCTTGCATCGCCGGCACGAGCACCGCAACCACCTGCAGGTACAATCCGATATAGGCGATGCCGTGCAGACGGCGGGACGCAGCCTTCCACGCCCGGCAACGAAAAAGAGTCTTCACGGCAAGGCGCATTTCGGCTTGACTAATGGGATAGGGGCTATGCGGCGTGTCACCTACGCCGCGAGGGGGCATTGTGGCAAGGCTCGATCTGGTCGATCGGCCGGCAGTGTTGTTGAGCGGCGTCGGCAACGAAACGTCGGTCTACAGGGATCGTGCGCGGCGCCTGGGGCTGCCGTTCGCGGCGGCCGTTCGGCTCGGCGCCGGCGCCATTGTCGACGTTGCTGCGATCCAGCGCGGGACCTTCGCGATGTCGGCGGAGGGCGATCGCACCGCCTACATCGCGCCCGACGAAGCCGCGATGGCGAAGGTCGCTGACTGGCTCGCCACTTATCGCCCGAGCCGCTGCCGCCTGGCGGTCGCCACTCCTTCGGAGATTCGCGCCGCCCTGATCGAGGCCGGCGCCGCCGGCCTTGCCGACGATGCGGTCCATCGACTGGAGGGACTGAGCCCCGACATGTCGGCGCGCCGGGTGGTCACCGGCCGCCAGCTCGCGGTCGGATTGGCGGCGGCGGCAGGCATAGGGCTCGCCGCCCATGCCGCCCCGGGCGTCACCTTCGTCACGCTCAACATCGTCACCGGCATCTTCTTTTTCGGCGTGTCGGCGCTGCGCTTCGTCGCCGCCGCTATGGCCCGCACGCGAAGGATTCGCAGGGCGCCCGCGCCGGCGCCCGACGCACCGCTGCCCGTGTACACGATCCTGGTGCCGATGCTTCGCGAGGCACGGTTGGTCCGTGACCTGGTCGCCGCGCTCGACCGCACCAATTGGCCGCGCGATCGCCTCGACATCAAGCTTATCGTCGAGGCAACTGATCCGACAACCGTCTCCGCCGCCCGGATGGCGGTTGACGGACCGCCGTATGAGGTCATCGTTGTCCCCCCGGTTGGGCCGCTGACCAAGCCTAAGGCGCTGGCGTTCGCCCTTCCCTGGGCGCGCGGCGAACTCATCACGGTCTACGACGCTGAAGACCGGCCGCATCCCCTGCAATTACGCGAAGCTCATGCCGTCTTCAGTCGCAACGGGCCGGAACTCGCCTGCCTGCAGTCGCCGATCGAAGTGGACAACAACGACAGCATTCTCGAGCGCTTGTTCGCCGTCGAATACGCTGCCCTGTTCGACGGACTGTTGCCGGGGCTCGCCGATCTCGGCATGCCCCTTCCGCTCGGCGGCACCTCCAATCATTTCCGCCGCGATGCCTTGGAACGAGTCGGCGGCTGGGACCCGTTCAACGTCACCGAAGACGCCGACATCGGCTTCCGCCTGGCGCGCTCCGGCTACCGCATCGCCACGCTCGACCTCCCAACCGTCGAGGAAGCGCCCGCGCGACTGAGGCCTTGGCTGAAGCAGAGGAGGCGTTGGTACAAAGGCTGGATGCAGACCTGGCTCGTCCACATGCGCCGGCCGCTGGGATGCGCAAGGGAACTCGGTTCGCGCGGCTTCCTCGGCTTCAATCTGATCGGCACCGGCCTGGTTCTTTCGGCACTCGTGCACCCGGTCTATCTCGCCACCATCGCCGTGCTGATGACGGACCCGCTGCAGCTCTGGGGCGATGGCGGCGTTGTCGCCAGCGCTACCGTTGGCCTCAACCTGTTCAACCTGTGTGCTGGATACGTCGCATTCGCCGTCCTTGCCAAACGGGCGCTGGCGCTTCGTGGCCGCCGGGCGAAGCCGCATCTCCTGATGCTGCTGCCTTTCTATATGCTGCTGATGTCGCTGGCGAGCTATCGCGCGCTCGCCGACCTGGTCGTCAGGCCACACTATTGGGACAAGACGCCCCATCACGGGCGGCGCCCGTCGCCCGCCGAGAGTGAGCCAAGTGGAGGGCAGGCCGCTCGCCCTGTCCGCATTGATCAGGTTCGTCGGCAGATGCCGGCGCACCCGCGCCGCGGTGGACAAGAGCGCCGGGTTGGCCTTGACCGCGCGCTTGACCGGTTAGCGGCAGCGCAACGCCAGCGCCAGCTGCAACGGCCAGCCTGAACCGTCGAAAACACCAGGCCGTCGCAGAGCGGGTGCGTTTTCAGCGCCCGGACCGCCCGAGCACGGCGATCAACTCGACGACCTTGCGGCGCTGCTCGCCGGCATCGCCGCTTCTGATGGCATCCTCGACGCAATGGGTGACGTGGTCGCTCAGCACCTCGTCCTCGATGCGGCGCAACGCCGCGCGTACCGCCGAGATCTGGGTGATGATGTCGATGCAGTAGCGGTCGGCCTCGATCATGCGGGTGATGCCGCCGACCTGGCCGGCGACGCGGCTGAGGCGCCTCAGCAGTGGACCCTTGATTTCGTCACGCATGTTGACCCATATACCATACCCCCCTAAGGTATATCAACGGAGCCTGTGGCGCATGGGAGCCGATTCGATGAGCCGACATCACCACGACGACCATCACGGCGATCACCACGGCGGCGTCGCAACCAAGGGACCGGCTGCTACCTCGGGCCACACGGCGATCGATCCCGTCTGCGGCATGACCGTGGACCTGTCCGCCGGCAAGCCGACATACGAGTACCACGGGACCACGTATCACTTCTGTTCGAACGGTTGCCGCGAGAAGTTCGCCGCCGATCCCGAACGCTATCTGGCCGCCGAGCGGCCCGCTGCCCATGGCGGCCACGGCGCCGCTGCCGGTCCGGCCACGCCCGCCGAGGCGGTGCCAGAAGGCATGCTCTACACCTGCCCGATGCACCCCGAGATCGTCCGTGATCGCCCGGGCGACTGCCCCATTTGCGGCATGGCTCTGGAGCCGATGGGCGTCCCCGTCGAGCAGGAGGGCCCGAACCCCGAGCTCGTGGACATGACGCGGCGCTTTTTGATCGGCGCCGTCCTGACGGTCCCGCTCTTGCTCCTCACCATGGGGCCGTATCTTGGGATCGGATTCCTTCGTGCGGCGTTCGGCGAACGAGCAGCGCTGTGGAGCGAATTGATACTCGCCACGCCGGTCATCATCTGGGCCGGCTGGCCGATCTTTGTGCGCTTCGTCAGGTCGCTGGCCAATCGCAGCCCCAACATGTGGACGCTGATTGGCATGGGTGTTGCTTCCGCGTACCTGTTCAGCGTCGTCGCCGTGCTGGCTCCCCAAATCTTCCCCGCGGGATTCCGCGACGATGATGGCAACGTCGGAGTCTACTTCGAGGCCGGCGCGGTCATTATCGTCCTTGTGCTGCTCGGTCAGGTGCTTGAGTTGCGTGCCCGCGAGCGTACCGGCTCGGCCATCCGCGCATTGCTCGACCTTGCTGCCAAGACGGCGCGCATCATCCGCCCGGACGGCCGCGAGGAAGAAGTTCCACTGGATGCCGTTGTCGTCGGCGATCGGTTGCGGGTCCGCCCGGGCGATAAGGTTCCGGTCGACGGCGTCGTGGTCGAGGGACGCTCGTCCGTGGACGAGTCCATGATCTCGGGTGAACCGCTCCCGGTGGAGAAGGTCGCTGGCGACACCGTAATCGGCGCGACCATCAACGGAACGGGCACCCTGGTGATGGAGGCGAAGCGCGTCGGCGCCGAGACGATGTTGAGCCAGATCGTCGAAATGGTCGCCAAGGCGCAACGCAGTCGAGCACCGATCCAGAAGCTTGCCGACGCGGTCGCCGGCAAGTTCGTGCCGGCGGTCGTCGCCGTCGCGGTCGTCGCGTTCTTGGCCTGGTCGATCTGGGGCCCGCCACCCGCGCTTGCCTACGCGCTGGTCGCTGCCGTTGCGGTGCTGATCATCGCTTGTCCGTGTGCGCTCGGCTTGGCGACACCAATATCGATCATGACCGCTACCGGGCGCGGCGCCCAGGCCGGCGTCCTCATCAGGGACGCTGAAGCCTTGGAACGCTTCGCTAGGGTCGACACACTGATCGTCGACAAAACCGGCACATTGACCGTTGGCAAGCCGAAGCTGCTCGCTGTCCTACCCGAACCGGGACACGACGAGACAGAAGTGCTGCGGTTGGCAGCGAGTCTCGAACGCGGCTCCGAGCATCCGCTGGCCGAGGCGATCGTCGCCGGTGCCGAGGAGCGCGGCGTCAAACTCGCCAAGTCCGAGGACTTCGAGGCGCTCACTGGCAGGGGTGTCAAGGGGATCGTTGACGGCGAGGTCGTCGCGCTTGGCAACGCGCGCCTGATGGCCGACATGGGCCTTGATGGCGAAGCCTTGGCGAGGACTGCGGATGCCCGGCGTGATCAGGGCGAGACGGTGATGTTCGTCTCGCTCTCCGGCAAAATTGCGGGCCTTGTCAGCGTCGCCGATCCAATCAAGGAGACAACCCCCGCGGCGCTGAAGGCGCTGCACAAACTGGGCTTCCGCGTCATCATGGCAACTGGCGACAATGCCCGCACTGCCAGAGCGGTGGCGGGGCGCCTCGGCATCGACGACATCCGCGCCGAAGTGCTGCCGGAGGACAAGGCGCACATCATCAAGGAGCTGCAAGCGGAGGGCCGCAGGGTTGCCATGGCGGGCGACGGCGTCAACGATGCGCCGGCGCTGGCACAGGCAGACGTCGGCATTGCAATGGGCACCGGCGCTGACGTTGCAATCGAGAGCGCCGGGCTGACGTTGGTCAAGGGCAACCTCGACGGCATCGTCAGGGCCCGGCGGCTGGCAAAAGCGACGATGCGCAATATCCGCCAGAACCTGTTCTTCGCGATGGTCTACAACGCCGCTGGCGTGCCGGTGGCAGCCGGCATTCTCTATCCGTTTATCGGGCTTCTGATCTCGCCGATCTTCGCCGCAGCGGCAATGAGCTTCTCGTCGGTCTCGGTCATTGTCAACGCACTCAGGTTACGGCACGTCGAGCTATAGACCTGCCACAAGACTTTTCGCTCGTCCCACTGTCGGCCCACCCGAATAAATTCCATTGCCAACGCGTTCTTCATCGGGGTCGCCATCCTGGCGTTTGCAGTAGCCTCGCCAGACCTGATGTGCGAAAATGTTGGTGTCCAAATCAATTGGCGGGCCCTGAATGCGTCGCGCACGGAGCGACGCTTCGGAGGAAATAGCCGTCAGGGGAGGGAACGAATGACCAAAACCAAGGATACAGTGTCGCGCCGGAAGTTCCTGAAGCGGGCCGGTATCGCCGCCGGCGCAGTTGCCGCGACGCAGCTTGGCGCGCCGTTCATCCGCACCGCCAAGGCGCAGACCACCACCTGGAAGATGCAGAGTGCCTGGGCGGCGGGCGTGCTCGGCTACGGAATCTTTGAGGAATGGGCCAACAGCGTCATCGAACGGACCGGCGGCGAGCTGGCGATTCAGCCGTACCCGGACAAAGCCGTTGTCGGCACGTTCGAGGCCTTGGATGCCGTTCAGTCGGGCGTGCTGGAGGCCAACAACTGGTTCACGCTTTACGGCGCCGGTCGCCTGCCGGCGACGGTGTTCATGAGCTCGTATCCGCTCGGCCCGCGCTATCCGCACGAATGGGACACGTTCTATTACGGACTCGGCGGTCTCGAGATCGCACGCGAGCTTTACGCCACCCAGGGGCTCTACTACGTCGGGCCGATCCACCACGGTCCCAACATCATCCACTCGAAGGTGCCAATCCGCCACCTCGAGGACTTCCGCGGCCGAAAGATGCGCGTGCCCGGCGGCATGGTCGCCGAGCTGTTCACCGCCGCCGGCGCCGAGACGACGCTGTTGCCTGGAAGCGAAATCTTCCCGGCGCTCGAGAAGGGGACTATCGACGTCGCCGATTATGTCGGTCCGGCGATCAACATGCAGTTCGGTCTCCACCAGGTGACCAAGTACGTCTCGATGGGCCCGCCCGGCTTCATGTCGATCTATCAGCCGGTCGACCTCATGGATTTCACCGTCAATCTCGACGTCTGGAACGGTACTTCGGACAGCATCAGGCGGTTCATGGAAGACGAGGTGCACATCTATTCCGACCACCACCACGCCCAGATCCAGAAGGCCGATCAAGCTGCGTGGCCCGAGATTGCCGCTTCCGGCAGCGAGGTCACCAGGCTTTCCGAAGGCGATGTCGAAGCATTCACGCGCCTGGCGGTGCCGCTCTGGTACAACTGGGCCAACAAGGACAAGACCGCGGCACGCATCTTCAAGGTCCAGCTCGACTACATGATGTCCGGCAGCCTCGGCTACGTCACCCCGGATATGATCGAGGGGCAGACGCTCGATCTCTAGCGGTGTCACAACAACCGGCCGCCGTTGTCGCGGCTTAGGGGGCGCTCTCTCGCGTCGATGAGAGGGCGCCCCTCGACTGCGAGAGCGTTGTCGTGGTGACTCGATGCCACAACTGACATTCATTCTGCCCCACTGGATGTATTGGTTCGGCCTGATCGCTTTTCCGCTGATCGCCGCCTTTATGTACAGGCGCCAGCGTTTGCGGCCGCCGGCGATGATGACCTCGCTGCCGATCGCCTATTTTCTCTGGCTTACAGGCGGGTTCGTTGGTCTTCACCGGTTCTACGTCCGCAGCTACTGGGGAGTCCTCTACGCCCCCATACTCATTGGCATCCTCTACGCGAACTTCCGGGAGCGACTGGCGCTCGACGGCGTGTCGAAAGCCAGATTCGACTTTGACGGGTCGCAGCTGGCGCTCGACCGTGCTCAGGCCGCCCTCGATCGCGGGGATGCCGACGCCGGGGCATCGCTCACCCAGGCTCAGGACGCTGTTGCAGCGGCGCAGGCGGCTATGGACGCGGCGGTTCAGCGCCTCGACAACTGGCACACCTTGGCTTTCGGCTTGGCTATCGTCATCGCCGGTTTCTTGCTGATCGACGCATTCCTGCTGCCGCGCATGGTCGGCGCCTGCCGCACCCGCGAAGCGGCGCAAGCAATCCCGCCTGACCTCCTACCGGCGGCCGAGCCGGCACCGGCTGACGGCCTCCGCTACCCGTGGTTTGTGCGCCTCATCGACGCCATCAACACCGGCGTCGGCCACTTTATCGCCTACTGGTCGGTCATCGCCGTGTTCGTCTACTACTACGAGGTGATTGCCCGCTACGTCTTCAATTCGCCGACCAACTGGGCACACCAGAGCATGTTTCTCATGTTCGGCATGCAGTACCTGCTTGCTGGCGGCTACGCCCTGCGCGTCGACGCCCATGTCCGCGTCGACGTCATCTACGGAATGATGTCCCGCCGCGCCCAGGCGATCCTGGACATCATCACCTCGGTCGCCTTTTTCATCTTCACCAGTGTGTTGCTGTGGACCGGGGCGGTCTTTGGATTGCGGGCGATCCGCGTCATGGAGGTTTCGTTTACCGAGTGGACGATCCAGTACTGGCCGGTGAAATCCATGATCGCCGTCGGGGCATTCCTGCTTCTGATCCAGGGATTCTCGAAGCTGACCAAGGACATCTACGCCGTCGCCGGTAGGGGGACCTGACGACATCATGGGTATTGAAATCGGCATCGGCTGGCTGACCGTGCTGATGTTTGGCTCCCTCGCCATCCTATTGATGGCGGGGCTGCCGCTGGCTTTCGTCACCGGCGGGCTCGGCGTCACTTTCCTGTTCGTGTTCGGCACCCCCCAGATCCTCAACATTCTGCCGGTGCGTATCTTCCCGTTCATGACCGATTACCAGCTGTCGGCCATCCCGTTGTTCATCTTCATGGCATCGATGCTCGAGCGGGCGGGGCTGATCGAGGAGCTGTTCGACACCGTCTACAAAGTCTTGGGCGGTCTGCGCGGCGGGCTGGCAGCGGCGACGATCATCGCTTCGACGATTCTAGCCGCGATGGTTGGCGTCATCGGCGCCACTGAAGTCACTATGGGCATCATTGCGCTGCCGGCCATGTTGAAGCGCCACTACAACCCGTCAATGGCGTGCGGCTCGATCCTGGCGGGCGGTACGCTCGGCATTCTGATCCCACCGTCGATCCTCGCCATCCTCTACGCGCTGGTTGCGGCTCAATCGGTGGGCGAACTGTTCGTCGGGGCAGTTCTTCCGGGTCTGCTTCTGTCTGGCCTTTACATCATCTACGTCACCACCCGCAGCTACCTGCGGCCGGCGGACGGGCCGGCTTTGCCGGTCGAGGAACGCATCGACTTCCGCGGCAAGGTCAGGGCGCTGTCGGCCATGTTTGCGCCGATCACGCTGGTGGTGCTTGTGCTCGGGGTCATCTTCACCGGCGTGGCGACGCCGGTCGAAGCGGCGGGCATCGGTACATTCGGGGCGGTGGTGGTCACGGCCCTTCACCGCCGGCTCACCTGGCTCGCCATCCGCGAGGCCGCGCTGACCACGCTCAGAGCTTCAGCCATGGTGCTGTGGATCATCTTCGGCGCCTCGATCTTTGTAGGCTTTTACATCGTCAACGGTGGTCAGCAGTTCGTGTCGGAGACGCTGCTCGGCGCCGGCCTTGGCCCCTACGGCATCCTCATCGTCATGATGGTGGTTCTGGTCGTCCTCGGCATGTTTCTCGACTGGGTCGGCATCCTTTTCCTGGCGGTGCCGATCTTCGTGCCGATCGTGAAATCATTGAGCTTCGATGGCGTCTTCGGCCTGCCTGGCGTCCCGACGGCCGACCTCGCGTTGTGGTTCGGCGTCGTCTACATGATCAACATGCAGATGTCGTTTCTTAGTCCGCCCTTCGGGTACGCTCTGTTCTATCTGAAGAGCGTAGCGCCGCCGGAAATCACCATGGGAACGATCTTCCGTTCGTCGCTGCCGTTCCTGATTCTGCAGGCAGTCGGCCTGGCGATCTGCATCGCCTTTCCGCAAATCATCCTTTGGCTGCCGCGACTGCTATACGGCTGACGCCGCTCGGAACCGCCTTGCCGGTCGAGGTATTCCGGGGCCGGCGGGCGGCTCGGCCCGCGCAAAGGCGACCCACCGCTAATATTGCGCGCTAATATTCTGTGCTACCATGGTTTTTGTAACTTGCCGGGCATTGGTGCTAGAAAGCCCGGCGTGAGTACCAACGGGAGGGACCCAATGCAGAAAATCCTCATTACACTAGGCTTGGGCGCCGCGGCGGCCCTTGTCACGACTGGTGCTATGGCCCAGTCGGGAATGGTCGATCGGGCCGTTGCCGGCTACTCTTGGGACGAAGCCGCCCAGGAAGCGCCTGGCACCAAGGACTTCCACTCGAACGATGGCGTTCTGACATTCGCCATCGTAACGCATACCGCCGGCAATGGCTTCTTCGACCCGGTCTACGTTGGCGCTACAGTCGCTGCCAATATGATTGGCGCCAAGGTGCTGCTGCTCGGCTCGGAGAGCCCGGTCGACGATCCAGCTCGCGAGATCGAGATCCTCAACCAAATCGTCAACGATCCGACGCTCGATGGTCTCATCATGACCACGCCGCAGGTCGGCGCCTATGACGACATCGTCAGGACCGCGGAAGCCAACGGCATTCCGGTGGCAACCACCAACTCGTTCGACGGGACAATTCTCCATCGGAACGGCATCAGCCACACCGGGCAGGATGCCTCGGCAGCGGCGATCGCTGGCGAAGCCCTTGTTCAATGCCTGATCGACCGCGGCGTAACTTCCGGCTCGATCATCCTGCCGAACTCGACCGCGATGGGCAACATCGAGGTGAACAATCGCGTTACCTCGGCGTTTGAGGCGATCGTGGCGTCGCTCGATGCCAACGGCATGCTCGGCAACTTCGAAGTCGATGCCGGCCCGGAGAACGTGGGCGTCGACGCCGATCCGAACGATCCGGCGAACGCGATCATCTCACTGATCGAGTCGCGGGGCGACGTGGTCGGTGTGTTTGCCGGCAACAACGTGTTCACGCCGGCTCTGGCGAGCGCGATCCAGCAGACGGGCGGGACCAACACGACGTGCGCCTACGGTTTCGACCTTGGTCCGGCGCAGCAGGAGGCCATCGCCGCGGGGAACCTCACCGGCTCGCTCGGTCAGCAGCCGTTCCTGCAAGGTTTCTGGCCGGTCATGCAGCTGTACCTTCAGATCGACCGCGGCATCGCGGCGGCCAATCTCGACACGCGCGCACAGCTCGTGACAGCTGACTCGGTCGGCAACGTCGGCGCTCGGTACGAGAACTAGACGCGACCACTCTGATTTGTCACTGTCGCGGGAGGGCACATGCCCTCCCGCGGCTGCTTCGGCCTGCCGATTTGGCTAGAACTGGGGAACGATGACACTGGTCGCCGCATCGCCGCTCGGTCGCCGGCCGGCACAACTCTTCGGTGGATGGGAGGTCGGACTCCTGGGCCTGATGGCGTTGCTCTATGCGGGCGGCGCGTTCCTCAATCCGGATTTCTTTGGAATAGGCGGCGAGGCCCTTCAATCGTTGCTGCGCGATTCATCGCGGTACGGCGTCATGGCCGTCGGCATGACCTTCGTCATCGCCAACAAGGATCTGGACCTCTCCGTCGGCTCGACGCTCGGCCTCATGGGCGTCGTCTTCTCGTACGTCTTCAACACCGCCCACTACGACATGGGCGTGGTGCCGGCGATTATTGTCTGTCTTGCACTGGGCACCTTGATCGGCCTGATCAATGGGGTGCTTGTCACGTTCCTCAAGGTGCCTGCGTTCATCGCTACGCTCACCATGCTGCTGATCGGTCGCGGATTCATCCTTGGCCTGACCGGCGGCAGAGCGATCCTCTATCCGATCAAGGCGCGCGACTACGCCTGGTTCTTCCAGCTCGGTGAAGTCAACGCTTGGGGTCTCAACAACCAGGTCATGCTGGCGCTTGTTGTCGTCGCTCTCGGCGCGTTCGTACTTGCCAAGACCCGCTGGGGCTACGAGACGTTCGCCACCGGCGGTAACGAGCAGGCCGCGATCTACGCAGGCATTCCGACGAATTGGGTAAGGATTCGCGCCTACATCATATCGTCGCTCTGTGCGACCATCGCCGCGTTTATGACCGTAGCGCAAAACAAGGGCATCACCTCACAAGCGGGCCTCCTGTACGAACTCATCGTGATCGCCTCGGTCATTATTGGCGGCGCCTCGATCCTGGGTGGTCGTGGACGAGTCATCGGCAGTTATCTGGGCGCGGTCCTGACCGCCCTGATTCACAAGGTGTTGCGCGAGGGCGTGCCAATCGTCCGCGAAATCGAGGTCGGTGGCAAGATCATCCAGGTCAAGGCGACGTCGACGTTGCCCGCCGGCGCGGTCCCCGTGTTCATTGGTGGTCTGCTCATCCTCGCCGTGCTGATCGAACCGTACATCATTCGCCAGAAGATGCCGCAGCGCATATGGGCGTGGATCCGGAAGAGACCGGCGCCACCCCCCGTCGAGACGGGTGGGGTCGCGCTGGAAGGCTCACAGACCAAGGGCTCCATGGTGTCGGACCGCGCGGTCCACGCCCGCGGAGTGGGGAAGTTTCTCGCCCGGCGGGATGCCCTGGCCATCATCCTGACAGTTGTCTTGTGGTTGGTCGGCTTGTGGCTGCGCCCTGATTTCTGGGCGGGATTGCCCAATACCTTCGCGATTCTGTTGAACTACACCGAGTTGGCGATTCTGACCATCGGTCTGACATACGTCATCGCTTGCGCTGACATTGACCTTTCCGTTGGTGCGGTGTTGGCGCTCGCCGGCAGCACGGCGGCCTATTGCCTGAAAGTTCTGGGTCTCGATCCGGTCACGGCAATAGCCATGGGAATTCTCGTCGGGACTGGCGCCGGCGCAGTCAATGCTCTTTTCACGGTCGGCTTCGGGCTACCCGCCTTCATTGCGACGCTCGGCATGTTCTACATGGCGCGCGGTGCCGCCTCGTGGCTCACCAGCGGCAAACAGCTCACCGGCTGGGCGGAACACTTCAACCTCATCGGCCGCAAGGTTGGGGATATCCTGCGCTTCTTCGGCCTGCAGTCGCCCGAGGGTCTGCTGGGCGCTGTTACCGACGTTGTCAGCATCCAAACCATCTGGATGGTTGTCGTCGCGATCATCGCCGGCGTCGTCCTCGGCTACACAACATTCGGCCAGAGAGTATATGCGACGGGCGGAAACCGTCGCGCTGCCGACTATGCTGGGGTCAGCACGAACCGCGTTCGTGTGACGGCGCTGATTCTTGCCGCCTTTTGCGCCGCAATGGCCGGCGTGATCAACGCCGCCTATTTCCGGAGCTTCAACCCGGTCGCGGGTCAATTCCGCGAGCTCGACGCGATTGCATCGGTAATCATCGGCGGGGGATCCATCTTCGGCGGATTCGGGACCGTCATCGGCTCGCTCGCGGGGGCTGCCGTTATTACCCTGGTCCGCTCCCTGCTCCAGCTCAACATCGAAGGCTTTTCGCTGCCGCAGCACTACGTCAACACCTTTATCGGCGTCATTCTTATCGTGGCGGTGTTGGCGGACATCTGGATACGCCAGGCGAACATCATCGGCAGAATACGGACAGCCTTGTCGCAACGACGACCACTACAACGGGAGCCGGCGCATGCATGACGTCATCAATCAGGGTCCGGCGATCATCGAGATGCGGCACATCAACAAGAGCTTTGGCGCGGTCAACGCCTTGATCGATGTCGATCTTATGCTTCGTTCCGGGGAGATCCTTGGCCTTGTCGGCGATAACGCCGCCGGCAAGTCGACCTTGATGAAGATTCTCACCGGTGCCTATCACCGCGACTCGGGCGAGATCCTCGTTGCCGGCAATCCGGTCCATTTTCGCAGCCCTCATGAAAGCCGCGAAGTCGGCATCGAGATGATCTACCAGGATTTCGCTCTTTGCGGGAACATGGACGTTGGCCAGAACGTCTTCCTCGGCCGTTGGCCCCGGTGGGGCGTCTTCTTTGTGAATCGCCGGAAAATGTACGCAGAGGCCGGCGAAGTCCTGCAGCGCCTCAAAGTTGACGTGAGTTCCGTCTATCAGAAGGTCGAGAGCCTGTCGGGCGGTCGTCAGCAGTCCGTTGCCATCGCCCGCTCGATCTCCTTCGAGCCGCGCGTGGTCGTGCTCGACGAACCGACCGCCAACCTCTCGGTGATGGCGACGGAACGTCTGCTCGAGACCATGCTCGAATTGAAGAAGCAGGGCGTTGCCCAGGTGATCATATCTCACCGCCTGCAGGACATTTTTGCGGTCGGCGACCGGGTCATGGTCCTCAAGCGCGGCGAGAACGTCGGCGACCGCTACATCGCGCATACCAGCGAGCAACAGGTACTCGAGATCATTATCTCGGGCACGCGCGAGGCAGCGATCACCGCAGATGAAGCCCTCACGAAAGCTGCGTAGGTACTCCATCGTGGGTTGACCGCGGTCGTTCGTGGAGGTTCGGGCGACTGGTTTGATGACCTCACCAGGCGAGGGGACAAGGCTGGGTTCCATGGAAGAGGAACTGATCGCCACGGTGCGATCCCGGCTCTACTCTGGCGTTCTGTCCGATGTTCTCGACAGCCTCGGCCACAAGGTGCATGCCATGTCGCCGCGCATTCGGCCGCTCGACGAAAGCCTCGTCATGTTCGGCCGCGC
>Ga0315553_10000867_pt1 | contig 26173 bp, 26 predicted proteins | sample SalMarSW160140MG_FD_203099 | JGI IMG/M metagenome (GOLD analysis project Ga0315553, IMG submission 203099) | Salt marsh sediment microbial communities from the Plum Island Ecosystem LTER, Massachusetts, United States - Salt Marsh Sediment SW1601-40 ... | reverse complement strand
GTTAGCTAAACGTCGAGCGCCGATGTCGGGATTGACCCGCTTGGTCAGGCGGAGGTCGGTGGTGCAGATGCCCCAGGCGCACTTGCCGGTATGGCACTGCTGGCAGACATGGCAGCCCAGGGCAATAAGCGCCGCCGTGCCGATACAGACGGCGTCCGCCCCAAGAGCGATGGCTTTGACCACGTCGCCGCTGTTCCTGATGCCGCCGGAAACCACAACTGAAGCCTGGTTGCGTATGCCCTCTTCGCGCAAACGGCTGTCCACCGCAGCCAGCGCCAGCTCGATGGGTATGCCCACGTTATCCCGGATGACTTTGGGCGCCGCACCGGTAGAGCCCCTCAGCCCATCAAGAACGATAATATCGGCGCCGCCCCGCACAATGCCACTGGCGATAGCCGCCGCGTTATGGACGGCGGCAATCTTGACCGATATCGGCTTGGTGTAGTTGGTCGCCTCTTTTAAAGCGTATATAAGCTGCGCCAGGTCCTCGATAGAGTAAATATCATGCTGGGGCGCCGGCGATATAGCATCAGTGCCCTGGGGAATCATCCTTGTTAACGATACCTCGGCGCTTACCTTTTCTCCGGGTAAATGCCCGCCGATTCCCGGCTTGGCTCCCTGCCCGATTTTAATCTCGACCACCCTTCCCGCGTTCAGGTAGTCGGACTGCACGCCGAAGCGCCCGGAAGCCACCTGAACGATGGTGTTATCGCCGTATTTATACAAGCTGGGGTGCAGCCCGCCCTCTCCTGTGTTCCAGAGGGTGCCCATCTCGGTAGCCGCCCGGGCTAGAGAGGTGTGCACGTTAAGGCTCACCGCCCCGTAGGACATGGCGGCGAATATTATCGGCACCTCCAGCCTCACCTGGGGCGCCAGTGTCGTTTTCAGTTTGTGAGATTTATCGTCGAACTCCAGCCGGTCGGGTTTCCGCCCCAGCCAGGTGGTAAGCTCCATCGGCTCACGGAGGGGGTCGATAGACGGGTTGGTCACCTGGCTGGCGTTGAGCAACAGGTGGTCCCAGTAGATTCTCTGCTCCTTATCGTCGCCCATGCCGGTGAGCAGTACCCCGCCCGTCTCGGCCTGCTTGTTGATATCCTCGATAACCTCGGGGCGCCAGTTATAGTTCTGGCGGTATTCCTGCGGGTTGCGGCTGATGGTCAGCGCCTGGGTGGGGCAAAATATCTCACAGCGGTGACAGCCGACGCAGTTCTCCTCGAGGCTCCTGACCTCGTTATCTTCGGCATCATAATAATTAGCGTCAAAAGAGCACTGGTTGACACAAACCTTGCACTGGATGCAGCGCTCCGGGTCCCGCTTTATGATAAATTTAGGTGCTATATAGGTCTTCATCTTCTTGAGCCTCCCTGCATCCGCACCGGTATTCCCCGCTCTGACAGGTATTTCTTTATATCATTTATGGAGTAAGTCCCATAGTGAAAGATGCTGGCCGCCAGCACGGCGTCCGCCTTGCCGGCAATCAGCGCCTGATAGAGGTCTTCCGGGCTGCCGCCGCCGCCGCTGGCAATCACCGGCACGCTCACCACCTCGGAGATGGCGCGGGTAAGCTCGTTGTCATAGCCCGTCTGGTGCCCATCGGCGTCCATGCTGGTCAGCAGTATTTCTCCGGCCCCAAGCTCCACCACCTTTTTAGCCCACTCGATAGCGTCAAGCCCGGTCGGTTTCTGCCCACTCTGGATATAAACCTCCCACTTGGGTTGCTTTCCCCCGCTTATCCTCTTGGCGTCTATGGCCACCACGATGCACTGGCTGCCGAATTTTTCGGCGCCCTGTTTAATCAAATTAGGTTTTAGCACCGCCTCGGTATTGATGGAAATCTTATCGGCACCGGCCAGCAGCATGCGGCGTATATTGGTGATGGTGCGCAGCCCCCCGCCGACGGTCAGAGGCATAAATATCTTCGCCGAAATACGCTCCACCACGTCAACCATGGTGTCGCGCCCCTCCGGGGTAGCCGTGATATCCAGAAAGACCAGCTCGTCGGCGCCTCCCTTATAGTAAAAATCGGCAAGCTCCACCGGGTCGCCGGCGTCTCTAAGCTGGACGAAGCTTTTCCCCTTGACCACCCGCCCGCCTTTGACATCCAGGCAGGGTATAATCCGCTTGGTCAGCATCTTATCTGGCCCCTCCGGCGGCTACTCTATTTTTAGCCCCCGTCTTCAGCCTGCCGACGACCGGCTGGCCGCCCATCGGTATCCAGGCTTTATCCAGGTCGGGGGCTATCAGGCGTATCGCCGATTCTTCGGAAGATAGATAGAGCATATCACCCTTCTCCCCGACGGTGAGCGGCCTCAGGCGGATGCGGTCGGTCAGCCCAATCATCTCGCCGTGGTGGGCGATAATTACGGCAAACGGCCCGTTCAGGAGCAGGCTGCCGTACACCTGGCGCAGGGCCAGCATCAGCTTCTGCTCCTCGGGCGGCATGCGCTCGATACTGTTCCAGAAAGGCGGCGCCAGGATTTTAGCCACTATCTCCAGCGGCAGGTGGTGCTGCCGCATGAGCAGGTCAACGGCGTAGGCTATCACCTCGGTATCGGTCTGCATGGTGCACTGGTAGCCGTACTGCTCTAAATAGCGCTTATTTATTCCGTAGGACGAAATCTCGCCGTTGTGAATCACCGTCCAGTCCAGTATGCAGAACGGGTGTGCCCCGCCCCACCAGCCGGGGGAATTGGTGGGGAACCGCCCGTGGGCCGTCCACAGGTAGCCCCGGTACTGCTCCAGGCAGAAGTAATCGGCTATCTCTTCAGGGTAGCCCACCCCCTTAAAGACACCCATGTTCTTACCGCTGGAAAAGACAAAGCTGTCGGACAATTTAGTATTTATGTGCATAACCCTGGCCATGACATAGTCATCACCGGACTGCTTTTTGGGTTTATTTTTATTTATGTCAAGAAAATAGCGCCGGACCAGCGGCGGGTCTTTGATTACCGGTGACGGCCGTGTCGGCACCTCCTGCTGCTCAATAATGCTGAAATTATCCTCTAGAAACGCCTCCGTCTCCTGCCTGCCCTGCTGGCTTAAATACATGACGTGAAAGGCGTACTGGTCGGCGTAATCCGGGTAGAGGCCATAGACGGCAAAGCCGCCGCCCAGCCCGTTGCCGCGGTCGTGCATGTTGGCGCTCGCACTGATGACCCCCTCGCCGGAAAACCGCCGGCCGGTGGTATCCATCGCCCCGAATATAGAGCAGGCGTCTGTTACTTTGTTATCCCGGTTGGGGTTATTTATCTGCCTGATATTCTTCACGCCTGTTCTCCGATAACCGCCTCTTCCGGTATTTCAAGCCGGGCCCGCCAGATTTCCTCCGGCAGAGAGGCAAGGCCGAAGTCGTCGCTAACCAGCGTTTCTTTAAAAGCCTTCACGTTCACCCTGTCCTTCATTAAATTGTAGATTATGCCCGCTTTCTCTATATCGCCAGCCAAGACCAGGCCCAGTATCTTACCGCCTTTAATTATCACTTTTTTATAGATGCCGTCGCCCCTTTTTATTAAAACCTCGTAGCTGTCGTCGGGCGCATTAACCATCCCCGCCGAGACGATATTCACCCCGAAATACTTGAGGGCGTTCATGGCGGTGCCGCCCTCATACTCGGCTTTCTTACCGGCCATATTCAAGCCGGCAACCCTACCCCCAACGTAGGCGTTGGGCCAAACCGGGGTCACACGGTTCTCCCCGTAGACGAAATCATAGGCCTCAGCCACATCCCCGCAGGCATAGACACCGGCTACGGATGTAGCCATGCGGCGGTCAACGATAATGCCCCGGTTGGTCTTGACTCCGTTATTAGATACCAGGTCAAGGCGCGGAATAACACCGATGGCGACGACGACCATGTCGCAGGGTATAGACCGCCCGTCATCAAGGCTGACACCGTTAACCTCGCCCAGCCGGCTGCCGTTTATTTTAGCCACAGTGTGTCCGGTTATTATGTCAACACCAGCCTTAGTCAGGGCTTCGGCTTCCAGCGCCGCCGCCTCCTCATCGAGGATGGTGTTCAAAACCCAGTCCTTCATCTCGACGATGCTTACCTCCACCCCCCTCTTCAGCAGGGCTTCGGTGGCGCTCACCCCGATAAGCCCCCCGCCGATGACCACCGCCTTTATATTCCCCTGGCGCTGTTTCAGGAAATTATCGATTGCCTTGGCATCATCGAGGGTGGTAAAGGTGAAAACCCCCTTTAAATCTTTGCCCTCCATCTTAGGCACGATGGGTGAGCCGCCGGCGGCAATCAGCAGCTTCTGCCAGGCAATGCTTCGCCCGTTCTCCAGCTCAAGAGTGCGCTCGCCGAAATTAATCCGCTTAACCTTATCGCCGAATAAAGTCTTGATTTTGTTCTTCTGGTAGAAATCGGCCGGGCGGTAGAGCATCTTCTCCAGGGGACGCCCCTCGGCAAGGTGCTCGGAGATAAGCGGCCGCGAGTAGGCCGGGTAAGGCTCGTCGGAGACGATAGCCACCGTCCCCGTCTTATCCACCCCCCGGATGGCCTCGGCGGCGCCGATGCCCCCGGCCGAGTTGCCGATAATCAAATATTTTATTTTCTCTGCCTTCGCCATTTCTTACCGCCCGCCCGCTTTTTCTCCCAGGGCGCTCTTAATAAAATTATCATATACTTTAAGCCCCATCTCCCCGCTCTTTTCCGGGTGGAACTGGGTGGCCACCAGGTTATCTTTAGCCACCACGCTGCAGAACGGAATGCCGTATTCGGTCTCGCCGGCTACCAGCGACCCGTCCTCCGGCTTAACATAGTAGCTGTGGACGAAGTAGAAGTTAGCCTCATCGGGTATGCCCTCGAAGATGGGGTGAGCAATCTTTTGCTTTACCTGGTTCCAACCCATGTGGGGAACCTTCAAGCCCGGGGCAAACTTGCGCACCGCCCCGGGAATAACGCCCAGGCACTCCTGCCAACCGCCCTCTTCGGTACCGCCGAACAGCACCTGCATGCCGATGCAGACCCCCAAAAAGGGCCGCCCCTCGGCAATATAGCGCTTAACCGCGCTGTCCAGCCCCGTTTTCCGCAAACTGGCCATGGTATCGGCCGCCGCCCCCACCCCGGGCAGGATAACCATCCGGGCGCTGATAACCTCTTCGGGGTTGCTGACCACCTTCGCCTCATAGCCCAGACGGCTGACGGCGTTGACCACGCTGCGCAGATTACCGGCGCCATAGTCTATTATGGCAATCATATCTTATACCTCAACATAGACCAGCGCTTCATTGGGGCAGTTAGCCACGCAGATCGGTATTTCCTCTCCCTGGCAGAGGTCGCACTTAAGCGCCCTCTTCCGCTCGGTATCCGGCTTTATCGCCGCCAGCGGGCAGACCAGCAGGCAGGTCCAGCAGCCGACGCACTTATCCTCATCCACCTTGACCAGCCGGCTTTCCGGGTCACGGCTAAGGGCGCCGGTAAGGCAAGCCTGGACACAGGGGGCGTCTTCACACTGCTGGCAGCGCACCGATAGCGATACCACCCCCTCCTCATCCACCCGGAGCCGGGGCAGTGGCGGCGGTGATTCCCGCTTGAACGCCTTGACCAGATCTTTAGTGTGGGAGTGTTTCAGCTGGCAATATACCTCGCAGAGGTGGCAGCCGATGCAGACCTCTTCCTTAACGTATACCTTCTTCACTTAGACTCCCGATATGCGGCAAACGGTTGCCGTATTCTAGTTCCTATTAAATATAATATTATCTGTCAAACCCTCTAGTTAAAATGGGAAGATGGAGATTACACTAGCCCCTATTGTAACATTAAATCAGGCGTCACGCCAAGAAAAAATGCCAGGTATAGGCACAAAAGGCGAAAATGTATATAATTATATAAATAGAGGTAGCGATGGCAGATATTATAGAGCAGTTCCCCATATGGCGCGTTACCGACACCAGCCGGAGCATAGATACCGATGTAGTAGTCAGAGAGTTTCCCCTTACCATCACCCTCAATAACAAAGAGGTGGCCACCCTGCCCTGCTCCCCCCGGAACCTCAAATACCTGGCGGCCGGCTTCCTCGCCTCGGAAGGCTTAATCAACAGCCACGATGACATCGCTAGGATAACCATCGACCGGAAGAAGGGCACAGTGCGGGTGAAAACCAACAAAGATATCAAGCCCGCCCCCCGTAACCAGGTCAAAAAAGTCGATTCGGATATTGAAATATCAGCCCCGCAGGTCTTCGCCCTTATGGACGATTTTGTCCGGCACTCGGAAATATTCAAAGCCACCGGCGGGGTGCACAGCGCCGCACTGGCCGATGCCGAAAAAATACTGGTCTTCAGCGAGGACATAGGCCGGCATAACGCCATCGACAAGGTCTTCGGAGAATGCCTGCTCAAAGATATAGCCACCGCCGGGCGCCTGCTCATTACCAGCGGGCGGGTCTCATCGGAGGTAATGCTCAAGGTAGCCAGGAGAAACGTCCCCCTGCTTATCTCCAGAGCCGCCCCCACCAGCCTGGGGGTGAGGCTGGCTCAAAATCTGGGGGTAACCCTGGTCGGCTTTGCCCGCGATAAAAAAATGAACCTCTACGCCAACGAAGAGAGATTAAAGGGCTAAAATAAACCGCCCGGTACCTTGCCTTAACCGGAGGAGTTAGTTAATATTATCATATCATTGTTCTGGACACGATAATCGGCGGCGGCTAACCCGTTATAAGGGGGTGCCAAAATGCTTAGCAAAGACGAACAGGAAAAGTATGCCCGCCAGGTAATGCTAAAGGGCTTCGGGCTCGAAGGGCAGGAGAAGCTCAAAAAGGCCAGGGTCTTCGTTGCCGGTGTTGGCGGGCTGGGTTCCTCGTCGGCCACCTATCTGGCCGCCGCCGGGATAGGAACACTGCGCATCGTTGACCACGACCGGGTTGAGCTGAGTAACCTCAACCGGCAGGTACTGCACTGGCCGGCCGACATAGGCCAAACAAAGGTCGGCTCGGCCCAAAGTAAGCTAAAGCAACTGAATCCCGACGTGGCCATAGAAGCCATCGAGGAAAAGATAACCCGGGCCAATATCTCTCAACTGGTGGCCGGCTGTGATTTAATCGTTGATGCCATGGACAACCTGCCCACCCGCTACCTGCTCAATAAGGCAGCCATAGAAAATAATATCCCCTTCTTTCACGGTGCGGTTTACGGCTTTGAGGGCCGGGCCCTGACGGTGATACCGGGAAAGAGCGCCTGTTTAAGGTGCCTCTACCGGGGGACTATACCCGAAGAGGCATTCCCGGTAATCGGGGTAACCCCGGCGGTTATAGGCTGCATCCAGGCCACCGAGGTGATAAAGTACCTGATGGGCATAGGGCAGCTGCTGACCGATAGACTTTTAGTCTACGACGGGCTCAATATGAAATTCACCGAATTTAAAATTAAAAAAGACCCCGACTGCCCGCACTGCGGAAAACCGGCAAAAGGCAAAAAATGAGTGTAACCATAAACCTTGACGGCCTGCACCAACTTACCTCTGGCCAGACCACGGTTAAGACGGTTAAGGTCAAGGGCAACACCGTCGGCCAGTGCCTTGAAGGGCTGGTAAAGCAGTTTCCCAAAATCAAGCTGCAGCTGTTTGACAAGAATGGCAAACTGCACAACTATGTTGAAATCTATGTCAACCAGGAGAGCGCCTACCCCGAGGAGCTGGCCAAGGCGGTCAGGGACGGGGACGAGCTTCATATAATGGAGCTGGTCGCCGGGGGGTAAATCACAGGGAGGAGCCAGAAGTAATGGAAGCCAGGATAATCTATTTTGCCAAACCCGGTAAGCAGAACACCGATAAAGTGCTGCGCCTGGCCAGGCGCAGGGCGGAAGAGCTGGGCATTAAAAGCATTTTAGTAGCCTCCACCACCGGGGATACCGCCTTAAAGGCGATGGAGGTACTTAAGGGAGCCAGGGTGGTAGCGGTCAGCCACTTCACCGGCATGATGGAACCCAACACCCAGGAGTTTACCGAAGAAAACCGCCGGAAGGTCTTAGACGCCGGCGGCGCCGTGCTCACCGCCACCCACACCTTTTCCGGCCTGGGCAGAGCGATGCGCAAGAAGTTCAAGATGTACCTCTTTGAGGAAACGGTGGCCAACACACTGCGCATGTTCGGGCAGGGCATGAAGGTAGTCTGCGAAATCACCCTTATGGCGGCTGACGCCGGCCTGGTACGCACCGACGAGGATATCATCGTTATCGGCGGCACGGGCCGGGGAGCGGATACGGCGGTGGTGCTGAAACCGGTCAACTCCGAGGACTTTTTCGACCTCAAGGTTAAGGAAATCCTCTGCAAACCCCTGCTCTAGCGCTAACCAGACCGCCTGACCTTTATTAGCTCCGCCATGATGCTGACGGCTATCTCCTCCGGCGTCTGCGCCTCTATCTCCAGGCCAATCGGGGCATGGGCCCTGTCAAGCTGTTCCTGGGGTATCCCCCTGGCCAGCAGGTGAGAGAATATAGTCGCGTTTTTGGTTTTGCTGCCTATCATGCCGATATACCTGGCCGGGGTAGCCACCGCCCACTCCAGCACCACCTCGTCGTGCTGGTGGCCATGGGTAACAATCACAATATAGCTCGATTTATCTATCTTTATCTTCGGGAATGATTTGGTAAAGTCATCGGCCAGGATAACATCGGCTTCGGGGAACCTCTCGGCGCTGGCGAATTCAGCCCGGTCGTCGATGACGGTAATATTAAAGCCAACCAGTTTGCCCATCTTGACCAGCGCCAGCGCGATATGGCCGCCGCCGAATATATATAAGGCAGGCGGGGTCAGGATAGGCTCGATAAACACCTCCAGGTCTCCACCGCATATCATCCCCGCCTCTTCGGCATCGCCGGCGGCCAGGCTCCTGTGCAGGTGCTTGGGCTTGCCCTGCCTGATTACCTTAACCGCTTCCCTGATTACCTGGGCTTCCAGGCTGCCGCCGCCTATCGTCCCGATGATGCTGCCGTCGGGTCTTACCAGCATCTTGGCTCCCTCTTCGCGGGGGGTGGAGCCGCTGGCTCTGACCACAGTGACCAGCGCCGCCTCTTCGCCCTCGGTCTTAACTTTTACTATCTCCCGGTAAATATCAATCATCTCTATAAACCCCTAAACATTATAGCGCGTCATTATCGCCTCTAGAACCCCGCCGGCAATAGCCCTCACCCGGGGGCGGATAGTGTAACAGTCCTCTATATTCCCGGAAGGGTCTATCTCGCCCAGTTTCGTCCCCTTCTCCACCGTTGTCCCGTCCCGCAGCATGGCCCGGACTATGCCGTCTATCTCCGCCCTGACCGGCTTTCCGGCCACCGTAGCCACCACCTCGCCGGCGCTGGCCGGGTCGCCTATATCCCGGTCGGTCAGGAAAAGGCCGCCTTCGGCAGCGTGCAGCGCCCGCTCGTGGGTCAGCCCCCCGATGGCGACGGGGATTCCGGTGTCCTTCTCGGCCTCCCCCTCAAAGATTACCCTCCCCAGCCTCTCGCTGTTATTGGTCTCCACCACCAGGTGGACATCTTTACCCGCCTTAAAGCCGGGCCCAAGCCCGATGACCAGCGGGGCATGGCCGATCCCTGTCCCCAGGTTCTTTTTAGCCATTATGGCGTCAACCAGCACCCCTGGTTTAAGTACTTTCCTGACCGATGTTTTAGGGTCAACGACGATGGCTATCCGCCCGTCCCGCCATAACTTTAGAATCTCAGATGACGACTCAGCCCGCCGGGCAACTATACCCTCCACCTCTTTTTCCCCGTCATATACCGCCTCGCAGAAGGCAACCCCCCGGCTGACGGCCAGGGGCTGCTCAGTTTCGGTCAGGCAGATGCGGAAGCGGGAGCGGGCCAGCTTGTGGGCTACCCCGCTGGCTACCTCCCCACCCCCCTTTATAAGAACGACTAATCGGCTTAGCTCGGCACTCATTTTCTATTCATCGGGCAATACCACCGGGTAAGACTTGCCCAGGAATTATACCACAATGATATAATGTAGCTAAACCGGTTTGGATTATGGACAGAGAAAATTTCGAACGGCTGGTGGCTCAAGCGGTGGATGACCTGCCCGAGGAGTTTCTCCTCAGGCTGGAGAACATAGATATCGTGGTGGAGGACTACCCCACCCCCCACCAGCTGCACCATCTGGGGATGGAGCGGGGTGAAACCCTGCTCGGCCTTTACGAGGGCGTGCCTCAGACCAAGCGGGGTTGGCATTACGGGCTGGTGCCGCCGGATAAGATAACCATATTCCAGCGGTCAATAGAGGCTAAATGCCGCTATGGGGGCAACATCAGCGCCGAAATCCAGAAGGTAGTCAAGCACGAAATTGCCCACCACTTCGGTATCAGCGATGCCCGGCTGCACCAGCTTGAAAAGGAGGAGGACTGACCTGGAGCCAGCAACCGTAATCACTCCAGGCCGGCAATAATCCTCTCTATACGGGTAATATCCAGAACATTAATCATACCGTCATCATTGGCGTCAGAGCCAGGGGTCTCCGGGTCAAGGGCGACTATCGCCCTCTCCACCCTGGTGATATCAAGTACATTAACGGTGCCGTCACCGTTGGCGTCTCCCGGAGGCGCCGTCTGCACGGTAAAGCTGTCACTGGCGTAGTCAACCTCGGCAGTAGTATTACTAACCGAATCGGTAGCCCGGACATATACCGTGTGCTCCGCCTCGGAAAGGGCAGCCGTGGTAAAGGTATATGCCTCGCTGGGGCTGTCAAAGGCGCCGTCGCTGGCAGTGGCCGCCGTCCAGACGCCGTCGTCAACCCGGTACTCCACCGAGCTTATATTGGACTCATCGGTGGCGTTGCCGGTAAAGGTCGGGGTGGTGTTCTCGGTCGGGTCGGGAGATAATGGCGTTATGGTTACCACCGGCGGGGTGGCATCGACAATAGCTACCGAGCCGCCGGCCCAGGTGGCTATTATCTCCTGGGCAAGGTTGCTGGCAATCATGCCGTTGGAGAGAGCTATAGCGCTGCTGTCGCCCTCAGTGCCAAGGACGTGGAAATGCAGCACCGCCAGGTAGCCGGAGCCGGTTACACCGGAGATACCGGGGACATTCTGAATAACCCGGTAGGTGCCGGCGCCAATCTCGTTATAGACATCGACCGGTATCGTGGTCTCGCCTACCAGCCCGGGGGTGACGCTATCCAGCCTCAGTACCGCGCTGTCGTAGGATACGTCATAGTTACAGGCGTCGAAACCGGTCACCTCGGTGATGTTGAGATTAACGGTAAAGTCGCTGCCGGGGGAAACTTCAGCCGGGGCGTCAACACTCACCGTAACATCGGCCGCCACCGCCGGTGCCGCTACCACCACCCCCAGCACCAGGGCCACAATGACTATCACACCCAGAATCTTTCTTTTCAATTTGCACCTCCTGTCATGTTTACCTTAAGCACACTCGTACTTACTGACAAAATAACACCCCGTTAGTCAAAAAAGACTATAAACGGCATCAGCAAAGCATCAAATTTGCATCAAAAAACCATCAATTCACCCTCGCATTGACAGGTCGCAGGCGGTATAATGCGGTATAAAAGAAACTAAAATGAAAGCGCAGATTCTAAAAAACATCGCCCCCATCGACAGCCGGCCCCTGGAGCTGGTGGAGATACCGGTTCCGCAGCCCAAGGGGGGGGAAATATTGGTAAAGGTCGCTGCCTGCGGGGTCTGCCACACCGAGTTGGACGAAATCGAAGGCAGGCTCCAGCCCAAGCTGCCGGTAATTTTAGGCCACGAAATCGTGGGACGGGTGGAAAAGGCGGGGGCGGGAGCGGCCAGATTCAATATTGGAGACCGGGTGGGCATCGCCTGGATTCACTCCGCCTGCGGCAAGTGCAGTTTTTGCCGGAGCGGCCGGGAAAACCTGTGCCCCGATTTTCAGGGCACCGGCTGCCAGGCTGACGGCGGCTACGCCCAGTACACGGTGGTGCCGGAGGGTTTTGCCTATCCCATTCCCGCCCGCTTCACCGATTCCCAGGCGGCCCCCCTCCTCTGCGCCGGGGCCATCGGCTACCGGGCGTTAAGGCTGAGCACTCTTGAGGACGGGCAGGTGCTGGGGCTGTTCGGTTTCGGGGCTTCGGCTCACATCGTTATCCAGATAGCCAAATATAAATATCCCAGGGTTAAGGTCTTCGTCTTTACCCGGCCGGGGCAGAAAGAACACCAGGAACTGGCCAAAAAACTGGGCGCCGACTGGGCCGGGGCCACTGGGGAGACGCCACCCGAAAAGCTTAACTGCGCCATTGACTTTACCCCGGCCTGGCGGCCGATAGTAGCCGCCTTAAAGGCTCTGGGGAACGGGGGCAGGCTGGTCATAAACGCCATCCGCAAGGAAGAAACCGATAAAGATGCCCTCCTGGAACTGGATTACTCGGAACACCTCTGGTGCGAAAAGGAAATAAAGAGCGTGGCCAACATCGCCAGGCAGGACGCCCGGGAATTTTTACCCCTGGCCGCCGAGATTCCCATCATCCCCGAGGTGCAGGAGTTCAAGTTGGAAGAGGCCAATGAGGCACTGATTATGCTAAAAAAGGGCAAAATCCAGGGTGCGGCCGTTTTAAGAATAAATTAGTCAGGCGTCAGATAGGGAGGGGGGCTTGACTTTTGTCACCAAGCGAAGCACAATCTAAGGCAATGAATACAGCTGCTGAAACCAACCTGAGCACCATAATCAAGCGGCAGAGGGTTATGGTGCCGTTAACCTTGCGGGAGCTTGCCGCCAAGGCCGGAGTATCGGCATCACATCTGGGCAGAATCGAGCGGGGCGAGCGTTTCCCCTCGGCCAGTATTCTGCGCAAGATAGCCAGACCCCTCGGCTTTGACGAAGATGAGCTATTTATGCTGGCCGGTTATCTCTCCCCCGGTACCCCCATCGGGGCCGAAAGCCACGAGGGGCTGGACCCGTACGTGGCCAAGATGCTGTCACGAGAGCCTATAGAAACACAACGCGCCATTATCGGTATCTTGAGCATCCTTAAAAGCATTGCCCAGAACAGTGGCGAAAAAGAGCCTTCCTGATAGAATGCAGCCAATGCTATCAGCCATCCTTCTGGCCGCCGGCGAATCAAAGCGGATGGGTAAACTCAAACAGCTGATGCCCCTGGGTAAAAGCACCCTTCTGGAGCAGGCCATTGATAACCTGCTCAACTCTTCAGTTGACGAGACCATCGTGGTGGTGGGGCATAAAGCTGAGGAAATCACCAAGACGATAGCCGCCAGGCCGGTTAAAATAGTGATTAACCCCGATTACAGGGAGGGGATGAGCACTTCCATAATTGCCGGACTGATTCTTGCCGACCCCCGTTCGCAGGCGATCATGCTGGCTCTGGGCGACCAGCCTCTGGTGGCCAGCCGGACTATCAACCAGCTGATAGAAGCCTTTAACAGCCAGAATAAAGGCATTGCCGTCCCCACCTACCAGGGCCGGAGAGGCCACCCCATTATCTTTGATATCAAGTATAAAGCGGAGTTGTTCAAGTTAAAGGGTGATATCGGCGGTAGAGAGATAATCCGGAACCACCCCAAAGATGTCCTTAAGGTGGACGTCGATTCGGAGAGCGTTGTTTCTGATATTGATACCGAAGACGACTACCAGTCAAAGCTAAGCTAGCCCCTCCCCACTTTTACCCTGTGTTCTTTTTCCCATACCCACCCACCCTTAAGAGGTTTCACCTCTCACCAACTTTTTTATTTTTCTCACCCCACCCCCTCAAGAAATTGATAGAAGTATCACTAAAACCCATTCCCATTTGACAAAAGGGCTATATCGCCTGTAATATAACACTGATCGCTTTAAACAAGCCCAAAAAATGGCTGAAATACCCAGATTCACCGTAAAAAAACCGCCCCGCCTCTCCCGCCACCCCCATCCGGGCTACTCAATAAGGGGGCGGGTATGGCTGGAAAAGGACGGCGAGCTATATATGGGAGGCGGCCGGGAGATGCTGCTGGAGCGTATTGACAAGATGGGCTCAATCGCCGCCGCCGCCCGCTCGATGAAGCTGGGCTACCGCAACGCCTGGCTCTGGGTAGAAGCCGCCAACCGCCTGTCCCCGTCACCACTGGTGGAAAAGGTCGCCGGCGGGCCGGGAGGAGGCCGCACCAGGTTAACCGATGAAGGCCGCAGGGCGGTGGCGCAATACAAGCGGCTACGGGCTAAATTTGAGCGGTTTCTAAATCAGGTAGATTAATTTTTTTGCCGGCGCTATATCCGGTGCAATATATCCGTCCGGCCTAGAAAGACAGGGAATGAAAAAGTTACTGGTTTTACCCCTGATATGTTTACTGGCTCTAATTCCCGTTGCCGGCTGTCCCGCCCCGGAAGAAGAATCTATCGGCATGGCGGTGGAGTTCATGGACCACGCCGCCTGCGCCTATATCAGCCAGGACAAGGGCTGGTTTGAGGAGGAAGGATTAAATCTCACCGCCTACGAAAGCTATGTAACCGGCATGGCTCTGGCTTCGGCCCTGGCCCGGGACGAAATTGAGGTCGCCTATGTTTGCCTGATACCGGCGATAAATGTCTACGCCAACGGCGGCGTGCCGGTAAAAATCGTCGCCGGGACGCACAAGTACGGCTACGGTCTGGTAGTAGACCCCGATAAAATAAAAATGGTAAATGACCTGGAAAACCCCGGCATTCATCTCGGCTGCGTCCGGGAAGGCGGCGCCGTTGACGTGCTCATGCACAGGACGATAGACAGCTATAACCTTGATGAGGATAAGATATTTAATGACCCCCAGCGCCCTGTTCAGCGGATGAGCCCGCCCAACCTGGTTTTAGCCATCAAGACGGGGCAGCTGGACGCCGCCTTTCTCCCCGAGCAGTGGGCGACCATGGCTGAAGAGCTCGGTTTTACCATGCTGCTGACCAGCCAGGATGTCTGGCCCGATATGCAGGGCAGCGTGCTGGTGGTCAAGCAAAAGTTGATAGATAACCACCCGGAGATCGTTCAGAAGCTGGTGAATGTATCTCGGCAGGCGACGGACTGGATAAATGACCACCCGGAAGAAGCCGCCGAGATTGTGGCCGGACAGATGCAAACCGCCGGCGGCGATACTGACGCCGCCGGGGTCGCCGCCCAACTTGAAATCACCCCCCAGGTATTAATGCGGTCTATGGGCCGGATGGAATACACCACCGGCCTTGACCCCCAGGTAGTTCAGGAAACCATAGACTACATCGCCTCTCTCGGCTATATCAAGAGCAGCTTCAGCGCCGCCGATATACTGGACTTAAGCTTTTTGGAGGCACAGTAGTGCTTAAGAAAATCAGGCCGGGGTGGGGGCTGCTGCCTATAGCCGTCTTTCTGGCGGTCTGGGAGCTGGTGGCCAGATTTAATCTGGTCCCCGGCCAGCTCTCTTTTCCCCCCTTCTCGGTGGTGGTACTGGAATTCTACCACCTCACCGCCAGCGGGGTGCTGGGGGATAATTTCCTGGCCAGCCTGATAAGGGTGCTAATCGGATTCTGCGCCGGCTCCATCGCCGGCATCGCCGTGGGCACGGTCATGGGCTGGGTGGAGAATGCCAACAAGACGCTGCACCCCATCATCAGCCTGTTTTACCCCATCCCCGCCCTGGGCTGGCTGCCCCTGCTCATGCTCTGGGTCGGCATCAACGAGGCGCTACCCATCGCCATAATCTTTATCAGCTCATTTTTCCCCGTCCTCTACAATACCGTCACCGGCATCAGAAATGTGGATAAGGACTATATACAGGTAGCCAGGACGCTGGGTGCCTCCGACGCCAGGATTTTAACCACCGTGGTCATGCCCCTGGCTCTGCCTAATATCTTCACCGGCTTGAGGCTAAACGCCGGCATGGCCTGGCGGGTAATCATCGCCGCCGAGATGGTGGCCATACCCACCGGTATCGGCGCCCTGATGATGAGGGCGTCAAGCCTCATCCGCATTGATATTATTATCGTCTGTCTGATAGTACTGGCCGTGATGTGCCTCGCTTTTGAAAGATTTTTCCAGTATCTGGAAACCAGGATGACCGCCAAATGGGGATAACATGCCGTCTATAGAATTAAGAAATATCTGCCAGTACATCTGCCGAGATGTCAACCTTAAGATAAGGGACAAAGAATTAATGGTTCTGCTGGGGCCCAACGGCGCCGGCAAGACAACCATAGCCAACATTATCGCCGGGCTGACCGATTACCGGGGCTCGGTGCTCTTCGACGGGGTGGCGGTGGATAAATTACCGGCCAACCGCAGAGAGGTGGGCTATCTCTTTCAGGATTTGCTGCTTTTCCCCCACCTCGATGTCGCCGCCAATATCGCCTACGGCCTTAACGCCAAAAAACAATCGCCTCAGCAGATAGAGACCAGGGTAAAACAGCTCCTCCAGATGATGAAGATAGAGCACCTGGCCTCGCGTTACCCCAAAAACTTAAGCGGCGGGGAAAAGCAGCGGGTGGCTCTGGCCAGGGCGCTGGCGCCGTCGCCAAAGGTACTGCTACTTGATGAACCCCTGTCCAGCCTGGACGTGCCCACCGCCAAGTACCTCAGGACCGAGCTCAAGCAGCTCCAGCAGAGGCTGGGAATCACCACCGCCTACGTCACCCACGACCTCCAAGAGGCCGAGGAGATGGCCGACCGGATAGCCGTCCTCCAGAGCGGCTGTCTGGAGCAGGTGGACAGGCCGGAAAGGGTGTTCTTCTACCCCAGGAACGAAAAGGTCTCCGATTTCATCGGGGCGCCCAATATTCTGGACTGCGACTACTGCCGCAGCCTGGGAAAAGGGGTCATGGAGGTCGGCTGCGGCGGTCTGCCCATCATCGTCCCCCACGACGGAGAGTCGGTTCACCGCATCGCCTTCCTCCCCACCGATATCCACATCTCGGAAACCCACCCGCCGGGGCCGGAGGTAAACCGCTTTAAGGCTCATGTCACCAGCATCAAACCCACCGACGAAACGGTCAAAATCGGGCTGAAAGCGGGAGAGGTTAACCTGCTGGCGGGCATGCCCCACCATATCTTTGAAGACATGAGCCTGGAGACGGGCAAAGAGGTCTTCCTGATATTAAAGCTGCGCCGGATAAGGGTCTACGAGGACAAAGAAAACCGGCGGTCGGATTCTAACTGACGGCCACCCTATTTCGACGCCTTCCTTACATTACAGGGATGTCCCTTTATCAGCAGGCAGCCACTGAGGGGGTCCATATTCTCAGCGCTGTACAGCAGTACCGCATTGGCCCCCTCCGGGGAATAGGGGTCATAGCCGGGAAGATTCAGTTCCGGGCATGATTGCCACCAGCCGTTCTGGGTGCAGACAACATCATACGGGATTCCATCGGTCAGTTTCGCCTGCAAGGTAATGCTACCGTAGGGCGTTTCAACTACTACCCGGTCCCCTTCCTTAAAACCGAGCTCCGATGCCTTTATAACGTTTATCTCCAGGAACGGGTTAGGGACCCTCTTTCTCAGCGAAGGCAGCGCCCGGTGTTGTGAATGGCAGTATTCTATAATCTTGCTGCTGGTGAGAATGAGCGGGTACTTTTCCGCTATATCCGCCCTATTAAAAACGGCCGGTTCTTCCCAGGTTGGCAGCGGCTCGTAACCGTGCTGCTTAAAAGTGGTAGAATATATCTCCACTCTCTTAGAAGGAGTAGGCAAGCCTGCGAAATTACCGGCATCATCTTTACTGCTGTACTTCCGGTATTGCATGGGCAAATCAACGCTTATACCACCGGGGTTTTTCTTTATCTGCTCAACCGTAATGTTTAAGGGGGCAAACTGGTAGTCAAAGGCAGCTTCCACATTACCATCCCAGAACTTGTCCCCCAGCCCCAGCCTTTCAGCCAGTTTGAATATGATTTTCATATCGGGCCATGACTCATGCTGGGGCGGCACTACGGCCGGCCGCATCTGGATAAGGGCCTTTTCGGCAAGAGAACGGTAGTTAACCCCGATATGCCAGCTTTCCCACGGGCTGGCCGCCGGCACAACAATATCCGCCAGTTCGGCGGTGGGGGTCATGGAAAGCTCCGCCTGGGCATGAAAATCCAGCTGTTCGAGGGCTGATCTTCCAATCAGGCCGGGAATGTTGGAGGTAACCATGTTTCCACCGAAGCCGAGCAGGGCTTTAACAGGGTACGGTTTGCCGGTTAAGACAGCCTGATAGACTTCATAGCCCTGTGTAGTCATCGCCATCCGTCTTCCCGATGGTCCCAGGGGGCGCTCCTTGAAGCCGAGCCGCTTTTCATCCACCTCGGCAGTCAAGAATTCATGGCCGTCAATTGATTTCATAGGCATTCTGGGGGGTATTATATTGCCTCCGGGCACATCATAATCACCGGTTAGAGCATACAGGATGCATATAGCCCGGTTTGTCTGGCTGGCGTTGGTGGTTTGTTCAATTCCATTCCATGAATACCAGCATGCCGGTTTAATGGTGGCAAACATTCTTGCCGCATCCCTTATTTTGCCTTCGGGTACCCCGGTCAGTTTCTGGGCTACGCCCGGCTGATATTCGGAGACCGACTCCCGGAGAAGTTTAAAAACCGTCTTGCACTCAACTTCCTCGCCGCCGGTTGTTCTCAGGGTAAAGGAACCGTCAAGGACCGGCTCGGCAGGCAACTCCGTGCCGGGCAGATATGCCTTAAATTCCCTGCTGGCAGAATCCGCTATCACATAGCTTGCAGTATCACCGCCGGCTACTAGCTCACCTGCCGTGAGGAATTCGCCGGTACCGCTTTTTACCAGAAACGGCGCCGTGGTCCAGTCCCTGACGAAATTATAGTCATACAGGTTTTCCTCTAACATGACATTTATCATGCTCAAGGCCAGGGCTCCGTCTGTACCCGGGCGTATCTGGAGCCAGAGGTCTGCCATATCTGCTATCCCTACCTTCCTGGGATCGATTACAATGAGTTTGGCCCCGTGCTCCAAACCCTGCTTTATCAATGGAAGAAGAGAAAAGCGGGTTTCATGAATATTACTGCCCCATATTAAGATACAACCGGCTCGCTCAAATTGAGCCAGTCCTGAAGCCCGCATGATTCCCGGTCTGGCATAGGTATATGCCGAGCTATTATCTCTATGCCACTGGCATATATTGGTGGTGCCTATGTTATTAGGGCTGCCGAAAGCGTGCGCCAGCCTAACCACCCACGGTGCCAGCTCACCCATCGGAGAACCACCCGGCCCGGCGCGGGTGAAAGCGACCGCCTCGGGCCCGAATTTTCCCTTTATGTCATTCAGCTTTGCCGCTATAGTATCCAGGGCTTCATCCCAGCTTATCCGCTGCCACCCCGGGTCGGAAGCGCCTTTAGGGTTTGTCCTGCGCACCGGGTATCGCAACCGGTGCCGGCTATATACCGTCTCAGGGCCGGCAAATCCCTTGGGGCAGACATCACAGGCAAAGGGGTTTTCATTATCGGGGCTGACACCAACAAATACCCCACCCCTAACGTGCGCAACAGTCGGGCACCAGCTTGTGCATACGGAACAATAACCTCTGATTTTTTCGGTATTACTGTCTCTGTTCATAAATAACGCCACTCCTCCACAATTCACTAAATCTTACTTTGGGACTTATATCGCCGATAAGGGTGGGGCGCTTCGGCAATCAAGGCCAATTTAAGTACAAGGCCAATTTAAGTATTTGAGCCGGTTTTGTCAAGCGCGGGATAAGGGTTTACGAAGGCAAAGAAAGCCAGCGGACAGATTCGAACTGTCGACCGGCGGTTTACGAAACCGCTGCTCTACCCCTGAGCTACGCTGGCAACTGGAGCCAACTCAAATTATACTTTATAACACCAACCGGGAACAACGGCCCGCCCCGGCTATTCAAACTCATCCTTAGCCATAGCCACAAATATAGTAGCCAGTATTCCCAGGACGGACGACCTGAATATAGCTATTATCGAGCCGGCCAGCGCCCATCCCCATCTCCTTCTCCGCAAGGCATATACCCCGCCGATTATGGGGAATACCGTGCATACTATATTCAATATCATGGTAGCTACCATTATAGGGAGAATTAGGGGCGTGATAAAGGGGGCGTCTTTAGGCGGCAGGTATTCCATTATCATTGGGCTTAAGCTGTCAAAGGCAAAAATAGCGATAATCAGCCCTATTGCCCCCAGGCCGTTCAAACCTCCGGCAACGATGTTAAGGATGCCGGCTGTAGTCGCCTTCCAGGTCCTTGGAGCCGTGGTTACCATATCAACCTCCTAACCGGGCATTACGAGCTTCGAGCCAAGTATAGCATAAAAAAATTGGTCTTTCTTCCTATACCCACCCTCCACCCTTTAAGGTAACGGGCTAAAGCCCTTTTTATCCCACCCCCAGAGGAGGGAGATTAGACCACTTACGAGGGGCTGGGTAGAAAGTTTTAGAAGCGCAATACGGGGCCCCCGAAAAAACAAAGTTTTTTTGGGGTAAAAGCTTATGAGGGCGGGAGGGTGGGAAGAATTGACGCTAATATAGGGGTATGCTAGTATAAAAAGCCATGACAACAGCGGAAGAGCTGGGCAAATTTTCCCCCCAAAAGGAAATACTGCTGACCATCGGCGTCTTTGACGGCGTGCACCTGGGGCATAAACACCTTATCTCCAGGCTAAAGGAGTTCGCCCGCGAGCAGGGCGTTTTAAGCGGCGTGATAACCTTCAGCCGGCACCCCCTGGAGGTGCTTTCCCCCCAAACCAAGCTGCCCTCACTGACCGGCCTTGAACAGAGGATAACCCTGCTCCAGGATGAAGGCGTCGATATCGTTATCCCCCTCCCCTTCACCCCCCAGCTGGCGAGCTTAAGCCCTAAACAATTTCTAGGATTACTCAAAGAATACCTCAAAATGAAAGGGCTGGTCATCGGACCCGATTTCGCCCTGGGCAAAGACCGTCAGGGTGATACCAGCGCCCTGCGCCGGCTGGGGCAGGAGATGGGCTTCAGCGTAACGGTGGTGCCCCCGATGAAGATAGACGGCGAGGTGGTAAGCAGCACCGCCATCAGGCAGGCACTGGCCAAAGGCGATATGAAACGGGCGCAGAAGCTGCTGGGACGCCCTTTTAGCCTGCAGGGACGGGTGGTTGCCGGGGATAAGCGTGGCACCACGCTGGGCTTCCCCACCGCCAACCTGGAGATAGAGCCGGGGCGAGCCCTCCCCGCCGGCGGCGTCTATGCCTGCCGGGCTTATATTGACGGCCGGAGTTACCCCGCCATGACCAATATCGGCAGCCGCCCCACCTTCGGCGGCGGCCCCCGACTCATAGAGGCCTACCTCCTCGGCTATAACGGCGACCTCTACGGGCGGGAGCTGACAATAGATGTCATCGGGCGCCTCCGCGATGAGAAGAAGTTTGACACAGCCGAACAATTAAAGGAACAGATTGCCGAGGACATAAAACAGGGTAAATCCCTGTTAAAAACCAGAGGTGAAAATTAAGCCATGACAAACCTGGACATAGATAGCTTACTAAAACGAGGGGTGGCGGAAATCATCGTTGAAGAAGAGATGAGGGCGCTTTTAGGCTCGGGCAAAAAACTGCGCCTGAAGGAGGGCTTTGACCCCAGCTTCCCCGATATCCATTTAGGTCACATGGTCGCCCTGCGCAAGCTGCGCCAGTTCCAGGAGCTTGGGCACCAGATTGTGCTCATCGTGGCCGACTGGACGGCCCAGATCGGCGACCCCAGCGGCATGTCGGTCACCCGCCCCATGCTGACCATGGAGCAGGTCAAGGCCAACGCCGAGACCTATATGCAGCAGTTCTTCAAGATAGTCGATAAAAAGAAGACCGAAATCAGGTGGCAGAGCGAATGGTTCGGCAAATTTGACCTGAGCGATGTCATCAAGCTCACCAGCAAGTTCACCGTGGCCCAGTTCCTGGCCAGGGACGACTTCAGCGCCCGCTATAAAGCCGAGAAACCCATCGCCATCACCGAGCTTCTCTACCCCCTCCTCCAGGCTTATGATTCGGTGGCGATTAAGGCCGATGTCGAGTTCGGCGGCACCGACCAGAAGTTCAACTTCCTGGTTGGCCGGGAGCTCCAATCCATGATGGGCCAGCGCCCCCAGCAGTGCTTTATGGTCCCCCTGCTGGTGGGCACCGACGGCAGCCACAAGATGAGCAAGAGCCTGGGCAACTATATCGGCGTCGCCGAAGACCCTGCGCAGATATACGGCAAGGCGATGTCCGTTCCCGATAGCCTGCTGATGGACTACTTTGAGCTGATAACCGATGTCCCCGATGCGGAGCTTAAGGAGTTCAAAAAGGGACTGGATAATGCCACCACCAACCCCATGGCGCTCAAAAAACGGCTGGCACGGGAAATCATTACCCAGCTCTACGACCTAAAAACCACCGCCGCTGCCGAAGAGCACTTTGAGAGAACGGTGCAGAGGAAAGAAAAACCCGATGAGATAGCCCTGGGTACCAAGTCAGGCAAGAGTCTTCAGGTTTATCTCGTGGAGAACCAACTGGCTAAAAGTAAGAGTGAAGCTCGGCGTCTCATAGACCAGGGTGGTGTATATATTAATGATGAAAGAGTTAAAGACGCGAATTATACCGTTCAAAAGGGTGATATTATACGAGCAGGCAAGCGGCGTTATATAAAGTCTACTTAACGCCGGCTAGAGAATGCTATCCCACACTACCACCCCCCAAACTGCTTCCGTGATAACACCGTTAGAACAACGGCAAATATAGCCGGAATTCCTATAAAAGCGGGGAATCCGGCACCGCCTTGAAGTGTAAACAAAGAGGATAAATCACTAGGATCAAAAAACCACCAACGCCAATAGTCGACCATAAATGCTACTGGAATAATAGACGCAACAATTACCCCAGCTAATGCCAACCACCACCTTTTTCTCTTGAAAGCGTAAGCGCCGCTGACTATCGCCAGCGCTCCGAGAGCAATCATTATTGCACAAAATACTATATCTGACATACTAGTACCATATATACCTCGCCAAGGTGAAACTAGGGTCATCGTAATAGCGAACAAACCCACAAAGGCATACCACACCCCATATAAAATATCCAGAATCCCGGCTGTTCTCGGCATCCACTTTCTGTTCATCGCTACCCCCTACCCCGGCTTATATAACACCAGTCCCGCCGGAGCCTTGGGGTAAAAATAGGTAGATTTTCTGGGCATACGGTCGTCGGCGTCGGCAACGGCCTTGATTACCTCCGGCTTCATCGGCCTTAAGAGAAAGGCAAGCTGGTACTCCTGCTCCTGCACCCGGTTAACGGCTTCCCGCCCCTCGTAGCTGAAGGCAAGCACGGCCCCCTCCCCACCGCTGCCCAGCCCCAGGAACTCCTCCAGTATCACATGGTCAAGAACGCTGACGTCCAGCTTCTTATACAGCTCCGAGTGGAAGTAGGGCATCATCCGGCTGGCGGCGGCAGAGTCGCGCAGCTTTAATATTAGAAAGCGGTCTTCGGCCAGACCGAAAAGGGCAAATCTAACTTCGTCTTTACCCCCGGCGGCAAGCCGCCGGTCCACTTTACCCCAGACATCGGGCGCATCAAACAGCAGCTCCTCAATATCAAATAAAGACTCTAACTTCGCCTGTAGCTGGCTCAAAGCGGCTCTGGGTATCCCCCCCAGCAGCCGGTGCGGCGGCAGAATCAGGACACCGGGGTCGGCAAAATCCACCAGCGCCATCATGACAAAATCATAGGCCTTATCCCCCGGTAACGAAACATCGGCGCGTCTCTCCCGCTGGAAGGCCAGCGCGCTCTCGTAGCGGTGGTGCCCGTCGGCAATATACAGCGGCGAATCGGCCAGATAGCCGGCTAATTTATCAATCATCTCAGGTTGGGTGATAGCCCTCAGCTCGTGCCTCTCGCCGTTGGATTCGCTGAAATTAAATAACGGCCGGCCCTCCCCGGCTTTAGCCAGCAGCCCGGCCACCTGCCGCCCCCCGTCCTCGTACAGGGCCAGGATGGGGCTGGTATTGGCTTTAAGCGCCCAGAGCAGGCTGAAGCGGTCGCCCTTGTGCTCGGCCAGTATCCCCTCATGAGGGCGGATTACCTTCTTATCCCACTCCTCCAGCCTGACCCCGGCTATTATACTGCGGCGCCGCAGCTCCTTCCCCTCATAATTGAAATAGTGGTCGTGGATATATACCACCGACGCCGGATCGGCCGCCAGAACACCCTCTTTCAGCCACTGCTCCAGGGCAGCCGCAGAACGGGTATATTTATTATCGGTATTGGTATCCTGCGCCAGCTCCCGCCCGGCCTCTATGCGGACGAAGTTATAGGGGCTGCGGTGATAGAGCTCCTGCTGCAGGCGCGGGTCAATGACATCATAGGGGGGACAGATAATATCGGCCAGGTCTTTAGCCAGCTCCTGGTTGTAACGCACTCCCCGGAAGGGACGGATTTCAGCCAAAATTGCCTCTTTCTATACAGGGGAACTTAAGCTAGCTTAAGTTTACCGTATAATCTATAAAGGGACAAGTTACATTACCAGGTAACCAGAATGTCCATTATGGTGTCATCATTATCAGGCGGCAGGTAATAGTAACCCGGCCTGGTCTCTATGCACTTGTAGTAGCGCTTGCCCACCTCCGGGTTAGCTCTCTCATCGGTTATGGCTTCGAAGTAGACCAGCCCTTCATCGACGGTGTCAAAGGCCACTATAGCATGCCCCACCGTCCCGGGATATACCAGATGAACGATAGCACAGCGCAGCCCCTCGGCCTCGGCATTATTGCACACATCCCGGGAAAAGTGACTGCAGACATAGATTCCGTAGTCATCATCGTTATATTCATTATCACTGGTCTTATCTTTCTTCAGGAAGGCAACCGCCTCTTCATAGGTGGGGTCTCTCAAGGTGTAACCATGGCCTACGCCGGCTTCGCAACCCTCATCATAGCCTTCGTTGTAGCCCTCGGCCTGGCCCAGGTCGTAGCCTTCATCATAACCCTCGGCTTTGCCGGAAATATAACCTTTATCATAGCCGTCCTGCTCGCCGGACCAATAGCCAACCTCCTGCCCCGTTGAATGACCCCGGTTATACCCCGAGGCGTCACCCCAGGCATAAGACACGTAGTAAACGGCATAACCGCCGGCACCTACAAAAACTACTATAGCCAGTGATATGAGAACCCATTTTAACCAGCTCATTTTGCCACCCCCCGTTTTATATCTTTTCCCGCCCACCACCCTTTAAGGAAGGGCTAAAGCCCTTTTTTGCCTCCCCCCAAGTTGGGGAAATATTACCTTAAGATGTATTATAACCTTTTATCTTTCACCCAGCCACCAGCTTTGCTATACTTAAAAAGATAAGGAGACGGTAAGAAATGGAGAAAAAGAAGAGGATAGTTGTTATTGGCGGTACCGCCTGCGGCCCCAAAGCCGCCGCCAGAGCCCGCCGCTGTGACCAGCAGGCTCAAATAACCATAGTCGAACAGGGGAAAAATCTATCGGTGGCCACCTGCGGCCTCCCCTACTATGTTTCGGGAGTGATTGACAGCCGGCAGGAGCTGGTAATAGTCGGGGCGGATTTCTTCAAAGAGGTTATGAATATAGACGTGCTCACTCAGACCAGGGCGATAGCCATAGACCGCAACAACCACCGGGTTGAGGTTTTCAACCTGGGTACAGACCGGGCTTCAACTATTGAATATGATAAGCTGGTACTGGCCACGGGCAGCACACCAGCCGTACCCGATTTAAAAGGAAGGAACCTGGAAGGGGTCTTCACCCTGTCTAAAATCGAGGAGGCGCAGGCCATCCGCAGCCTGGTATCACCGCACCGAATCAAGAAGGCGGTTATTATCGGCGCCGGCCTCATCGGTCTGGAGATGGCTGAGGCGCTTAGCTCCCAGCGGCTGGAGGTCAGCGTAGTCGAAGCCCTGGACTGGGTCCTGCCCGCCATCCTTGATTTCGAGGCAGCCGCCTATCTGGAAAAACACCTGCGGGAAAAAAGGGTAAACCTGTTACTGGGGCAGAGGGTAACCGGCTTTGAGGGCGATGGCGATGGTTGGGTAGCTAAGGTTATCACCGAGAAAGCAGAACTGGAAACCAGCCTGGTGCTGCTGGCCATAGGCGTCCAACCCAACGCCGGGCTGGCTAAAGACGCCGGGCTGGAAATCGGCGCCACCGGAGGCGTCGCCGTCAACCCTCACCTCCAGACCAGCGACCCGGATATCTACGCCGGCGGGGACTGCGTGGAGAACGTCCATCTGGTTACCGGGCAGAAGGTGCTGGCCCCGCTGGGCTCCACGGCCAATAA